>ENA-OWND01000032-OWND01000032.1-metagenome-genome-assembly--contig:-NODE-32-length-87666-cov-17.101939_pt1 | contig 87666 bp, 80 predicted proteins | sample MGYA00245342_ERZ651119 | MGnify/ENA primary metagenome ERZ651119 (study PRJEB26857, sample SAMEA4031756) | metagenome | biome: human; feature: oral; material: saliva | place: Philippines | collected 2014... | reverse complement strand
TTTCGGGGTTGGTCCGGCCTATGTGGTGGCGCTATTTACGACGACGGCGCTGGCTTAAGCGCTAGTTTTTCAGCTGGCCTGGCGACATGCCTGTTTGAGGGTTCCGTTACATGTCTTCTTGGGTTTAAATGTAATTGAAGTTGTTATCCATTGCTGTAATCAACTGCGAGATACGGAAGTCTTGCGGTTTGAGGCAAGTGTGGACAAGACACATAACAACTGCATATTTCCATTCTGATTGAGGGGCTATGCCGATGAAGAATGTGGTTGAGTTAGGTCAGCTGTCAAAACGGTACGACACTCCTGCCGGGCCAGTGCAGGCGCTGGATAAGCTGACTCTGAGCGTTGCGCAGGGAGAGATTTTTGGGCTGCTTGGCCCTAACGGGGCCGGCAAAACGACGGCGATTGAGATAGCTGTGGGCCTGCGCAGAGCAGATTCTGGGACAGTTAGCATTTTTGGTAAAGATCCGGTCAGTGATAACGCCTGGGTGCGTTCCCATGTAGGGGTCCAACCCCAGGAAGTAAAAATCTTCCCCCATCAAAAAGTAGAAGAAATCCTGAGTTTTTGGGGAAGCCTCTACCCAGATTCATACCCAGCTAACGATGTTGTCCACTGGCTTGGCCTAGAAGATTTGCTATCTCGAAAAGTATCCAAGCTATCGGGTGGTCAGCATCAACGGCTAAATGTTGGCCTGGCTCTGGTTGGTAAACCCAAGGTGGTGTTCCTAGATGAACCTTCGACTGGCCTTAGTACTAGTATAGTCACACATTATACTAGGCGAAGATTCTCCGTATAATCATTAAGTATGTTGATATTAGCCAAGTCATTCGACTGGTTTTAATGACAATAAAGAATCTCTAGTGAGCATTTCTGAAGTATTACTGTTATCTGATAGTCCTTCAATTTTTATCTGTGAATTTTGAGATTGTACAGTTAGTTTTCCAGGTACAGGTTCTACTCCGAGGATACGGGCCGCGCCTGTAGTTGCAAGCTTAATAGTTTCTATAGGAGATATTCCTATATTAGCCAGCAAAGCAAGTTCCTCGAGTAAGCCATAACCCGGTAATACTGCTAGTTGTGGCGCCTTTGATGCTGGCAAAAATGTGAGTCCATTATGCGATGCGTCACCTATCCATGTTGAAATTCGCATCCATCCTTCATTTAAAATTTGTCGTTCTTTATTGCTTGGTTCACGCATTCCAGAATGAATTTCTAAAGCTCGTTTACCGGCCAAATATCCGGTCCCCTGCCTCATTTTTTGTAGATATTGACTGTGAGGTAAAATTGGCGTGAGATCCTCAAGGTGTGGTGCGTGGATAGCTTCCTTGAGGAAAATTGAACGGCGTAATGCGATAAGTCCTGTACATACACTTACTCCTCGTTCAATAAGTATACTAGCAAGGTTGGACCACCAACTATTATCCGCAACTGCGGCAGAAGTGAGAGCATTAGCTGGTGATGTTTGAATAGGGAGTAGTGACGTCACCCCATCCATGATATCAATGCTGCCCATGCTTGCTGCACTTACAGCCCCAGGTCCGCGACCAAAAATGGAAATGCCAGCGTCCTTGGCAATAGATCGAACTGCGTAAAAAAAATCTGAATTTGTTGACCTGACAGAAATCCATCGCTCATTCAAAGCGTTACATAGTGAAATAATTTCACTTAGCTCAGAAACAGTCGATATGATGATTTCGCTACGGTTATAAGGTGTTGAATCGGTAATAGCAATAATTCCTCCCAACAACTTTACGCAGTCCTCGTATCTTTGAAAACGCGATTTTGCGGAAATTCCTGATCCTGTATCGCGAACTGCTCCAACACCAAAACGCTTACATTGCGAAGCGATGTGACGACTATCTATAGTAAGATCTCCGCGTAAATCCTCCATATAGCCTTCTACTGCGCATGAGGAGTCAATCAGAAGATGATTTGAAGCGACAATCATGAGTGATCACCTCGGCCTTTTTGGAACTGTCGTGCAACGAGTGTCTGGTATAGTAAATGCATTAATATTGAGGTAAGTATTCCGCCAAATAGTGCGACAATACCTAGTATAAAACCAAAAGCAGACTTACCGATTATAGCAGGAACCCCGAAAGCAACATGATTAATCCCATAGAGGATTGCCTGGATAAATAAAAGCGTTAGGATGCCTTCGTGTGTTAGTGTAAGGCCACCAAGCAGGAACACTCCGCGATAAAATAACTCTTCGCCGCAGGCTGAAAATGCGGATAAGAAAGCAAATACCGTTTTTCGTTGAGCAATTTCTGCCACAGTATTCATGGTCTCGGAGCGTCCGGCAACAGGGATGTATAAAAATGAAACATCGTGACTTATATTTTTCTGATACCACAGTCGAGTGCCTGTAGCCTCAAGAATAAAAGCCAACAAGGTTAGCGGAACACCGATGACTAAACTAGTGCATAGGTTAATCCATGATGCGCCGAAGTTTCCTGTTAATAGAATGTAAACTGGCAGCCCTTTAGTTAATAATAAATAACTACTAATCGTAAAGGTGGTTGCTGCAAGCACAATTGGCATAATACTAACAGCTTTTTGCCTCCATAGCGGTAAGATTGTTAATCCTACTCCTGCTCCTGCCATCACCATCGAAATGGTTAGTGCATAACCTATTAGGGTTTTAATATCCATTATTGTGAGTTACTTGGCGCTGCGCGATAGTATCGGTGTTGCGGGTTCACCAACGCCTAAAACAATCGATACATACTTATCTAGTCCATTGTATCCAAGTAAAGCATTAATAGGTTCGTCCAGAAACCCTGCTACGGCACAGCACCCTAGCCCCATGGATGAGGCTGAAAGATACAGGCTTTGTACGGCCGCACCTGCATCAATGTGAGCAATTCTATAACCGCGTGTGTGGTATTTCCATAAGAAAGAATTAGCGTCATGGACAAGAACGACTACAAAGGGTGCGTAAAGAAGCCAATCAGACTCGAATGTAACATCTTGTAATGCGAGGCGGATATCACCATTGATGATTGGTTCGAGTGTATGGCCTACTTGATCATAGCGATAGTAGCCCTTTGGGATACCCTCAATATTTTGTACAGCAACCCCTACATCGAAAGAGGAAAGTCCACCCATAGATGGATATGGGTAGAGTGGGAGATCCCGCACTCCATATCCATCTTCAGAGCCGTTCTTTCCAAAGCTTAGTTTGAGGACAGAAGCGAATCTGTCGAGAGCAAGTGGGGTGGCAAGATAATCACGTACTGATCGTCGTCTTTCGATTACTTCATTAAATGAAATATTGCTATCGCTGTCAGTATTTGGTAACTGTATCCTTTTTGGATTTGTCGATATCCGATAGCGCCGAAGGCGTGCTTGCGTCATTTGCATGCTTACATGTTCGGCAGTAAAAAATTCATTTACTGAGCGCACAAACATGCGTTGAATAATGCGCTGCAAAGTTATATTTGAAGCATCATTATTTTTAACATCGTTTGCAGATTCTGCTAACTCTTTTAGGGCATTTAGGGCTTCTTTTGGAAGAGTGTCAATGAGTGAAATGATTTCCGATTGAAGCATTTTGCGCGAGGAGGAATTTAGTTCAGCTTCAGACATTGTTAAAATTCCTTTGTGGTATATGTTAGGTTCGGTTTATTTGGAGTTAGAATGGGCAGAAAAAATCGCTACTGCGGCACGATCAACGCCGTCTGCTGCAACAAGCCTATTAATTGCACTATTATTGAAGTGTGAAATGATCGACGGTTGCATATCTAAAGCTAAAGCTTGATTAGTTAACGCACCTACTACCATTCCTGTTGATTGCATAACTGCCCTCATAGCCTGGATTCCATGCGTAAATTCCATGCGTGCGTGTGATCCAACGACTATAAGTAGCAATCCGGCGGAAAGGTCGTGTGAAACACTCGGAATCTGCTTAGTAATCTCCTTTGTAAAGTCAGAAGATACTTTCTGCTCAAAAAGCGCTCCTGGCTTGCTTGGTACCTGGCGCCATAATCTGCTGTCGGCCAGAGCGAGAAGATCTACGCCAAATAATGCCTGAGCGACAACTGGGTTAAGCCATGCGGGGCTAAGAAGTTGTCCCACAGCCTCGTCTGGTGACCAGGTTCGAGCCCAACGGGTTCCTATCGATTTTTCATAACCTTCGACTGCAGTAGAAAAAAAATAATTCCTAATAGTATTTGCTTCTTCTGGGGAAGGGAGACGTTTAAGATCAGCACTCGTGAATTCGGAATTAATGAGATAACATTCCGACAATGTTCCAGTTGTTGAGCTTAAACGTGTTGCAGCACTCTCGATGACATCAGGATCGAGCTCCCGAACTGTGGTAGGTGGGATAAGTGTTTGTTCAAGAAGGCGATATATGTGCTCGGGATGGAGTTCGTGACGAATTGTCATATTAATTCCTTACAGGAATGGGTTTCGAATATCTGGACGGTTTTCGGTGCATGCAGGGCATCGTGCAAGGCGAGTCGCACGCTGGCGAATTATCTCGAGACGATCGAGATCAATACGAAGGAATTCTCCTTCAAGATAGGAACCAATTCCCAGAACGTGCTGTATGACAGATGAAGTCAAGTACGACGCTGCAAGCGATGGAACAAAAGCTGGAACTTGAGTTGGGATCGCAGATGCTCCATTCATCTTCATGTAAAGATGATCAATCATCATTGACCTTCCTGCTTCTTCCATTACATCGAAGTCATGGAAACAACCTGTTTCTCCTGGTACAAATAGCGGTCCAACTATTACTTCAGGGCCGTCTAAGTAACCTCCGTGCCAAATAGCACCATATGAAAGAGCATACTCGTTAACATCGTAAAAGAAAGCCGTATTCGGGCTGTCAGAAACGCAGACTGTAAAATCTGCAGGTTCAACATCAACTTTGATTTTTGATTGCTCAGAAATAGTGATTTTTTCTCCCAGAGCATCGTGTAGCAGGCGGGTGCATTCTGCGGCGAAACGCCCCTCGCCGATAACTGTTAAAGAGCTAATTTCTGGATCCGTGATTCCATATCCAGCTGCCAGAAAACCAAAAGCTAAATCGGATTCCGGGATAATTACATTTCCCTCTAGGAGTCCCAAGAGGAGTTCCCTACCAGCTTCTCCGAATCGTTTACAGACATCGTCTAACGAAGTTCGTTCATTGAAACCAAATACTATATCTGAGAGAATCCCACGTCGTTTTGTATCTGAGATCCTTCGTGACGAGCGGCCGCGGCTACCAAACCGTACAATAATCTCATCATTCGTTGATCGAATAATACGTAAAGCAGGGTTTAACACGAGCTGCGTGTCTGGGTTGGTGTTCATATTAGTTAGCCTTCAATTGGTGGGTGGATAACGGACAGTTGACGCCAGCCGTGAATGGAAAGGCTGACAAGTGCGAGACCGGTTAATGCGGCAAAAATAGACCAGGGAATGTGAGCGCCGGTGATAACTGAAGTTGTTGCCCCGTAGAATGTCAGTGCGCCATACGTTGCCGTCGAAGCAAGGCCTAGTTTAGGGACAACCGTAAGAAAAATAAGGCTTGATAGGACGAATGCAGATGCCGTGACTAATACCGTGTTTGAAGTCTGTGGTACCCAGTTCCAGCCGGTTGCTCGAGCAATAAAAGAAATACCAATACTGAGGACTTTAAATGCAAAAACCAAGTAAAGCCATAGTAAAGTATTGCGAGGAATCTTCATTAGTCTGCTCCATTATGGGTAAGGTAGTGGGTTAGTTTCAAGATCACTAAAGGACTGCAACGATTCTGAAGCGCCGATGATTTTTCGGAATGTTGAGTAGCGTTCGTGTCCTAACATCTGCATATTTGGAGGAAATGCCGGCACGAGTTCGGGGATGAATACTTTTGTCAAAGAAATTGACTTGAAATCTACCGGCGTCAGGTCATATGCAATCGGCGTTAATTTTGAACGACGACAAATCTCAAGAGCTGATTCAAGCTCATCCATGTCTGCGAATTCAGTAGATAAGTCACTAAGGGCTATCGTTGGAATAGAAGTGTCACGCAGATACCAGTCCAATTTCTTTTGATTCTCTGAATATCCATAGAAGGGTACGACTTGGATAAAATTATCGAAATCGTCATTGCTGGCGTCCTCATTGATTCCAAATAGCCTATTGAATCCCTGGACGAGTCTCCAACTAGGCGCAATCTGAGGAATTCGTACCATGCGCTCAGACTGTACCAACTCTGCAATTGCGCTACGAATAGCCTGTTCCGGAGTTACTCCTACTCCACCGCCGGCCAGATAGCAAAACTCATCTAAATCCCGCTCAACAGATATTGCGGTGACAACGGTCACACCTTCACAATCGGTCCTGTGGGCGTAAAAAGTTACATCGATTTCCGCGCGTTTAGCGCTGTCTAGCCAGTTAACAATATGAGGATCTGTCAACTTGCGATCAAATACAATCCGTTGTGGCGGAGTTTTGCAGTACCACGAGAGATTTGCTGCGTCACGTTCTATGAGCTCAAGAATTCCATGGGCAAGAGAAGCCTGTGAATCACGGTGTGTAGCTAAGCCGCCAGAACTCGATACGCCTATCCGCGCCTCACCTGACTGTCTGATATAGAAAAGGTGAATGAGTTGTGAAGGTACATATAGTTCTTCGCCATTTAGTAGATTTGTTCCTCGAATCCACAAGAGCTTTGCGTCCCTATGCCATTCTTCGCACAGAAAGTTTGGGTCTTTGAACTGTTCGGGGGCAAAAAGTTGAATATCGTCAGGTCCGATAAAACGTTCCCCTGCTCGTTCAAGATCGTTGACTGAAGCCCACTTCTCTCTTGCATCAGTCTGTTGCGTTAGTGAAGAGAAAGCGCCAATCATGCGCTCGATTGCTTCTCCTAGTGACGACAATACGGAGTCTTCCAGTGTGAGACCCTTGCCACCACCATAAATGTCTCGGTCAAGTCCTGAAGGGAGGGCTGGTAGACCGATAACGCGTCTAAGTACATGGTCGAGAGACATTGCTGTTGCCGAACCTTGATACCCATTAAACCCTATCCCAGGACGAAGTGATGTAAGTACAGTTCGCACCTCGCCAAAGGGACTGTATGCATCTAACATATCGTTGATTGAGTGCCACTCATGATCTGTATGCGAGATGCCCAGCCAGGGAACGTCTCTGTTATATTCTGTTATATTTAGTGACGAAGTGTCATCCAATGAAGATGGCATGTTCTTAAACATATTTATTTACTCCGTTCTACGCCAGCTGTTAAGTCCTATTGCAGCAAGAAATGTTGCAAATACAAGTGTTAAGGCGATCTTCCAGGCGCCGCCAGCTGGGAATGGCGAGTCAGTGTAGACGGCTACAAGCGCATCAAACCAAATTTTTAAGGGATTCCATTCAAGGATTTTTTTGATTATTGCAGGGAGTGTGTCTATTGGGGCTGCCGCTCCTGAACCAAAGAATAAGACGAAAAAGACAGCTGCGGTGAGGGCATTAATTGTGCGAGCGCCCAGAGGTAGTGTTCCAAGAAAAAACCCAACACCGCAAAGGAATACGACAAGTCCGATGTTTAGTAGGATAAATAGTGGCGACGCTACTTCTGGACGAAGTCCATGTTGAAAAGCGACAATCCCGACTATTAGGCTTGAAGCTGCAATAGTGAGTGTCAACATTGCCAGGATAACCGCAATTCCGAAGTTAGCGCCGGATAGAGGTAGGGCTCGATATCGCTTATCCGCCTGTTTTGAACGAAGCTCAGCAATATAAATTGGAAGCCCCATAAGGAGGAGGTTAGCGGCAACTGTTCCAACGAGTGTCGGGAACATCGTGTCAATAAATTTTACTTTGGTATCGGGGATAATTTGTTCAGCGTAAGGGATACCAATGAAAATGTATATGATAAGTGGGAAAGCTAAGGAGAAGAATACGGCGACAGGTTCTCTTAATAGAAGAAGTAATTCTTGGCGGTACCATACCCAGATAATTTTTGAGCGAGAACCTCCTTTTGCATGATGCTTCATTTATCTTCAGCTCCTTGCTTCACATCTATGCCGGTTATGACTGCAAACACGTCTTCAAGGCGAACTGGGCCGGTGAGGATGTCAACCGCGCCATTCTGCTCATCAATTTGTGTAGCTAACTTAGTGGTATCCTCAGCGCTGCCTATTGCAACGATTGCCTTTCCGGTGCGACCGTGACGTAAACCGGATTCTTCAAACAGCTTGATAATGTGCTCAGTTGGCCGAGCGACGCGTAAACGCCGGTTTCCGCCAAGACTGGAAAGAACGTCGTCGACGCTACCTTCGATGCGGATCTTTCCTTTTGCCATTACGAGCAGATGATCTGCGAACGCCTCAGCTTCTGACATGTCATGCGTAGAGGCAATAATGGCGCAGCCCTCACTAGCGAGTGAGCGTACGAAATCCCATACGATAGCGCGTCCTTCTGGATCAATCCCGGAGGTAGGTTCATCGAGAACCAGGAGGGATGGGCGGCCTATTGCTGCGCACAGAATGTCTAGGCGGCGTCGCTGACCGCCAGACAAGTTGTCAACCATCGCGTCAAGATAGGCGTCGACACCAAGGGCGGTTGCCATAGCTTTCCAGTCTGCGGGGTCGGCATAAAGGCATTCAACAGAGCGTATAACTTCTTTTGTTTTGATCCGTGAAGGTATGCCTGAACTTTGAAGTTGAACGCCGGTGTAAAACCTATGTTCTCCACCTGGCACAACCGGAATGTCAGCGATGGTTGCCGAGCCTTTGCTCATTGAGCGCAAACCAACAAGCATTTCCAACATAGTGGTCTTGCCGGAACCATTCGGTCCAACAAGTACAGTCGTCTGTCCTGCAAAAAGGTTAAACGACACGTCGTCAACAACATTAAGGCCGTCGTAGGTCTTTACTGCATTAAAAACTGAGGCAATTTGTTTCTCATCTACCATTGATGATTACCTACCCTAATATCGTTACCAGTCGTACATCTAAATGTTAATTGGTTATTAGAGGGGCTTTGGTGCTGGTGTATGGGCAGAGCGTACACCAGCACCAAAGGTGTTTAGAGGATGAAGATGCTCGCCCAGCACCAGCAGCAGCAGGAGCAGCACCAGCCGCCCGGTGCGACCGCTGAGGCTGCAGCAAAGTGCTTTTCTTCTGCGATGGTCTTCACATCCACAAGAGGCTCCTTCCGTGAGAGGGGTTGCATACTTACGCAACCCGTAAGGACATTGTAGTTAAGGCTAGTTATATGCGCAATAGATATTTTGCGTTTTGTCTCAACTCTCAAGACTGTTATCTATCATGTGATAAAGTGCCCAATTGGAAGGATGTTACCTCTCTGAAACAGAACGCGTACTGTCGGTTTCAGGTTGCTTTGCCGTGTTTGGTGAAGAATTTTGTCGCGGATGTAGTGCTGAACCAGCGGCTGCCTGTAGCAGTGCCGCTGGTTCGCGGGGGTGGCTATAGCCGTATGAAGTTGTGTTTGCGTCGTGCCAAGGCTAGTGCGCCAGCCCAAAAAACTGCGCCTAGGACTAAATTGGCGAGGATAAATAGGAAGACTGTTGGGGTGTGGGTGCCTAAGCCAACTGCGGTAACTGGCAGGTTTGCGGCGTAGAGGTTGACCGTGTTCTCGGCGGAGCTGACCCCTAGAAGCCAGTTTGCGCTGGGAACAGCAGAGTTAAGGGCGCGAACGCAAAGGGTTACGGTCAAGAGTGTGGTAACTGAAAACAGCGCCCAGGTAGACATTATGAACGGGAAACGCTCGCGAATGCTTTTAGCTGCATAGGCTATAAGCAGCATTAAACCTAAGCCGGTAAATACTGATACGCCGTAACCAAGCAGGTTGGCTAGCTGCAAGGTCAGATTTACTGGTTGGGAATTTAATAGTGGTAGGAGGGTAGCAATGTAGCCCAGCAGCAGATATAGCGATAGCACGCAGGTGCTTCGCACGGCTAGCTGCCACCTTGATAAGGGGGAAAGGAGCAGTAGGCGATCGTCGCAAAGCCCGGTCAGGCGCAGGGTGCCATCTAGTGCGTATAGGGTTAATGCAACCTCAATCAGCATGACACCAATGCCGTATACCTGTTGAACTACTAGCTGGTCTAAGCTCAGTCGCACAAGGGATAGAACCAGGATCATGGCGATCAGGGGCACCATTGTGCGCCCATATTTGACGGCAAATAGTCGATTGTCACTGGTTGCGTTCATCGGCCAGACACGCTCCTTTTATAGGCTAGCTCTAAATCTCCATCACCAAGTGCGCGCAGGTTGTCTGCGCTGTCGTGGGTTAGTAGTCGCCCGTCTGATATCAGCACGATTTCGTTAAAAATGGAGTCAACACCGTTAATTAGGTGGGTGCTTAGTAGTAGGGGTGCCTCGGGGCTGCGTAGGGTGCGGATAAGCTCAAGTAGGTAGTCACGTGCTAGGGGGTCGACGCCGGCCAAGGGCTCATCCAGCACGTAAAGTTTGGGGGCCCGGGACATGATTAAGGCCAGGTGTAGGCGTTCACTCATGCCTTTGGAGAGGCTACGAACCTTACTTGAGGCGGAAAAAGCGGCTCCGGCAAGGAATTCTTCAAAAACGTCTACACGGAAATCGCTGTGGCGGGCAGTAAACAGTTCTACGCATTGGCCGACGCTAAGCCAGGGGTATAGGAAAGGCTCGTCGGGTAGGTAGCTTATGTCTGTGCGGCTAGGGGCTTGCAGGCTCCCTTTAAATTTAGCGATGTCGCCAACAAGCGTGCGCAGTAAGGTGGTTTTTCCTGCGCCATTTGGCCCAAAAAGACCAATCACTCCAGCTTGGAAGTCTATACGAAAGTCTTCTAGGTTCAGGGCTACGTGCTTGCCATAAGCCACTTGTAACCCGTGGGCGTTAATTACAGCATCCATTAATTTCAACTCGCTTAAATTACAAAGCTGTGCAGGCGCAAGTGGCGCACAACCACCGTTAAATCAACAACTTAATGTGCTGTCCGCCACAGTGAAACTATAGCATGTGACATTCTTCCTGGCGCGCTATTGATGTGTTTGCCCAGAGTTGCTGACAAGTATGGCTTAAAGCTAGGTTGTGGCACTAGCCTGTATTTACTCAATTCAACATAATCTAAGGTGACAGGTAGCGAAGGTGAGTGGCGTGGCAGAGAACAAGAAGCAGCTAGAGTGGCTGCAACTTGTTCGTGTAGATCGCACTTCCAAGCTAAACCCGCAGGTGTGGTCACTTTTTGTGGTTGCAACTATGTGCGGGATGGTTGCCTATGTGGTGAGCGTGGTTAGAACTTCAGATCTTGTACTTGGCTCACTGTCTGGCCTTGGCTGCGTTGGTGGTGGCCTGCTTATTTTGGCTGCGCTAGCAGTCAAGCGTCCCGCCAAGTCCACCAAGTCGCAGCCGCTACCCCCGGCTTCCGCGTAATGCGTTAGCTTGCGCAAATGCATTACTTGAATTGCATCAGTTTTTCTGCTGCAAACCCGATTAGTCCACCTATGCCCACAAGATAGGCCAGGCCAATCGCCATATCTGTCCAGGTTCCTAGGTGAATTAGCAGCATGGCTATGGCTTCACGCATATGGAATAGGGGAGTGAAAGGCGCGATGGTCTGCACCCACTGTGGAAGCGTCTCGATTGGCATCATTGCGCCACCAATAAACCCCATTGGAATGATCAGAATAGTGGCCGCCATAGAAACGCCAGCCATGGAAGGGATGGCTATAGCTAGCAAGACTCCCAGGAAGAAGAACAGGCCATAGCCAAGAATCGTGGGGATTAGTGCAAGCCCAGCAGTTCCGCTTGGGTTCATCCCTAGCACTAGCCCAACCACGAATAGAACGAGCGCCTGAGCAACCAGAAAGATAGTTCCTGTAGTTACTTGTGCTCGCAGGATTGTGTTAGCGCTAAGTGGGAAGTTTCGTAGAACATTAAGCATTCCGTTCTCGCGCCACAGTGCCAGGTGGGTGGCGCCAGCATAGATGCCCACAAATGCTGATCCAAAAGCAATCACATTTGCGGTAATAGGCCCAGTAAGAGATACACCCGGAATGGTCCCGTCGAGACTGTTATTAAGCACAATCAGTAATGCGACAGGGAAAATGAATGTGAAAACGATAGTGGACCAGTCTTTCAGGTCAAACTTGAGCATGAGGCGAGTCATGATCTTGTAGGTGCTCATGCTACGTAGTCCTTCCCAGTGAGGTTAAGGTAAACATCTTCAAGACGGCCATCTCTAACTTGAGCGCTGCGAGTATTTATCCCCAGGTTTTTAAGTTCGCTAAATAGTTCAGCTGTGTCGTGGGTGCTTACTTCAACCCCATCGCTAGTAACACTGACTTTTGCTGGCCCAAAGGTTGACTGTAAAAGATCTGCCTGAGTTGAGGCGTGGGGGAGTAGCACAGTTGAGCCAAGATTTGCTGCGGCAATGAGGCGGCGTGGAGAATCAGTGGTAACAACACGTCCAGAGTCGAGAATAGTTACGGTGTCGCATAAATGCTCGGCTTCATCAAGGAAATGCGTTGTGTATAAAATCGCTGTTCCCCCCAGGTCTGTCTGGCGTAGTAGAGAAACTAGATTGTGACGCGCATCCGCATCTAATCCGGCTGTGGGTTCATCAAGGAACAGCACTTGCGGATCATGAACAATTGCGGTGGCAACGGCAAGCCTTTGTCTTTCCCCGCCAGATAGTCCTTCCACTTTTGTGTCTGCTGCGTGGCTAAGATCCAGGCTTTCAATTAGGCTGTCTACGCGCGTGCGGCTTGCCCCAAATATGTCTGCGACGACGCTCAGGTGCTCTCGCAGCGTTGTCTTTGGGAAAAAAGCTGTAGCTTGGGGCTGAATTCCAATCCGGCTAAGTAATTCAATGTTTCGTGGCCTCGGATTGACCCCTAACAGCCTAACACTTCCTTTTGTGGGGGCGCGAAAACCCTGGATGGTGGTGAATAGGGTTGTTTTCCCGGCGCCGTTTGGTCCAATAACTCCATGAAACGTGCCTTTTTCGACGTTTAGATTTACGTCTTGGAGAATTACTTTATTCTTTATTTTGATTTGCAGGTCACATACTTCGACAACTAAATCTGACATTATAGATTCCTTTTAATGTCTTTTGTGCTTTCTTCGTTGAATGCAACGACCGGCTGTGATGATCGCAAGTAATGATCGGTTGGTGTGCTGGGTCACAACTAATGCTACTCTTGCGGCCTGTCGCCTTCAAGATTGTTAAGAAGCCTTGTAAGGCGACAGGTCGCAGCGCTGCTAGTTGTAGCTGTTTTGGGCGTGGAACATGTCTGCGTAGAATTTGCATGATTTGAGCAGGGTTGCGTGATCGCCGCAGCCAACCACCTTGCCGCCGTCAAGCACAATGATCTTCTCGGCGTGGCAGATCGTGGTGAAACGGTGCGCCACCAGTAAGATTGTCAGTTGGTAGTTGATCGCGCTGAGCGCCTCAAACATGGCTTTTTCTGAAACCGCATCAACAGAGGCGGTGGGTTCATCCAGCACCAACAGGCCAGGCTTCTTATATAAAGCCCGCGCGGTTGCCAGGCGCTGCCATTGCCCAATAGATAGCTGCTGGCCGCCATCGAAACGTCTGCCAAGAATCGTGTCAAAACCTTGCGGTAGCTCCTCCTTTAAATAGTTCAAGGCCACCATGTTTAGTGCGGCGGTAGCTGCCTGAGCGTCATCCTCAGTAAAACCTCTACCAGCGCCGAAAGTAATATTGTCTCCCAAAGAACGCTCAAATTTAGCGAAGTCTTGGAAAAGTGCAGAAAAGCGCTTATATAAAGCTTCGCGACTGTAATCAGCAATATCTGTGCCGTTGATTAAAATACTGCCGCTTGTGGGTTCGTAAAAGCGTAGTAAAAGCTTACAAATCGTGGTTTTACCCGAGCCATTTAGACCCACCAGGGCGCTGGTGGTGCCGGCGTCGATCTTAAAAGACACCCCGTCAAGCACTTTAGTTTGCGTGCCCGGATAGGTGAAGCTTACGTTTTTAAATTCTATCTCGATGGCGTCGCTTGCGTTTTGTGGAAGTTTCGAGTCTTCCAGGGTTAGCTGTCCGGAGCTTATTTGTGCGGGCTGCATTTCCATTACGGCAACCCAGTTAGATACGTAAAGCAGGTTATGGTAAATGCCAGTAATACCAATGAAGGTGGCCAAAACCAAACCATTCATCTGCCCCATAGCGGAGATGAAACCGGCCAGTTCGCCAACCTTGCCATCTTGCACAGCAACAATTGAGGCGAAAACTATAGAAGCCACGTTAGCAAAAACTGAAATCAGCCCAAGTGTGCCAGATTTAGTTAGGTTGTAGCGGGCTAGCAAGTAATCCTGTTTAAGGAAACCCTTTCGGATGCTGGTGTAGCGGCTTTCAAACAGCTGCGCCAGGGAGAAAACCCCAATCTCTTTGCGAATAGAATCTGAGGTTAGCAGCTCCCTGAAATAGGTTGCCAGACGCAGCTGTGGGGCGCGCGCAAAATCAATCTCATAAGCTTTGTTTTGGAACTGGAATGTGGCTATAGCTGCAGGAATAGGTGCAATTAAAAGCGCTACCGCAATCCACAGGTTCCAAGTGGCAATAACGGCAATAATGCTGACAATCGAAATAGCTCCCTGAATGCCAGAGCGAGCAGAATCAAATAACTCAAATATGTGCTGGCCGGTGGTTGAATCTACCCGCTGGATAGAATCATAGGTGTGAGCACATTCAAAATCTTGCACCTCAAGCGAGCTTAGCTTACGCACCACCGTAATATCGGTGTCGTAGGAAAGCTTTAAGGTCAGGCGGTCTCCCACATATTTAATTAAGTTTTCTAAAACATAAGCGCCAATAAAAGCCAAACTTAGCTGGGTTAGCGCCCACAAAGCAGCCTGGTTCAGTCCGCTACTAAGATCGGCAATATTGGCAACCAGGGAGCCGATAGCTGCCACCTGCACTGCTGGAAGTACGCCGCGCACCAGCGTCATCACAATGATTGCCAACAGTGAGTAGCGGCCAGTGTCCTTCAAAACAGCTATGGCTCGTTGCAGAGATAAGCCGAGGGGAGCCGGCGGTTTCTTAACTAAGAGCGGTAACTCATCCATAGACTTGCCAGTGGTGCCGTCGTCGTCATTCAACGCTAGCTCCCTCCATTGGATAGTGTCTTAATGACAATCCTATATGATTGCGCTCACACTAGAGAAGGGTTTATGGGAGCTATAGGGAGCTATGGGTCGACTAGCTAGCAATGCAAGCTGTTGCTGGTTTTGTTAGTGTTTGTAAGGTTTTTTGGTTAGCCACTTGCGCCTCACTGGTCACAACTTTGTGTGAAAAGGGCCATGGGCGACGTCGTCGGCAAAAATGCTGTCATTTGCTCAAAAAAGCTCTCGTGGCAGCCGAGTGTGAACAAGGCAGAGCCGTACTAGGGCCTTAAAAAATCGGGGAAAAAGCGGTAAAAACCTTTATCGACGAAGTGGAGTGGGTTCGATTCCCATCACCCGCTCCAAAAGGACGTCACTCTGGATACAAAGGTTCCCGGCACGGCCGGGAACTATCCAGGGTGGCGTTTTCGCTGTTATGTGGCGGTTTTGGGGTGTTGAAGCCGGGTGTGTGGTGCCGTGGAGGAGCCTCTGACGGCGGCTGATCGGAGCCTCGGAGGGGTGACTCAGGGGCTCGCTCGGTGCGTCGAGGCAGAAAGCGTCAAAAAGTGTGGCCTTGCGTCAAAAGGTTCAGCTCCGCGTCAAAAAGTACGGCCTCGTGCTCTCACAGATCAACCAGAAAACGGCAAGGTCCCAAGGAAGGCCTCGACCCCTACCCGGCCACGACACGCCCAACCCCGCCCACAACACCTACACCCTCAAATGCGAAGAGTCTGGGCCTTTCTGAGCGGCCTGGGGTGGCAGCCTGGTGCTGACGTTTCGGATCCCAGAGCGTCCCGATCTCGTTACTGGCAGCGGACGCGGGAGTGTCCCTGTTCTGCTCACCCATGCGTGCTCGGGACAGGGCGAAACCGGACACGGGGCAGACAGCGCTTGTGGGGTCTACTCGCTTGTCCGTTCGCAGGCGTGGGTGAGAGCAGGAAGGAACTGAGGTGACGTCCCCGAGGTGCAGAGCGGGAGCGGGACGCATGACGAGCAGACAAGTGCGGTGACTGTTCAGCCCGCTGCCCTTGGAGCAGACAGACCGGATTCAGCACCGGCTGGCATGGATCTGTGCTAACATGGATACCAATAGGACTCCCCGCACCTCTCCTTCGGATGTGTCCCAGGGGAGACGTTTTTTATCTGGGGTGATGAATGGACCTGAAGCCTTCGATAACGATTGACGAACAACTCGTTCTCATCGAGGGCAAAGGCATCCACATCAACGACATGCAGGCGGCACGAGGTTTTCTCCGTCGTACAGGCTATTACCGTCTACGCGCCTACTTCCTGCCTTTCAAAACACGCACCGGCTATCGCCCGGTATCCTTCGACCAGATCATGCGCCTATACGATTTCGACAGCCAACTGCGGGTATGGCTGTTCGACGTCATAGGCGAAATCGAAAGCGCCCTCAAGGCTGACATCGGCTCATATCTAGCCTGCGCATATGGAAGTCAGTGCTACCTGGAGGCTCCCACTTTCGATTCACGCCACAAGCACGATGCGTATCTGCGGCGCATCGACCGGGTGATTCATGACAACCGAAACGCGCCCGTCGTCAAGCACCATCTCGACAAATACGAAGGACGCTTCCCGATCTGGGTGATCATGGAGTTTTTCTCCACGGGCATGCTCTCGTTTACCTATGCCGATCTCAAACGAGGCGACCGCAAGGCGATAGCGAAGATGTACGGCACCGGTGACCAACAGCTGTTGTCTTGGTTGCGCGCGTTCACGGAGCTGCGCAACAAGTGCGCCCACTACACTCGCATGTATTTCTGGCGTTTCACCACAATTCCCCGGCCTGATACACGCATGCGCCACCCAGCGGATCGCAGCCTGTTTTCCCAAATCTACATGCTCAAATTCCTGCACCCGGATCAAGACCGGTGGCAGGAGTGCGTGGCGCACCTCGGCAATATTTTCGCACAATACGCAGACTCGATTGACCTCTCCCACATGGGATTCCCCACCAACTGGCGTGACATGCTCGAAGCCTAGCGGCATGCACAAAACTTCAGCTTCGCGTACTCATTAATCCTTCATGTAGAAGGCGCACTCGTATCCGTCAGCATCTAGCGGCAAGCCGTCCACCAAGGGTTTGAGCTCGGACTCATCGAGCCCCATGCGTAGCGCACCCATGGCTTTGAGGGCTCCGACCGAGCCGCCGTATCCGCAGTCCAGGACCGTGATTTTCCCTTTCTGGCGCAGCTCCGCGTTGGTCCTGTGCTTCTCGACTGGGACACCGAACATCCTGCTCGCAGTCTGGCAGTAGAGGTCTTTGCCCTAACGGAAGGCCTGGAGGGTGACTTCTTCGCCGGCGAGCCACGCGAGGAACGCGGCAAGGCAGCGCTTACGGAACTTTTTGAGACCGTACGAAGCGGCTCCACACCGATCATTGTGGAGAAGGTCGTCGAAGAGATTGACAACGTCGTCAGGCAGGTGCGCTTCGACGGCTGGCAGTCTACGAGTGAGGGGGCTGAGAGGTTCGCAGACAACTGCGACTGATACTGGTCGTCAAGTTCAAGATCAAGTCCACCGACGTTTTCGACAAGGCTCACGAATACATCCGTGAGTACTACTAATCAACGAAGGTGAACCTTTGGACGCTTGCTCGATACTTTTTGATGCAAGCCCCATACTCTTTGACGCTTCCGGCTTCAACCCGCGAATCCACCAACCGGGAGGACGCTCCGCAGCCCGAATCAGCCACCGCCAGGAGCCTCTCCGCAGCGCCACGCACCCAGCCCCAACGCCCCGAAAACCGCCCCAGAACAGCGAAAACGCCACTTCGGACACTTCCCGGGAAACCCGGAAATCTTTGTATCCAGAGTGATGTTCTATTAGAGCGGGTGACGGGAATCGAACCCGCGCTGTCAGCTTGGGAAGCTGAAGTTCTACCATTGAACTACACCCGCGCAGTCATCGCTTGAATGACCATGCACTACTATAACGCATGCAGGTCTCAAGAAACCAATATTTATTAGGAGGACATATGACTGCCCCCCAGATGCCCACGTTCGGCGACCAACCCAAGAACAAGATTGTTGCGGCTGCGCTCGCATTCTTCTTTGGCACCTTTGGTGTTCACAACTTCTACCTGGGCTACACCAAGCGTGGCGCCTACCAGCTGGGCCTGGCCATTGCTGGCATCGTGCTCAGCATTGTTGTCATTGGCGTTTTCTTGCTTTCGGCTGCGGCGATTTGGGGTTTCGTTGAGTTCGTCATGATCCTGATTGCCACTCCGGACCAGATGTACGGCCACGACGCTAACGGCGTTCCGCTAGATTCCTGAATTTTGCTAGCTTCCTGAAAGCGGCTTCTTTAGGGGTACTGCCTTAGAGGTGCAGCCTCCCATTCGCGGCGCCAGTTCTGCCACTAACGGTTTAAGTAGTTATCGCATTGCAAGATGGATGACTGACTGACCGGGTAGACTGGCGCTGTGCTGTTATCTGATCGCGACATAGCCTCCCAGATTGACTCTGGCCGCGTAGCTCTTGAGCCATACGACCCGGAGCTCATTCAGCCTGCCAGTATTGATGTGCGCCTGGACCGTTGGTTTCGCTTGTTCGATAACCACCGCTACGCCGTCATTGACCCCGCCCATGAGCAGAAGAATCTGACGCGACTGGTGGAAGTAGCGGCAGACGAGCCTTTCGTGCTGCACCCCGGCGAGTTCGTGCTGGGCTCCACCTATGAGCGCGTGACGTTGCCCGACGACGTAGCCGCGCGCCTGGAGGGTAAATCTTCGCTAGGGCGTTTGGGGCTGTTGACCCACTCCACGGCTGGCTTCATTGACCCCGGTTTTAGTGGTCACGTCACCTTGGAGCTATCTAACACCGCCACTATGCCGATCCTGCTTTATCCGGGGATGAAGATCGGGCAGCTGTGTTTCTTCCAGCTGTCCTCCCCGGCGCGTGCACCTTATGGCCAGGGCGCTAGTGGTTCGCGCTATCAGGGTCAGCGTGGCCCCACGGCGTCGCGCTCCTACCAGGGCTTTAGCTGTATCGATATTCCTGCTGATCCGGTTTTGTCTGCCCAGGTAGAGGCCGAGAAACTATAACTTAGAGGAACTTTAAATATGACCGATGCTGCCGACCTTTCTGTCTCCTTACCCCTGGCCACGCAGCAGCTGGCCACGGTGGATACTTTCCCCAGGGCGCTGGCAGATGACTACCACCTCCTGCTGCTAGCCGACGACGTAAATGCTGATGAGGTTGAGGCCCTGGCATTATCGTTAGACCCGTCAGCTGCGTGGATTGGGGCCGGGCGTCTACAGATTGTGGCCGGCGCGGTTTTGCTAGGACCCTGGTGGATTGGCGACGAAGAACGCGCTGACCTGGGGCTACCGGCTTGGGTTAGCCAGGTAATGGTGCTTTCGGTGCCGCGTCAGCGCGCCTATTTGGAGCCGGCTTTGGCGGCTACTGACCCGCTGTTGTCTCTATTTAGCGACGGCGGCCCCACCGGTCTTGAGGCTGCGGCGCTACACGCTTTGCGTCCTATTGCACGCCGCCTGGCTGGTGCTATCCGAGTGGTAGACACTGGCCAGATTTTCACCCCCGATCCGCACGCCTATATTGGCGCCAGCCTGTACTCGCCGATTTGGCTAACCCCTGACGCTGTCCAGGTGGTGCTTGATGATGTTACTTCTGACCAGCGTGACGGCTTTGAGGTGGCCAACCGTCAGCTTTTTGAAAGCCAGGAAATCCCCCGTATCACTGGGGAAATGAACTTTAATATCCGCCAGCTTGAAGAGCTGGAAGCGCGTCTGGGCCCACATGCTATTGAGGAAGCGCGTCGCCGCGCTGCTGAGGCTGCCGCCCTGCCGCCTTCAGTGCCGCGCGCTGAAGTGGACCACTATTCACTGTTCTTACCAGTTTCTCAGGCTCACCCAGGGTGGGGCCAGATCCAGGTGTATGTGACTGGGGCCCGTGACCTGCCGGTAGCTTTGCTTGGTGAAGACTGGGCCAATGACGGTGTTATCCGCTATGACATGCGTTGGCAGCCGCGCAAGATGGCCGACGCTTTTAGTGAGAACCTGCCCCGCGTGCGTCGTCGTGAACGCACCGCAGCCGCCGCCATGATCGATTCCATTGCCGCCAAACTGGTTGAAGCCGCAGGTGGCACCGTGGTTGACGACTCCGGCTTTATTGTCACCATTGGTCAGCTGCTAGAGGTTGGCGACGCCGGCTCAGCCCCCAGCGCCTAACTAGCGCTTACCTGGCCCGGGCGCGCAAACTGTCTTGCCTGGCCCTAGCGCGCAAACTGGTTTATCTGGCAGGCGCGCCTTGGGCTTTGGACTGGCTCAGCTTTGGGCTGGCGCGGCTAAAGTACGTGCAAAGCCTGTTAGCGCCCAACTCGCGCTTGCAAGGCGCGCGCCACCTGGCTGCTTTCGCGCCGAGGTACTTGCTGCCACAGCTGCACGGCCTTTGCTAGCTGCTCACCCCAGGGAGCGCCGTGGGGGAAAAGCGCATATTCACTAGCAATCACGCCCAAATAGTGGTTTAACAGCTGAGCGCAGGCAGCGGCGTCGTCGATAGCGCGGTGGTGACTGGCCAGCTCAATCCCGCACACCTGACAGCAACGCACCAGTGAGCGAGACGGCGTATCAATAAACGAGCGCGCCCAGTTCATAGTGCATACCTGCGGAATTTTGCGCGGCAACGCCGCAGTCCCCAGCTCCAAGCGCAAGGCTGGCAGCAAGAAACTGGCGTCAAAGCGAATATTGTGGGCCACCAGCACGCGCCCGCGCAGCAGCTCAACCAGGCCCGGGGCTAAAGTGCCCAGCTCAGGGGCGTCGGTGAGATCGTCGGGGGTGATGCCGTGAATGCGGGTGGGGCCCGGGTGGCGGTGCGGGTTAACCAGGGAGTCCCAGCGCAGCTGCTCACGCCCGCGCGGGTCGAGCAGCACCACGCCCACCTCAATAATTGCCTCGTCTTGCGGCTCTAGCCCGGTGGTTTCTAAATCGACGACGGCGTAGCCCAAGCCGCGCGGATCGGCTTGGTATTCCAGCCCGCACGTATCGGCTTGGCGCTGGTAGGTCCTAATGCGCTGATACAGTTCCAGGCCCTCTTGCGCTCTGCTCATAGGGCGGCTATCTGCTGGTTTAGCAGCGGCCATAGCCGCTTGTGAATCTGGGAGAAAGGCTTAGCCCCCAAAAAAGCGGCGCTGCGCCCAGTAGCTGGATCAACCCAAATAAAGGAGCCAGCCTGGCCAAAGTGCCCAAAGGTTTGCATCGACTGGGCACTACTAAGCCAATGTGGCTGCTTAGCGCCATAAACCTCAAAACCCAGCGCAAAATCGCAAGGGTTTTGCTTGCCGTAGCCGGGCAACACCCCAGATAGGCCCGGGAAGGCCACGCTAGTAAACAGCTTGGCGGTATCCGCGCTAACCAGGGTGGGGGCTGCCAGCTCGCGCGTGAAAGCAGCCAAATCAACTGCATTACCCATCCCAGAGTGGGCCGGCGAACCTGGAATCAAAATACTGGCCAGGCCCAGCGGCTCCAGCACGCTTAGCTCCACCCACCGATCTAGCTGGTAGCCGGTAGCCTGCTCCAGTACCTGCCCCAGTAGCTCAATGCCGCGATTGGAATAGATGCGTTTAGTGCCCGGCGCAGCTAAAACGCTGTCATCATTAGGGGCCACGCCGCTGGCGTGGGCGAGCAGGTGACGCACGGTTGCCCCGGGCAGGTGCGGGCCCACTAGGGCATCTAAATCAAGCAGGGCCCGTTCATAGGCCACCGCAGCTGACCAGGCTACCAACGGTTTAGTAACTGAGGCGAAAGCGAAATCGCTATCCACTTGGCCACCCTGGGCTAGTACCTGACCGCCTTGGCTGACCACCAGCGCCGTCGGAAAATCAAACTCAGCCAAAGCACTTAGCGAGGCGGCAGGGCTGGGCGAGGCGGCGGGGCTGGGCGAGGCAGCAGGACTAGGGGAGACAGCGGCGCTAGGGGATGTTGCAGAGTTAGGGGAGGTGGCAGCGTTAGAAGCTACAGAAGAAAACGGCATCAGTTAGCGTCCAAATCAAAATCCACGATTACCGGCACGTGATCAGAAGCGCCTTTACCTTTACGCTCGTCACGATCAATAACCACGCTAGTGGCCAGCTGCGCCAAAGCCGGCGAGGCCAGCATAAAGTCAATACGCATCCCCTTATTCTTGGGGAAAGCTAGACCCTTATAGTCCCAATAGGTGTAGCCCTGGGCCAGGGGGCGGGTGATTTCAACCAGCCCAGCCTGCTCCAGGGAGGCAAAAGCAGCGCGTTCAGGGGCCGAAACATGGGTTTTGCCTTCCCAAGCGGCAATATCCCACACGTCAGTGTCCAGTGGTGCCACGTTCCAGTCGCCCACAAAAATGGTTTTCTGCTCAGGAGCCTGGGCTAAACTTTCGGCCACATCCTGACGCAAAGCCGCAAACCAATCCAGTTTGTAGCGGTAGTGGGGGTGGTCTAGTTCGCGCCCGTTAGGGGCGTAGATGCTCCACACCCGCACTCCGGCGCAGGTGGCCGCCAGGGCCCTAGCTTCGACGACGCCGTCCTCGCCAGCTTTAGCGGCCCAGGTGGGTTGATCCGGGAATTGATGTACGACATCAGACAATCCGATGCGCGAGGCGATAGCCACCCCATTCCACTGGTTTAAGCCGTGTGCCACCACCTCATAGCCGGCCTGTGTAAAAGCTTCAGTAGGGAACTGATCGGGGCGGCATTTAATTTCTTGCATTGCCAACACATCCGTGTCACTGCGCTCTAAAAAGGCAATAACTCGATCAATGCGGGCGCGGATAGAGTTGACGTTCCAGGTGGCTAAACGCATAGGACAAGCGTAACGGTTTGATTGCAGTTGCGCGTACCTGCGCGCAGGAAAGGCGGCAAAATGGTTGCTGAGCTGGCTTGGTAGCTACATATAGGGCGCGGCAGCTGCCTATAGGGCCTGGTAGAGCTTAGGAAAACGCGAAAACTAGCTAAATTGATTGTTATAACCGCAGGTCAAACGATTTAGTGTGCGGTTGTGTTCGATTTCGTTTGACTTGAGTGGGGGCAGTTATTAATCTAAGTGACAAGAGCAACGCTGCTACCGCAGCGCGGTTACAGAATATGCGCCGCCCCTAGCGCATACTCAAAGGAGAGAACTAAATGCGAACCCTCAGCATTACTCGCCGCCAGGCCCTGGTTGGTGCTTCCACTACCGCTATCCTGGCGACCTTAGCTGCATGTAGCGGCAAAGACGATAAGTCATCTGGTGGCAAGGTAGAAATCAACTACTGGCACCGCCTGCCCGACAAGGACGGTATGACCAAGGTGCAGACCGTCGTCGACCAGTGGAACAAGGAAAACCCCAACATCCACGTAAACGTCAAGAAGTTTGACGGCCAGGCCTCTGAGTCTTATGCAAAGATCGCCCAGGCAGTGAAGGCTGGCAACGCCCCCGACCTAGCCCAGGTTGGCTACGGTGAAATCGCCTCCGTATACCTAGAAGGCTCCCTAGAAGACGTCGCCAAGGAAATCAAGGCTGGCGGCTACGAAAAGCACTTCGCAGCCGGCCCCATGGGTCAGTGCAAGCTCGGTGACGTGGTAGTTGGTCTACCTCAGGACACCGGCCCGCTGGTATACGTCTACGACAAGGCCGCCTTCGACGCCATCGGTATCAAGGCCCCCACCACCTGGGCTGAACTGAAGGAAGCCGCCAAGAAGGCCAAGGAAAAGGGCAAGTACATTGCCACCTGGCAGCAGGACGAGGTTGGCTACCAGATCTCCGGTCAGGCCGCCGCCGCCGGCGCCCACTGGTACAAGCCTGAAGGCGACAAGTGGAAGGTAGAGGTCACTGACGCCGCCTCCAAGAAGGTAGCCACCTTCCTACAGGAACTAAACGATGAAGGCCTAGCCCTCAAGCTCTCCGATGGACGCTGGGGCAAGGAGTGGATCGCCAAGCTCAAGGACGGCACCATTATCGGTACCGTTGCCGCTGGTTGGGAGCCCGGCTTCATGCTCGGCGACCTAGGTAAGGACGCCACCAGCTGGCAGGTCACCTACCTACCCACCGAGGACGGCAAGAAGGCTACCGGTGCTGACGGTGGTTCCGCCGTCGCCGTCATCAAGGGCTGCAAGCACAAGGAAGAAGCCCTCAAGTTCGCCGACTGGTTCAACACCCAGGTGCCCGCTTTGGTCTCCCAGGGTCTGGTAGTAGCCGCTATCACCGCCAAGCCCGAAACCCCCGCAGCCATGAAGAAGCTCTGGGGCGGCCAGGACGTCTATGGCTTCCTTGCCGAAGCCAACAAGACCATGGTCACCGACTTCCCCTACATCCCCACTTGGTTCACCGTAACCGAGAAGATGAAGGAGCCCGGCGGTAAGGTCACCAGCGGCTCTGCCAAGGTTGAAGACGTTTTGACCACCGCTCAGACGGTGTCTGTTTCCACCTTGAAGGAAAAGAACATCGGCGTAGCCTGATTCGCAGTCTAAAACGGGGGTGCTTGGCATATTTGCTAGCACCCCCGCCTGCTGCAACCGCATTTTTAACGCTTTAAAACTTTCATAACCAGTTAGCCGGCACGGCGCCGGCAGCACTATTTGCTTGCGCGCTACAAGCGCGCCTAATTCGCGCTGCATTACGCGCCTAATTAAGGGGAGGAGATGAAAATGTCAGCTGCGAGCTCGTATACAGAAAATAAGGCGACAATCCGTGCCCGCAAATTACGCGATTTGCGTTATGGGTGGGCTTTTAGTGCCCCCTTCACAATTCTTTTCGGCCTGACATTTATTGTCCCAATTATTGTCTCGATCTACCAATCCTTCTTTAAGACCACCACAGCGGGAGGGTTGTATGGTGGCGGCAAGCAAATCACCAAATTCGTTGGCTTAGACAACTACGTTGCGGTAGTTACCAACGAACAGTTCTGGCAAGGCATGGGGCGAGTAATGCTCTTTGGTCTGTTCCAGATTCCTTTCATGATTATCGCCGCCCTAGCCCTGGCTCTAGTGCTGGACTCCTATCTGCTCAAGCGCCCCACCGTGTTCCGTTTGGGTTACTTTTTGCCCTACGCCATTCCCGGCGTGGTGGCTGCCATGATGTGGATGTACCTGTACAGCCCTCAGCTTTCGCCGCTGGCCAGTGTCATCCCCATTAATTTCTTCGATAAAAACATCATTTTGGCCTCTATGGCCAATATGACCACCTGGACTTTCACCGGCTACAACATGCTGGTGTTCCTGGCGGCGCTGAAAGCTATCCCCACTGATCTATATGAGGCTGCCCGGCTTGACGGCTGCTCTGGTTTCCAGGTGGCCATGAAGATCAAGGTGCCAATGCTGACAAATGCCGCCCTGCTGACTGTGTTGCTATCGATTATCGGCACAATCCAGCTGTTCAATGAGCCTACGGTGATGCGCGCCGGGCAGTCGTGGATGGGCAACAGCTACACCCCCATGATGATGGCCTACTCCACCATGATGACCTCACCCGGTAACCCCAATATGGCTTCTGCTATTTCCATGACTATGGCCATTATTGCCGCACTATTGGCGGCGGTATATGCCTTCGTACAGACTCGGGGTAAGCGCTGATGGCTGAGCTACTAAATAAAACAGAATTTGCGCACCTAGAAGATGGCCGCGTTTATCGGGTTTCGCGTAATGCTTGGTCGCGTTCTTTGGAACCAAGCTGTTTTGCTAAAATCGTCACCTGGGTGGTTTTGATCGCGGTACTGGTTTACTTCCTATTCCCGATTTACTGGTTGATTATTTCTTCCACTAAAACTAACGCGGATCTAGGCGATTCTAACGGCCTATGGTTTGCGCACAACGCCGCAGCTGAGAACTATCAAAAGCTCATGGGCACCACCAACGGTAACTTTTGGCGTTGGGTAGCTAACTCAGTGCTGTACTCTACCGCTGCCGGCGCTATTGGCACCCTGGTTTCGGTGATGGCTGGCTATGGCATGGCTAAATTTAAGTTCTTTGGCCGCAACGTGTTGCAGCTGGTGGTCATGGCTGGTTTGCTGCTGCCGATCGCACTGCTAACCATTCCGCTCTACATTGTGATGCACTCACTGGGGCTAACTGACACTATCTGGTCAATTATTTTGCCTAGCTGCGTTAGCCCATTTGGGGTGTTCTTGGGGCGCATGTATGCCCAAACTTCTGTGCCCGACGAGCTGCTAGAGGCCGCCCGTATCGACGGCGCCGGTGAAAGCCGCATCTTCTTCACCATGGTGCTGCGACTGCTGGCCCCGGCTATGGTCACCATTTTCCTGTTTATCTTTGTGGCTACCTGGAACAACTTCCTGCTGCCGTTGATGATGGTTACCAACAATGAGCAGCTTAAGCCGGTCACCCTCGGTTTGTATGGCATGATGAGCTACTTCAGCCCAACTTATGGGGCGGTTTTGCAAGGTGCGCTCTTCGGGGTACTGCCTTTGATGGCACTGTTTCTATTCTTGCAGCGATACTGGCAATCCGGACTTGCAGCGGGGTCGGTTAAAGGCTGATAATAGAGACCTCAGCAGCTGCGATGTACCCCCATGTTTTCCGCAGCTGGCTGAGCTGCGGTGGCTCGCATTCGCCCCTAACGTGCGGGCCACCGCCTTTTTATGCCCACTTTTAGTCGACGACGACGGCGCTGCCCGGCTTATTAAATGTTGCGTCCCTGCCCGCTTGGCAGCTGTGCAGGCTATGAGGGGCGCGCCGGACTTGGTAGCTACCCCAGGGGTGAGCGCTGCGCCAGGTTAAGTACTGAGTCAAGCTTCGTTTCGTCGCTCGCGTCCTTACCGGCCTAAGCCCAGCGTTGGCTGGTAACCTCAACTTATGGGAACAGCACTTATTACCGGTGCCAGCGAGGGGATCGGCCTCGAATTTGCCTGGCAGTTAGCCGAGGCGCAACACAACCTCGTACTGGTGGCCCGGCGTCGGCAAAAACTAGAAGAAATTGCAGCTAAAATCCACAACCTAGCCGGTGTCAAGGTGGAGGTGCTGGCCGCAGACCTATCCACTCAGGCGGGTGTTGACGCGGTAGCTGAGCGCATCCGTTCCACCCAGCTGCCCCCAATCGGGCTGCTAGTTAACAATGCTGGCTTTGGGCTGGGGCAATCCTTTATCGACGGTGATATGGGACGCGAACTAGACGCCCTAAACGTAATGGTGCGGGCCGTGATGGAACTTAGCCGCGCCGCCACCGACGTAATGATTCCACGCGGTCACGGCGCCATCTTGAACGTAGCCTCAGTAGCCGCCCGCACCGTCATGGGCACTTACAGCGCCCACAAAGCCTGGGTGGCTACCTTCACCGAGTCACTTTCCACCGAGCTGGCGGGCACCGGCGTCACCGCCACCGTGCTACTGCCGGGCCTAACCCGCTCCGGTTTCCACGCCGCCGCCCACATTGACGACACCCAATGGCCCAAATTCGTGTGGCTAGAAAGCCAATACCTGGTAAGCCAAGCCCTAGACGCTGTCCGTAAAGGGCGCGTCTACTGCGTGCCCTCACTACGCTACGCCCTTAGCGAGGCTGTGCTGCGCCGCCTGCCGCGCTGCGGGGTGCGCTATTTCGTGGGCGCCTCAAGGGTGGCCGCCACCCACTACTGAGAGACATAATTTAGCTATGGCAACTGTAACCCTAGCAGGTACCCCAGTAACTACCGTTGGCGAGCTACCCCAGGTAGGTAGCCCCGCTCCCACCTGTGAGCTGGTGGCCAATGATCTAAGCCCCATCAAACTAGGCGACTACGCCGGCAAGCGCGTAGTGCTAAACATCTTCCCCTCCATCGACACCGGTGTATGCGCCGCCAGTGTGCACCACTTCAACAAGCTGGCCGGTGGCCTCGATAACACCGTGGTGCTGTGCGTATCCAATGACCTACCTTTCGCCCAGGGGCGCTTCTGCGGCGCTGAAGGTATTGAAAACGTCGCTACCGCCTCCGGTTTCCGCTCCAAGTTTGGCCAACACTACGGCCTAACCATGGCCCAGGGGCCGCTAAGCGGGCTGCTGGCACGCGCCGTCGTAGTAATCGAGCCTGATGGCAAGATTGGCTACGTGCAGCTAGTACCCGAAATCAAGCAAGAACCCGACTACGACGCCGTCGTTGAATATTTAGGAAACTGAAAACTCCATGGCTATCACCACCAACGACTCCAACCGCGCCCGCCTAGCTGAGCTAGTCAACGAACTGGCCGTAGTACGCGGCAAAGTTACCCTGGCCTCAGGGCTTGAATCTAACTTCTATGTGGACATGCGCCGTGCCACCCTCCACCACGAAGCTGCCCCGCTGATCGGGCATGTAATGCTGGATCTGCTTGAAGAAAACGGCTTCAGCGTAGATGAGGTAGACGCCGTTGGCGGCCTAACCATGGGTGCTGACCCGGTAGCTACCGCTATGCTGCACGCCGCCGCCGCACGCGGCCTAGACCTAGACGCATTCGTAGTGCGCAAGGCCGCCAAAGATCACGGCATGAAACGCCAGATCGAAGGCCCGTCTGTCGAAGGTAAACGCGTAGTGGTTTTGGAAGACACCTCCACCACCGGTGGCTCGCCCATCCAGGCAGTAGAGGCGCTACGCGCAGCCGGCGCGCAGGTGTTGGCTGTGGCCGTGATCGTAGACCGCAACACGGGCGCTCGCGAACGCATTGAAGCCGCTGATTTGCCCTACCTATATGCCCTTGGTCTAGAAGACCTAGACCTGGAGTAATACTGGCCCCTTGGCGGGCGCTAGGTTTTAACAACCCAGCCCCCGCCAAGGCTGCCGCCTAAGCCAGGTCAGGCTAAACTAGGAGTTGGTGCCCAATCCCAAGGAGGAACAATGGACTCTAACCCCACCGGAACCATCGCTTTGTTCGTTGGCGGAGGTTTATTGCTGCTGCTGTGGGTAGCCATCATTGTGGTGGCCCGCGTGCAGGTACGTTCATTGGGGGAGCGTTTGGACCACAACTGGTCTGATGTTGAAGAAACCCTCTCTAGGCGCCACCGCCGCGCCAAAAAACTAGCGCGTGAAGCAGACAAACTCGGTGCCCTGGCGCCAGGAGACATGAGCGCCCTAAATGAGGCTATTGCCCTAGCTGAGCAGGAAAACCAGCCACTGCTACGCGCCAACTATGAAGACGACATCACCCTGATTTTGCGTCGCATTGTGGAAAGCGTGCGCGCCGTTAACCGCAACAAAGAGCGCGAATACCGCCTGGCCTACAAGCGCCTAAAGAAAGCTGACAAGGCCGTGGCCAAGGCTCGGCGCGACTACAACGCTATGGTGCCCACCTACAACTTCCTGTGCCACGGCCCGCTCACGGCAGTAGCTCGCAGCGCAGGGCGCGCCTCCAGCCAGTACTTCCTAGCTGACAAGCTCAAGCGTAAGGGCACCTACAAAAAGCCCAAGAACGCCAAGGTATTGGAGCTAGAGGATTGAGCCGTTACGAAAACGAGGACGGCGTCGTCACCGAAGCCAGTGACGGCGTCGTCGCCTATTTAGCGCAAGTAACCCCAGATCCAGAGCGCGAAGTGGGGGTGGGCCCCTGGCAGGGACCCTGGCCTGAAGGCGACCAGTGGGATCATGAGCTATTAGCTAACGGCGATCGACGCAACGTAGTGGACCCCTACCGCTACTGGAAATGGCAGGCCATTAAAGCCGATATGGCAGCGCGCGCCCACGGCCTACATATTGCGATCGAAAATGTCAGCCACGATCTAAACATCGGCTCAATTGTGCGCACCGCTAACGCTTTTAATGTCGGCGGAGTGCATGTGGTGGGCAAGCGCCGCTGGAACCGACGCGGCGCCATGGTCACTGACCGTTACCTGCGTGTCTACCATCACCCCACGCCCGAGCATTTGGTGCGCTGGGCCCAGGAAAACAACCTGGAACTACTAGCTATCGACAACGGCCCGGGCAGTGAACTGATAGAAAAAACCTCACTGCCGGTTGATGCCATGCTGGTGGTGGGCAGTGAAGGCGAAGGCATCAGCCCGGCCCTACTTGAGCACTGCAAACGCCAGTTACGTATTGGCCAATACGGCTCTACCCGGTCCATTAATGTTTCAGCGGCAGCAGCTATCGCTATGCATACCTGGATCATGCAACATGGACAAAGTGCACCCTTTTAACTGAATTTGCACAGGCTGACGGTATTTGCGCGTACCAATTAGCGCTAAAACGTGCCAGAATAGAAGCACCACTGTTTAGTGAAACACAACCAGGAGGATTTGCAATGGCTATTGCAACCGTGGAAACTTACGCGGACATGATTGACCGCGCCAAGGCCGGCAAGTACGCCGTCCCGGCTATCAACGTTACTTCTTCTCAGACCCTATCTGCTGCGCTGCAGGGCTTCGCCGAGGCCGAGTCTGACGGTATCATCCAGATCTCCAACGGTGGCGCTGCTTACTGGTCCGGCTCCTCTCGTCTAGACCGCGTGCGCGGCTCCATCGCTTTCGCTGCCTACGCTCGCGCCGTCGGCGACCTGTACCCCGGCGTTGTCGGTCTGCACACCGACCACTGCCCCAAGAAGCTGCTGGCTGACTGGGTTATCCCGCTGCTGGACATCGAGGCCGAGCAGGTCAAGCGTGGCGAAGAGCCCATGTTCAACTCCCACATGTGGGACGGCTCCGCTGAGACCCTAGAGGACAACATCCAGATCGCCGTGGACATGCTGGCCCGCTCCAAGGCTGCTCACACCATCCTCGAGATCGAGATCGGTGCCGTAGGTGGCGAGGAAGACGGCATCAAGGGTGAAGAGAACGCTAACCTCTACACCACCGCTGACGACGCTTACGCCGCTGTCCAGGCCCTGGGCCTAGGCGAGAACGGCCGCTACACCACCGCTCTGACCTTCGGTAACGTGCACGGCTCCTACAAGCCCGGTCACGTCAAGCTGCGTCCCGAGCTGCTGGGTGAGATCCAGGCTGAGGTCGGCAAGCGTGTTGGCAAGGAGAGCCCCTTCGACCTAGTCATGCACGGTGGCTCCGGCTCCACCGACGAGGAAATTGCTACCGCCGTACGCAACGGTGTTATCAAGATGAACGTTGACACTGACACCCAGTACGCGTTCACCCGCCCGATCGCTGCTCACATGTTCGAGCACTACGACGGCGTCCTCAAGATCGACGGCGAGGTCGGCAACAAGAAGTTCTACGACCCGCGCTCTTGGGGTAAGGCTGCCGAGACCGGCATGGCTGCCCGCGTGGTTGAGGCCTGCGAGCGTCTGGGCTCCGTCGGCTCCGCCCGTCGCTGAGCTAACTAGCTGCCACTAAGGCAGCTAACGCTTAGTCTCTGACTAATAAATGTGCCCTAGGTAATATTGCCTGGGGCATATTTATTTATATTTGTGTAGAATATTGTGACCACACACACCACAATTGAGAGGCACAAGACCTAATGTCCAGGAAGATTATCCTTGACTGCGACCCAGGTCACGACGACGCTGTCGCTATGCTGCTGGCACACGCCAACCCCAACATTGAGCTACTGGCTGTTACCACAGTTGGTGGTAACCAAACCCTAGAAAAAGTAACCAACAACGCTCTAAGCCTAGCTACCGTCTACGGGATGCAAGACGTCCCGGTAGCGGCAGGCTGCACCCGCCCGCTACTGCGCCCGGTAGAAACCGCCCCGGACTGCCACGGCGATTCCGGTCTGGACGGCGTCGAGCTACCTGAACCTGTAGCCCTAGACCCGCGCCACGCCGTCGACGTAATCATCGAAACCATCATGTCTCACGCACCCGGCGAGATCACCCTAGTGCCCACCGGCCCGCTAACCAACATCGCCCTAGCCGTGCGCAAAGAACCGCGCATTGTAGAGCGTGTGCGTGAAGTGGTACTAATGGGCGGCGGCTACCACGTAGGCAACTGGTCTGCCGTAGCCGAATTCAACATCAAGGTTGACCCCGAGGCTGCCCACATTGTTTTTAACGAGCCCTGGCCGGTAACCATGGTGGGCTTGGACCTAACCCACCAGGCCCTAGCCACCGACGCTATCTCCGCCAAGATCGCTGACCTGGGCGGCCCGATAGCCGACTTTGTGCTGGGCCTATTCACCTTCTTCCGCAAGGCCTACCAGGACGCCCAAGGCTTCGAATTCCCGCCGGTACACGACCCGTGCACCGTGGCCTACCTGATCGACCCGCAGATTGTGGAAACTGTTAAGGTCCCCATCGACGTGGAACTCAACGGCACGCTTACCACCGGCATGACCGTAGCCGACTTCCGCGCCCCCGCCGGGCCCGACTGCCACACCCAGGCCGCCACCAAGCTGGACTTTGACCGCTTCTGGGACCTGGTAATTGACTCCATTGACCGCGTACAGAAGGATCTAGCCGCCAAGGAAGACCGCAAATGAGCGTCACTAAACGCTCAACAGCGGCGGTTATGATCGCATTGCTGGTGGCCTGCTTTGCCTTCCAGCTCAATGCCTCCATGCTCTCACCGGCCCTGAAACTAATGGCCAAGGAGCTAAAAACCACCGACGACGTAATCGGCTTAACCCAGACCGTGTTCTTCACGGCTGCCGCGCTATTTAGCCTGTTCCTGCCCCGCCTAGGTGACATGATCGGGCGGCGCAAACTACTAACCGGCATGATGGCGCTAACTGCCGTGGGTTGTGTGCTTTCTGCGCTAGCCGGCATGACTGGCTCAGTGGAGCTGCTATTTGTGGGTCGCGTGATTCAGGGTGTGGCCGGGCCGACCGTGCCCGTGTGCCTGATTATGCTGCGCGTGGCCGTGCCTGACCCCAAGAGTTACGGCACCCTGCTAGGCGTAATTACTGCCGTAAACGGTGGTATTGCGGGTGTAGACGCTCTGGCTGGTGGCTGGCTAGCCCAAAACTTCGGTTTCGGCTCAGTATTTTGGACTATGGCTGTAATCGCCGCGTTGGCGGCGGTGGCAGTAGCCTTCCTAACTGACGAATCGCTGGTGCCCGGCGACCACCGTATGGACTGGTCCGGCACTATTTCCCTGGTGGTGGCGGTAGGTGCGCTGCTAACCATCTTCAATGAGCTAGCTAAACTCTCCAACGCTAACTTTTGGCTGGTGGCGGGCCTGTTCCTGCTGGCCGCTTTGTCTGCTGTGGCTTTCTGGATCCAAGAGGACCGCACCAGCCAGCCCCTGGTGGCTACCGTCTACCTCCAGTCGCGTTCCACCTGGGCGCTGCTGCTGACCACCACCCTAACCATGACCGGTGTGTTTGCGGTTATGAACGGTTTGGTGCCGGGTCTAGCTCAGGACACTGATTACGGGCCGGGCCTTAGCCCCGACGTCGTCTCCTTCTGGACCCTGACCCCTTACGCCATTGCCGGCCTACTAATGGGCCCGGTATCTGGCACCCTGGCCGGCCGCTTTGGCTACCGTAAGGTACTGCGCGTGGGCCTGCTGGGCACGGTGATTGGCTTAGGTGCGATTTTTGCTATTTCTCCAAACGCCACCCCGGTGCTGCTGCTGGCAGTTAACGTGTTTGTGGGTATCACCTATGCCGGTATGAGCAACATTATGCTCAACGGCCTGGGTGTGGTGCTTTCTCCCAGCGACAATCCCGGCTACCTGCCTGGCCTTAACGCTGGTGCTTTCAACCTGGGTGCGGGTATTTCCTTCGCGATCCTGCCGGCAGTCTCGGTGGCGCTAGGCGATGGGCTAGGCGGTTTCCAGGGTGCAGTTGTCACCGGTTTGGTGCTGCTGGCTTTGGCTTTTGCTAGCTCGCTGCTGATCCCCGCGCCGGCGGTTGAAAAGGAGACTGCGGTATGAGCGTAGCTGATCGTGGCCGCGCCCTGGAGGCATTAGACCGTTTAGGCGCCCCAGTGGTGGCCTTAGGCTCCCTGAACGCGGACCTAACGGTAACCACCCAGCGCCTACCTGGCCCGGGTGAAACTGTAGTTGGCTCAGATCTGCGTATCTTGCCGGGTGGTAAATCCGCCAACCAGGCTGCCACGGCTGCTTTGCTGGGTGTGCCCACCGTGATGATTGGGGCGGTTGGGCGTGACGGCAACGGCCAGTTGCTGCTCGAATCCCTGGCTTTAAAGGGGGTAGACACCCGTCACGTTTATGAACGTGAAGTGGCTACCGGCACCGCCATGATTACTGTGGACGGCGCTGATGAGAACACCATTGTGATCTCACCCGGCGCTAACGCCACCCTCACCCCGGCTGATGTGGTTGATAAGGCGCAGGTAATCGCTGAGGCTGGGGCTCTGGGATTGTGTCTGGAGGTAAGCCTGGAAACTGTCACCGCTGCGGCCCGCTGCGCCCATGAGGCTGGCGTGCCTGTGGTTCTTAATGTTTCCCCGGCTCGTCAGCTCTCACCCGAACTGCTGGAACTAACTGATGTGCTGATCGTCAACCAGCACGAGTTGTCTCTGGTCAGTGGCCAGAGCGTAGACACTGCAGATCTAGAGCAGGTAGCTAAGGCTTTCATGGCCACTGGCGTTAAGCGCGGGGTGCTCACCCTGGGCGGAGCTGGCTCACTGATCTATGAGGAGGGTCGCCTCGAATGGGTGGCAGCTTTCAAGGTCACCCCGGTAGACACCACCGGAGCTGGCGACTCTTTCATGGGCACGCTGCTGTCGGCTTTGGCTGCGGGCGTCTCACTTGCCGACGGCGCTACCCTGGCTGCGGCGGTAGCGGCTTGTTCCACCACCAAGGTGGGGGCGCAGGCTTCCTACGCCAGTGCTGATGAGGTGCGTGAGTTCCTAAAGTGAGCGCGCCCAACTTGAACGCACCCAACTTGAGCACACCCAGCTCAGGAGCGTTCAGCTCAAGCACACTTAACTCAGGCGCCTGTAAGAAGCGTGCATAAAGCGCGGCTTAAAAGGTGTGGCGACGGCGTCGGGGACCTTCCTGGCGCCGTCGCCATATGTCAGGTGATGACACTAGGGCCAACCAAACCGAACAAAAAAGTATTCCCGCAGGTCACAATATGTGCAGCGGGGGAGGGGATAGGGTGAACACCACAGTGGGTGCTTGCCAAACCAAAATAAAGCGGTATAGTAACGGCAAAATCTAGAAATCTGTCTATAGGGCCGCTAGACTAATGCAGTCGTGTGGTCAACGCGGCGTTTGCCGTTTATAGGAGTTTTCAATGCCAGGTGTCGTAGTAGTCGGAACCCAGTGGGGCGACGAAGGAAAAGGCAAGGCAACCGATCAGCTAGGTCAGAATGTTGACTACGTAGTCAAGTTCAACGGCGGTAACAACGCTGGTCATACCGTAGTTATTGACGGGGAAAAGTTTGCTTTCCACCTACTGCCGGCCGGTGTGCTAACCGAGGGAGTAACTCCGGTTATCGGCAACGGGGTAGTGATTGATCTAGAGGTGCTCTTTAGCGAAATCGAGGAAATTACCTCGCGCGGCAAGGACGCCTCCAAGCTGCTGATCAGCGCTAACGCCCACGTGATCCCCTCCTACAACCGGGTGCTTGACCAGGCTACCGAGCGTTTCCTGGGTTCTCGCCAGCTGGGCACCACCGGCCGTGGCATTGGCCCCACCTACGCTGACAAGATGAACCGTATCGGTATCCGCGTTCAGGACCTGTTTGACGAGTCCATCTTGCGTCAAAAGGTCCACTCTGCACTGGACCAGAAGAACGGTCTACTAACCAAGATTTTCAAGCGTGACGCGATCGACCCTGACGCGGTTGCTGACGAGCTGCTCAGCTACGCCGAGCGCGTGCGTCCCATGGTGGTGGACTGCTCCACGCTGCTAAACAAGGCCCTAGACGAGGGCAAAACGGTGCTGTTCGAGGCCGGTCAGGCCACCATGCTAGACATTGACCACGGCACCTACCCCTTCGTGACCAGCTCTAACCCCACCGCCGGCGGTGCCTGCACTGGCACCGGCGTGGGCCCTACCCGCATTAACCGCGTCATCGGTGTGGTTAAGGCCTACACCACTCGCGTAGGTGAAGGTCCCTTCCCCACAGAGCTAAACGACGAAATGGGTGAGCGTCTGCGCGCCGAAGGTGGAGAGTATGGCGTGACCACCGGCCGGGCCCGTCGCTGTGGCTGGCACGACGCCGTCGTCACCCGCTACGCAGCGCGCGTTAACGGCCTAACTGACCTGGTGATGACCAAGCTAGACGTGCTCACTGGGCACGACACCATCCCGGTATGTGTGGCTTACGACGTCGACGGCGTGCGCTGGGACGAAATGCCCCTAACCCAGTCTGACTTCCACCACGCCAAGCCCATCTACGAGCAGCTACCCGGCTGGAGCGAAGACATCACTGGCGTACGTAAATTCGAGGATCTGCCGCTTAACGCTCAGCGTTACGTGGAGCGAATTGAGCAGTTGGCTGGAGTGCGAATTTCCGCCATTGGTGTGGGCGCAGGGCGCGAAGCCACAATTACTCGACACTCGTTAGTTGACTGAAGCTGCTAGGCTGGAACCCGTGAACACCCTTAACTACAAGTCTGTAACTAGCCGCGTGCTTGCGGCTTTAGTGGCGGGGCTGCTGGTTTTTATGGCGCCGCTAAGCGTCTCTGAGGTTCAAGCTGAAACCTCGCAGCCCAATGAGATTTGGTTTAACGTTAACGTAAAGGGCGAAAACTACGCGGTGCTTGACTTCGCGTTTGCGCCCGGTTCGCACACTGGTTTGAAACCAGCTGTTATCTGCAAGACCATTCAAAAAGGTGCAGATCAAAACAAGAAAACCACCACTCACAACGCCAAAGTGGTTACCTGGGTAAGTAAGCGCAATGGTCGTGAGGTATGTGAAGCCAAGGTAGAGGGCGCTTTCCAAAACGGTGCTGGCCCGGCTGCGCTTACGCAGTTCGGTGGCTTCAACATGAGCACCGACAAAGACCACCGTGTGAAGGTGTCTATCCCTCGCTACATCGCTATCTCTAACCAGCTGATTGTCTCGCACGTGACGGTCAAGTACGACGGCAAGATTGTTTCCTACAAGAACGCCGACGTTAAGGGTTCCACCGCTGTTCCTAAAAAGGGTGCTACCTCCTTTGAAGTAGTGGGTACGGTTCCCTCGCTTGCCCTACAGCATGTGGTGCGATGGGTGCTGGGTATTGCTTCCTGCCTGATCTTGGCCGGTATTTTGTGGCTGGGTGGCGTGCGTATTTACAAGCGCGTTAAGGAAAGCCTGGCTACTAAGGCGGCTATTGCAGCCGGTCAGATCCCTGACCCGCAGGGCCAGACGGTTTCTTTGTCTGAGATTGCCCCAATCAGCGAATCTGAGGTTCCTGCGGCTGGTATCCCCGGCGTGCCGCTAATCCACACTCCTGATGCTGATAACAATGCCGCTATGGCCGCCACTTATGCTGCAGCGGCTGAGCAGGGCGTTTACGAAAGCGATGGCTACGAATCTTACGTAGAGGGCGGGGTCTATGACTCTGGTGCCGGCGATGAGGACTATGCCGATGCTGGCTACGAGGACTATACAGAGCCCGCATATGAGCAGGCCCCCACTGCGGGTGAAGAAACCATTGAAGATGGCTACCACCCCAACGGCCTGTACTACCAGGACGGCGTGGCCTACTACCCGGGTGAAGACGGTTACTACTACAAGCTTGAAGGTTCAGGCTTTGAGGATATGTTCCGCTAACTAACGGTGTTTACAGATAATGGCGCAGCTTAGGCTGCGCCATTATTGTAATTACTGTGCATCCCTTGCACGAGCAAAGCTGCGCGGCAGGCATGGGGGAGCACTGCGCAGGTATGGGGGAGCACTGCAGTGTGGTCTTACCTTGTGTTGTACAGGTGAAGGCAGTCAGGATGTGCTGATGGTGCTAGGGATTGATCCCCTTAAAAATGAGGCGAATGACGTGGCAATGGCATTAGGATTGGATCCATGAACGCTGTTACTTTCAACCCGCGCACGGTTTTGGCGCGTGTAGGCGCTGCTTTAGCCGCTTTTGTGCTGGCTTTTTCTTTACTGACTATGGTTTCCCCAGCTCACGCTGACGATGTAAAGACCTGGACTGAGCTTAAATTCAGTGGGGACAAGGTGACTTTGTCGCTTAAAATGCACGTTCCCGAGCAGTATGGGATGTCTACCAAGAGTCTCTGTGAGAAGAGCAAGAGCGAAGCCAGCTCAACGAAGATCGGCAAAAAAGTCGACAAGATTGAGGTAGAGCAATACGAGGGCGTTGAGGTTTGCACCATTGAAAGCAGTGGGAGCCTCAGTGAGGTAGTAGACAAATCAGGCTCATCACTTGGCATCTCTGTTAGCCGTGATGGTGACAATATCAAGGTTAAAGGCAGCGGCGGCTCCTTCACCTCCTCGGCAGCCAGCACGGAGGTGCGTATCACCTTTGATGGTGGGGTGGTTTCTTCTAGCGGCGGCAAGGTTGACGGAAACACCTTCATTGCCAATAGCAGTAGCTTTGAGGTAACCGGTAAGCCTGGCAGCGGCTCCAACATGCTGATGTTTGTGCTGATCGGACTGGTAGTTGTGATCGGCGCTGGGGTGGCCGTCTTCTTCGTGATGCGTTCTAAGAAGCAGCCCCAGCCTCAGTACGGTGGCTACGGTCAGCCTTACGGCCAGCAGGGTTACGGTCAGCCCCAGGGCTATGGCCAGCAGGCTTATGGCCAGCCCGGTTACGGACAGCAAGCTCAGCCTTACGGACAGCAGCCTCAAGGCTACGGCCAGCAACCGCAGGGCTATGGTCAGCAGGCTCAGCCTTACGGCCAGCAGGGCTACGGACAGCAAGGATACGGCCAAAACAACCAGGGCTACGGCCAGGGTTACGGCCAGCAGGGCTACAACGGCTAGCTAACGCTTTTTCTTCTCAAGACCAGGGTCGGATTAACCCCCGGCCCTGGTTTTGTTTTGAAAGAAAACAACCAGATTGTGCCTGAACAGATAAAAACTAATAGGGTTAAGCCATGAACGCTATTAACGTTAACCCCCGCGCAATGATTGCGCGCGTAGGTGCCGCACTAGCTGCTTTTGTGCTGGCTTTTTCGCTGCTAGGAGTGACTTCTCCGGCTCACGCTGACAGCTTCAAGGTATGGCTTGGCATGAAATTCAGTGGTGAAAACCTGGCTATCTCACTGAAGATGCACGTGCCTAGCGAGTATGGCTCCGCCAAGGCAATTTGCGATAGCATGAAAAACTCGGCTACCAAGAGCTCCGACGGTAAAGTCACCAAGTCTGGGGTGGAACAGTACAAGGGTGTAGAAGTTTGTGTCATCGAAGCCGAGGGCAAACTGAATGAGGATAACTCTTCCTCCGCTTTCGGTTTCTCTATCAAGCGTGATGGCGACAAGCTAACCATTAAGAGCACCTCCAGCAACCGTTTCGCCTCTATCGGCGACATCGAGTACCGCTTCACCTTCGATGACGGCATCGTTTCTTCCAGCGGCGGTAAGGTTGAAGGCAACACCTTCGTTACCACCGATACTAAGTTCGAGGTTGTAGGTAAGCCCGGTGGCGGCTCCAGCATTCTGATGTATGCACTGATCGGTGGGCTAATTGGTGGTGTCGCCGGCCTAACGGTCTTCTTCATCAAGCGCTCCAAGAATAAGGCCCAGCCTCAGCAGTTCGCTTCTCCTTACGCCGCTCAGCCAGGTCAGTACCCGCAGGGTCAGGCAGCTCCCAACGCCGCTCAGCCCGGCGCTCAGCAGCCCTACAACCCTAACGCTCAGGGCGGTCAGGGCGCCTGAGACGCCACCAAATAATCCTTCTACTCAGCCAGGGTCGGGAAACCGGCCCTGGCTGTCTATATCTGGGCGGGTAATGGACCTGGCTGTTTTTAGCGGAGCTGCAGCGCGGCGGCCCGCAATGTAACAGTATGTATAGCCCGTAATTTAGTGGGCACGCACAGCCCGTAACGTAAAGGCAGCAGCTGTGACGACGTCGTCGGCTGTTTTACACAAAACGTACTGTAGGTGGGAATTTAGTGGCTGACAAAGAGGGAGAGCGACTAAGGTTTAAGCCATGAACACGGTTGTTTCTAATGTCCGCACGCGCGCGGCGAAAGTGTGGGAGCGGGCACTCGCGGTGGGGCTTAACATGCCTAAACGCTCGCTCGCGGTGGGGCTATCAGCGGGTGCTGGGGCGCAGAATAGTGCGCTGGCGGTGCGTGGGTTTGTGGCTCGCGTAGGGGCGGTTTTGGCGGTTTTTATGCTGGCGTTTTCCCTGCTAGTGCCGACTACCCCCGCCCACGCAGCTGACAGCATACGTATATGGGTGCACGTGAAAATAGATGGGGACAAAATATACGTATCGGCAAAAACTCATGCTCTTGAGCAAAACGGTGAATCTACCAGAAGCATATGCACTAAAGATTCCACTCACGCAAAGCAAGTCAATTACCTAGGTGCAGAAGTAACCAAGGCAGAAGTTGAACAGTATCAAGGTATAGAAGTCTGCGCCGTCGAAGGGATTGGGTCGCTTAAGAAGGCCCTGCAAGGAGGTGGCCCCTACGGTTTTGTTCTTAAAGCCGATGGCGACAATGTGCGCGTAACTGGGTCAGTCACCTCTGCCGTCACTTATGAAGGAAATATCGTACATAGCTTCACTTTTGCGGGCGGAATTATATCCCACGAGGGTGGCAAAGTCGATGGCAACACCATAACCATCAACACTGGTGACTACGAGTTAGTGGGGAACCCAGGCAGCGGAAAAACTAGCCAAACTCCCTCTGCTGCACCCAACCAAAATAAGGCTGCAGGCGCTGATAACGCGAAGAACCAAGCTTCTGACGATACTAAGTCAGGATCATCAGGAAACACCCTGATTTACGCGCTGATCGGCGTAATAGTTGCAGCCGTAGCTGGCCTAGTGGTCTTCCTGGCGATCCCCTCAAAAAAGCGCTCGCAGCCTGCACAACTAACTGCCCAACCAACTAATGTAGGCACCTATACCCCAAGCGGCCAAGAACAAAGCAAAGGTGTAAAACCTGGCAAATATGACCGCTATGGGATCTAGCAAAGCCATCTAAGCGTGCGTTTATGCTCCACTACGCGGGGGATATGACCGCCTAGCCAAAACTGGTTAGGGTTAAGCATGGACGTAGATGCTTTTAAGACGCGGGCGCTCGCTGCGGGACCTGGCACGCATAGGCGGGCGCTCGCGGAGGGGCTGAACATGCCTGCACGGGCGCTCGCGGCGCAGGCACGCAGCTTCGCTGCGCGATCACCTGCGCTTGTGGCCGGGGAGCGTGTGTTTACAGCTGGCGCTGGGACTGCTTTGGCGGTTTTCATGGTGGCGTTCTCTTTGCTGCTTACGGCTGCGCCTGCCCACGCTGAGAGCACACAGAGCTGGGTGGACATGAAATTTAGTGGCGATAAGGTTTCTTACGTCATGAAAACTCATGTTTCCAGCGAATATACGACTACTAAAAGCCTGTGCGCTAGCTACAAGAGCGCCACCAGTTCCAGCACTGGGGCAAATGGTGAAATCACCAGGATTGAACTAGAGCAATACAACGGCATGGAAGTTTGCGTTATCGAGGGCAACTTAACAGTTAACTCGATGATCGAGACATCAACCGATGAAACCTACGGTTTTTCTGTTACGCGTGACGGTAAAAACCTAAAACTTGAAAGTGACAGGTCTGAGTACTCTGAGCACTCAGCTATCGAATACCGCATCACCTTTGATGGTGGGATTATCTCTTCTACCGGTGGCAAGGTGGAGGGAAACACCTTTGTGGTAAGTGCTGACACCTTCGAGGTGGTTGGTGATCCTAATGGTTCAGCAAATATTATTTCTGGCGATAATAAGGCTGATGATCTAGCTGGGGACTTTAGCTCAAACTCTTCAGGTAACAACGCCCTGCTCTATGCTTTTATCGCTGCCGCAGTGGTGCTAATTATCGCCTTAGCAGTGTTGCTGGCGCTACGTTCTGGCAAGAAAAAGCCTCCCGGCCCACCTGTTGGCCCCCAGTTTGGTTACGGCCCTAATTTTTAGCTGAATCTGGATGCTAGCTCTAACTATTGGGAGTTTTGCAAGTGCGAACCGCTTAAAACTGGTTAGAGTTAATCCATGAACGCTGAGGTTTTAAATGCCCGTGCGCTTACGATGCGAGTAGGTGCGGTTTTAGCTGCTTTTGTGCTGGCATTTTCCCTACTGGTGGTAGCTCCACCGGCTCATGCGTCTACGCTCAGTTGGTCCAATACAAGATTTAGTGGTGATGAGGTAATTGCCACCACAAAAACTCGTGTCGAAACTGAAGGTGGCGACGGTGCCACTGCCGATATGTGTACCGAGGCCCAAAAAAACGTAGGCACTACCGCACTAGGTTCAACAATCACCAGAGCCTATTTAGATCAGTATCTGGGCATGCAAGTTTGTGCTGTTGAATCCAAGGCAACACTTGAGGGAATGCTAAATGGCACCGTGCGTAGTGAACTTTTTTCTGTGATGCGCGAAGGTGAAAACATCAAGGTAAAAGGTATCGCGCCACACGACACGGTTCACTATTCAAACACCTATAGTTTCACTTTTGATGGCGGTATCACTGCAGCGTCGAGCGCTAACATTGTCGGCAATACTGCAACTATATTTGGCAATGATGGCCTCTATGATGCCACATTTGAAGTAGTAGGCAGTACTAAAGCTTCTGCTAGCGCCAAGCCTTCTAGTTCAGGCACTGCTAGTCCTTTGAATTCCTCTAAGTCAGGCATTCCTGCGGCGACTAGCTCTCCTAGCGTTGCGGCTAGTGACGCTATTAAGCCGCAGAGCACACCCTCTAACGTGGCCGCAGCCGGGGCTAGCGCAACCAGTTCAGCTGTCACTACCAGTGCCGTCGGCTCTGCCGATGGCAGTAACGACACCATTATTTATGGAGCTGTTGTGACGGTAGGGGCGCTGGCGCTGGGTGGACTAGGGGTTGCTGTCTGGCAATCTAGGAAGAAAATCTGAAACTAAAGGTATCAGGGCTATGAACACTGCGGTTTTAAAAATGCGCGCGCTTGTGGCGCAACTAGGGGCCATCTTGGCTGCTTTTGTACTGGCATTTTCGTTAGTAAGTCTTACCGTCCCGGCACGTGCTGACGACGCTCAAACCATGAAAGTGTGGGTGGAATATAAATTCGCTGGGGACACTGTAACGCTCTCTGAGAAGGTTCACAGTACTGTCCAAGGCGCTGACCACAAGACCTTCTGCAGTAAGAGTGAGTTCAGCACTGACGGCACTAGCCAGCTCGGTTATATCACCGCTAAATCTGAAATTACTCAGTATGAGGGTGTAGAAGTTTGTGCCATCGAAGTTACTGCGCCGCTTGAGACAGTACTCAACTATAGCTCATCCGACCTTGGCATAAGTGATGTGAACTTCAATATTGAGCGTGATGGTAGCAATGTACGTATCGAAGGCGAAACTACTCGTTATGGTGTCAGTAGCTATGGTAATGACTGGATGGACTTTCGTTTAACCTTTGCTGGCGGCATTGTTTCTGCTGAAGGCGTTGAAGTTAGCGGCAACACCGCCAAGCTAAAGCCGGGTGAAAAGTACAAGGTAGTAGGTAACCCTGGCAGCGGCTCCTCTAACAATGGGGGCTCTTTTCCCTCTGCTTCGAGTGACGCTAGTTCTTTAGGTGCTGCTACTAGCTCTCCTAGCGTTGCGGCTAGTGACGCGATTAAACCGCAAGAGACTACTTCTAATGCAGCTGCAGCTGGGGCTGGCGCAACCAGTTCAGCTGTCACTACCAGCGCCGTCGGCTCTACCGATGGCAGCAACGACACCATTATTTATGGGGCTGTTGTGGTGGTAGGGGCGCTGGCGCTGGGTGGACTAGGGTGGTCACTCTTGCAGTCCCGGAAGAAGCCCTAGCTATTGACGATAAGCTTGTCTGGGCTTGGCAAATAGCTAGATTGGTGGGGCATGAGGCTGTTGCGACTATGGTCAGGTAGCCCTAGGGACTTGTCCCCAATGCTTAGCTGGTTAAAAATTGGCTAGGCTAGGGGGCATGAACGTTGTAGCTTTTAAATCACGCGAGTTTGTGGCACGTATAGGGGCCGTAGTGGTCGCTTTGATGCTGGCTTTTTCGCTGGTAAGTCTTACTGTGCCAGCACGCGCTGACGGCGAGCTAGACATGAAAATGTGGTTGGAATATAGCTTTAGTGGAGATAACGTAACTTTCTCCTATAGGTATCACAGCACAATGCAAGGCTATGACCAGAAAACCATGTGCAACAAATACGGAAATTCCAGTGCTTATGATGGTGCCCTCAAGTCTGGAATTACCCAGTATGAGGGTGTTGAAGTTTGCGAAATGCAGGCAACCGTAAAGATTGACCAATTCATTAGCTCTGATGGCACGGCTATTGGTTTTGGGGCAGACGATAAGGTTCACCGCGAAGGCTCCAACATTGTCTACGAAGGCGATTTATCTGTCTTCTCTGATGCTACTAGCGATCAGTTTATTGATTACAAGATCACTTTTGCTGGTGGTGTGGTTTCTGCTGAGGGTGCTGAAGTCAGTGGTAACACTGCAAAGCTCAAGCTTGGCGGCAAGTTCAAGGTAGTTGGTAATCCGGGTAGCGGCAGCTCAAATGGTGGCTCTACTAATGGCGGGTCTTCCAACGGCGGCTCCAACAATGGCGGATCCTCGGGAAATAACCAGGGTGGCGCCACTCCCACTGCTACCCCTTCTATTACTCCTGGTTCTGACAACAATGAAAACACTGTCGCTAACGGTGCTCCAGTTACCACTACGCCCACCCCGCTGGCCGTAAAAAGCTCCAAGTCCTCAAGTGACAACACTCTGCTTTACGTAATTATTGGCGTTGCAGTGGTATCGCTTGTGGGTCTGGGTGCTTTCCTGGCACTGCGTTCAGGTAAGAAGAAGCCGCCTAGTGGGATGGGTGGGCAGTTTGCTTACGCGCCGCAGTCTTACGGGCCTGGTTCCTACCCCCAGCAACAGTATCCGCCGCAGGGTAACTACCCTCAGCAAGGCCAATATGGCGGCTATAACGGCTAGCTAGAATTCATTTCAACCAGGGCCGTGGTTTTATACCCGGCCCTGGTTTTGTTTAATAGCTGTTAGTTGGTGCCTAACAGCTAAACTTGAGCAGTTATCCCTAGTTGATTTATTTGAGTTTATAGGGTTAAAGGGTGGACAGTATGGCTAACGCGCGATCAATGGCGACTCGTGTATGCGGCGTTTTGGTGTTAGTACTTGCGCTGACTTGTTCGCTGTTTGCTGTGTCCGCGCCGGCGCATGGCGAAGATAGCATGCGCACCTGGGTGCAAATAAATTTTGATAATAGTATGGCATATGTTGAGATAAAAACACATATAAATTCTAATGAATTAACCAAAAGCATGTGCTCAAAAGGCTCTGATTACGTTAAGCGGTTAGAGGCTGACCTAGGTCAGAGAGTATATAAGCTTGAAATAGGGCATTATGATGGTGTAGAAGTTTGCTCAGCTTATATTGTCGTGATCTCTAAAGAGGAGTTATCGCACACACTCATATACGGTGCTGAGATTATTGTTGAAGGTAATATCGTTAAAATAATAGGTGTAACAGATCCTGCTTACACTGGCGAGATTGAATATACTATTAGATTTCAAAATGTAGAGACTATTTCTTATTTTGGAGGTGAGATGGAAAAGCATGCCTCCATTTTCGTTGCCAAAAATGAAGACTTTGAAGTAGTAGCTTCTTTGACTTCCCACGACTCTAACGAGGTGCCGGCCAGTGACTCTAACGAGATACCGGCCAGAGGGGACCTAACTTCCTCGACTCCAAGATTTTATCGCCAGTTACAGTCATTCTATCGCCTGTTATGGTCGATTGATCTTATGCGGGTGCTTAATACATTGCTTGCGTTGATACTGATTGTTGGTGCGGTAGCGATTTTTATGTGTGTTAAGGCATGTTTTGCTAAGTCAGTAACTTCTAATGAAGACCTCGGCCCTGACGCTATGCCAGCAGACGCCAATTCCGGTTTGCCGCAGAAGGCGCCTTCGCCGTCGGAAAATGCAGGTAATGCGCCACCAGAATGCAGATAGTGCGCCACCACCGGGCCGAAGAACTGCGCAGTAGGGGAGTTATCCCCAGCTAAAATCCAGGTAAATCCCGGTTAAATGTTCCTAGGATAGGGCCGTGAGCAGGATGAATGCTATGAAAGTAGGGTTAGAGCGAGTAGGGGCTGTGCTGGGCACCCTGCTGTTGGCTTTTGCGCTGCTGCTGGTAAATTCGCCGGCCCGCGCTGCCAGTTACGTGGCTACTGACGCTAGCTCCGCCACCAGTTCTGTTGTCACTAGTGCCGGTGACTCTGGCACGGAGATGACAGTTGGTAGCGCTGTGCTTTATGTGATTGTGGGGGCGACGGCGCTCACGGTAGTCATTGGGGTAGTGCTGCTTATTGTGGGGCCCTGTGGTCATAAACACCGGCCTGCTAGGTCACGCAAAATCAGGAAATAGTTGGGCGCCGGGGTTTAATCCCCAAGGCTTTAAGATGCCTGGCCTACTAAAAAGGGCTAGGGTATAAACATGAACGCTGTTGCTTTGAAGTCACACTCGTTTGTGGCGCGCCTAGGGGCCATATTGGCTGCTTTTGTGCTGGCATTTTCGCTGGTAAGTTTTACCGTCCCAGCGCGTGCTGATGACGCTCAAACTATGAAAGTGTGGACCGAATTTAAATTCGCCGGGGACACTGTAACGATCTCTATGAAGGAACACAGCACTGTTCAAGGCGCTGACCACAAGACTATGTGCAATAGGTACAGCTCTGGCGGTACCAGCCCGCTTGGTTTTGGCACCGTTAACAAATCTGAAATTACCCAGTATGAGGGTGTAGAAGTTTGTGCCGTCGAAGTTACTGCGCCGCTTGAGACAGTAATCAGCTCTACCTCATCCGACTCTGGTGTAAGCGGTATTGCTTTCAATGTTGAGCGCGATGGTAGCAATGTACGTGTTGAAGGCGATCTAACTGGGCTTAGCAGTCTCACTAGCTATGGTGATAGCTCGATCGACTATCGTTTAACCTTTGGTGGCGGCATTGTTTCCGCTGAAGGTGCTGAAGTTAGCGGCAACACCGCCAAGCTAAAGCTGGGTGGGAAGTACAAGGTAGTAGGCAACCCCGGTAGTGGCTCCTCTGACAACGGGGGTTCTTCTGACAACAAAGGTGGTGCCTCGAATAATGGGGGCGGCAGCGCCAAGGATTCAGGGAGCTCCTCAAGCTCTTCCAGCTCAGATGACAACACCGTGCTCTACGTAATCATTGGTGTAGTAGTAGTGCTGCTGGTTGGTGTGGGCGCGTTCTTCGCGGTGCGCTCTGGCAAGAAGAAGCCGCCTAGCGCGATGGGTGGCCAGTTCGGTTACGCCCCGCAGCAGGGCTACCCCCAGCAAGGTGGCTACCCCCAGGGTGGTTACCAGCAGGGCGGCCAGTATCCTCAACAGGGCTACCCGCAGCAGGGTGGTCAGTATCCTCAGCAAGGTCAGTACCCTCAGCAGGGTCAATACCCCCAGCAGGGCTACCGACAGGGCGGCTACCCGCAGCAGTAAGCCGCATTTGTTAGCTGTTTAAAACTAAAGCGACGATATAGCCGGGCTATATCGTCGTTTTGGTTTATATGTTACCCACTTAGGTAACAAGTCGGACACGTCCCAGCAAGTATCAAGTTTGAGCCCATACAATTGCCGAGGATTCTGCTTATCCCCAAACCGGGCAGAAAGAAAGGTAGATAATGTCTATTTTTAAGCGTATTCGCACCAAGGCGCTTTCCCTAGGAGCAGCTGCAGCTCTGGCTGTTGGCGGCGCGCTAGTAGCTTCTCCGGCCCAGGCTGCTATGGCCTTCACCATCCACGCAAACGTCAACATCGAGTCCATGACCAACACGGTGTACCAGGTTGACGTCGCTGTTGACGGCGATAACGGCACTATTATCACCCAGGTGTGCCCCAACATTAAGGCTGCTATTCCGGCCACTGCGGGCACCACTACCGATGCTACGGTTGTTGATGGCACTGATGGCGGTAAGGTCTGCCGCCTGGTGGTGAAGGGCGACACCGTCAAGATCCTGGGTGGTAAGGAAGAAAAGGGCGAGTTCACCTTTGATGCTTCCACGCTAACTGGATCCTTATCCAGCCTGCAGGCTGTTGGTACCTACAAGATGGACATGAAGGTAACCTACCCCGGCGACGTAACCTCCGCTAAGGGCGGCACCATCTCCGGTAACACCGTAACCTTCGCTGATGGCACCACTGCTAGCACTATTACCGGTAAGGTCAGCGCCGAGAAGAAGGCTGAGCCCACCGCCACTGCTAAGGCCGCCGCTGCTGACAAGTCCTCTGACTCTGGCCTGTCCACCGGTCTGATCATCGGTGGCGTGGCTGCGGTTTTGGTGATCGCGATTGTGGTTGTGGCCGTAGTGGTCAGCTCCAAGCGCAAGCAGAAGATCGCCCAGGGTCGCTGAGCTCGCGAACGCTTAAATAAATCGCCCCGGTTACCGTAAGGTTGTCGGGGCGATTTATTGGTTTTTTGGTGCCGTGGTGCTGTTTTAGCTGCCTGGGTCCGACGGCGCTGCTGGGGCTGACGACGGCGCTCTAGCTGCGGGCGCGGCGTCGTCGCCAAAAACCAAATACCGTCAGTGCAAAGACCGAGCCGACAATAAGCCAAGCCCACGGGCGTGAGGCCGAATACCAGGGCATGCCGCCATCGCCAATCGCGTAGCCAGAGGCGCTGACCCCAGTAGCTAGGATCTGCGGGCCGCTCCAAGTGACTTTGTGTCCCTGCACCTTGCCGCCGCCAGCGTCAATAACTGCGCCGGGGAAAGTTACCGTCAGTTTGGTGTCGATCAGCGACTTGTATTTTTCAACCACATCATCGCTGCCGCCGGATTTGCTAGAGCCGCCAGAGCTACCTGAGCCGCCAGAGCCAGAGCCGGCTGAACCAGCTGAGCCGTTTGATCCGTTTGAGCCGGCTGAGTTACCTGAGCCAGAGCCAGTCGAGGCGCTGGGGGAGGCGGACTCAGAGTCTCCGCCAGTGTTTACCCCGGGAATACGCACAAAAACCTTGTTGCCCTGGCGCCACACTAGTGCGTTAGTGGCGCCGGTGGGGCTCGCCGAGGCGTTCGCGTTAGCTGAGGCATTGGCGGCGCTAGCGGCGCTGGCATTGGGGGCCGGCTTAGTGGCGGCGGTGGCTACCGGAATAGATTTAAAGGTGAATTCGCAGCCAATACCCTCGTCGCCCTTGATGGACTTGACCTTAATTTCACTGCCCTTATTAGTAGCAATCGAGCTGCGCAGGGAACTAGCCAGCTGCTTACACTGTGAAGTGCTGGTGATCTGCGAGGACGTGTTATCCACCATGCGGATGACGGCGTCGTAGGTGCCCTCTTCATGCACGGTTAGATCCATATGGGCCTGGCAGGCGCCAAGGGTAGGGACTAGGGCTAGGCAGGTTAGTGCCGCAAAACGCCTTCGGTTGGCTGATGCTCGCATAAAGCTATTTTCGCATGTTTAAGCGTTGGTAGTTTTAGCGCTGAGGCTAGGGTGGTTGCGGCTTTGAATAAAGCAGTTATTTTCTCGACGCCGTCGGTGCCGGTTTTATGGCGTGGTGTGGCTAAAAATGGGGCGTGTAGCTGCGCAAATATTCTGACGCCGCGTCTGGGACTTAAGGGTGAGTCACGTTATGGTAACCGAGCGTCTCAACTTAGCTAAAACTGCTTGAGTACAGGGCAGATAAAGGTTAGGCTGACCTTTCGGAAGTGAGTCTAGCCTAATAAAAGTAAGAGCATGTCCCTATTCTTTGCGAACTTTATTATCGCCCTGCGTGAGGGTCTAGAGGCCGCCCTGGTGGTAGGCGTGATTGCCGCCTACCTGGCCAAAATTGGTCGTCGAGACCTGTTTGGCAAGCTGACTTTAGGGGTGTTGGCCGCTGCGCTGGTGCCGCTAGCCATTGGCGCCATTTTGACCTGGGGTCCACAAACCCTAACCTTCCAGGCCCAAGAAATCATTGGTGGCTCGCTGTCGCTGGTGGCCGTGGCCATGGTTACCTGGATGATTTTCTGGATGGGCAAAAACTCGCGCCAAATGAGCCAAGGTCTGCGTGACAGCCTATCGGCCTCACTAGAAAAAGACGGGCGTGGCTGGGGCATTATCTGGATCGCTATCTTCGCGGTAGGCCGTGAAGGTATCGAAACAGCCCTATTTATTTGGGCGACCGTGCGCTCAGCTGTAGAAAAATCCACGCCCGCTATCGCCGCCGGAGTGGTCGGTGGCCTGGTGGTGGCCATTGTGCTGGGCTACTTGATCTATCGCGGGGGAGTGCGCATCAATCTTTCCGTGTTCTTCACAGTGACCGGCTACTTCCTGATTGTGGTGGCCGCCGGCATTATCTCCTACGGCTTTGGTGACCTTCAGGAAGCCTCCGTGCTGCCGGGCTGGGCTCACCACGCCTGGGACGTATCCAACTGGGTGCCCCAATCCTCAGTCAACCCGTTGCGTTGGCTTTACGAGGTGAGCGTGGCCCTATTCCAGGTCAACCCCACCCCCACCTGGCTGCAGGTAATCGGCTGGAACATCTACTTCTGGCCCACCTTGTACTTCTTCGCCCGGGTGGCGCACGCCAAGTTGGGTAAAGCCCCCAAGGTGGAGAACAAGGCCGGCTGAGGTAACCGCAGCCTAAAAGACTTGTGGTCGACGGCGTCGGGAAGGAAGCTTGACGACCACAGCAACTACTCCTTCCTTCCCAACCCAAAACCCATCCGACAAGGAAAAATGAATGATTACACGTCGAGTACGCGCCGCGCTGGTGGCGCTACCGGTAGTCGCCCTGTCTGTCCTGGGCGGCTGCACTGCAAACAACCAGGGTGGCAGTGGCGGCACTAACGCAGCCGGCTCCAACACCATCAACGTCAAAATCACCGACAAGGGCTGCGAGGTTTCCTCCAAGTCCTTCCCCTCCGGCCAGGTGACCTTCAAGATCTCCAACGAGGGCACTGTCCCCAACGAGTTTGAGGTTTTGAGCGAAAACAAGCTACAGATCGTCTCCGAAAAGGAAAACATCGGCCCGGGCACCTCCACCGAGCTAACCACCGCCCTCAAGGAAGGCACCTACTACAGCGCCTGCAAGCCAAACATGGTGGGCGCCCTGGTGGGAGCTACCCAGCTCAAGGTCACCAAGGGTAAGGACGTGGCCGTCGGCAGCGACGTCAAGAAGCTTGAAGAGCAGGCCGTAGCCAACTACACCTCCTACGTTAAGGACCAGGTCGGTCAGCTACTAACCGCCACCAAGGCCTTCACCGCCGCCTACACCTCCGGTGACACCGCCAAGGCTAAGGAACTGTTCCCGCTAGCGCGCCAGCATTACGAGCGCATCGAGCCGACCGCTGAGAAGTTTGGTATCAAGGAAGCCGGTGACCTCGACGGCGCCCTCGACGTGCGCATCCAGAACCTGTCTGCCGACGCCGGCAAGTCTGTCACCGACCCCGAGGTGCTCAAGAGCTGGACCGGTTGGCACCGCATCGAGGCCGACCTGTGGGGGGGCAGCCAGTTCAAGTTCGCCAGCGACGCTGACCGCAAGGCAGCCGCTACCAACCTGGAAGAAAACACCCAGAAACTCTACGACCTGGTTTACGGCAAGATCACCGGTGTGGACGGCAAGAAGTTCTCACTGACCATCAACGACGTAGTAACCGGCTCCGTTGACCTAGTCAACGAGGTGGCCGACACCAAGATTGTTGGTGAAGAAGACACCTTCTCCCACACCGACCTCTACGACTTCAAGGCCAACATTGAAGGCGCCGAGGTAGCCTACGGCAACGTCTCTGAAATCGTGGCCAAGTCCAACCCTGAGCTGGACAAGAAGATCAAGGCCAAGTTCAAGGCTGTACACAAGCTGATCGACTCCCACGCTGACGGTAAGACCACCGACGGTGCCACCAAGTACGTCGGCTACGACACCATCGCCTCCGTTCAAAAGGACGCCGGTGAGGCTCCCGCCAAGAACTCCTACACCAAGGCTCAGCAGCAGTTCTCCAGCGAGGTTGCCGCCCTGGCCAAGCAGCTAAGCGAGATCAGCGGCATCGTGCTGCACTGATAAACGCCGCTAACCACCGAGCCCACCCTGTTTAGCTAACACTTTGCTTAGGCTGAGCAGATTAAGGTAAGGCAAATGTGACTTAAATAGCCCGCAGATTTAGTCCCTAGGGGCTGATCTGCGGGCTATTTACACCCATAATAATGACTGGGAAATTTGTATTTAGCCAAGGAGAACCTAATGAGCAACAAGGCTACAGACGCTACCGAAAGCGCCAACACTCCCGCTGAAGAGGCCTCGGACGCAACCCAAAACTCGGACGCAACCCAAAACGCGACTGAAACCGCTAACGAAACCGCCAGCGACGCCGTCGTCGCCACTGACAGCGAGGCAGAAGAGGGCAAAGCTGCCCACTCCGTCTCACGCCGCGCCGCCTTCGGATTTGCCGGGGCAGGCCTAGCCGCCGGAGCCCTAGCCGGCGCCGCCGGTGGCTACGCAGCTGGGGGAGAAGGCGCTCCCGCAGACAAAATCTTGGACACCTACCCCTTCCGAGGCCAGCACCAAGCCGGCATCCTCACCCCTGCCCAAGACAACATGTTCTGCGCCGCCTTCGACGTCACCACCACCGACCCCGAAGAGCTCAAACAGCTGCTAAGCGACTGGACCGTAGCCGCCCAGCAAATGACCGCCGGCGAACTAGTAGGCGGCGAACCCAACGAAAACAAGCAGGCCGTACCGCGCGACACCGGTGAAGCCTGGGGTTACAAGCCCAACGGGCTAACCATCACCTTCGGATTCGGGCGCTCGCTGTTTGTGGACAGTGACGGCAAAGACCGCTTCGGCATTGCCAAAAAGATGCCCCAGATTCTGTCTGAAGGCATGCCTAAATTCGCTAACGAAAACATCCGCGCTGCCGATTCAGACGGTGACCTGCTAGTGCAGGCCTGCTCAAACGATTCCCAGGTGTGTGTGCACGCTATTCGCAACCTCAACCGTATTGCCATGGGCACGGCCAAAATGCGCTGGAGTCAGACCGGTTACGGGCGTACCTCCTCCACCTCGGTAGCCCAAGAAACCCCGCGTAACCTGTTTGGTTTTAAGGACGGCACCAACAACATTAAGTCTGAAGACAGCGCTGCCAAGCTAAACGAGCACCTGTGGGTGCAAAAGGGTGATGACAGCGGTGCTAACTGGATGGCGGGCGGCACCTACTTTGTGGCGCGCAAAATCCACATGTTCGCCGAAATGTGGGACAACCTGCGCCTAATCGAGCAGGAACAAACCTTCGGGCGCGACAAGCGCTACGGCGCCCCACTTAACGTCGCGTCCCCCACCAGCGGCAAAGACGAGTTCAAGCCGATCGACTTCAAGGCTAAGAACAAGGAAGGCGAGCTGGAGGTCCCCGCTGACTCCCACATCGCCATCGTTAACCCTGAGCAAAACAAGGGCCGCTGGATGCTGCGTCGCGGTTACAACTACACCGAAGGCTCAGACGTGCTGGGTCGCTTGAGTGCGGGCCTGTTCTTCATTGCCTTTGTGCGTGACCCGCGCACAAACTTCTACCCGATTTTGGACAAGATGGCCCAAAAGGACGCCCTGAGTGAATATTTGCAGCACCAGGCACGCGCCCTGTTTGCGATTCCTGCCGGTATCGGTCAGTCAGACACTATGGTGGGGCAGGCCTTATTTAGCTAAACCCATATTGCTAGGGCATGTTTCCTAGTAGCTTAGAAGCTTTTTGTTAGCTTTTGAGCGGTTCAGGCGCAGGTAAATCTCGCGGTTTATCTGCGCCTTTACTATGTATGTGACGTGAACCATAGGACCTTTGGGAAGAAGTCAACCGGGGTATTGAGAGAGAATAAGCAAGTTAACAGGCGCAAGCCAAAGATAAATAAGCACCCCCAAGGAAGGGAATCATATGACTGTCACCGCGCAGGACGTTCGCGCCGCAGCTCCGGCCAACGCTCCCGAAGACGTCATTGCTTTTGCTACCCGTATCGCTGAACTAGGTAAGCCTGAGAAGGTTTACTTCTGCGATGGTAGCCAGGAAGAGTGGGACCGTCTGACCAGCGAAATGGTTGAGTCCGGCATGTTCACTCGCCTAAACCCCGAGAAGCGCCCCAACTCCTTCCTGGCCCGTTCGCTGCCCAGCGACGTCGCCCGCGTAGAGTCGCGCACCTTCATCTGCTCTGAGAAGGAAGAAGACGCCGGCCCGACCAACCACTGGTACGACCCGGTTGAAATGAAGAAGATCCTCCACGAGAAGTTCGACGGCACCTACGCCGGCCGCACCATGTACGTGATCCCCTTCTCCATGGGTCCCCTAGGTGGCCCCATCTCCCAGCTGGGCATTGAGATCACCGACTCCCCCTACGTGGTAGTCAACATGCGTATCATGGCCCGCATTGGTTCCAAGGCCATGGACCTGATCAACGAAGGTCGCCCCTGGGTTCCCGCCGTGCACTCCGTAGGTGCCCCGCTGGCTCCCGGCCAGAAGGACACCACCTGGCCTTGCAACGAGGAAAAGTACATCACCCACTTCCCCGAGACCAACGAAATTTGGTCCTACGGCTCCGGTTACGGCGGCAACGCCCTGCTGGGCAAGAAGTGCTACGCCCTGCGTATCGCCTCCACCATGGCTCGCCGCGACGGCTGGATGGCCGAGCACATGCTGATCCTGCGTCTGACCGACGAGGCCAGCGGCAAGCAGTACCACGTAACTGCCGCCTTCCCCAGCGCTTGCGGTAAGACCAACCTGGCCATGCTCCAGCCCACCATCCCGGGCTACAAGGTTGAGACCATTGGTGACGACATCGCCTGGATGCGTCCTGGTGAGGACGGCAGCCTGCGCGCCATCAACCCCGAGGCTGGCTTCTTCGGCGTCGCCCCCGGCACCAGCTACAAGACCAACCCGATGGCCATGGACACCATGCGTGCCAACACCATCTTCACCAACGTTGCTCTGACCGACGACGGCGACGTGTGGTGGGAGGGCATCGACGCTCCGCTACCCGAGCACCTGATCGACTGGCACGGCAACGACTACACCCCGGCTGACGCTGCCGAGGGTAAGAAGGCCGCTCACCCCAACTCTCGCTTCACCACCCCGGCCGCTCAGTGCCCGATCATCTGTGGTGACTGGGAAGCCCCCGAGGGCGTGGCTATCGACGCCATCCTCTTCGGTGGTCGCCGCGCTACCAACGTGCCGCTAGTAGCCGAGCAGTACGAGCCCGCTCACGGCGTGTTCATCGGTGCTTCCGTGGCCTCTGAGGTCACCGCCGCCGCCACCGACGTTAAGGCCGGCTCCCTGCGCCACGACCCCTTCGCCATGCTGCCCTTCTGCGGTTACAACATGGCCGACTACTGGGGCCACTGGCTGGAGATGCAGGACAAGGTTGGCGACAAGTTCCCCAAGGTTTACCAGGTCAACTGGTTCCGTAAGGACGAGGACGGCAAGTTCCTGTGGCCCGGATACGGCGAGAACAGCCGCGTTCTGGACTGGATCGTGCGTCGCGCCGCTGGTCAGGTAGAGGCCATCGACGGCGTCACCGGCCGCTACCCCAAGTTCGAGGACTTCAACCTTGAGGGCCTGGACGAGGTAGACGAAGCTGCTTGGAACAAGCTCTTCGCTATCGACCCCGAGGCTTGGGCCGCTGAGATGGACTCCACCGAGGAGTACCTGGCTCAGTTCGGTGACAAGGTTCCCGCCGAGATCACCGCTCAGCTGGCCAAGTTCCGTGAGCGCATCGCCGCCGCCAAGTGAGCCTTGCCGCTGACAACTAGCAAGTAACCAGCTAAGCGTTAACACAAAAGCTGTTTACTAGTTAGCTGTTTACTAGTTAGCTGGGCACTGACGCTATAGGCAGTTTCCCCCCGCCCACTGGGCGGGGGGAAACTTTTATTTAACTATCGTTAATTAGCTACTAACGGGCATTTGGGACCGTTAGCGGTTTAATTAGGGGCGGTGAGCGGCTAAAGTAAGTACGTGAAAATCCTGCTTCTGGGCTCTGGCGCACGTGAACATGCGCTGGCCCGTGCCTTATCCCGTGACCCTGAAACCACTGAACTTGTTGTAGCACCGGGTAACCCCGGCACTGCGCAGATCGCTACTAACTTGTTCATTGACCCCAACAGCCCTGACGAAGTAGTCACCTTGGCCCGTGAAATGGGGGCTGACCTGGTGGTGGTGGGCCCGGAGGCGCCACTGGTAGCAGGCGTGGCCGATGCTTTGCGTCAGGCAGGTATTGCGGTGTTTGGCCCCAGTAAGGCGGCTGCCCGCCTGGAGGGTTCTAAGGCTTTCGCTAAGGAAGTTATGGCCTCCGCCCATGTGCCTACCGCCAGTGCCCGCATTGTCACCAGCCCTGACCAGCTAGAGCAGGCTTTGGATGAGTTTGGTGCCCCCTATGTGGTCAAGGAAGACGGGCTAGCTGCCGGTAAGGGGGTTGTGGTTACTTCTGACCGTGACGCCGCGCTTAAGCACGGCCTGGCTTGCCTGGGGCGCGAGGGCGGCGCCGTGGTGGTTGAGGATTACCTAGACGGCCCGGAGGCCTCGGTTTTCTGCGTTTGTGACGGGCGCACTGTGCGCGCACTGAGCCCCGCCCAGGACTTTAAGCGTATTGGTGACGGCGACGCCGGCCCGAACACGGGTGGTATGGGTTCGTACACGCCGCTGCCTTGGGCCCCGGCTGATTTGGGTCAACAGGTGGTTAAGCAGGTGGCGCAGCCGGTGGTTGACGAGATGGCCCGTCGAGGCACGCCTTTCATTGGTCTGCTTTACTGTGGCCTGGCGCTAACCAGCAAGGGTATGCGCGTGGTGGAGTTTAACGTGCGTTTTGGTGACCCTGAGACTCAGGCTGTGCTGGCGCGTCTAGACTCTTCGCTACCCCAGCTGTTGCACGCTGCTGCGGTGGGGCACCTAGATCAGGTGGCTGAGCCTCAGTGGAGTGATAAGGCTGCGGTTGACGTGGTTATTTCCGCTGCCGGCTACCCCTCCACCCCCACCACTGGGGATGTAATCACCGGTATTGAGCAGGCTGAAGCTGACCCTGACGTGCATGTGCTGCACGCGGGAACTGCCCGTAATGACGACAACGAGCTAGTTACCGCCGGTGGCCGGGTGCTGTCGGTGGTGGCTTTGGGTGAAGATGTGGCCGCAGCGCGCGCTAAGGCTTACGCGGCGGTAAGCAAGATTAAGTTCGACGGCGCCTATCACCGCAGTGATATCGCCGCCCCCGCCTATGTGGAGCGTTAAAAATGGGAATTGAACTACCTGCCGCACCGGTCCTAGATGGCTGGAAGCACCTGGTTTCCGGCAAGGTCCGTGACGTTTACGTGCCTGCCCCCGAGGGGCCCTGGGAGGGTGAGGATGTGCTGCTGGTGGTGGCCAGTGACCGCATCAGCGCCTATGACTATGTGCTTAGCTCGCAGATTCCCGACAAGGGCAAGGTGCTAACTGCCCTGAGCGTGTGGTGGTTTGAGCAGCTGGAGCAGGTAGTACCTAACCACCTGCTGTCGCTGGATGTGCCCGCGCAGGTGGCTGGGCGCGCCATGATTTGCCGCCGCCTGGACATGTATCCGGTTGAGTGCGTGGCTCGCGGCTACCTAACCGGCTCTGGACTGGTTGAATACCGCGCCGGCCAGCAGGTGTGTGGGGTGGCTTTGCCGCCTGGTTTGGTGGAGGCCTCGCCGCTGCCGGAGCCGATTTTCACCCCTGCCGCCAAGGCTGAGCTGGGCGATCACGACGAGAATGTTTCCTTTGAGCGGGTGGCGCAAATGGTTGGCCTAGAGCCGGCCCAGGCATTGCGCCAGGCCACCTTGGAGCTGTACACGCGCGCCGCTGATATCGCTAAGCAGCGCGGCATTATTCTGGCTGACACCAAGTTTGAATTTGGGCGCGGTAGCCAGGGTGAACTGGTTTTGGGTGACGAGGTGCTGACCCCTGATTCTTCCCGTTTCTGGCCGGCTGACCAGTGGGTTGAGGGTCAGGTGACGCCTTCTTACGACAAGCAGTTTGTGCGTGACTGGCTAGCTAAGGAAAGCGGCTGGGATCGCAACAGTGGCCAGCAGCCCCCGGCCTTGCCTGAGCAGGTGGTTGAGCGCACCCGCGAGCGCTACCTGGAGGCCTACGAGCGCCTAACCGGTAAGCCCCTGGCCCTGTAACAGCAACTGCCGCGCCGTGGCTGTAGCGGCTAGATACAGATTTGGGTGGGATGCTTTAAGCGTCCCACCCAAAAGTGTTTTTAGGGCCGGGCAAGGTTTTTGGTTACTTTCTCCTTGCCCGGCGCCTTTGGTTTAGCTTTGGCGACGACGCCGGGCCAGCAGCAAGCCGCCGCTAGCTAGGGCCGCTAGGGCCACTAAACCAATCGCAAGGTTGGCCCCGGTGTGGGCCAGCAAGCCATTGGAGTAGCGGGCCTGACCAGGGGTCGGGTTTAGCGTGATCCGCTGTCCAGGCAGCGAGGACGGCTTAGCTGAAGGCAGCGCGCCCGGCTTGCCGGAGGCGCTGGGTAGGGCGCTAGGCTGGCCCGTGGGAGCCGCAGTGGGCTTAGTCGTGGGTGCTGCGGTAGCGGTCGGAGCCGGGCTAGCTGTGGGTGCCGGGGTAGCCGTTGGTACTGGGCTGGCCGTGGGGGCAGCGCTAGCGGTGGGGCTAGGCGCGGCGGTAGCGGTTGGAGCCGCAGTGGGTGCCGGGCTAGCCGTGGGTTGGCTGGTCGGTGCCGGGCTGGGCGCGGGAGTGGCAGTGGGCGCCACAGTAGGCGCCGGAGCGGTGGGCTCTACCGTGGGAGTAGCCGTCGGCGTGGCGGTGGGCGTTACCGTTGGTGCCGGGCTGGCCGTGGGGGCTGGAGACGCAGTAGGCGCAACCGTCGGGGCAGGGGTGGGCGCCGGCGTCGAGCCTGGCTGAGGATCACCCGCACGCCAAGCCCGGTAAGAAAACTCCAAAATGTTGGGCAAAACCTCGCCCTTAATGGAAGTTAGCCGAATCGCCTTAACCGGGCCCTCAACCGCAAACACCTGATAGTGCTTGGCGGCGTCGGCACTACCCAAAACCACCCAACTACCGTCGCTGCGCTGGTACTCAACCGTGGCCCCAACCTGGCCGGCCACAACCACACTCACCTTGCCGCTAGCCGCCTGGGGTAGCTCACGCACCAAATTAGCGCCCTCAGGCACCTGGGTGGCCACCAAAGCCGTAGCCCCCTTAGCGTCAACCGCATTATCTAGCGGGTGATCCTTAGCGCTAACCAAAGTGGTAGACAAGCCCTTAGTGGGGCTAGAAACCTGGAACTCACGGATCTGCACCCAAGCCCCATTACCGTTAGCCGCAGTGGCCTTCAGGCGCACATAACGCGCCATAGTGCCGGCGGGCGCCTTAGCCGTAATCTCAGCCTGGTTAGTGAACTGGCCCAGTGAAGTCCAGTTAGAACCATCGCCAGAAACCTCAACCTCAGCGTTATAGATCATGTCGCCAGTTTGCGAAGCACTACGGCCCTGGCTGACATGCACCAAACCAATCTCCTGCTCGCTACCAAGATCAAGCTGGAAATAAGAGCCTGGCTGTGGGGCAGAGTTAGACCAGTAGAAAGTGTCCTCCCGGCCATCAACCGCATTAGCGGGCACGTAGCTCTCCCAAGTGCCCATAGTGGTAGAAGCCTCAGCTACCTTCAAGGCGGCCCCGCCTTTAGCGGGAGTCAAAGCAGCCCACTTATCCCAAGCCTTGGCGGCATCATCCACGAAAGCGTTAAAGACGCCGTCGCCCACAGAAGCCGTAATAGAAGCGGGCTTAACCGTAAAGTCCGAATCCATATCATCCACGCGGGGCGCAAGCGCGCTTTGCTGTGAGGCTTGCATCGCCATCAGGGCGCTAGTGGCCTGCTCCCCATTATTGGCGCCAATAGCCAAATAAACATCCACAGCCGACTCGCTGGCCTTAGCCCAATCGCGGGCCGCCTCCAGCCAAGGCTTAATGTCATTGTAAAAACCTTTAGATTCCATCTTGGCAAGCAGCTGCGGGGCCTGCTGGATCAGCTGCAAACGCGCACGCAAAGTAGCGGCAGTGGACTTAATAGTGGCCGCATTGCCGCTAGCTAAAGCATCCTTAAAAGCCTTAACGTCGCTAGACAGCTGCGGGGCGCTTTGCGAAGAAGCCCGGTAAGGCTTCCACGACTGGTTAAGATCCACAAACGCATCCAAAGCCTTAGTTACCTGGCCATCACTGGTGCCAGCCAGCTCCGCCAAAGCCGCCTTAAACGAGACCTGAGCGTCATACTTAGGTCCATTCCAGGTGTAATCACCATAGTTAGCTAGCGACGGTAGCGAAGCATAAGGCTGAATCATGGGGTTAGAGGTGAAACCGTCAATGTACTTGTACAGGTTAGGGTCACGGCCCTCCAATGGGTTAAGGAACAGCCGTCCCCGCTGGCCATCATTAACCGGGAAGTTATCCCAAATAAACAGGTGCTTATTGTTGTAGGTGGTGGCCGCCTTAGTCACCTGGTCAACAGTGATCTGGTCAGAGAAAACCCCCATCCCAGTCCACTGCATACGAATATCCTGGTGCAAACGCTCACCCTGAGCCGTCTTAAACGGGTCAGTGGCGTTACCCGAATAGTTAGTGGGCACCATCATCAAATCATTGAGGTGGTTGGCCTTAACATACTCAGTTTGCACCTTGTTCAAATAGTAAGACTGGGCGTCAGCCAGCTGTGTCCAAGGGCCCCGAGAAGGGAACTGGGCGGCGTCAGAATCGCAGTTCAAACGCGGGTTAATGTCATCCAAAGCAATATAGAACGAGCGCACCCCAATCTTGCGTAGCTGCTCAAACTTAGCCACCGTGGCGTCATAGTCACTTTGCTGGCCATAGCAAATGTCGTTACCGGGGGAGAGAGCAAACACAAAATCCACGTGGTTAGCGTTAGCGGCATCCACCAGCTCCTTGAGCTTAGCCAGCTCCGCCTGCGGATACAGCTCACGCCACTTAGCGCGCAGATAAGCGTCATCCTTAGGGGTGTAAATGTAGGTATTCATCTTGTGCTTGCCAGAGAAAGCCAAAATATCCTGGCGAGCCTGGTGAGACCAAGGAATACCGTAAAAACCCTCAATCGTGCCGCGCACGCTCATCAGTGGCCAGTCACGTACCGTGGCGTGATAGAGCTTGCCGTCTTTAACCAGCTGACGCAGCGTTTGCACGCCATAGTAGGCGCCGCGCGTGTCAGAACCAGTAATGGTGACATTGTTACCCTCAGCTTTAAGCAGGTAACCCTCAGCGTGCTTAGGGGCCTGGCCAGCGCCGTCGCCCTGCTCACCAGAAGCAGCCACCTTAACCGTGACCTTCAGCGTGGCCGCAGCCGCACTAGTAACCTGCAAATTATTGGCTTTAGCTAAAGCATTCAGCGTAGCTTTAGTGGGCTCGTCCTGGTTTTGCACATCAAAATGCACCGTAGTGGACTTAAACGTGGCAGCGCCGCTACCCCAACTCAGTGACTGGGGAGCAGGCAAAACCTGGGGATGGGAATCGTCTTGGGTGGGGCTAGCCGGCACAGCTACCGGACCAGTTGCGACGGCTACCGGGGCTAGACCCGTCAAAGTCATAGCCACAACAGCCAATCCGGCCGCCCAACGACGCCGAGGCAAAATTAGACGCATTATGTCCTCTTCATCGAGATTAATGGATGCGTGGTCAGCGGCCGTTTCCACAGCGAAACAAAGGGGGCGGGGCAGGCCACGCGCGGTCAACACCAGTCTAAAGTATTAGTTACTTACTTTCCCGCTAGCTCCAAACACCTAACCAAACCAATAAATTGAGATATACAACGCCTGGCAAGTATGTAGTTTGTCCGTTGGTGCTAGTAACCTGGTAGTGACTTACGCCCGCCCATACAGGAGAAACCATGGGACGCATTGTTGTTGAAGTTATGCCTAAGCCGGAAATCCTAGACCCCCAAGGTAAAGCCGTAGTGGGTTCCCTACCGCGCCTAGGCTTCGAACAGTTCACTGCGGTGCGTCAAGGGCGCCGCTTCGAACTAACCGTAGAAGGTGAAGTAACTGAAGCAGACCTAGCCGCCGCCCGCGAAGCCGCCGACAAGCTGCTGAGCAACCCCATCATTGAAGACGTGGTTTCTGTTCGCGCTGAGGAGGCCTAAACCTTGGCACGTATCGGTGTAATCACCTTCCCCGGCACCCTCGACGACGTCGACGCCCTACGCGCCGTACGCCTAGCCGGAGCCGAACCCGTCAGCCTCTGGCACAAAGACGCAGACCTACACGCAGTCGACGCCGTAGTAGTACCCGGCGGCTTCTCATACGGCGACTACCTACGCTGCGGCGCCATCGCCCGCTTCGCCCCGGTAATGCAAGAAGTAATCGACGCCGCCAACAAAGGCATGCCCGTACTAGGCATCTGCAACGGCTTCCAAATCCTCACCGAAGCCCACCTACTACCCGGCGCCCTAATCCGCAACGACCACCAAAAGTTCATCTGCCGCGAGCAGAAACTACGGATCGAAAACGCCGACACCGCCTGGACCAACGCCTTTAGCGCCGGCCAGGAAATCGTGGTCCCCATGAAGAACGGTGAAGGCAACTTCATCGCCTCCGACGAAGACCTAGACCGCCTCGAAGGCGAAGGCCGCGTAGTCTTCCGCTACCTAGGCGGCAACCCCAACGGCTCCGCCCGCGACATCGCCGGCGTAACCAACGAACGCGGCAACGTAGTGGGCCTCATGCCCCACCCCGAACACGCCGTAGAACCCGGCTTCGGCCCCACCGGCGCCGGCGGCCTACGCACCGGCGTTGACGGCCTAGGCGTATTCGCCTCCGTCCTAAACGCAGTGCTAGCCACCGCCTGATCAGCCAGGCGCAACAACTAAAAGTGGAGGCAGCCCCGTCAGGGGCTGCCTCCACCAGTTTTAGCGTTCGTCTTTTAGCGTTCGTCCACCATGGTGGCGATAAGCTCCAGCCAGTCACGCAAGTGGCGGTCCGGCAGGTAATTAGCGCGCACAGATTCATGGGCCGCCAGGCCCATTTCCGCCGACTGCTGTGGGAAACGCAGTACCTCAGCTACGGCTTGGCCCCAGCTGTAGGCAGACAGGCCCGGCACCAACACCCCGTTGACGCCGTCGTCGATCTGCTCAATTAAGCCACCCACCTGGGCGGCCACCACCACAGCCTTCTTCCACATGGCCTCAGTGACCGGCAAGCCGAAACCCTCCTGGCGGCTCATCAGCGTAATCACCGTGCTAGTGCGCTGCAAAGCGTTAACAATCAGCGCATTCACCTCGCGGTCAAGCATTGGGATAGCGGCCACGTGCACCCGCTCAGCCAGCGACGGCGGCAGCACCGCATGGGCGTCAAGTACCTGCGCCAATACCCTGGCCGCCTCAGAAGGATGCCCGTTGTGGGGAGCTAACTGCGGCTCGCCACTAGCGCTGTTAACCACCCGGGTAGTTTGCCGGCTCTTACTATCCAAAGCCGGCCCCACCAGCAGCAGGTGTACGTCGTCGGCAAGCAACTCACGATCAGCGGCAAAAGCCTCAATCAGCTGCACATTGCCTTTAAGCGCAGACCAGCGTGAAACCTGCGTAACCACGCGGGCCCCTTGGGGAACCGGGCCGCCGGCCAGCATCACGCCATCAAGCTTCTCAATCACCCCCGGGCGCCCATCCTCACGTATGAAAGGCACCGCATCAAAGGGAGCTACGCCGTCGAAAATCCCCGCTAAACGCACAATCGACAAGGACTCATCCAAGTCCAAAACGCGGTTTTTAGGCGAGTCGGGAACAATAGAAGGGGCGATCACGTCGCAGCTGTCTGGTGGGGCAAAGGGCGGGCGGTACACGTCGCGGGTGAACACCATGCGGTTGGCCCAGTCCAGATAAGGCTCCAGGAAACTCCAGGCCAGCTGGCTGTGCTCGTTTAGATCCTCAGTGCCGCCGTGGCAGCGCCACACCACCCAGGCCCCAGCCTCAGAGAAAGCCTGAGCCAGGCCAGCGGTGGCAGCCTCATGCAGCACCACAATGTCGCCACTGGAAATCTCATCCACCAGGTTTTCTGCGTTCGAAGACAGCACGTGCTCATAAAGATCACGTTCCTTGTCACGCAAGGAGCCGCCGTCGCCGTCGTAGCCATGCAGCCAGTTGTCTAGTCGCTCGCTTAAAACTCTAAACGGGGCGGGCATATCCAGCTGATACCAGCGGGTGTCTATGCCCGCATCCAGTGCCAGCGCGGTAATAGTTTCTACTGCCTCGGCCACACCCGAGTCAGCAGCGGCGCTGGGGGTAATGTTGAAAATAGTGCGTCCCTGGCCTAGGCGGCGTCCGGCGTCGACGACGGCGTCCAGGCGTTTCGTGGCCGCGTCGCTGAGGTGGCTCGCTAACTCCGCTAAGGGGCGAGGGGTAACGTCGATGTTCCTCATGACACCAGTCCAACATCATTTGCTTGTGGTGCACAGCACTTTTGGGATTTTCGCCGAAAACAACAATGTGAAAAATGCTGGAGTGCACATATTGGCCGATTGTCGCCTTCCTCTGTTAACTTCCCAGTCAAGACGAGTAGAGTTAGAGAGTAAATGCGCTAGGCGCACTCAACGCCGGTTAAGCGCAATTAAACGTCACGTTCAGGAGCGCCAATGACCTCCCTGCCCAATTCCGTTACCCCCGTGGAGCACCCCGATACCGTTCAGGACGCTGCGGCTAGCCCAGATAAGGAAATGCCCTACGCGGAGCTGGGCCTCAAACCGGAAGAGTACGCAGACATTAAGCGACTGCTTGGGCGCCGCCCCACCAACGCTGAGCTGGCCATGTACTCCGTAATGTGGTCTGAGCACTGCTCCTACAAGTCCTCCAAGATCCACCTCAAGCAGTTTGGCCAGAAGGTCACCCCCCAGATGCGTGAGCACCTGCTGGTGGGTATGGGTGAAAACGCTGGTGTGGTAGACATCGGTGACGGCTGGGCCGTCACCTACAAGGTAGAAAGCCACAACCACCCCTCCTTCGTGGAGCCCTACCAGGGTGCGGCCACCGGTGTGGGCGGTATTGTGCGCGACATTATCTCTATGGGTGCCCGCCCGGTGGCGGTTATGGACCAGCTGCGTTTTGGTGCGGTTGACCATGAAGACACCGCCCGCGTGGTGCACGGCGTGGTAGCCGGTGTGGGTGGTTACGGTAACTGCCTGGGCCTGCCCAATATTGGTGGTGAAACCGAGTTTGACTCCTCCTACCAGGAAAATCCGCTAGTAAACGCCCTGTGCGTGGGCGTTATGCGCCACGACGACATTCACCTAGCTAACGCCTCGGGCGCTGGCAACCAGGTGGTGCTATTTGGGGCCCGCACCGGTGGCGACGGTATTGGTGGCGCCTCCATTTTGGCCAGTGAATCCTTCGAGGATGGTATGCCGGCTAAGCGCCCCAGCGTCCAGGTGGGCGACCCCTTCATGGAGAAGGTGCTGATTGAATGCTGCCTAGACCTGTTCAAGCAGGATCTAGTGCTAGGTATCCAGGATCTAGGTGCCGCCGGTATTTCTTGCGCCACCAGCGAGCTGGCCTCCAACGGTGACGGTGGTATGCACGTCAACCTAGAAAACGTGCTGCTACGCGACCCGTCCCTAACCGCCGGCGAGATCCTCATGAGTGAATCTCAAGAGCGCATGATGGCTGTGGTATCCCCTGAGAAGCTGGATGCCTTCATGGAGGTCATCCGCAAGTGGGATGTGGAAGCCTCCGTGATCGGTGAGGTTAACGGCTCTGGGCGCCTAACCATTGACCACTTCGGTGAGCGCATTGTGGATGTGGACCCCAAGACCGTGGCCCACGAAGGCCCCACCTATGACCGCCCCTACGCCCGCCCTGCTTGGCAGGATGAGCTAAATGCTGACAGCAGCGACAAGCTGCAGCGCCCCGCCTCCTCCAAGGAGCTAGCGGCCCACGCCATGGCTATTGCGCTTAACCCCAACTACGCCTCTGCCAGCTGGGTTACCAACCAGTACGACCGTTTCGTGCGCGGTCAGACCGCCCTGTCTCAGCCCGACGACGCCGGTGTGGTGCGTGTGGATGAAAAGACCGGCTTGGGTGTGGCTATCTCTACTGACGCTAACGGGCGTTTCACCAAGCTTGACCCGGCTACCGGCGCAGCCCAGGCCCTGGCTGAGTCCTACCGTAACGTGTGCACGGTTGGCGCCCGCCCGCTGGCGGTAACCGACTGCCTGAACTTTGGTTCCCCCGAGGACCCTGACGCCATGTGGCAGCTGGTGGAGGCCATTACTGGTTTGGCTGACGCCTGCAAGGTGATGGGTATTCCGGTTACCGGCGGTAACGTGTCCCTCTACAACTCCCACGGCAAGGTTAAGGGGCTGCTTGACTCCTCCATTAACCCCACCCCGGTGGTGGGTGTGCTGGGCGTGATCGACGACGTCACCCGCGCTAACCCCTCAGGTTGGCAGGAAGAAGGCCTAGCCCTAGTGCTGCTGGGCGAAACCTACGATGAGCTGGACGGCTCCGCCTGGGCTCGGGTAGTGCACCGCCATCTAGGTGGCCTGCCGCCCAAGGTGGATCTGGACGCCGAAATGGCTCTGGGTAATGTGCTGTTGGCCCTAAGCGAGGCCCGCACCCCGGCTGGTGAGCGCCTGATCAGCGCCGCCCACGACTGCTCTGCCGGTGGTCTGGTGCAGACCCTGCTGGAGGGCTCCCTGCGCTGCGGCGTGGGCGTGAGCGTGGACATCGCCAATGTGGCCACTGCTGCTGCCGACGGCGCCGGGCTGGATGACTTCACCTTCCTGTTCTCTGAGTCTGGGGCGCGCTGCGTGATTGCTGTACCCGAAGGGGCGCTGCCGGCGGTTTACGCCGCCGCTGAAGCTGAAGGTGTTAAGGCTGCCCGCATTGGTACCACCGGTGGCGACCTGTTTGCTATCACCGGTCATGACATCCTCTCTCAGGACCTAGGTGCGCCTATGGTCCTAGAACTAGCAGAGGTAGGCCTCGCAGTTGAGCGCGTACTGCCTGACCTATTCAACTAAAACACCAGGTTAATAGGTTTACCCTAGTGAGTGTTGGGGCCGACTGGCAGCAGCCAGTCGGCCCCAAGCTTTTTGTGACAAAACGTTTTTATATTGGCTTAAGGACCCCTAGCCTTACCTAATTAGCTAAGTGAAGGCATTGTATTTAGCTAAAACCGGTACAATTAGCGCAACATCTAAGGTCCTATTAGCCTAAGTAAGGCAAGGCTTAAGATAACGCCATGTTGCTAAGTCAGTGCCCTAAACAAGTTCGCGCCAAGGTGGCCGAACTGGATATTAGCGAAGAGAACCTACTACGCCTGCATGAACTGGGCCTGCGCCCGGGCGTTAACCTCCACGTGGTTAACCGCGCAGCTTTTGGCGGGGTAGTGGTAAATATTGACGGCGCTCGTGTGGCTGTAGACCGCCGCAGCGCCCACCACATCAACGTGGAGGTAATCAAGTGAGCTGCTCCTGTCACGCCACAATCACTCTGGACACCACTGTCCACGACACCACTATTGCTCTGGTGGGTAACCCCAATGTTGGTAAATCCACCCTGTTCAACGCGCTAACCGGCGCCCGCCAGCGGGTTATCAACGCCCCCGGCACCACCGTCGAAATGATGCGCGGTAACTGGAAAGCCGTTGAAGCTAACCTGCTAGACCTGCCCGGCACCTACTCGCTGCTCGCAGCCTCCCCTGATGAGCAGGTAGTGGTAGACACCCTGGCGGCTGTCCCCGGCTCCTTCACCGACCCTGAAAACGGCGGTGGCCTGGACCTAACCGTGGTGGTGCTAGACGCCAGTGCCCTAACCCGCTCGCTCTACCTGCTCGGCCAGGTAGCCCAGGCTGGACACAACGCCATGGCGGTACTGACCATGGCGGATGTGGCCGATGAGGCCCCTGACGCGGAGGCCCTAAGCAAGGTCCTGGGGATCGACGTCGTCGTTATTGACCCCCGCCACCTGGGCAACGCAGACGAGTTTGCGGCCCTGGTGAAAGAAAACATTGCCCACCCCAAGTGGGTTAAAGGCATTGAGCCCTCCCACACCGCCCCCGGCGCGCGCAAGCACGAATGCAAGTGCGGTCACTGCAAGGCAGAAGCCCAGGCCAGCGGCCTAGAGCAAGCCGACGCCATCTTTGAGTGGGTAGAAAAGCTTGAAGCCCAGGCTTTTGGCAAGCTAGAGCAGCCCCTGGAGCCCTCCTTCTCAGACAAGGTGGACCGGGTTTTGCTGCACCCGCTTATGGGCCTGCCGGTGTTCTTCTTCCTAATGTGGCTGCTGTTCAAGATCGCTGGTGAATGGGTTAGCCCCATCCAGGACTTCTTTGAGCAGGCTTTTTCTGACGAGTCTAAGAGCTACTCGCTAGCCCACTTAATTGGTCTGGCTCTAAAAGCGGTTGGCTGGCAAGACAACTGGGTACATGGCCTGCTGATCGGTGGTTTGTGCACAGGTCTAGGGGTGGTGGCTTCCTTCATCCCGTTGATGTTCATCATCTTCCTGATGATCTCAATCCTGGAAGACTCCGGTTACATGGCCCGCGCCGCCTTCCTAGGCGACCGCCTCATGCGCGCCATTGGCTTGGATGGGCGCGTAATCATGCCGCTGATCATGGGTTTTGGTTGCAACCTGCCCTCCCTGGCGGCTACCCGCACGCTACCTAACGCGGCCCAGCGCCTGGTCACCACCTTAGTGATTCCCTACACCTCCTGCGCCGCACGACTGACCATTTACCTGCTTATTACCCGCATTTTCTTCCCCACCCACACCGGCACCGTGGTGTTTAGCCTCTACGTGCTCAGCTTGATAATGGTGGTGCTGGGATCGCTGGTTTTGAAGCCGTTTATTACTAAGGGCCAGTCTCACGCCCCGCTGTTCCTGGTGCTGCCGGCCTACCAGGTGCCGCGCGTAGTGGTGACGCTGAAGAACACCTGGCTGCGTTCATGGGCCTTCGTGGTGGGCGCCGGCAAGATCATTTTGCTGATGACCCTGGTGGTGTGGCTGATGGGGGCAATCCCCATGGCTGGCGGTCACAAGTTCGCTGACTCCAACCTGCCTATGGAGGACTCGCTTTATGGCCGCACCGCCCAGGTGTTAGAGCCTGTCTTTAAGCCCGCCGGATTTGGTGAATGGCACATGACCGGTGCACTTATGACTGGTTTTGTGGCTAAAGAGACCGTAATCTCCTCGGTGGTCACCTCCTACAACATGGATCCTGAAGCTGATGGTGGTGACGCTGAAGATGGCGGCGATAACTTGGGTCAGCTGCCTAAGTTGGTGCGTGTCTCTTTCGCTAAGTCTGCTGGTGCCGACGCCATGGTGGGGGCCTACGCCTTCTTGGTGTTTGTGCTTACCTACACGCCTTGCCTGGCTACGGTGGCTGAGCAGGCCCGCCAGATTGGGGCCCGTAGGGCGGCTAGCGCTGTAGGCGTGCAGCTGGTTACGGCCTGGATCTTGGCGGTGGTGGTGTTCCAGATCGGGCGACTGATTTGGTGAAGTCTGCGCGGGTGGCGCTGGGTTGGCCGCGCCTACGCCGTGCAAATGGGGTCGACGACGTCGCTGCGGGCGTTGTCGGCCCCGCCGGCTGCGCGGGTGGTCCCCAAAACCCAGGTGACGGCGTCGCAGTGGCTGCTAGCAGCGCAACCGGCCTTGGTGACGGCTCAGGCCCTGGCACTAGCAGCGCAACCGGCGCCGTCGCCCCCAAGGTGGGCACTGACGCCGTCGGCCCCAAAGCTGGCACAACCGGCCAGGCCGGCCCCAAAATGGGCGCAACCGGCCCGCGCCAACGCCTAACCCAAGCCCTAGCGCGCGGCGCTACCCTCACGCGCGCCGCCCAAGAAGCTGGGGTGAGCCCGCAACTGGCGGCAGTGATGGTGGAGCAGCTACGTCGCAGCGGCTCCCTACTGGGCGCCACCAGCCTATGTGCTTCTGGCCTAGGGGCGTGCCACAGCCTGGAGGTGGATGAAAATACGGCGATACGCTGCGCCGGCTGTCCCTTAAGTCTCAAACGCACCATTTAGGTGACGTGAATCATTATGTCAAGGAGTGAGATTTTCTGCGTCTGTAACCTAGAGTAAACAATTCTTTGCAAGGCTAATGCACGTACCGAGATTGCATACAGATGCCCCTCCGGGGGCTCTTAGGAAAGGGTCGCTATGACCGCCGCTATCGATAAGGTTTATGCCGACGTCATCCGCCGTAACCCGGGTGAGCACGAGTTTCACCAGGCAGTACATGAGGTACTTACCTCCCTGGAACCGGTGCTAGCAAAGGACCCTCACTACGCCGACAACGCCCTGCTAGAGCGTCTGGTTGAGCCTGAGCGTCAGATTATCTTCCGTGTGCCGTGGGTTGACGACGCCGGTAACGTGCAGGTAAACCGTGGTTTCCGTATTGAGTTCAACTCTGCGCTGGGTCCCTACAAGGGTGGTTTGCGCTTCCACCCCTCAGTTAACGCAGGCATCATCAAGTTCCTGGGTTTTGAGCAGATCTTCAAGAATGCCCTGACCAACCAGGGTATCGGCGGCGGTAAGGGCGGTAGCGACTTTGACCCCCACGGCCGCAGCGACGCCGAAATCATGCGTTTTTGCCAGTCCTTCATGACTGAGCTATCACGCCACATTGGCCCCAATGTTGACGTTCCCGCCGGTGACATCGGCGTGGGTGGCCGCGAGATCGGCTACCTGTTCGGCCAGTACAAGCGCCTGCGCAACTCCTACGACGCCGGCGTGCTAACCGGTAAGGGCCTAGCCTGGGGTGGTTCGCTAGTGCGTACCGAAGCTACCGGTTACGGTACCGTGCTGTTTGCCCAGTCCATGCTGGCTACCCGTGGCCAGTCAATGGAAGGTCAGCGCGTGGTGGTTTCCGGCGCCGGTAACGTGGCTATCTACGCCATCGAAAAGGCCCAGGCCCTGGGCGCCAAGGTAGTTACCTTCTCTGACTCCTCCGGTTACGTGGTGGATGAGGCCGGCGTCGACCTGGAGCTACTAAAGCAGGTTAAGGAAGTTGAGCGTGGGCGCGTAGCCGACTACGTCAAGCGTCGCCCCTCTGCCCAGCTGGTTACCGGCGGTAGCATTTGGGACGTGACCTGCTCTGTGGCCCTGCCCTGTGCCACCCAGAATGAGCTAAACGGCGACGCCGCAGTGCGCCTGCTGCGTAACGGCTGCGGTGTGGTGGCCGAGGGTGCCAACATGCCCTCCACCCCTGAGGCTGTAGAGCACTTCCAGGACGCCGGGATTCTTTACGCCCCCGGTAAGGCTGCTAACGCTGGTGGTGTGGCTACCTCCGCACTGGAGATGGAGCAGAACGCTTCTCGTAGCCGCTGGGATTTTGCCACCGCTGAGGCCAAGCTGACCGGCATCATGGCTGACATTCACCACTCCTGCCTGGAGGCTGCCGACACCTACGGGCGTCCGGGTGACTACGTGCTGGGCGCTAACGCTGCTGGTTTCGTGCGTGTAGCCGACGTTATGAACGCTTTCGGCATCATCTGATCCAAGCTAGTTCAACAACTTGACCCGCTGGGCTAAATGCCTGGCGGGTCAATGTGTTTTTTGGTATCGCGCGCGCCCTGGGCTGTGCGAGGCTTGGGGGCCGGCGCGCCCTGGGCTGTGCGCGGCCGCAAATAAGCGGCCAGCTTTAGCGGCTGCTTAAGAGCCGCCCAAGAGGGTAATCTGGCCAGCTATGAGCACCCGTCGTCGTATCGACATCACCGAAGGTATCGCCGCCCTACACCACTGGCGCAACCTGTACCAGCAAGGCCAAGATGCTGACCGCAACACCACCGCCACCGCCGTGCGCTACACGCTGGAGGAGCTGGCCGCCGTCGCCCCCGGACGCAGCGTGGAAGTGCGCGTACCACCATACGGCGCTACCCAAGCAGTAGCCGGCTCCACCCACCGGCGCGGCACCCCGCCGTCGGTAGTAGAAACTGACGCCCAAACCTGGCTGGAACTGGCCATTGGTGTGCTGGAGTGGAATGCGGCCCTAGACGAGGGCAAACTCAGCGCCTCGGGGCTACGCACAGATCTAAGCGATTTCCTGCCGCTGCTTTAAAACTCGCCGGCCCCAAAACTGCTAGGGGGACGCCGTCGTCATACCGGTGCGCTGATGTGCCCAAAGTGAGGTGGCTGGGTCCGAACGCGGGGGCGGGTTAAGTGGGACTAGCGCGCGCATGTGACAAATGGCCACATGCGTCGCTAAAGGGGATGTGACAAACTTAGAAGGTGACACTCGGTGAAATCCCGCGCAAAAGTCAACCCGTCGATTATCTAGAGCCAAAGCCTGAAGATGAATGTGGCGTCTTTGGGCTGTGGGCGCCAGGTGAAGATGTAGCCAAACTGACCTACTTCGGTCTGTACGCGCTACAGCACCGTGGCCAGGAGGCAGCCGGGATCGCTGCCTCAGATGGTGAAAAAATCATGGTTTATAAGGATCTGGGGCTAGTCTCCCAGGTTTTTGATGAAACCAGCCTGTCAGCCTTACGCGGGCATATCGCGGTGGGGCATGTACGCTACTCCACCACTGGCTCCACCACCTGGGAAAACGCTCAGCCCATGCTGGGGCCGGTAGCTGACCGCACGGTGGCCCTAGCCCACAACGGTAACCTGACCAACACGCGCGAGCTAATGGAATACGTGCGTGAAGCCTCCGGCCAGGATATTTCCGGTGAACTGGGACGCGGCTCCACCACCGACACCGCCGTGATGGCCGCTCTGCTTTCCCTCACCGCCAAGCAGCACCCTGAGCTAGACCTCGAAGAGGTAGCCATGCTGATGCTGCCGCAGCTCAAGGGCGCTTTCTCAGTCACCTTCATGACTGAAGACACCCTCTATGCGGCCCGCGACCCCCACGGCGTGCGCCCGCTGGTGCTGGGACGCCTGGAGCGCGGCTGGGTGGTGGCCTCCGAGACTGCCGCCCTGGATATTGTGGGTGCCTCCTATGTGCGTGAGGTTGAGCCGGGCGAATTTTTGACTATTAATGCCGACGGCGTAGCTACGCGCCGTTTCGCCCCCGCCACCCCCACTGGTTGCGTATTTGAGTATGTTTACTTGGCTCGCCCCGACACGCGTATTTCGGGGCGCTCCATTATTGCGGCCCGTAACGCTATGGGCGCGGCGCTGGCACGCGAACACCCGGTTGAGGCTGACCTGGTGATTGCCACCCCCGACTCGGGCACGCCCGCCGCTATTGGTTACTCGCAAGAATCAGGTATTCCTTTCGCCCAGGGCATCGTGAAAAACGCCTATGTGGGCCGCACCTTCATTCAACCCACCCAAACCCTGCGCCAACTGGGTATTAGGCTCAAGCTCAACCCGGTGCGTGAGGTTATTGAAGGCAAACGCCTAGTGGTGGTTGATGACTCGATCGTGCGTGGAAACACCCAGCGTGCCCTGGTGCGGATGCTGCGTGAGGCTGGCGCCAAGGAAATCCATATTCGTATTTCCTCCCCGCCGGTTAAATGGCCTTGCTTTTATGGCATCGACTTTGCCACCCGCGCTGAGCTGATCGCCAATGGCATGAACACCCAGGAGATTTGCAACCACATTGGGGCTGACTCTTTGGGTTACCTCTCTGTGGAGGGCATGGTGGAAGCCAGTGGCCAGGAGGCTTCACGCCTGTGTATGGCTTGCTTTGACGGTAACTACCCGATTGAGCCCCCACATGCGGCCCCGGTGATTTCCACCCTGCCGATCTCGCGCGTGCCCTCGGTGTACCGCCGTCGCCGCGACGAAAACAAAACTGACGCGCCCCTGCCGCGTCGCAACTCAGTGGTACCACGCATTGAAGGAGTCAAGTAATGAGTGAAGTTACCTATGCCGCTGCGGGCGTGGACACCGAGGCAGGTGACCGTGCCGTTGAACTAATGAAGGCCTCCGTGGCCGCCACCATGACCCCCGCCGTGGTTGGGGGAGTGGGCGGATTCGCCGGGCTGGTGGATGTTAGCGAGCTGCGCGACTACCGCCGTCCGCTGCTGGCTACCTCCACTGACGGTGTGGGCACCAAGGTGGCTATCGCCCAGGCCCTAGACATCCACGACACCATCGGCCAGGACCTGGTGGGCATGGTGGTTGACGACATCGTGGTGGTGGGTGCGCGCCCGCTGCTGATGACTGACTACATTGCTTGCGGCCATGTGGTGCCCGAGCGCATTGCGGACATTGTGCGCGGCGTGGCCCAGGCCTGTGCGGCTGTGGGCACCCCATTGCTGGGTGGCGAGACCGCTGAGCACCCCGGTTTGATGGGCCCTGATGACTACGACGTCGCCGGTGCGGCTACGGGTGTGGTTGAGGCTAGCCGCGTGCTGGGTGCTGAGCGGGTAAGGGCTGGCGACGTACTGATTGGTATGGCCGCCTCGGGCCTGCACTCTAACGGATATTCACTGGTACGGCGGGTAGTTGAGGTGGCCGGCTGGGGCCTAGAGCGTCACGTTGACGAGTTTGGCCGCACCCTGGGTGAGGAGCTGCTAGAGCCCACCCGCCTATACACTCGCGCCTGCCTGGCCATGATTGAGGGCGTGGGTAGCGGCCCGGATCCGGCCACTATGCATGTGCACGCCCTTAGCCACGTCACCGGTGGGGGCCTGGCTGCTAACTTGGCGCGTGTGCTGCCCTCTGGCTTAATTGCCGACGTCGACCGTAGCGCCTGGCAGATCCCGCCCGTCTTTGATGTGGTGCGCCGCCTGGGTAATGTGCCCTGGGATGACCTGGAGGGCACCTTGAACCTGGGTATCGGCATGGTGGCAGTGGTGGATGAGTCCATCGCTGAAGCTGCCATTGAGGTAAGCCGCGCCGCCGGGATCGAGGCCTGCGTGCTGGGTAGCGTACATAAGGCTGATGGGTATGAAGTCACTGGCCGAGTAGTTAGCGGCACCAAGGGTGTGCAGGGTGGCGCGGTGGATATCCACGGCGTCTACCGCATCTGAGCTGCAACAACGCTAGAGCGTGGTGGGGACTGGCCGGGTGGCCAGTCCCCACTGGCGTTTAGGCGGTGTCTAGTTACGTGTGTGGGGCCCGGCGGGGCAAATTGAATGGGGTTAGGGGAGGGTGATACGTTTTTAGGGTCCATCTAGCACTAGTGATAACTAGTGATACTAGTCACAGTTATCGTATTCCCCTGCCTAGGGGATGACCCTATGTAGTGCATCAGGTAGTGCGTTAGAAGGGCGTTTTCCCCGCGAAAGCGGGGATTTTTTTGCCCTCTTCAGGTGCTGGCATTCCCTGACGCAGTACATGTTTAATTTTTTTGAAAGATGTATTGCATAAGAAAGGGTGCTAAGATTTTAGACATCAACCCCGCCGGTCGATGTCGATCCGCTGGATCGTCTAGCAGCCCTCGCCATGAATTTCATGCTAATCCTCGACATGTTTTTAGGGGGCAGTTTCAAACAAGGAATTAAAAATGATTCGCAAACCTGCTCCCGCATTCCCGCTGCCGCAGCCGCAGCTGGAGGCCTGTGAGCTGTCTGAGCTGGCCCGTAGCTTTTGGGCTAAAAGCGGTAGCGCTGAAACCTGGCTCTCAGTGGTGCAGCACCTGCTGGACAGTGCAGACATAGCGGGTTATCTGTTCGATGAGTATCTAAGCGAGCACCACCGCCAGCTCATGGCCTCGGTGTGGGGTGGTGACCAAGCCAAAGCTCGCGCGGCCTTCGTGTTCCTAGCTGCTTGTCACGATTGTGGAAAAGTGAGCCCCCAGTTCTCGTGCCAGCGCACAGACTTGGCCGAACTGATCCGTAACCAGGGCCTGGTGGTAATGCGCAAACGGGACTACCCCGAGCGCTCATACCTACCTCACGGCCTGGTCAGCCAGTTTGCCCTATGGGATGAAATCAGTGAAGCTGGCGGTAATCGGCTAGCTGCCCGCCAGTGGGCGATTCTGGTAGGGGTGCACCACGGACGCTACCCGGACGCTGCGGCTGTCGCGGAAGCTCAGAAACAGTACAGGTACCAGGAGGGCTCCAGTCAGGACGATCCGCGCTGGGGGCAGGCTCGCTCAGAAATTCTGCGCTTCATGGCTCGCCGTAGCGGTTTCCCTCTCATCGCCCCCGATACTGCCCTACCTGAGCTACCTATTGCAGTAGCCTCCGCCTACACCTCCGCCCTAGTGATCGCAGATTGGTTGGCCTCCAATGAAGACTACTTTCCACTGCGACTGCGTCCGGTAGATGACGGCGGCAAACTCTCAATTAGCGGCTATCCGGAATTAAATGCTCGCCAGCAGCGCGAACGCGTCAGGCGGGCCTGGAACCGCGCCCAGTTCCCCACGCCCATGCGCGTTCCCAGCTTCCACAGCGAAAACGCCGCAGACTTTTACCGCCACCGTTTTAGCTGGCCCGCCTCCTACCAGCCCACCAAAGCCCAGCGCGAAGTCATTGAGATCGCCGCCGCTGAAAACCCGGACCTGATGATCGTTGAGGCCCCGCCTGGCTCAGGTAAAACCGAACTAGCTTTCGCTGCCGCCGAGGTACTTATGCGTGAGCGGGGACTACAGGGAATCTTCGTAGCCCTACCCACCCAGGCCACCACAAACGCCATGTTTGAGCGCGTCACCAGCTGGCTCACCAGTATCTTGGGTGACGAGCCGCAAAAACTTGGGGTGCACTTAGCCCACGGTAAAAACAACCTAAACAAATCGTTTATGGAACTGCTAGAAAGTGGTCACAGCCCCCTAGAGGTCTATGACGACGACGCCGATAGTAAAGACAACGGTCTACACGCCAGCCGCTGGATGGGACAAAGGTGGCGCTCCACCCTATCTCCCGTAGTCGTGGGCACGATCGACCAAGTACTACTGGCCGCCCTCAAATCCCGCCACGTACTAGTACGCCACCTAGGTTTGATGGGCAAAGTAGTGATTATTGACGAGGTACACGCTGCTGACGCCTACATGCAGACCTACCTCAAAGCCGCACTGACCTGGCTGGGTTTGTACCAAATCCCCGTGGTACTACTATCGGCCACCCTGCCACCCGAGCGCCGTCGAGAATTGCTAGACGCCTACCGACGCGGCCAAGGCGGCGCCACCACGGACAACACCGCGCTGGATAAAGCAATCGGCTACCCGGTGATCTCCACCGTGACCGCAGGCCAAGTGCACATCCACGAAATTGAGGGCGAAGCAGAAGTAGCCAAACAGATCATTCCCACTCAAGTAGCCAGCGCCGGAGAAATCGCAAAACTACTAGAGCAAGAACTAGCTGATGGCGGCTGCGCAGTGGTCATCCGCAACACGGTGCGCGAAGCCCAAGAAACCTACGCCGCCGTCAAAAAAGTCTTCGGACGCCAGCAAACCACGCTGCTGCACTCACGGTTCTTGGCAGTTGAGCGCTCCGCCCGAGACAGCTCAATGCTGGAATTATTTGGCAAAAACAGCACCAAACGCCCCCAAAGGCACGTGGTAGTAGCCACCCAGGTGATCGAGCAGAGCCTCGACGTCGACTTCGACCTAATGCTCACCGACCCCGCCCCCATGGACCTAGTGCTGCAGCGCATTGGCCGCCTACACCGCCACACTGGACGCAACCGCCCCAAAGGCCTACAAGCCGCCCGCTGCCTGGTACTAGTCAATGATCTAGCCTCTGCCCCCTGGAGCTACTCCAGTGGCACCGACTACGTCTATGCGCGCTACACAAATCTACGCACCCTAGGCATCCTCGCTGATCGCGGACAAATTACTGTCAGCGAGCCCAACGACTACGCCCAGCTCACCGCCTTGGCCTACAACACAGCTGAACCAGTAGGCCCGCAGCAATGGGCTGCCTCCCTAGATGCCGCCTTGGAAAAGTACCTACACGACAACCAGCGCTCACAGGCCAAAGCCGATGACTGGTGCCTAGACGGCATGAACCTGCCCAAGTGGAAAGCCCCCGCATTAGAAAGCAAATTCATGGGTAACGCTGCCACCGGGGAAGAATCAAACGGGCCTGCCGTAGCCGCCAGCCGAGCAGCCGTACGCGACGGCGAAGACCAAATCCCCGTGCTCGTCGTCGCCCTAGACCCAGAGCTAAACAACGTGCCAGTAGCGCCCCCAATCAGCGGCGTGCAACCAGATGACACCCCACTTGCAGTTAGCGAATACAACGCTCGCGGCCGCATAGCTGACATCTGCAGCTGGAGCATCTCCCTACCGCCGTGGCCATTTCGCGCTAGCGGGCAGGACCTAGATGAAGCAGTGGACGCTGTGGCCCAAGAAATTTGGGACGAACCCATCACCCAAGACTGGGCCTGCCGCCAGCACCCGCTACTAGCTGGAGAACTAATCCTGGCCATGTACCTGAGCCCTGACGGCACGCGCCTGACCCGAGACCTATACGGACACAAACTTACCTATTCGATTGAAAATGGAATGGAGGTACAGGGTAATGAAACCCCCTGAATACAACCTGCTTGATGAACCATGGGTTCCCGTCAGGTTACTTAACGGGACTATCACCGAGGTGGGACTGCTGGAGCTGCTGCAGCGTAGCACTGACATCGCTGACCTAGCCTGCGAGCTACCCACACAAAACATCGCAATCCAGCGCCTAGTTTTAGCTGTTGCTTATCGAGTGGCCACGCCACTAGATGCCGAGGAATGGCTAGAACAGCTGGAAGAGGGCGCTCCCATCGAGCAAATGATCGACTACTTGGAAAAGTGGCGTGAGCGTTTCTACCTATTCGGTGGACAGTACCCCTTCATGCAGGTGGCAGACCTACGCACCCCTAAAGACACCGTCTCAGGGCTGGAGAAAGTGATTGCTGACGTGCCCAACGGCGAGCAATTTTTCACCACCCGCAACGGCAAAGCGCTGGAGCGCATTAGTGCCGCAGAAGCCGCCCGGTGGGTGGTGCACACTCAAGCCTACGACCCCTCCGGAATCCGCTCAGGTGCTGTAGGTGACCGTGAGATGAAGGGCGGTAAAGGCTACCCGATTGGGCCGGCCTGGTGCGGTCAGCTAGGTTTGGTATGGCTTAAGGGCAAGAACTTCAACGAAACCCTGCTACTAAACCTAGTGCCTGCAGACGCTGGCGACCTTAAGGGAGTGCCTGTAACAACCGAGTGGGACTGGTGCACCTGGGAGGTAAGTACACCTGAAACGTCTGCGCGCGGAAACTACTCCCGCCTAGACCCAAAGGGAACCCCGCGAGACCTGAGCATCCCCAGGCTGCTGACCTGGCATTCGCGCCGAATCAGGCTGATTGGTGACCCAAGCGGAGTCACAAGCGTGGTGCTGGCTCAAGGTGACAAGCTGGCTCCCCAGCAGATGCAGCGCTACGAGCCGCAGAGTCTATGGCGCTACTCGCTGCCTCAGTCCAGAAATTTAAAGCAAGACGTCTACATGCCCGGCAAATTCAAGGCGGGGCGTGCGCTGTGGCGAGACCTACCTGGCACACTGCCAGTTTGCGAAATGATCCAGGGTGCAGACAAACAGCCTAAGCGAGAATTCTTGCAGTCCGCAGTCTTGGCCTTCCACGCTGAGCTCAAGAGCTCAATGCTTGCTGAAGACTATCCCACACAGATACAGATCCAGGCTGTAGGAGTCACCTATGGTCCCCAAGAAGCAACCGTTGATGACATCTACGCTGATGAACTGACGCTTTCTGTAGCCATGATGCGCACTGAACGCGAGGATCTGGCAACTGAGGTTGATCGACAGGCACGTCTGACAGAGCAGGTGGCTGTAAAGGTAGGTATGCTCGCCGCCAATCTAGCCCGCGCGGCTGGTGAAAGCGGTGACGGGGCCGGTGACGGCGCCCGCGACCGTGCCAAAGAACAGTTCTTCTCCCGCATTGATGACCCATTTAGGGCCTGGCTTGCACAGGTTGATGGACGCCTTAGTGCCCGCGAAGTGGGCCAGATCTGGGCAAGTGAGCTGCGCCGTTACGCAACCGAGCTAGGGGCACAACTAGTCGCCTCCGCATCTTCTTCAGCGATTATCGGCCGGGATACCGGCTGGGGCTTCATGAATGTCTCCATCGCCGAGAACTTCTTTAGGTCGGCTCTGCAAAAGCTAGTGCCGAATCCAGATAACAAACAGGAAGGAATGAAATGACCAGCAATGTTGCTGCTGCTGCTCAGACGCCTCCGGCTCCTAGCAGCCAAGGGCTCAGCTCACGCGCAGCAGTACGCGGACGGGTGAATGGCTTAATCGTTCACCGCTTGTCTACGTCCAGCCCCTCAGCGCGCGCACTGCGTGCACAGCTACGTGGCGCGCTTAGCAAGGAGGTGGGCACTGTCCCAGCAATCTGGGATCTGACCCTAGATGACCGCTCAGGATACCTAGGTGATGCTCCCACCCGTGGGGAGAAGGCCACCCATGCGGCACTGACTCTCTGGGCGCTACACCAGGGCTCTAACACGCGGCCTATGCATGACACTTCAGAGCAGCCTCGCCGTTTTGCTTCTGCCATCCGGCTAATTGCTGAGAGCCAGCGTGGTGACAAGCGCGCTGAAGAAACCCCAATCTACCGGCGCTTTGCTGCTGCAGTGCAGTCGCCTACCTTTGCGGGACTGCTAGTGCACCTGCGCTCGCTGGTATCTCAGCTTGAGTCTGCTGAAATCCCCTGCGATTACGGCCAGCTCGCTGCTGACCTGTTCACCTGGCAAGACCCGCGCTACCGCACCTCCGTTATGCGTGACTGGGGGCGTCAATTCGCCCGAGTTAAGCAGACCACCGACACTGACACCGACGACAAGTGACGTCAAAAAATAGAAAGGAAAAACCAATGTCACTCTTCATCGATATCCACGTCCTGCAGACCCTGCCCCCCTCGAACCCGAACCGTGATGACACCGGCGCCCCTAAGAGCGCAACCTTCGGTGGCGTCAGCCGTATGCGCATCTCCTCGCAGGCCATCAAGCGCGCTACCCGCCAAGACTTCGAGAAGAAGATCTCTAACGGCAACTACGGTGTTCGCACTAAGTTGATCGTTGACCTGGTTGCCCGTGCCATCGTAGCCAAGCGCCCGGACCTAGAGGCGCAGGCTGCGGATCTTGCGGCAATGGGGCTGAAGGCCATCGGTTTCAAGCTCACCGAGCCGCGTGGCAACAAGAGCGAAAAGCAGCTGGCGGAAGCGGGGTTCCTGGTATTCCTATCCGCTAAGCAGATTGACCACGTGGCAGAGGCGCTGGTCTCCGTGGCTGGCGAGGATGACCCGGAGAAAGCCTTTAAGGCATTGAAACCGCGTACTCTTGTAGACACTGACCACTCCATTGACATCGCGCTGTTTGGTCGCATGGTTGCTGAGCCTAACTCGCTAAACGTCGACGCCGCCTGCCAGGTGGCCCACGCTATCGGTGTGGGCGCAGTTGAGCGCGAGTACGACTACTACACCGCCGTCGACGACGAGAAGCGCCAGGATGACGAGGCTGATGCAGGTGCAGGCATGATCGGCACCATCGAGTTCGCTTCGGCCACGGTCTACCGCTACGCCACGATTAACGTGGAGCTGCTGCGGGAAAACCTGGGTGATGAGGCTGTGGCAGAAGAAGCCATCAAGCTCTTTGTAGACAGCTTCGTGCGCTCCATGCCCACCGGTAAGATCACCACCTTCGCTAACCGCACTCTGCCGGACGCGGTACTGGTGCAGGTACGTGATGATCAGCCAATCAACCTGGCTGGCGCCTTTGAGGACCCCATTGTGGCAGCTGGTGAGGGCTTTGCTACCCCGGCTATCAAGCGGTTTGTGGAATTTGAGTCGCAGCTGCGCGAGCTTACCGGCATGGACCCGGTATCCTCCATCGTCTCCTGGACTACTCCGCGCGGAGCAGGCTTTGATGCCCTGGGCGACCAGGTGTCTCTAGCGGAGCTGGGTGGGGCTACCGCTGAAGTGGTGCGAGCAATCGATGAGTAAGGTACTCGTCCTGAGGCTGGCTGGCCCCATGCAGTCATGGGGCTCCTCCAGCCGGTTCACACGTCGCTCAACCGAGGCTTTTCCCACGAAAAGCGCTCTGGTTGGCCTCCTAGCAGCAGCCCAGGGGCGCCGTCGGGTAGATCCCATTGAGGACTTAGCCCAGCTGCGCGTGGCGGTGCGGGTAGACCAGCCTGGTCAGCTACTTCGCGATTTCCACACGGCCCACCGTGGCGAGGTCTCGATGCCCCTGTCTGACCGCTTTTACTGGGCTGACGCGGCTTTCGGTGCCTTCATTGAGGGACCCGACGAGCTAATTGAGGCTCTGGCGCAGGCAATTGTGCGGCCTGTATTCCCGCTCTACCTGGGTAGGCGTGCCTGCCCACCCACTATGCCCCTGCGTTTAGCGGTTCACGACGGCGCCGCCTGGGATGCCCTGCAGGCAACCCCCTGGCTGGCTGCAAAGTTCTACCAGCGCAAGCATCACGAGTCTCGCGTGAGCCTGCGTGTGGTGGCAGATCAAGGGATCATCCCGGCCGAGGTGGGAGCTGCCTGTGGGCGCACCTTGCAGGATGTGCCTGTCAGCTTCGATTCTCAGCGCCGCCGCTACAGCCTGCGCACTGTTGAAGAGACGCGAATTGAGGTAGAAAACCCTGAATTTGTGCCAGTAAAGCCCCAATCCATGCCCGGTTTGACTCATGATCCGATGGAGGTGCTCTGATGTTTCTGACGCGTATCTACCTAAACCCGTTTCGCCGGGGAGCACGGAATTTAATGCGTAGTCGGCAGACGATGCACGCGGCGGTTCTAAACTGCTTCCCTCCCGGCTCTCTCGATGACGCTGCAGCTCCGCGCGTGCTGTGGCGGCTGGACCGGGCTGCTACCCGACCGGGTCAGCCGTTGCAGGGCAGCCCCGCCTATGCACTGTTCATTTCCAGCCCGGTGCCGCCTGACCCTTCACACATTGTTGAGGAGGCAGGTTATGAAACCGACGGCGGTGTAGTGGTGCGCGAACTTGACGGGTTCCTGGACCGGCTTGAAGCCGGGCAGCGTTGGGGTTTCCGACTCTGCGTAAACCCCACGTTCAGGGAGAAGGGACAGTTTGGCCGAGATGGGCGGAAGAAAATTCTGGCCCACGTCACCCAGGAGCAGCAGACTAAATGGGTTTTAGACCGGGCTGAACGCTGCGGTTTTAAGATCCTGGAATCTGCTGATCTGGGTGGTGAGTTGCCGGTGCTGGAAGACAGTCAGGGCCAGCGCGTTGATGGGAAAAACCTCCTGATCAACGGGGTTGAGCGGAGCCTGGTTGAGTTCAGGCGTGGCGAGAAGCGGGTAACGCTGGCAGCAGCCACTTTTGAGGGTGTCCTTGAGGTGAGTGACCCGCAGGCGCTACGCCACGCCGTCGTCAACGGGATTGGCCGAGGCAAAGCCTACGGCTGTGGCCTACTGACCCTAGCCCGGCCATGAAACCAATACCGGGAGCCAAGCCTCCTGACCCGAAGGACCTGGTGCGAGCCCGTGACCGTTTAACGTTCCTGTACGTGGAGCGTTGCACAATTAACCGCGACTCTAACGCGATTACTGTGGCGGATGGGCACGGCATCGCCCACGTCCCGGCGGCGGCACTATCGGTGCTAATGCTAGGGCCGGGAGTGCGTATCACTCACTCGGCGATCTCTGTACTGTCAGAAAGTGGCTCCACGGTTGTGTGGGTGGGGGAGAACGGGGTGCGGTACTACGCGCACGGCACCCCGCCTTCCCGCTCCTCCCGCCTGCTGGAGGCGCAGGCCCGCGCAGTCAGTGACCCGGCTTTGAGGCTCGCTGTTGCCCGCAACATGTATTTGATGCGTTTTGTGGGTGAGGATGTCTCTAAGCTGAGCTTGCAGCAGCTGCGGGGGCGTGAGGGGGCGCGAGTGCGTAGGCTGTATCAGCAGAATTCGCAGCGCACCGGCGTGCCCTGGGATAAGCGCGAGTATGATCCGGACAATTTCGAGGACGGATCAGTGGTTAATCAGGCCCTGTCGGCAGCTAACTCGGCTATTTACGGCGTTATTCACGCGGTGATAGTTGCGTTGGGCTGTAGTCCGGGGCTGGGTTTTGTCCATAATGGCACCTACCGCTCTTTTGTCTACGACATTGCGGATCTGTATAAGGCGGATCTGACCATCCCGATTGCATTTGACCTGGCGGCTAGCCCTACTGAGGAATCGGTAGGTAGCGCGGCCCGCAAGGCTGTGCGTGACGCCGTGAGGGAGTTTCGGCTGCTGGAGCGGTGTGTCACGGATATTAAGCGACTGCTCTCGGTGGCTGGGGATCTGCCCGACGACGAACTGGATGTTGCCGACTTGCGGCTGTGGGATGATGCGGATGGGACGGTAGCTGCGGGTGTTTCCTATGATGAGGATGTGCCCTGGTGATTGTGCTGGTGTTATCTGCTGTCCCTGAGGGTTTGCGTGGTCATGTGACGCGTTGGCTCATGGAGATTTCGCCTGGTGTTTTTGTGGGTACTTTAAGTGCTCGTGTGCGTGAACGGCTATGGGATATAGTTGTTGCGAACCTGAAAACTGGGCGAGCAGTGATGGTGTATCGAGCCCGTAATGAGCAGGGTCTGGCCTTTCTGACCTGGGGTGATCCTTGGCAGCCGGTCGACTTTGAGGGGCTCACTTTGATGATGCGCCCTTACTACTCTGAGGGGCGCGGCCAGTATTCTGAGCCTGATCCCGCGAGTCGGTTGCGTAAGCGACCGGCAGTGAGTAAATTTCAGCGTAGGCGCAGCTCTCAAGGCTTTCCAAAATCTGACCGATTTGGGGCGTAAAGCCCCAGGTCGAGAAGTGTTTTCCCCGCTCACGCGGGGATGAGCCGGTCCATTTAGCCAGCTGCTTATATACGGTAGCGTTTTCCCCGCTCACGCGGGGATGAGCCTGCCTCTACTGCTTCTTTAGTGGTGCCACCGTAGTTTTCCCCGCTCACGCGGGGATGAGCCTATTTTTTGTGAGGGTGGGGTTACGGGATGCAAGTTTTCCCCGCTCACGCGGGGATGAGCCGCAGCGGGAAGAGTGGCAGTTAGCGGCTATCGAGTTTTCCCCGCTCACGCGGGGATGAGCCTAAGACTTGTCAGCTCCGCGCGCCCCTGCCTGAGTTTTCCCCGCTCACGCGGGGATGAGCCCCGCGAACCAACCCACCTGACAGCTGCTAAACTGTTTTCCCCGCTCACGCGGGGATGAGCCCCGTTTTCCCCGCTCACGCGGGGATCACCCAAGGTTTTCCCCGCTCACGCGGGGATGAGCCTGTAGCGACAATCGCTGCGGTCAGGTCAGAGCCGTTTTCCCCGCTCACGCGGGGATGAGCCCTGACGCATAGCGGCTACCACCTCTGATCGGCCGTTTTCCCCGCTCACGCGGGGATGAGCCTTTTTAGCCTATCTCAATACACTAGCGAGAATGGTTTTCCCCGCTCACGCGGGGATGAGCCCCGGGGTCACCTTTAGGACCGGGCAAGCCCTGTGTTTCCCCCGCTTACGCGGGGATGAGCCCCCAGCATGAAAACCACCGGTAGCACTCTAGGCGTTTTCCCCGCTCACGCGGGGATGAGCCCGCTAACGTAGACGCTCCTGGGAACGTACCAACGTTTTCCCCGCTCACGCGGGGATGAGCCTACCGCTATCGATATGTAGTAAATGTCAATACAGTTTTCCCCGCTCACGCGGGGATGAGCCCTAAGCGACATTCCGGCTTGTATTCGCGTTGCGGTTTTCCCCGCTCACGCGGGGATGAGCCTCCAAGCCCTTATTGGTCAATTTGTTGATTGGTGTTTTCCCCGCTCACGCGGGGATGAGCCCTAGGACGTCCCCGGGCACGGTGCATGTCGAGCGTTTTCCCCGCTCACGCGGGGATGAGCCGCCCGTCTTGCAGGAGTGGATAGGGTCCCATCGGTTTTCCCCGCTCACGCGGGGATGAGCCGCTTACGATTGACCAAGCCCGTCTTGCAGGAGTGTTTTCCCCGCTCACGCGGGGATGAGCCCGCCTTGGTGTGCGAGCTTTTGGCGCAGCAATGGTTTTCCCCGCTCACGCGGGGATGAGCCCCTGGTTTGGGGGCTAGCGTCCATGGCGTTATGGTTTTCCCCGCTCACGCGGGGATGAGCCGGCGTGGACACACGCACCAGATACCGGCCGGGAGTTTTCCCCGCTCACGCGGGGATGAGCCTGGGCCGCCCTGACCCCGCCGCGCCGCAAAGCCGTTTTCCCCGCTCACGCGGGGATGAGCCGCCCAGGCCGCCACCCAGGCCGCCCAGACTGCCGTTTTCCCCGCTCACGCGGGGATGAGCCGGCGTTTCAAGCGTGGCAAACACTAACAACGACGTTTTCCCCGCTCACGCGGGGATGAGCCCACGACGCCGTGGTTAACCATTTGTGCAACCCAGTTTTCCCCGCTCACGCGGGGATGAGCCGGGGGCGCAATTGATTATGCCGCGCGCCGTGAGGTTTTCCCCGCTCACGCGGGGATGAGCCTCACCTAAAAAAGTGACCCACCCAACAAGCAACGTTTTCCCCGCTCACGCGGGGATGAGCCCGTGGGTGAGCTCGCACTCTTCGACGATCTGCCGTTTTCCCCGCTCACGCGGGGATGAGCCTTCTCCTAGCGCACTGTTTAGCTGTCCCCAACGGTTTTCCCCGCTCACGCGGGGATGAGCCGTCAGCTACCTGCTCCGCGCCGTAGCCGTGATCGTTTTCCCCGCTCACGCGGGGATGAGCCGCGGGCCTGGCTGATGGACGCGGAACAGGGTAGGTTTTCCCCGCTCACGCGGGGATGAGCCCCGTCGCCGCACAGCTAAGCTGCGTGAGCGCTGGTTTTCCCCGCTCACGCGGGGATGAGCCGTTAATGACGTCATTAAGCGCAAATGCGCTGATGTTTTCCCCGCTCACGCGGGGATGAGCCCAAGACGCGGCGCTAGAGGAGTAAAAGAGCATGGTTTTCCCCGCTCACGCGGGGATGAGCCGCTGGAAGATGTTGACGTCAACATCTTGCTTGCGTTTTCCCCGCTCACGCGGGGATGAGCCGCAGATGCTTACCCTACCCCCTTACGGGAGGGGGTTTTCCCCGCTCACGCGGGGATGAGCCTGAGGGTGCTAGTGTAGAAAAAACAGTTTCTGAGTTTTCCCCGCTCACGCGGGGATGAGCCTTCTGTCGATATCTAGCCAGGTGGAGTCGCCACGTTTTCCCCGCTCACGCGGGGATGAGCCGACATGCTAGACGACTTCTACACTGCCAACCCGGTTTTCCCCGCTCACGCGGGGATGAGCCTGGGTCTGGGTGAAACCCAGGGAGCGAAGCGCAGTTTTCCCCGCTCACGCGGGGATGAGCCCAGCCAGCTCGTCGTCGTCGGGCAGATCCCCGAGTTTTCCCCGCTCACGCGGGGGTGAGCCGTGGGCTCATTATCTTCCAGCTTGCTACACAAAGTTTTCCCTGCGCGAGCGGGGATAAACCGCAAGCATAGCGTACGATTTTCATGACACCGTGGTTTTCCCCGCGTGAGCGGGGATGAGCCGCGACTAATGTCGGCATGGCCTGGCCTAGTAGAGTTTTCCCCGCTCACGCGGGGATGAGCCTACAGACTTTGCCGCGCTAAACATTCCCAGCAAGTTTTCCCCGCTCACGCGGGGATGAGCCCCCCAAAGCGGCGGCCTTGGCGTCAATAGCAGAGTTTTCCCCGCTCACGCGGGGATGAGCCCTAGAACATAAGGGTGGGGGCCAGCTCTATCGAGTTTTCCCCGCTCACGCGGGGATGAGCCGTATGCTCGATAACGAACGATCTTGAGACCGGGGTTTTCCCCGCGCGAGCGGGGATGAGCCCATGGAAGCGTACCTAGTCGAGGCCCAGTTTGCGTTTTCCCCGCTCACGCGGGGGTGTAGAGGCGCGGCGTTTAGCTACAAAAAGGGTGGGGGCCAGCTCG
>ENA-OWND01000031-OWND01000031.1-metagenome-genome-assembly--contig:-NODE-31-length-88260-cov-11.129970_pt1 | contig 88260 bp, 82 predicted proteins | sample MGYA00245342_ERZ651119 | MGnify/ENA primary metagenome ERZ651119 (study PRJEB26857, sample SAMEA4031756) | metagenome | biome: human; feature: oral; material: saliva | place: Philippines | collected 2014... | reverse complement strand
CGTTCGTGTGCCCGTATTCGGGGTGGCCGGGGGTCAGGGAGCCGGCGGTGCGCAGCTTCTTGACGTCGTCAAGCTCGAGGCCGAAGCCGGTGAGGTAGAGCTGGACGTACTGGGTCAGCGAGGAGTGTCCCGCCGACAGGATGAAACGGTCACGGCCGATCCAACGAGGATCGGCCGGATCGACGTTCATGACCTTGTTATAGAGCAGGTATGCTGCGGGGGCGAGAGAAATGGCGGCTCCGGGGTGTCCGGATCCCGCCTGCTCGACAGCGTCCGCCGCGAGGAGCTTGGCGGTCTTGACCGCGTCGTCATCGATATGGTCCCATTGAAGTGTCACGTCGGCCTCCAGCCGTTATTGGACCCCAGCATCGGGGTAGGGAAATGGTTACCGGGTCACATATTAGCGAAAATGTGCGCACGCGCATAGGTTTCGCGCACATTTGTTGAAATCTCGCTTACTCTGACACCATGACGTCCCTGGAAGCCCTCGTGCATGAGTGGGTGGACTATCTGCGCGTCGAGAAGGGCGCGTCGGCGCACACCGTCTCCAACTATCGGCGCGATGCCCTGCGATACATCCGCGACCTCGCCGACCGCGGCGTTGCGAGCCTCGCCGAGGTGAGCGTGCGCGACATCGAGGACTACACGATGCGCCTCGCCTCGGGCGAGGTGACGGGCCACCCTGCCGCGGCCTCGTCGGTCGCACGCGCATCCGCTGCCATTCGTGGCCTGCATAAGTACGCGCTCACGGAAGGGCTTGTCGGGGTCGACCCCTCCGCCCAGCTGCGCGCCCCCCGCGCGGGACGACACCTGCCCAAGGCCCTGACGGTCGAGGAGGTGGGGCGCCTGCTCGACGTCGCCCACGCGGACGATTCGCCCATCGGCTTGCGTGACTGTGCGCTCCTGGAGCTGTTGTATGCGACGGGCGCGCGCGTGTCCGAGGCGGTCGGCCTGAGCGCCGATGACCTTGACCTTGACGGCGACGTCCCGGTGGTCCGCCTGTTCGGGAAGGGGCGCAAGGAACGCATCGTCCCCGTCGGTTCCTTCGCGGTCGAGGCGCTGGGGGCGTACCGGGTTCGTGCGCGTCCGGCCCTGGCGGCACGAGGCCGTGGCGCGACCGCGTTCTTTTTGAACTCTCGGGGTGCCCCCCTCTCGCGCCAAAGCGCGTGGACAGCGATCCGCAGGGCCGCCGAAGCCGCACAGCTGGGGTCGAGGGTGTCGCCCCACACGCTGCGCCACTCCTTCGCGACTCACCTGCTCGAGGGCGGGGCGAGCGTGCGCGAGGTGCAGGAGCTGCTCGGACACGCCTCGGTGGCCACGACCCAGATCTATACGGCGGTGACAGCCGCGGCCCTGCGCGAGGTCTTTACGCTCTCGCACCCCCGGGCGCGTGGCACCGACGAGATTGCCCGGCAATGACCTAGGATGGAGGAGTGACCATGAATTCGCATCCGACGCTGACGCCCGATCTGCCCGCTGAGCAGGTCGACTTCCCCGTGCCCGCGCCCCTGACGGGCCACGGACCCGCACGCGTGATCGCGATGTGTAATCAAAAGGGAGGCGTCGGCAAGACGACGACCACGATCAACCTGGGCGCCGCCCTGGCCGAGTACGGTCGTCGCGTCCTGATCGTCGACTTTGATCCGCAGGGGGCGGCGTCTGTCGGGTTGGGGATCAACGCCCTCGACATGGAACAGACGATCTACACGCTGCTGATGAACCCCAAGGCCGATGTGCGTGCGACCGTGTGTCATACGGCAACAGAGAACCTTGACATCATCCCGGCGAACATCGACCTGTCGGCCGCGGAGGTTCAACTGGTCAACGAGGTCGCGCGTGAGAGCGCCCTGGCGCGCGTGCTGCGCCACGTCGAGGCCGACTACGACGTCATCCTGATCGACTGTCAGCCCTCGCTCGGCCTGCTCGCGGTGAACGCGCTGACCGCCGCGCACGGCGTCATCGTGCCCGTGGAGGCCGAGTTCTTCGCCCTGCGTGGCGTCGCCCTGCTGGTTGAGACCATCGAGACGGTGCGCGATCGCATCAACCCGCGTCTGAAGATCGACGGCATCGTGGCGACGATGGTCGACTCCCGCACCCTGCACTCGCGCGAGGTCCTTCAGCGCCTCCAGGAGGCCTTCGGGGATCTGGTCTTCGACACGCGTATCGGGCGCACGATTAAGTTCCCGGACGCCTCGGTGGCCACCGAGCCGATCACCTCCTACGCTCCCAACCATGCGGGGGCGCACGCGTATCGCCGACTGGCGCGGGAAGTCATCGCCCGTGGCGACGCCGCCTGAACCCACCGACGTTCAGGGCGAGTTCGAGCTTTTCGCCGTGAGCCTGCCCGTCTTCGAGGGGCCCTTCGACCTGCTCCTGTCCCTGATCGCGCGCAAGAAGCTCGACATTACTGAGGTGGCGCTCGCCCAGGTGACGGACGAGTTCATCGCCTTCATGAAGGCCTCGCCCGACCTGTCACGCACGACCGAATTCCTGGTCGTCGCCGCAACGCTTCTCGACATGAAAGCCGCCCACCTCTTGCCCCGCCTCGACGAGGAGGAAGACGTGAACGAGGCGGATCTGGAGGCCCGGGATCTCCTGTTCTCCCGACTCCTGCAATACCGCGCCTTCAAAGAAGCGGCGAAGGAGATCGACGCGCGCATGGTTGCGTGCGCCTCCTACGTGGCCCGCGACGTTGCCCTCGAGCCCCACTTTGCCACGCTCCTGCCCGAGCTCGCCTGGCTCACCAGCCCCGAGGACCTGGCCCGCCTCGCCGCCGACGCCCTCTCCCAGTCGGCGCCCACCGTCGAGGTCGCCCACCTGCACGACCCGGTCGTGCCGGTGCGCGAGCAGGCCATTATCGTCGCCGACAAGCTAGCGTCGGCGGGGGAGATGACCTTCCGGGAGCTCATCGCCGATGCCGCGACGCGCGCCGTCATTGTGTCGCGTTTCTTGGCGCTCCTTGAGCTCTTCCGGCGAGGGGCCGTCGAGTTCATCCAGGAAGGGGCGCTCGGCACACTGACGATCCAGTGGAGCGCCGAGGTGGACGTGAACGAGATCGACATCGACGAGGCGCCACGCGGCGCGCGCGCCGAGGACACGCCCTCCGCCGTCGGCACCACGGCCTCGTCGACGGGGAAGAATGCACGGACGATGGAAGGAGACAGCGGCGATGACTGACGAGCAACTGCGAGGGCCGATCGAGGCGATCCTGATGGTCGCCTCCGAACCGGTGTCTGTCCACGAGCTCGCGGGCGCCCTCGAGGCGGATCCGCTCGACGTGGAGGAGACACTGCGCTCCCTGGCGAGCGAGTACCTCGGCCAGGGGGAAGGGCAGGTGCGCGGCTTCGAGCTGCGCGAGGTCGCGGGAGGCTGGCGCATCTACTCCGCGCGCGCCTACGCCGACGTCGTCGGTCGCTTTGTCGTGGGCTCGGCTCACGCGCGCCTGTCCCAGGCCGCCCTCGAAACCCTGGCGGTCATCGCCTACCGCCAGCCGATATCGCGCGCCCGCATCGCCCGCATCCGCGGGGTGAACGTCGACGGCGTGGTACGCACGCTCGCGGCCCGCGGCCTCGTGGAAGAGACGGGGCTGACACCCTCAGGGGCGCGCCTATACGGCACGACCGGGGAGTTTCTTGAGAAAATGGGGATGACGAACCTATCGGAGCTGGTACCCTTGGCACCCTACCTGCCGAGCGCCGATGCGCTGGACGAATTGGAGGAAGAACTATGAGGGCTAACCCTTACACCGAGGGTGGCGTGCGCCTGCAGAAGGTGCTCGCCCAGGCCGGCGTCGCTTCTCGGCGCGCGTCCGAACAGATGATCGCGGATGGCCGCGTGAGCGTGGACGGAACAGTCGTGCGCACCCAGGGCGTGCGGGTGGACCCCGCGACCCAGGTCATTCACGTCGACGGTGAACGACTAATCCTGGACGAGACCAAGCACATCGTGCTCGCCGTCAACAAGCCGATCGGGACCGTGTCCACGATGAGCGACCCGGAGGGACGCCCGACCATCGCCGACCTGATTGCCGACTACCCCGAGCGCCTCTACCACGTGGGTCGACTCGACATCGACACTTCGGGCCTGCTGTTGCTGACCAACGACGGCGAGCTGGCCAACCGCCTGACCCACCCGTCCTACGAGATTCGCAAGACCTACGTCGCGCGCCTGCACGGCGAGGTCAAGCCGGGCGTCAAGCGCACGCTCATGAACGGCATCGAGCTGGAGGATGGCCCGATCAAGGTTGATGCCTTCCGCGTCGTCGACACCTACGGCGACATCACCACCGTCGAGATCGTCGTCCACGAGGGCCGCAACCGACTCGTGCGACGCATGATGGAGGCCGTCGGCTACCCGGTCCGCGAGCTCGTGCGCACCGGCTTTGGCCCGATTTCTCTCGACCACCTCAAGCAGGGCACGACGCGCCGCGTCAAGGGCAACGCCCTGACCGCGCTGTACGGAGCCGTCGGCCTGTGAGCGCCCAGGGCGGCGCTCCCACGCGCGTCGTGTCGACGGTCGGCCCGGTCCTCATCATCGGGTCCGGCCTCCTCGGCGCGTCCCTCGGGCTTGCCCTGCGCGCCGGGGGAGTGGACGTCTACCTGGAGGACGTGTCGCCGACGTCGCTGCGCCTGGCCTCCGACGTGGGCGCGGGGGTTCCCTTCGGAGACGTTATCGCCGAGGCCGGGGTCGGCAATGGGGACGAGGGCGCGGACCGGGACGGATACGAGGCTCCGCGCATCGTCGTGGTCGCGACTCCCCCCGACGTCGCCGATCGCGCAATCGTCGATTCACTGGTGCGTTTCCCCGATGCGATCGTCACCGACGTCGCTTCCGTCAAGGACGCGGTCGTCGCAGAGGTGCTCGCGACCCTGGAGGATCAGGGCCTGGAGGACGCGGCGCAGCGCTACGTGGGCTCTCACCCGATGGCCGGCCGCGAGCGCTCCGGCGCCGGGGCGGCGGACGCGGACCTGTTTTACGGTCGCCCGTGGGTGATCGTGGCCCACGAGTCCACGTGGCCGAGGGCCGTCTTGGTGGCGCGTGCGCTCGCGACGGACGTGGGTGCGGTGCCCCTGGAGATGAACGCGGGCACGCACGACCACGCGGTGGCGCTGGTCTCTCACGTTCCTCAGCTGGTGTCCTCGATGCTGGCCGCGCGCCTCGTCGACGCGCCCGCCCAAGCCCTCGGGCTGGCGGGACAGGGCCTTCGCGACACGGCGCGTATCGCGGCGTCGGATCCGAGGCTATGGACGGCGATTCTCGCGGGCAACGCGGGCCCCGTGGCCCAGGTGTTGCGGCAGCTGCGCGCCGACCTCGACGAGCTTTTGCTCCACCTGGATGCGGCCATCGAACTGGGGCCGCTGCGCGGGGGGAGCGTCGGGGCGATCAATCGTGTGATGACCGCGGGCAACCAGGGGGTCGCGCGCATCCCCGGTAAGCACGGCGGCGCGCCTTCTCGCTACCGCGAGGTCGAGGTGCTGATCCCCGACGAGCCGGGGGCCCTCGGGCGCCTCTTCAGCGAGCTCGGCGAGGCGTCGATCAACATCGAAGACCTGGTCCTCGAGCACTCCGCCGGCGCGCAGGCTGGCGTCGCTCGCGTCATGATTGACCCGGCGGTCGCCGACCGCTGCGTCGCCAACCTGCAGGAGCGGGGCTGGCGGCTCATTACTCACTGACACAACCTCAACGAGGGAGACAACGGATGAACGACACGACGCGTCAGGATGCGATTTCGCGCGTGGGCATCACGATCGCGATCGACGGCCCTGCGGGTTCCGGCAAGTCCACGGTGTCCAAGGAGCTCGCGTCCCGTCTGGGTATCGGATACCTCGACACGGGTGCGATGTACCGGGCGCTCACGTGGTACGTGCTGGAGCGCGGCATTGACTTGGAGGACACCGACGCGGTCGCGGCGGCTGCTGATGAGATGGTCCTGCGACTGCAGTCCGATCCCGCGGACCCGCACGTGTGGGTGGGCGAGACGGAGGTGACCGCACAGATCCGCGAGCCTCGCATCGCCCTGGCGATTAAGCACATTTCGACGAACCTGAAGGTGCGCGCGTGGATGGCGGCCGAGCAGCGCCGCCGCATGATGGAGGCGCGCGCGCAGGGCTCCGGCATGATCGCCGAGGGGCGCGACATCACGACCGTCGTGTGTCCGGACGCCGACGTGCGCATCCTGCTGCTGGCGGACCAGGAGGCGCGCCTGCGTCGGCGGACCCTGGAGCTGTATGGGGACGCGACCGAGGAGCATATGGAGATCGTGCGCGCCCAGGTGGAGGGCCGCGACAAGGCCGACTCGACCGTCTCAGAGTTCATGACCGCGGCCCCCGGCGTGGAGACGGTGGATTCGACAGGGCTGGATATCGCCGGCGTGTGCGAGGCCATCCTGGCCTACGTGGACGAGGACCTGGCCGCTCGCGAGGGATAATGCTTGGCGTGTCGATGGGTGTGCCCCGCAGCGCCTCGCTGCGGGGCACACACATACGGTGGCTAGTAGCTGGGATAGTTTTGCCCGGGAGCCTGGCCGAACGGTGGGTTCTGGTCCTGCGGGGAGGGCGCTGTTCCATATCCCTGGACACCGCCTTGCGTGCCATAGGCGGGCCCCTGGGTACCCTGAGCTCCGTATCCGTAGGCGGGCGGCTGGCCGCCATACCCGTACGCGGATGCCTGGCCGGGTTGGGTTCCGTAACCGTAGGCGGGTCCCTGAGAGGGCTGCGTGCCATACACCGGTCCCTGACCCGTCGGCGTGCCGTAGCCGTGGGCGCCAGGTGTTCCTGGCATCGCCGGGCCACTGTTGTAGGAGGTATTTCTCGACCAGAGAGGGTTGAAGCCGGTGTAGCGCGATTGCTTCGGGGGGACGGTGCCCTGAGGGTAGCCTGTCACTCCGTACTGCGGGCCGTTGACGCTGGTGTAGTTAGGCATATCGCGGACGTCCTTGCGCGCCTGCCGATAAAAGATGACGTAGATGATGGACGCGGGCAAAAAAATGATCGTGATAATCGCGATCAGAACGAGGGCCTCAAACGTCGTGATCGTCGAACCTGATGAGGTAGCGGTGTTGCTGCGTGTGCGCGTGAGAGAGCTGCTTGCGAAGGCTTCGTGATGTGCTTGCGCGGCCGTCGCGGCGTTCAGCTCAGGCGTGTCGCTGGAGGCAGGCAGTGCTGCGGAGCTCGAGGTGGTCACCCTCGGCGTGTTCGTCAGCGTGTATGCCTGCGCCGCGGGAACCACGAGAGGCAGCGTCGCGCATGCGAGGGTGGCTGCGCAGGCGAGAAGCCGATGAGAGAGCATGTGGTGTTTCCTTCGCGAGCGAGTAAAGGTGAGGGGAGACCGGCTCATGTGACCGCCGAACGTTCGTATCGAAGAGACAATGACGGAATTCCAGCGAATGTGTGTGTTCGTGACACGCGGTCGTGGTGCAGTGCCCGCAGGCGCAGCGAAAGCTCAGTATCCGCTGCCGTAGGAACCGTAGCCACCGTTCATGCCCGACGACGGATAGTCGCCCTGCTGGCTGCCGTAGGAGTTGCCGTAATCTGCCGTGCCGTAGCCGTTTCCCTGCCGCATCGGCGGATTCATGGGTGCACCCGCCTGTGGGTACTGAGAACCGCCATAGACGTTGCCCGTGACTCCGTATTGAGGCCCACTGGGGCCGTTGTAATTAACGGTCTGCATCTGGCGGCGCGACCCCTGGTTAGCCAGGTAACGGAACAGGTAGTAGCCACCTGCGATCAGAGCGAAAAGGACCAAGGAGATAACGACGGCAACCGGGTCGTGAGACGTCCTTCGTGAACGGAAACGACGGCGTGTCGGTGCGGGGACGGACACGCTTGCACGCGTCGCACGTCCGGTGGTTGCGGTGCCGGCAGGGGAGGTTTCCGTGCTCGCAACGACCGCGCTCGCCTGTACTGTCGACGCCTCCCAGGAACCGGCGCTAGGTACCGCGATGCCCGTGAGGGCGAGGGCGAGGGACGCGGAGGCTGTCAGGAGCCGACGGAGGGTCATAAGGGATACTCCCACGATGTGTGATGGCGATGGATAGCCTCCAGTGTAACCGCATGGATAGTTGGGCATGGCTTGTTTCGCGGAGCGATACATGTAACCCCGTGGGGGAGCGTGAGCCGTGTGCTCTCCCACGACGGAGGTTGTGTGTTGCGGCGCACTCCAGTCGGCTTGCTTCCTTCTCCTCGGGTGCGCTATAGTTCTACAGGTCGCCACGGCGACGAACTGAATACGGGCTGTGGCGCAGCTTGGTAGCGCACTTGACTGGGGGTCAAGGGGTCGTGGGTTCAAATCCCGCCAGCCCGACAAAAGAGTCGCGAGGACAGGTTCTGTCCTCGCGATTTTTGTCTGTCATGAGCCTTCGTCGCCCCGGGGCGTTGGAGGGACTTCCGTCCCCACGCAATTCGTCGGTCAATCTTTGTAACCAAAACGTGATGCGCGTCTGTGGTTGTCTATTTCCCCCGGTAAAGGCTGGTTTTCGACCAAACTTCCCCAGGTTTGTGCAGGTCGAGGCATACTTCATCCGGTGTGAGCGTGCCGATACGTGCCCTCTCAGTGGAGTAAACTGTGGCACAGGTCGAAGTCATCAACGGGGATGATTTCGACCTACCTCGCCGGTACCGGCCGCCGTTCCCAAGACGGAGCGCGAAGCGCACGGACCGACACAAAACGGCCCCGGCCTCGTCAACGGAGACGAGGCCGGGGGAGCCGGAGAGACGAATGAGAAGCGAGAAGAACGGTCAGCCGTCAGATTCCGCCGCGCCGGCGCGTGCATCCTCGGGGATGACATCCTCCAGCGTCGCGGAGCGCTCCTGCGGGGCCTGGAATTCGGTCACGGTCGTCACCTCCTGGGCATTCGAACCCGAGATCCGCACAGAGGTGGTCTGCCCCTCCTGATCGACGATGTTCAGCCGATCGGCTGCGTCGAGCTCAACAAGGAAGAGGCCGTCAAGGTCGGTGATACCCGCCTGCTCCAATTCACCGCGAAGCCATTCCTCGCTGTGGCCAGCCAACTCGAGGTTGTCGGCAACGACCTGTCCGTTGGAGACCAGGAGATGATTAACGCCGCCTTCGCCGACCTTGCGAATTGTCAGCGCGCCATTCGCTTCGCGCTGAGCGAGAGCCACCTCCCTGAGCGAGAAAATCCCCATGCCTCGCAGTTCGGCGAGAAACTCCACGGGATCGAGCTGATGCTCGGAGCTACCCAACGCGTCGCGCGTAAAACGGCCGTTTTCGATGATCCTGTACGCCTTGCCCATCACGAGGGAACGCGTCGGCATGAACTTTGACATCGCGTAGTTCAAGCCGGAGATGATCGCGAAGGTCACCAGGAGAAAACTGACGTATTCCGCGAAAGAAATAGCGTGGTTGTAGATGACACCACCGATGATGCCACCCAGAATAAAGTTGCCGATAAAGTCGATCGGTGTCATCTGGGTCGTCTGCTGCTTACCCGTGAGGCGCAGGTGGAGGACGATCAAGATGATACCGATCAAGAGCTTAAAGATCGTCATTTCGAAACCGTGAACATCGAACATGACGCAACTCTATCCGGTGCCCGAGCGAATCAGGACGCCAGTGTGATCAGCTCGTTGGATCCGCGTCGATGGCACCCTGAACGTCGTGGAAGAGCAGATTCGAAATCTCGACCTGGACGATCTCAACCTTGGGAACGTCGTCCAGCTTGAGGGGATCGTCCGCCGACGTCTGGAGGAACAGGGTGCCGCACCCGAAAAGCCGATCATCGACGTTCTTCTCCAACTGGATGTCGGAGATGCGAGAGAGCGGCAGATCGTGGCCCGTGCGCGTAAAAATCCCGTGGCGCGTGATGATGCGCTTCGTCGTGATCGTGTACGTCGAGGTCATCCACTTGATCCACGGGATGACGAACAGCGGAATCGACAGAAGGAGGACCGCGATCCAGATGGTCGGCAATGCCCAGTAGCGGGCGTTGGCAGGCACATAAAAAGAGCCGACGACGGCCGCGATGAGGAGAATGGCCTCGATGATGATGGCGGGCAGCAGGGTCTTGATGTGCGTGTGCATGTGTCGGACGACGATCTCGTCCTGACTGAGCAGCTTCTTGGAAATAGCCATGGCACCATCATGCCAGATAATAAGGCGGCGAGACGGCGCGGATCCTGCGTCTCGCCGCCGTGGAGCCGCGGTCAGTGCGGCCGACGGTGCGTGCCGACGATGTCGGTATTGACGATCCCGATGGCGGACATGAGAGCCAGCATCGTGGTCGGCCCCACGAAGCGAAATCCGCGCTGCTTCAACGCGGCGGCGAGCGCGACCGACTCGGGAATCTGGGAGGGAACCTCACTCGCGCACGAGGGGCGCGGGTCGGCCTCGGGGCGATAGGACCACACGAGGTCCCCCAGGTGCGTGGCGGCGCCTCGCCCCTCGTCCTCACACGAGCGCAGGGCGAGCGTGGCCCGCGCGTTGGAGATCGCGGCCTCGATCTTGCGGCGGTTTCGGATGATTCCGGGATCGCGAGTGAGGCGCTCGACGTCTGGCTCGCCCAAGGCCGCGACCGCGTCCGGCGAGAAGCCCTCGAACGCCGCGCGGAAGGCCTCGCGTTTGGCCAGCACGGTGCGCCAGGACAGGCCCGCCTGGAATCCCTCGAGAGCCAGGCGCTCGAAGACGCCCGCCTCGTCGTGGACGGGCATGCCCCACTCCGTGTCGTAGTAGGAGCGCAGGAGCGCGTCGTGGGAGGCCCAGGACGGGCGAACGAGGCCGTCGTCGCACAGCGTGAGCCCGCAGGGGAGAGAACGGGGAGAATCGGTTGAGGAGTCCATAGCCCCATCCTGCGCGCCGACACGAGCAGCGGCAATCGTGACGACGAACCCTGTGGATAACGGCGACGCGCGCGCCACCCCTGTGGATAGGGTGACGCGCGCGCTGTACGCGTGCGTGCGGCGACGCCTAGCGGCGGCGCTTCTCGCGCACGCGCACGGAAATCTGGATGGGTGTGCCCGCAAAACCGAAGGTCTCGCGCAGGCGGCGCTCGATGAAACGACGGTAGCCCGGATCGAGGAAACCCGTCGTGAAGAGCACGAATCGCGGGGGCTTGCTCGACGCCTGCGTGCCGAAGAGGATACGGGGCTGCTTGCCGCCGCGCAGCGGGTGCGGGTGAGCGGCCACGAGTTGGCCGAGGAAGGCGTTGAGCTGGCCCGTCGGGATGCGGGTCTCCCACCCTTCCAGGGCTGTGTCGAGCGCGCGCACGATGCGGTTCGTGTGCCACCCGGTCTTGGCAGCCAGGTTGATGCGCGGCGCCCACTGAACCTGAACGAGCTCACGTTCGAGCTCGTTCTTGATCTCCTTCTGGCGCTCCTCATCGACCAGGTCCCACTTGTTCGTCACGACGACGAGGGCCCGGCCGGCGTCGATGACCTGCTGGACGACACGCACGTCCTGCTCGGTCAGGGGAGCGGAACCGTCGATGAGGACCAGGGCGACCTCGGCCTTCTCGATGGCCGCCTGCGTGCGGATCGAGGCGTAGTAGTCGGCGCCGGTCGTGCGGTGCATCTTGCGGCGGATGCCGGCGGTGTCGACGAACCACCAGGAGCGCCCGTCCAACTCGATGAGCTCGTCGACGGGGTCTCGGGTCGTGCCCGCCAATTCGTTGACGACGACGCGCTCGCCGCCGGCCAGGGCGTTGAGCAGGGAGGACTTACCGACGTTGGGACGCCCGACGAGTGCCACGCGGCGCGGGCCGCCCGAGGGGAGCGCGGAGGCCACGGCGGACTCGGTCGGCAGAACATCCAGGACAACGTCGAGGAGGTCGCCGGTGCCGCGCCCGTGGAGGGCGGAAATCGGGTGGGGCTCGCCCAGGCCGAGGCTCCACAGGTAGGCCGCGTCGGCCTCCTGCATGGGCGAATCCACCTTGTTGGCCGCCAGGATGATCGGCTTCTTCTTCGAGCGCAGCATCTCCACGATGCGCTCGTCGGATGCCGTCACGCCGACCGTTGCGTCCAGGACGAGGACGACGGCGTCGGCCAGGTCGACGGCGATCTCCGCCTGCTCGGCGACGGAACGATCCAGGCCCTTGACGTCGATCTCCCAGCCGCCGGTGTCCACGAGCGTGAAGTCGCGTCCGGCCCACTCCGCGGGGTAGGAGACGCGGTCGCGCGTGACGCCCGGCGTGTCCTGGACGACGGCCTCGCGGCGTCCCAGGATTCGGTTGACCAGCGTGGACTTGCCGACGTTGGGCCGGCCGACGACGGCGAGGACCGGCAGGCCCGCCGCGACGTCACCGGAGTCGTCGAGCTCGACGTCGCCGGAGAGCAGCGCCAAATCCTCCTCGTCCAGGTCGAACTGGTCGAGGTTGGCGCGCATGACGCGGGCGCGGGCCGCGGCGTCATCGTCGGTCAGGTCGATCATCTCGGACGAGGCCGGGGCCAGGTCCGCGGTGTAGGCATCGGCCGCGTCGTCCCCGGGAGTGGGGGTCGCGCCGTGCTGGGTATCGAAGTCATTCACCCGCCCAGTCTACGGCGTGGCGCGCCGCGCGGGTCGGATGGGGACCCCCGTGGCGCGCCAGTTCACAGGTTCGTTGCACTTACTCGTGGGAGCGCACGTCGCCAGCGAGGACCTCGGCGGCGACGGGCACGTCGTTGTAGCGGTGGTGGATGCCCTGGATCTCCTGGTACCACTCCGCGCCCTTGCCCGTGATGATGACGGTGTCGCCGGGGTCGGCCGCCAAGATGGCGCGGCGCACGGCGTCGCGTCGGCACGTCGTGACCTCGGTGACGTCTTCCATGCCGGGGCGCACCGAGGCGATGCCGCGCAGCAGATAGTCACGGATCGACTGGGGATCCTCGGTGCGCGGGTTCTCGTCCGTCACCCACAGGACGTCGGCCTCGCGCGCCGCGATTGCCGCCAGATACTCACGCTTGGTCGCGTCGCGGTCACCGTCGGTGCCGAAGACGATGACGACCTTGCCGGGGGTCAGCTCGCGCGTCGAACGCAGCGTCCACTCGAGCGCTTCGGGGGTGTGCGCGTAGTCGACGATCACGAGGGGCTGGGTGCCGGGGGTGGGGTTGACCTTCTCCATGCGGCCAGGAATCTGGGGAGCGTCCTCGATGGAGGCGATGACGTCGGCCAGGTCGATGCCCAGCGTCACGGCGGACACGATCGCCACGGCCGTGTTCTGCACGTTCACCTCACCCAGGATCGGCATCGCGACGCGGTGGCCGACGCCGTCGGGATCCACGAGCGTGAACACCGTGCGGCCGATCGCCTTGTCGGGGGCGACGTCGCGGACCTGCCAGTCGGCGCTCTCGCTCGTCAGGGCGGACACGGTGGTCACCGGCACGGTTGCCTGGGTGGCCAGGCGGCGACCCCACTCGTCGTCCACGCACACGACGCCGGCGCGGGAGTGCTCAGGGGTAAAGAGCAACGCCTTGGCGGCGAAGTAGTGCTCCATGTCGCCGTAGTAGTCCAGGTGATCGTGCTGGAGATTCGTGAAGGCGGCGACGTCGAAGACGATGCCGTCCACCCGGTGCAGGGACAGGGCGTGCGCGGACAACTCGATGACCCCGGCGCCGCAGCCGTACTGCTCGGTGGCGGCCAGGAAACGGGCGATGACCGGCGCCTCCGCGGTCGTGCGCACCGCCTCAAACGAGATCGGTCCGACGTGCGTCTCGACGGTGCCGCACAGGGACGCCTGGGGGAAGCGCGAAGCGATGGCGGCGCGCATCAGGTACGAGGTCGTCGTCTTGCCGTTCGTGCCGGTCACGGCCATCGTCGTCAGGCGCGTGGCGGGAGAGGAATACACGTTCGCGCACAGGGCGGGGACGACGCCACGCGGATCGGCCACCTGCACGACCGGCGCGCCCAGGCCTCGTTCATGTGCCTGCGCGCGTCCCTCCTCGTCAGTGAGAATGACGGCGGCGCCCGCCTCGATGGCGGCGTGAGCGAAGCGGATGCCGTGCTGTGTCAGGCCGGGGATCGCCACGAAGATCCAACCGGGCTCGCAATCGTCGGAGGAAACGGTCACGCCCGTGACGCTCACGTCGGAGGCGTCGATCGCGGCGGGGGCACCGTCAACGCCGTAGAACCCCTCGATGTCGATGCCCGCGAGGGCGCGCGCGAGCGGGGTCGGGTCGATGGACGGGCGAATATCAATCACTGATGTCATGGCACTACTGTAGTTCGTCATCGGTTGCCCGTGTCGCACACGTATGGACAGTGACACAGTAGGATGGAGACATGCAGATTTTGACACGCAACGAAGCAACCCATCGCGCTGCCACGCTCGAGGTGTCCTCCATTGACGTCACCGTTGATGTCTCGGGCGCCGCAGACCCCTCCCAGGAGACCTTCCCCGTTACGTCGGTCCTGACCCTGACCGCTCGCGAGGAGCGCACCTTCATCGATGTCGCCGGGCAGGTCTGCGCCGTCTTGCTCAACGGCGCGGAGCACCCCTTCGAGGATGAGGAGGATCGCGTCTGGGTATCCGGCCTGCCGGTGGGGGAGAGCCTCACGCTCGAGGTGCGCGCGCTCGCCCGCTACTCGCGCTCCGGCGAGGGCCTCCATCGCTACACCGACCCTGAGGACGGAGAGGTGTACCTGTACACCCAGTTCGAGCCCAACGACGCGCACCGCGCCTGGCCGTGCATCGACCAGCCCGACGTCAAGCCCGAGTGGACCTTCCACGTGATCGCGCCCCCGTCCTGGGTCGTCTTCTCCAACGGCGTCGAGGTCGGCGCAGCGCCAGCCGGAAACGACGCCGTGCGTCACGATTTTTCCGCCACGCCCCCGCTGTCCAGCTACATCACCGCGGTCGTGGCGGGACCGTGGGCCGTCATCGACGGGGGAACCTGGAGCGGCGGCGCGAGCGACGGCGGACACGTCGAGCTGCCCCTGCGCCTGGCGTGTCGGCGTACCCTCGCGCGCTACCTTGACGCCGACGATGTTGTCGAGGTCACCCGCGCGGGCCTCGACTTCTTCCACGAGCGTTACGGCGTGACCTTCCCGTGGGGCTCCTACGACCAGATCTATGTGCCCGAGTACAACCTCGGCGCCATGGAGAATCCCGGCTGCATCACCTTTAACGAGAGCTACATCTCCCGTTCCACCCCGACGTTCACGGAACGTCAGCGTCGCGCGAACACGACCCTGCACGAGATGTGCCACATGTGGTTCGGCGACCTGGCGACCCCCGCGTGGTGGGACGACCTGTGGCTCAAGGAATCCTTCGCCGAGAACCAGGGTGCCAGCGCGATCGCGACGTCGACGCAGTACACGGGGGAGTGGGCCAACTTCGCGATGAACCGCAAGATCTGGGCCTACACGCAGGACCAGATGCCCACGACGCACCCCATCGCGGCCGACATCCCCGACGTGGCCGCCGCCAAGACGAACTTCGACGGCATCACCTACGCCAAGGGAGCAGCCGTCCTCAAGCAGCTCGTCGCGTGGGTGGGCGAGGACGCCTTCTACGAGGGAGCGCGCCGCTACTTCGACAAGCACCGCTTCGCTGCGACCTCGCTCGCCGACCTGCTCGAGGCCCTCGAGGCCGCCTCCCATCAGGAGCTCGGCTCCTGGAAGAGTGCGTGGCTCGAAACTTCCGGCCCCTCGACGCTGTCCGCCTCCTGGCGCACCGATTCCGTCGGAGCGATCTTCGACTTCACCCTTCACCAGGGCGCCGAGGCGTGCGGCGGGGTGCTGCGCCCCCATCGAGTCACCGTCTCCACGTGGCGGGCCGCCTCGGGCGCGCTCGAGCGCACGCACGTCTTCGACGTTCGCATCGACGGTGAGAGCGCGCCCATTGATCCCGACGGCGTGCTCGCCCTCCCCGGCGGAGCGGCCTTCGTCGACCTGGTCGTCATCAACGACGACGACCTCACGTATGCGATTTCGCGCCTCGACGAGCGTTCCACCGACGTCGCCCTGGCCTACGTGGGAACGATCGACGCGCCCATCACCCGCGCGGTCGTCTGGGCGTCGCTGTGGAACGCGGTGCGCGACGGCCTGCTCGATCCCAGGCGCTTCATCGTTGCCGTCTTGAACGCTGTCCCCGCCGAGACGGAGCCCGCTATTCGCGACCGCCTGCTTCTGTTCGTGTCGGAGGCGCTCTCCTCCTTCCTGCCCGGCGCGGCGCGCGCAGAAGCCCACGACCAGGTCCTGGCCACCACCATTCGCCTGGCGAAGGATGCCGACGACGCCGACGCGTGGCGGGCTTACACGCGCGCCTTTATCGCCGAGTTCGCGGCCCGAGGCGGCGACGAATACGAGGCGGCGGTTCGCGCCTTCGCGGCCAGCGACAACCCCGACATCGCCTGGCGCGCGCGCCGCGCGCTGGCAGCCCGAGGCCTCGTCGACGAGGAGACGATTCTTGCGTGGCGTGACGCCGACGGTTCGGGTGAGGCCGCCCGCATGAGCGTCGAGGCACTGGCCTCCATCCCCGACGAGGCGGCCCGCGCCCGGGCCTGGGAATCCGTCTGGTCGGACGCGCTGTCCAACGACTACCTGAGCGCGACCCTCGCGGGCCTGCAGTCCTCCACCTGGGAGGGCGAGCGCGGCATCGGTGAGGCCGTGGCACGCATGCGCGGCTATTGGGAGTCCCACACGATCGGCATGTCCCTGCGCTACGTCAGCGGCGTTCTCGACCTCGGCGTCGACATCGACCGTGAGGGAAGCGTCGAGGCCAGCGTCTCGCTCCTGCGCTCCTGGCTCGGCTCCAACGAGGACGCTCCCGCGCAGCTGCGCCGCATCGTCGTCGAACACCTCGATGACTTCGAGCGCCGCGAGCGCGTCCAGCGTCGCTGGCAGGGCGATCAGTGACGAGGCCGGAGGAACGCGGCGGGACCGCGGGGGAGACGCTCGAGGCCACCGAGGCCTCGTCCGTGGACCCCGCGGCCTCGATGTCGCTGCTCACCTCGCTTCTGGCCAACCCCCTCGACGCCGGATACGTGCACTACCGGGCGGAGCACGGGCCGCGTCCGGCCTCCCTGCTGGGGCGGGTCGGCGTCTTCGCGGTGGCCGTTGCGCTCGGCTTCGGGGCGGTCGTGGCGACCGCGTCGCTGCGCGCTCCCGCGGGAGACGTGAAGGCGGATTTGAAGCATCAGGCCTCAACTCGTAGCGACAACGTGGCGGCCCTGGACGCGGAGGTACAGTCGCTGGGGCACGCCATCGAGCAATACTCCGACCCCGCTCACGCCGCCGGGACGGATGGAACGCTGGCCCTCCAGGTCGCGACGACTCCTGCCTCGGGCCCCGGCATCATCGTGACCCTTGCGGATCGGGCGGCCCCCGGCAAGGGGAGCGGTGCCGTGCGTGACCAGGATCTGGCGATGGTCGTCAACGCCCTGTGGGGAGCGGGGGCCGAAGCGATTTCCATCAACGGACAACGGATCGGGCCCGCCACCTTCGTGCGCACCGCCGGCTCGGCCATCCTGGTGAACGTCACCCCCATCTCCTCGCCCTACGAGGTCAGCGCCATCGGCGACTCGAACGCCCTGTCCGTCGCCCTCGTGCGCGGCAACACGGGGGACTACCTCTCCGCCGCGCAGTCCGTCACTGGCATGACCGTGTCCACCAAGGTCGTCTCCTCCCTGACCATGGACGCGCTCGCGCCCTCCGTCCCCCAGTACGCGTCGCCCGTTTCCGACCCCACCCACGGAGGCACCTCATGATTGCCGTCATCGGACTCGTCATCGGAATCGTCTTGGGTGTCCTGCTCGACCCAACCGTTCCCGCCTGGCTCACGCCCTTCCTGCCCGTCGCCGTCGTCGCGGGCCTGGATGCGCTCTTCGGCGCGGGGCGCGCGTGGCTCGAGGGGCGCTTCGCGGACCGCGTCTTCGTCACCTCCTTCTTCTGGAACGTCGTGGTGGCGTGCCTGCTCGTCTTCCTGGGCACGCAGCTTGGCGTCGGCTCGGCCATGACGACCGCCGTCGTCGTGGTCCTGGGCATCCGCATCTTCTCCAACACCGCATCCATCCGCCGACTCCTGCTGAAGGCCTGATATGAGCGACGACATCATCGACGAGACCGCGACCGCCGACGAGGCGAGCCACGCCGAGGAGAGTAATCGCGCCCGCAGGAGGGCCGCCCACCGCGAGGAACACGCCGCGCCGCGCCTCTGGGCGCGCGCCAGGGGAGCGTTCTTCGCGCTCCCGCGAGGCCTGCACGTGGTCATGCTCATCATCTTCATGATTCTCGGCTTCGCCCTGGCCACGCAGGTCCGTGCCCAGCGCTCCGACCCCCTCGAAGGGCTCTCGGAGCAGGACCTCGTCACCGTCCTCGATGAGCTGGGCACCCGGGAGCAGAACCTGCGCGCGCGGCGCGCCGAGCTGACGAGTGAGCTCGAGGACCTGCAAAGCGCGGCCGACGAGGCGCAAGCGCGCGAACAGGCCTCTGCAAAGGCCGCGCTCCAGGCGCAGATCGCCGCGGGAACCGTGGCCGTCCAGGGGCCTGGGGTGAGCGTCTCGGTTCTCGACCCGGGGGCCAACCTGAGCCCCACGCAGTTCGTCATGACGCTGGGCGAGTTGCGCAACGCGGGGGCCGAGGCCATCGACCTCAACGGCGTGCGGCTCACCACGCGCTCCGCGTTCACGGGCCAGGCGGGGTCCATCGTCGTGGACGGCACGCCCATCGCCTCGCCCTATACGTGGACCGTCATCGGAGAGTCTCAGACGATCGCGACCGCCCTGGAGATTCAGGCCGGCTCCGCCTCTCAGATGCGCGCCAAGGGCGCCACCGTCACGATCACGCCGACCGATCACGTCACGATTGATTCCCTCGCCAGCCCTCGCCCGCCCCTGTACGCGACCTACGAGTAAAGGTAGCGTCCTATAATGGTGTTGGAAGCCGCCGTGCCCGCGCCTGGGGCATGGCGAGCGTTTACACTTAGCACAGTCCCGTAACGAGACCTTTTGGAGCGCACCATGTCTGACAACCAGCCTTTTGACCCCACAGCAACGTCGATCTTCGGCCTGGCACCCGTGGCGGATGACGTCGAAGAGGCCCCGGTTGCTCTGTCCGCCCGCGACCGCGAGGCCGTCGAGGCGCTCCCCGCCGGCTCCGCCCTGCTAATCGTCCAGCGCGGCCCGAACACGGGCGCGCGTTTCCTCCTCGACCCCGAGGTGACGAACGCGGGTCGTTCGCCCAAGGCCGACATCTTCCTCGACGACGTGACCGTCTCGCGCAAGCACTGCCAGTTCATCGCCTCCAACGGCGGTCACGTGGTGCGCGATTCGGGCTCCCTGAACGGTACCTACGTGAATCGTGAGCGCGTCGACTCCGTCGAGCTGCACGCCGGCGACGAGGTCCAGATCGGTAAGTACCGCCTGACCTACCAGCCGTCGACCAAGCAGGCCTGACGTGTCGGCGTCCGTCGCACGCATCCGCGACTCGCACCCCGAGCCCGGGGCGACGTCGTGGCCGCACGATGCCGATCACGCTCCCGTGCTCTCCATCGGCCGGGTTGTCGAGGAACTCAAGACGGAGTTTCCGGCGATCTCGCTGTCGAAGGTGCGCTACCTGGAGAGCGAAGGCCTCGTGAGCCCCGCGCGCACGGGTGCCGGCTACCGCAAGTACTCCGCCGCCGACGTGGAGCGTCTGCGATACGTCCTGTCCGAACAGCGCGATTCTTTCACTCCGCTCAGCGTGATTCGCACTCAGCTCGATGCCCTCGACGCCGGACACACGCCGACGCGGCGTCGCGTTGCGCAGGTGGTGTCCTCGGAGGGCCAGACGGTGTCGCTGGGCGGCCGCCGAGCGATCCCCGCCGCTGACCTGTCGGATCTGACGGGTGTCGATATGGATACGCTGGAGCGCTATTCGCGTCTCGGCCTGATCACCCCGGATCTGGCGGGATACTTCCCGGCACGCTGCGTGCAGGCGGTATCGACGATCGCGCGCCTCGAGAGTGCGGGCGTGGATGTGCGGGTGTTGCGCGCGGTGCGCCAGGGCGCGGAGCGCAGCGCGGATATCATTGACCAGACGGTGTCTTCCCAGAGGGGACGAGGCCGTGGCGCGGACCGCGAACGGGCGCGTGCGCGAGCGATCGAGCTGGGTGATTTGTTCGCTGAGCTGCATCGGGACATGCTGGCGGTGGCAGTGTCATCGCTCAGTGACGACGGTGCCTAACTCTCATGTTTAACCTGAAGGTTAGACTCGCCGATACGGTCATTGACCCGCCCCGCCCGGTGCTCTACCGTAGTCCTGTTCTCATCACATACGACCCCCAAGGAGCCCCACAGTGAGCGCAGAAGCCAACGCCGTGAGTCGGCAGGGCATGCTTTTTGGCGACCCGCTCGAGGGCCTCGAAACCGACGAGGTCGGCTACCGTGGGCCGATCGCGTGCAACGCCGCCGGCATCACCTACCGTCAGCTGGACTACTGGGCGCGCACCGGCCTGCTCCAGCCCTCGATTCGCGCGGCTCGCGGCTCGGGTTCGCAGCGTCTCTACTCCTTCCGAGACATCCTCGTCCTCAAGGTCGTCAAGAAGCTCCTGGATGCGGGCGTGTCCCTCCAGCAGGTGCGCGTCGCCGTCGCCTCGCTGCAGAACAGGGGAGTGGATGACCTGGCGTCGATCACCCTCATGAGCGACGGTGCCTCCGTCTACGAATGCACCTCCACCGACGAGGTGATTGATCTTCTGCAGGGAGGTCAGGGCGTCTTCGGCATCGCGGTCGGGCGTGTGTGGCGTGAAGTCGAGGGGTCTCTCGCGGAGCTGCCGCTCGAGCGCTCGGATCGTACCTTCGTCGACGAGCTGGCCGAGCGCCGCCGCGCGAAGCGCTCCGCGTCCTAACCCACACATATTGACATAAGGCCGTGGGCCTGGCATCCGCCAGGCCCACGGCCTTATCAGTCGAGCGGGGGAGTGGACCCCTACTTGCGTCCGAGGGGGCAGGACACCGTGTAGGCGGCCTCGACGTCAGTGATCTCCACCGTCACCATGCCGTTCTCGTCGACCATGTACGACTCCTCGATGAGGGGCCCGTCCTCCGTGCGCACGACGGGCACCGACGCGATGTCGACGTTCGATCGACGCAGGGCATGATCGAAGGGGAAGATGACCTCCCCGTAGGGCTGGAGGTCGCCGCGGGGCACCCAGGAGTCGTCGAGAGAAGAGTATTCGACGAAACGGAAGTAGCCGATGTTGTGGGCCGCGCGGTAGCGGCGCTTGATCGTCAGGGTCTCGCCCGGCGCCAGCTCGGTGTTGGGCTCGAGCAGCGTGTCGAAGGAGATGAAGGAACCGGCGTCTCGCTCGCGGAAGACCCCGACGCCGCGCGAGAGCTGCTCGCGCACCGTGTAGGCGGCCTCCGGGTCGGCGCCGATGGCCAGGCCGATCGCGGTCGAGGCCGCCGTGTGGGGCGAGCGGTGCACGCGGCGCCCGAAGCGGGCGCGCAGGATGCGCGCGACGAGGGGCAGCTGAGAGCCGCCGCCGACCACGTAGAGGCCGGCGATGTCTCCGCCGAGCTGACCGACGCCCGATGCGTCAGGCACCAGGAGGGGCTCCATGGCCTCGACGGTCGCCTCCACCAGCGCGGTCGCGGCCTCGTAGAAGTCTGCGACCGTGATCGTGGTGGGCTCGCCGTCAACGGGAACGGTGATGAACTTCGTGGAGGGGGAGAGGGCCTCCTTGGCCGAGCGAGCGTCCTCGACGAGGCGCTCCCAGGCGGCGTCTCCGAGCAGGCCCGAATCCGTGCCGGCCGCGGCAGCTAGGCGCGTGGCCAAGATGACGTCGAAATCGTCGCCGCCGACCAGGTTCAGGCCGCGCGAGCCGAGCACCTCGTGAAGCGTGCCGGTCGCCGACACGATGGAGGCGTCGAAGGTTCCGCCGCCCAGGTCGTAGACGAGAATGGCGGTGCGCTTCGAGTTCAGGGTGCCCGCATGGCGGTGCGTGTACTCGAAACCCGCTGCGGAGGGTTCGTTGACCATCGCCAGGACGTTCCAGCCGGCGCGGCGGAACGCCTCCAGGGTGAGGAAGCGCTGGGCGGACCACGCGTGCGCGGGGATGCCGACGAGGGCCTCGAGGGGCTCATCGGCGGGTACAGTTGCCACGGACGAGTTCGTGCGCAGCTGGCGGGCGACGTAGCTGAGGAAACCAGTGAGCGCATCAAGGATCGGGATGCTGTGGTTGCCCAGGCGCAGCGTGGAGGTGTCGGTCACCGAGGGGTCGGACAGAAGGCGCTTGAAGGAACGCAGGTGAGGCGCGCCCTCGCGCGCGGCGTCCTCAGCGTCGAAGCCGAACACGAGGCGATCGCCGTCGAGGGCGAGCACCGAGGGGATGAAGTCGACCGTGTCCTCACGGTTGTTGACGAAGGAGACGATGGGATAGTTTCCTCGATCAACAATAGCGATCGCGGTCGTGGTGGTGCCAAAATCTACTCCAAGTCTCATGACCCCAACACTAGCGCGCATTGTCGGCGCATCCTAGGACGTCTCGCCGGTGCTTCGCACGTTTTTCAGTAAGGTTCGGCGTGTGAGTGTGACGCAGAGCCATGCGATCAGGAAATATGCGAATCCTGCAATGGCGTCCACCACATAGTGGTTGCCCGTTGCGACAATTGTCACGATGGTCAGGGTTGGGTGGAGGGCGAGTGTGAGACGCGCCCACCATGAGCGCCACACGTAGGTCCCGAGCATGACGGCCACCCACACCGACCAGCCCGTGTGCATCGATGGCATGGCCCCGTAGGGGTTGGCGAGGGTGCCAAAGAGGTGGGAATACGAGGCGGTGTGCTCGGCGACGGAGTCGGCGATGCCAAGCCCTGGCACGAGGCGCGGGGGAGCAAGCGGGTAGCTCCAGTAGGTAACGAGCGCGCCAAGCGTCATGACGACGAGCGTCCATCTGGCTCGGGAGTAACACTGTGGCGCCTTGATCCAAAGCGCCACGAGCGTCAGCCCAGTAAAGAGGAGGAATGTGGTCGCGTACTGCATCGATGCGAGCGAGGCGAGGGTTGGGTGCGCGGCCAGCCATGCGTTTGCGGGGGGCTCAATAAAGAGGCCGACGCGACGTTCGAAAGCGACGATGCTGTGGGCGTGGCTGAACGCGAGCGACTCGCTGGCGCGCGCCAAGAACGAGAGGACCGAGTAGGCCAGGCAGGCGAGGGTGAGTGTGAGCGCCTCGCGCACGGGGTGTCTGGTGTGTTGCTGTGATGGATGGTCCGTTGTCATGGTCGTAACTGTAGCGCGTGGGTGGGGTGCGTCCGGGGGAGCAAAACGGACATAATGTACATTATCGGATCGGAGGGGTGGGGTCGCGAGGCGTGACACGGCGCTCCGCTTGACGTGTCCGATAGAATGGACCCGTTTCTTCACTACGTCCAGGAGGCAGTTATGGCTGACCGCGCACTGCGTGGCATGCAGATCGGAGCCAAGTCCCTCGAGTCCGAGGACGGCGTCGTTTTCGCCGACCGTTTCATCGTCCGGTACGCGTGCCCGAACGGACACGAGTTCGAGGTGACGCTCTCCAGCGAGGCCACGGCGCCCGCGACCTGGGAATGCAAGTGCGGCCAGACCGCCGAGCTCATCGGCGAAACCGAAGAAGACGAGGACAACAAGCCCGTCAAGCCGCAGCGTACCCACTGGGACATGCTGCTCGAGCGTCGCTCCATCGAGGAGCTCGAGGTCGTCCTGAGCGAGCAGCTCACCGCCTACCGCGAGGGACGCCTGCGCCCCGAGGGCTCCTACCGCAAGGGCTAACCCTTGCGAAACGCCGAACGCGCGGCCTGGGCCAGACGGCTCAGGCCGCCTTTTGTGACCATCGCGAGTTCCTCGACGAAGATCGACGAGTCGAGCTTCGATTCCCCCGCCACTCGCTCATCGAAGGTGATGGGCACCTCGGCGATAACGGCCCCGAGGGATCGCTCGAGCTCCGTCATCTCGACCTGAAAGCCGAAACCGGTGGTCGCCACGCGCTCCAACACGCCCCGGCTCGCAAGGAACGAGGACCGATGAACCCGCAGACCCGCGGTCGCGTCGCGCACGGGGGTCCCGAGGCACAAACGGACATAATAATTGCCCGCCTTCGACAGGGCGACGCGCTTGGCCGACCACCCGTTGATGCGCCCGCCGGCGACCCAACGAGAGCCGATGACGAGGTCGGGCTGGTCGGGTCCTCCCATGCGCGCCAGCAGTTTGGGCAGATCGACCGGACGATGCGATCCGTCCGCGTCCATCTGGAGGATGAACGGATAGTCGTGGGCGATGGCCCAGCCCATGCCGTCCACGTAGGCGGTTGCCAGCCCGGACTTCGCGGGGCGGTGCAGGACGAAGAGCCGCTCCTCCCCCGCGCGCCGCTCGTCGACCCACTCCCCCGTGCCATCGGGCGACGAGTCGTCAACGATGAGGATGTGGGCCGCCGGAAGCTGAGCCCAGACCTCGTCGAGGATCCTCGGCAGCGTCTCCATCTCGTTGTAGGTCGGGATGACGACGAGGGTGTGGTCGCCCTGAGGGGTGGGGGCAAGACGCTGCGCGTTAGTCATGAGTCACATTCTGCCTGTTTTAACGAGTGGTCGCACCTGCTGGGCGCGTCGAGGCGCGCTCGCGAAGAGCCCCGACGAGCCCCACGAGCGCGATGAGGAGCGTCGCCCCCATGAAGGCGCTCGGGACAAGCTCTCCCGCCCGCGTGGCGAGCGTGGTCGAGGTGCGCAGGGGAACGTCGGCGACCAGCGTGGCGGCGCTCTGCGTGTCTGTGGAGGCCAGCACGCTCCCGTCGGGCCGGATCACGTAGGAGCTGCCCGTCGTCGAGGACTGGATGGCGGCGCGCGAATACTCCATCGCGCGCATGCGCAGCAGCTGGCCCTGCTGGGCCGACTCCCCCGAGGAACGGAAATGATAGTTGTTCGACGGCGTCACGATCAGCTGCCCGCCCAGCGCCACGCCCTGCCCGATGACCGCAGGGTAGGCCGCCTCGAAGCAGATACCGACGGCCACGGGCACGTCGCGCCCGTCGCGCAGACGAAGCGTCATGAGGGGAGCCTCCTGCCCCGCCTCCATGTCCTTGCTGGCCTGGGCGACCTCGGTGGCGAAAGATGAAATGACCTCGCGGAAGGGGATGAACTCCCCGAAGGGTACGGGCACGTGCTTGGAGTAGCGCGCCTCCTCGTCGACGCCTCGCCCCGGCTCCCACACGGCGAGCCAGTTCTTCACGCGGTCGCGCTCGTTCAGGTTGGTGTAGCCGATGACGATCGGCGCATCCAGGGCCAGCGCCGCCTCGTCCACCATCGCGCCGATCGCGGGAAAGGCCACCGGGTCTCGATCCACCGAGCCCTCGCCCCACAGGACCACGTCAATCGGCCGCTCCTCCACGGCGGGGTCTGCGGCGAGCTGGAGTGAGGCTCGCAGGTTGTTTCCCGTCACCTCACCCGGATGACTGTAGGCCTGCGCGCCCGGCAACGCGATGTCCCCCTGAACCACGCCGACGCGCACGGTGCCCGCCTCCGCCTCGTTCGACAGCGGTATCGCCGCAGGGACAACGACAAGCACGCACGCGCTCAGCGCCAGGAGCGGCCGAGAGAAACGGCGCTCAGGGGCAACGGCCCCATCGCGCCCGGCGAACGCACGGCGCAGGAGAACGGCGATAAAGACGACGGCGGCCGCAACGAGGCTCGTCCCGCCGACGGGCGCGAGATGCCCGAGCGGGGAATCCACCTGAGGCAAGGCCACCGAACCCCACGGGAAGCCCGACCACGGCCAGCGCGAGCGCGCGGCATCGACCCCCGCCCAGCTGATCGCATACAGGAGCGCCTGCGCCAGCGGCGAGCGAGCCGCTCGCCACAGGCTCGTCCACCGGACGAACACGACCCAGGCGCACAGGAACAGCGTCTGCACGAAGGCAAGCACGAACCACGCCGCCCGCGTTCCCACCGCCATGGGGATCCAGTCGATGAGCGGCAGCCACATGCTCATGCCGAAGGACAGGGTGACGCCAAGCGCCCTGGGGGCCCGGGCCTCGTCGATGCGGGAGATGAATAGCGCGAGCGCCGGGATCGACATCCACCACCACCCCAGCGGCGGAAAAGACGAGTACAGAGCCAGCCCGGCCACCGCCCCGATCATGGCGTCCGCGCACGTTTGTGCGATCGACGCGCGGCGCAGTATCTGCGAAGTCCTCACGCTACCCTCCCGGCACGCTAGATGGTGGACCACGCAACAATACCGCGACCGATGCGGTCCTTGGCGGCCTCGGCCGTGCCCGCGAGATCGCTTGTTGGCGCGGCGGAGGCGATCTGCCCGAGGCAATCCATCACCTGGCGCATCCACCGCACAAAATCGCCGGCCTGAATCTCGGCCCCGTCAATCGCGGTCGCCAGCGTCGACCCGTGCGCCCACGCGAGTGTCGCGGACATCAGCCCAGCGTCCAGGGACGGTGTGGGCTCGCAGCCGCACTGCTTCTCGACGCGGTGCACGCGCGCGAGCGTGCCCACGCACTCCTCCCAGGCCGTGCGCAGGCGGACCCCGACCCCCGTGGGGGCCAGCTCGTTCGCCTCGTCGTCGCTGCGCGAGTCGTACACCAGGGCCGAGACGATCGACGCCAGCTCCGCCTCGTCCAGGTCGTTCCACGCCCCCTCGTTGAGGGACATCGCGACGACGAGGTCGCGCTCGCCGAAGATACGGCGCAGGCGCTGCCCCGAGGCCGTCACGCGGTCACCGTCGAGGAATCCGAGGCGCTCCAAGACGGCACACACGCGGTCGAATTGGGCGGCCACCGAACCGGTCTGAGAGTCGATCGCGCGGCGCAGTTGCTCGATCTCGCGCCCCATACGCGCCCACCGAGCGCCCGCGCGGGCATGCTCCTCGCGGTGGGGGCAGCGGTGCACGGGGTGGGCCCGCATGGCGGCGCGCATCTGGCCGATCGTGTCCTCCCCCGCCGCATCTGCGGGCAGCTGGTATCGCCCCTTGGCCGCGCCCGAGCGCAGCTCCCCGGCGATGCGCGTGCGTTCCTTCGTGCGCCGCAGGGCCGAACCGCCCGGAATCGACATGTGCCCGACAACCGCGATGCCGCCGCGCACATCCTCCGGGGCGAGCGCGCGCCACGTGGCATCCTCGCCGATGACGGAGGCCTCGACGCGACCCGAGGCAGCGGTCGCCTTCGCGCCGACGACGCACAAACGAACCTTGCGGCCCCTGGACAGGGCCAGCACGTCACCCGTGCGCACCCCCGCAAGGACGCGGCGCGACTCCTCACGAGTCTCGCGCTTGCGGGCGCGCGCGCCCGCCTTCTCGGCCTGGCTGATGCGCTCGCGCATCATGAGATACTCGCCGACGTCACCGCGCGAGCAAGACAGGTCATCGGCCGCCGAGTCCCTGAGGGCCTCAAGCTCGCTCAGGCGCGTCGCCAGCTGGACCACCGCGGAGTCCGCCTGGAACTGGGCGAAGGAAGACTCCAGGACGGAACGGGTCTGGGCACGAGTCGAGCGCGCCAACAGGTTGACGACCATGTTGTAGGTCGGAGTGAAGGCCGAGATCAGCGGATAGGTGCGCTTGGACGCCAGGGCGGCAACCTCCTCGGGGGCCACTCCCCCACGGTGAGAAACGACCGCGTGCCCCTCGGTGTCGATACCGCGGCGCCCCGCGCGCCCGGACAGCTGCGTGTACTCACCGGCCGACAGGGACACATGGGCGGAGCCGTTCCACTTCGTGAGGGACTCGATGACGACGGTACGGGCGGGCATATTGATGCCCAGGGCCAGCGTCTCGGTCGCATACACCATCTTGACCAGGCCCTCGGAGAACAGGTGCTCAACCGTCTCCTTCATGAGCGGCAGCATCCCCGCGTGGTGGGCCGCGATGCCGCGCATCAGGCCGCGCTTCCAGGCGTCGACGCCGAGCACGACGGCGTCCTCGGGGGCGATGAGCGCGATCACCTCGTCGACGTAGCGCTCGATGGCGGCCGCCTCAGATCGAGTCGTCAGGGTGATGCGGGTCAGAAGAACCTGACGCACCGCGTCCTCACAGCCCGCTCGCGAGAAAATGAACGTGATCGCGGGCAGCAGGTGCGCCCGGTCCAGCGAGATCAGGGTCGAGGGCCGCGACTCGCGGCGCACGCGCGGCGCCCGGTTCCACGAGCGTGAACCACGCCCGCCTCGCATCCCCGAGTCGCCCGTGGCGGCCACCAGCTCAGGGTTGAGTCTGCCCTTGCCGGTCGGCGCGTACAGGTCGAAAATCTCCTCGCCGACGATCATGTGCTGGTACAGCGGCACCGGGCGCTTTTCGGAGACGATGATCTCGCAGGAGGAGCGCACCTCGCGGATCCACGCCCCGAACTCCTCGGCATTCGACACGGTCGCCGACAAAGCGATGATGGCGACGTGCGCAGGCAAGTGAATGATGACCTCTTCCCACACGGGGCCGCGCATCTTGTCCGCCAGGTAGTGCACCTCGTCCAGGACGACGACGCCCAGGTCCTCCAGCGGCGTCCCCGCGTAGATCATGTTGCGGCACACCTCGGTCGTCATGACGACGATGGGAGCCTTGGAGTTGATCGACGTGTCGCCGGTCGCCAGGCCGACGTTGTCAGCCCCGTACAGCTCGCACAGCTCCAGGTACTTCTGGTTCGACAGCGCCTTGATGGGCGTCGTGTAGAAGGCCCGCATGCCTCGCTGCACAGCCACGTACGCCCCGAACTGGCCGACGATCGTCTTGCCCGCACCCGTCGGGGCCGCGACGAGGACGGACTTTCCCGCCTCGACTGCGTCGAGCGCATCGATCTGGAAGGGATCGGGGGTAAAACTCAACCCCTCGACCCAGCGAGCGCGCAGCGACGCGGCGGCGCGCGCGTGCTCCCTGTAGGCCGCGTAGCGCTGGGAGGCGCTGCCCTCTCCGACGCGCGTGCGTTCCTCGACCTCGCCAGAGCGTGCGTGCGGCGCTCGGTGCCTGCGTCGTTTCGGGCTCACGATTCTTCCTCCCGGCTCCACTCGGTGATGATCGAACGCGCACGCGCGCCCGCCTGGGCGCGGTGGTCGGGCGTCACGGCGCGCAGGTGCGCGGCGACGTCGGTGAGCAGGCTCAGCCCCCACTCCTCGTTCCACACGGGCACGCGGATGCGCGCTCCCCCATCGGGGAGCTCGCAGACGACGCTGCCCGCGTACTCGTCGGCGATCCAGCGGGCGGCGCGGTCCACGTCGAGCGTCCAGGTGGGTGCGTCGTCGCGCACCCGGCGCGGCGAGTGCACGCGCGGTCCGACGACGCCGACGTTCGACATCGACGCGAGCGAAAACGTGCGGGGCCCCTCCGCCTGCGTGCACCATCCGCGCAGCAGCCAGCCGGTCGAGCTCGCCTCCAGCGACCACGGGTCGACGACGCGGTGCGAGGACCGTCCCTGGGCGGACACGTAGTCGAAAGACACGCGCTGAGAGCGTGCGAGGGCCTCGCGCAGGGCTTCGGCGACGGCGGACGAGGCCGGCACAGGTGAGGCGTCAATGTGGCCCTGGGCCCCCGCCTCCTGAAGCCCACCCAGCGCACTCACGACGAGGGCCGCGTGAGGCAGGTGCGCGGCCACATCCGGTGCCAGGAGTGGGCCGATGGCCGACAGGCCGATCAAGAGCGCCTGGGCCTCCACCTCCGACAAACGCAGGGGCGCGCTCGCCCCCAGCGTCGCACGCAGCGACACGCGCTGCTCCTCCTCGAACAATCCCCAGTCGACCTCGAAGGACTGTCCGGGCAACGAATCACCAACGGAGGCCACGTATTCGATGTCGCGCCTCACCTGGCGGCGCGTGCGGCCAAAGTGCGCGCACAACTCATCCACGTGCACCCCGGGATGCTCGGCGATCCACGCGATCATCGAGGACAGGCGCACGATGGCCAAGGACACGGTTTCAGGCATCGTTTCCTCCCCAGGCCGCAGCCGATCGCAGGCGGTCGAGCATCGCCGCGCGCAGCGTGTCGGGGCCGATGACGACCACGTCGGCTGCCAACGGCAACAGCCGGGCGATCCACGTGCCGATCTCCCCATCCTCCAGGCTCACAGGCTCCCAGCCCTCACGCGTGCGCACGTTTGCTGCGCGCTCATCCAAGGCCTCGTACCCCGCGAGCACGCTCCGCGCGGCACTGCCCCGTCGGATGCGAACAAGCGGCGACACCAGCGAGGAGACCCGCGGCGCGACGCGCGCGGGGGCCGGGGAGGCGTCACCCTCCTCCCCCAAGAACTCAACCGCGGAGCGCACGCGAGACACGCGGAACGTGCGCTCCGCGCCCCGATCCAGGTCCCAGCCCCACAGGTACAGCGCCCGCCCCTGAACGCTCAGGGCCCACGGCTCCACCGCGCGCTCGGTTAGGTCCCCCGACCCCGGGTACTCGAAGGTGACGACGCGGCGCTCGCGAATAGCGCGCGCGAAAGACGTCGCGGCCTCCAGCCCCCGCAGCCCCAGGCGAATCGCGGGCGCGGATACGTCCTCGTCCGACGCGGCCGCCGCCTTCGCGTCGATCGAATCTGCCACGATATCCTCGCGGTCCCAGGCACGGGCAGCAAGCGAGAGCAGCACCCGGTCCACACTCGTGACCTCAATGTCGGGGGCGAAAGAATCGCGCGCAATCGAATAACGCTCCCCGCGCCCGATGCTCAGGTGCGCCCCGGCCTCGCGCAGGGCGTCCTTGTCACGCTGAAACTGCGTCTCGAACGCGTCGTCGGCCAGGCCTCGATAGCCCGGAAGGGAACGCAACTGCGCCTTGGTGCGTCCCGGCCGCGCACCCAGGAGCTCGACGAACAGCTCAAGGACGCGCACGTTGGCGGTAGGGGCGGTGCTCACCCACCCACCCTACGCGACGCGTGCGCGTCCCGTGCGTGCGGCGCACCGTCAGGATTGAGACGAGGCCTCCGCACCGGCGTCGGCGTACTCGTTCGTCACGATGGCGGACGGATCCACGTCCCCTTCGAGGACGCCGATGGAGGACAGGAACGACACCATCGACGACCACGTCGCGAGATCCTGAACCCCGTCCGCCCGCGCGTCGTCGCCGAGCCACAGTGGAACGGTCGCAGCGAGCACCGCATTCGCCGCGCTGAGCGACGTCTCATCGGTGAGCGTCGTATCCCATTGCGCAGTCGCATCGAGCGCGATCTGAGGATTCTCGGCGATTGCGTTCATCGCGCTGGCCGTTGCCGACACGACCGCACGAGCCTGGCGCGGATGCGCTTGCGCCCAGTCGCGCGTCGTAATAATCGAGGCCGCGACCAGCGGGGTGGATCCGTCATCGAGCGGAATCTCGCGAATGTCGAGACCCGACAGGCGCATCTGCACCGCGTCGTTGTTCGTGAAGCCGACGACCGCGTCCACCTGGCCGGCCGCCAGGGCCGCCTGCTGCGTGTAGCCGATCGACGAAATGGTCACGTCGGAGGTCTGCAGGCCGCCGGCCTTGATCGCCGCGAGGGTCGCGTAGTAGCTCGAACCATACTCGCCGGGGATGCCTATCGTCTTGCCCTTCAGGTCTGCGAGGGTCACGATCGGAGAATCCGCGGGAACGATAACGGTGCCGGGGTAGGACGCGTAGTACTGCCCGATCGAGACGATGTCCAGGCCCTGCGAGGCGGCCACCGCAGCCTCGTCGCCCGAGGCGATAACGACGTCCTCCTGCCCGGCCAACAGCGCCGTCAAGAGGCCCTCGTCGGAGCCATGGTGGCGCACCGTCGCCGTCACTCCCGCGTCGTTATACATGCCCTGCGCGTCGGCGACGTACACGGGCGCAAACTGCACGTTCGGAATGTAGGTCAGACCGATGGTGACGTCGCCGGTCGCGGACGAGTCCGACTGGCCTGCGTTCGAACCGGCCACACAACCGGACAGTGCGAGCGAGGCGCACGCACCAAGTGCGAGGCCGCGACCAATAGTGGAAAGCTTCAAGGGATGTCTCCTTCACTGCGTGATGGCGTAACGCTTCGACCGCTCGACCTGGTACACGATGACATACAGGATCGTCGCCATCACGCACAGGATCGCGATGATGACGAACATGCCGGCGGTGTCCACGTTGCTTCTCATTTGAGTGAGTACCTGCCCGAGCCCGGACCCTCCCATGACCATCTCCCCCACGACTGCGCCCGTCACCGACAGGGCGAAACCGTTGCGCAGACCGCCGAGAATGGCGGGGGCCGCAAGCGGAATCTCCATGTGCAGGGCCATCGTCCACCCCGTCGCGCCGTCGAGAGCGGCCGCCTCAAGCAGCTCGCGGTCGATATGACGCAGTCCGACGACGGTGGACACGAGGATCGGGAAAAACACCATGAGCGCGCACAGCACGACGATCGGCGTGATGCCGTACCCGACCCACAGCACGAGAATGGGGGCGATCGCGATGGCGGGCAACGCCTGGGTTGCCCCGAGGAAGGGTTCCACCGCCGCAGCCAGCAGGCGGCAGCGGTAGATCGCATACGCTAACGGCAGCGCAACGACCGTTCCGAGCGCGCACCCAGCGACCGCCTCGCCGCCCGTGACCGCGATCTGGCGCCAGGTGGTCGGGCGCTGCACGAGCGCCGCCCCCTTGCGTGCGACAGCGAGCGGATCGGGCAGGCGCCAGGCTTCGATGCCGGTCAGCGTGGTCGACAGCCACCAACCCGCCAGCAACAGGGCGAAGAAGATGATCGGTGCCGCGACGGTGAGCACACCGCGAGGCTTGTTCCGAGATGCCACGACTTACTTTCCGACACCGGGGGTACGCGCAGCACAGCAGACGCACGCACGCGCCTCATGCACTCCTCCCATCCGGACTGTAACCGTCGGCGCCGGAATTTCACCGGCTCAACCGCCCTCGTTCGGTGAGGGCGGGTCGCGGACTATCACCGCCGGTTCGGACTTTCACCGACCCCGGAGTACTCGCTTGCCATTGTGCCACGCGGGGCGTGTGGCTGCGAGAGGAGTTCGCGGTGCACGAACGGGACGAGGCCCGAGCCCCGTCCCGCTCGTGCGCGCAGTCGCGCTCAGTGAGTGTGGGCGTTCGCGAGCTCGCGCAGCGCCTCCACCTCGCGGTGGGCGTCCTCCGCGCGGAAGACAGCGGAGCCGGCGACGAAGTTGTCGGCGCCAGCGATGGCCGCGCGCTCGATGGTCGCGCGCGAGATCCCGCCGTCCACCTGAATCGACACCTCCAGGCCGGCGGCGTTGATGGCCGCCCGGGTACGCTCGATCTTGGGAATCATCTGCTCGATGAAGGACTGGCCGCCGAAGCCCGGCTCGACAGTCATGATCAGGATCATGTCGAACTCGTTGAGGATATCCACGAAGGGCGCGATGTCCGTCGCAGGCTTGAGCGCCAGCCCCGCGCGCGCCCCCAGACGGTGCAGCTCCCGCGCCAGGCGAAGCGGCGCAGCCGCAGCCTCGGCGTGGAAGGTCACCGAGTGGCATCCGACCTCCGCGTAGCCGGGCGCCCAGCGATCGGGATCCTCGATCATGAGGTGGGCGTCCACCGGGAGGATCCCGGACTTGACGACGGCCTCAGCGACCGGGAGCCCCCACGACAGGTTCGGCACGAAATGGTTGTCCATGACGTCGACGTGGGCGACGTCGGCTCCGGCGATCTTCGCGAGTTCGCCGCGCAGGTCGGCGATGTCGCAGTTCAGGATCGACGGGCTAATTGTGGCGTTCATAACGCATATGCTAGCGCCTGCGCAGGCACGCCACAAACATAAGATCCGTGCCAAACCGGTGATCCCACAGCTGCAGGGTGCGGCCCGCAACGCCGGATAGGCGGCCCGCCGCGTCTGGCACGCCGAGGGGGAACGGGGCGCACTCGTCGGCGAGGGCGACGGTGTCACACAGGTCGACGCCGCCGGCCTCGAGCAGGCGCGCGACCTGGTCGCGGGTTTCGGCCGCGTGCGGCGAGCACGTGATGTATGTCAGGACGCCGCCGGGGCGCGTGAGTGCGACGGCGCGGTCCAGGAGCTCAGCCTGCAGCTTCGTCAGCTCCTCCACGTCCGCGGGGGTGCGATTCCATCGCGACTCGGGCCGCCTGCGCAGCGACCCCATGCCCGAGCATGGAGCGTCGACGACGACGCGGTCGAAGGATGCGAGCGGCCAGGCGCTGCGCCCGCCGCCGAAGCTGCGCCCATCCCCGCTGACCACCTCGATGGAATCGTAGAGTCGCGTCGTGCGTTCGATGAGACGGGCACGGTGGGGATGGACCTCGTTGGCGGTCACGCGAGCCCCGCGCTCCTGCGCCAGCCCCGCAAGCATCGCAGCCTTGCCGCCCGGACCCGCGCACAGGTCAAGCCAGCGCTCATCCGCTCCCCCATCCAGCGGCGCATGCGCGGCGATGAGCGCGGCGAGCTGAGAACCCTCGTCTTGGGCGCCCGCGCGGCCGTCGCGAATCGAGGGAAGACGCGCCGGATCGCCCGATTCGAGAAGCACGGCGCGCGGAGAGATGACACCGAGGGCCACGCGAGTGTCGAGGATATCCTCCGCCTCGTCGGCGAGCTCGTCCACGCCCATCAGCGCCGGGCGTGCGACGAGTGTCACGGTGGGCACCTCGTTGTCAGCGGCGAGGACGTCCTGAAGCTCGTCGGGCGAATAGCCGTGGGCGACGAGCGCCTCGCGGAACGCGCGCACCATCCACGCGGGATGCGAGTAGCGCACGCCCAGCGCCTCGTCCTCGTCGGCGATGGCGGCCATGGCGGCCTCGCGCTCGTCGCTGCTCTCGCGCGTGATCGAGCGCAGGACGGCGTTGACGAAGCGAACAGGGCCGTCGGTCAGGTGCTCGCGGGCGACGTCCACCGTCGCCGAGACGGCCGCATGGTCCGGTACGCGCATGTCGAGGAGCTGGTGGGCGCCCATGCGCGCCAGCACCACGACGCGCGGATCCAGGTCGGCCAGCGGCCGATCCACGTGGCGGGCGATGACCCAGTCGAGGCGCCCGATCGCGCGCAGCGTGCCGTGGACGAGCTCGGAGGTGAAGGCCGCGTCGCGGTCGGTGAAGTGCCCGTCGCGGCGCGCCTGACGCAGCGCCTTGGGCAACAGGATGTTCGCGAAGGCTCCCTTGGTCTCAACCTCGATAAGGACCTCGTAGGCGATGCGCCGGGGCTCGTCGGCGCGACGCAGCTTGCGGTAGCCGTCCGAATAGCGGCGTTCGCTCATCGTCCCTCCCCCATCGCGCCGCCGAGGCGCATCGTGTCATCCGGCCTGGCCCCCCGGGCCCACGCCGCGGCGTCCATCCAGGACTTACCGGCGGGGGCGACCTGACCGAGGATGAGCGCGCCGCCCGCGCAGCCGACGCTGACCTGCTTCTTCGTGACCTCCAGCTGGCCTGGCTCCAGGTCGTCGCGCTGCACCGGCGTGGCCACGCCGAGCTTCATGCGCGTTCCGCCGGGCAGCATCGTGTAGGCGCCCGGGTTGGGCGTCACGGAGCGGATGATGCGGTCTTCTTCCTCGGCGCTGCGCGTGAAGGAGACGTAGCCGTCGGCGTGCTCCAGGCGCCGCGCGTGCGTGATGCCCGTCTGACCCTGCGCAACGGCTACCGCGGTGCCAGCCTGGAGGCCATCGACGACGTCCAGCACCTGGGAGGCGCCCGCCTGCGCCATCGCGTCCAGTAGCTCGCCGGCGCTCTCGCGTCCGATTCTCACCTCGACGCGCGAGTAGATGTCGCCGGTGTCGAGCCCCTCTTCGAGGTGAAACACGCACGAGGCCGTCGTCGCGTCCCCCTCACGAATCGCCCACTGGACGGGCGCCGCGCCCCGCCACCTGGGCAGGTCCGAAAAGTGCAGGTTCACCCACCCGTGGGTCGGCATCGCGAGGACGGCGGGGGGAATGAGCCCCCCGTAGGCCACGACCACACCGAGGTCGGCGCCCACGGCGGCGATACACTCGCCGATCTGCGCGCTCTTGAGCGTCGTCGTCTCCGCCACCTCGACGCCAGCCTGCGCCGCGACCTCGGCCACGGGAGACGGATACAGCGTCTTGCCCCGACCGCGCCGCGCCGGCGGGCGGGTGATCACGAGGGCAACCTCATGAGAGGAGGCGAGCAGGGCGCGCAGCGTGGGCACTGCGGCATCGGGGGTTCCAGCAAAGATAATGCGCACGAGCGCCAGTGTACGGCACCGCGTGGCCCCGGACTTAGAAGAGCTCCGGTGGGTTCACGCTCATTTTCACCAGCGGGGCCTTGCGAGCGCTGCGCGAGCGCCGGACACGGTCGAGCGCGGCAAGCATGTCGGCAGTGCCAGGCAGCGGCGCGCGCACGAGGGTACGCACCTGGTTCTCCTCCCCCTCACGAGTGGCGGGCACGGCGACCGTTCCCACCAGCTGCGCCCCGCCCTCGCGCACGACCTGGTCCGCGACCTGTCGTACCTGCGCGGCTGGGCCATCGAGGGCCACCATCGTGCACGCGGGGAAAAACCCGAGGGCCTCGCGTTCGTCGAGGAGCCGATCGGCGTAGTCGGTGGGCGACCAGCGAACGAGCATCTGGCCCAGGGCATCGGGAATCGAGCCCACGACGAGGCCTGGGCGGCCCGGGCGCACGAGCGAGAGCGCGTCGAGCCAGCGGCGGGCGGCCTCCTCGGGTGCCCACAGCTCCGCTCGGCCGGCGAGGGCCGCGGCGTCGAGGATGACCGCGCAGGCGTATCCGCCCTCGACGTGGGGTTCGGCGCCCGCCGTCGCGACGATGACGGTGGGGCGAGAGGGAAGCGTTCGGCTCACGCGGTGGGCGGCCGACGACTCAAGGACCGAGGCCTCGGGCAGCGTGCGTGCGATCTCCTCGGCCGTGCGTGAGGAACCCACGCGCGCGCCGCGCAGCTCCCGCCCCGAGCAGTGCGGGCACCGCCAAGAGCCGGGGTCGCGCCCACACCAGGCACACGACGCCACCCCTTCGGCGTTCATCGTCAGAGGCCCCGAGCAGCGCCCGCAGCGCGCATGCTCGCCGCAGCGGCGGCACACGACGGTCGGCCAGTAGCCCGCAGACGCCACCTGGATGAGGACCGGTCCCTCGCGCAGGCCCTGACGAATCATGCGCAGGGCGGCCTGCGGGATGCGCATGCGCCCGCCGGCCCCCTCGCGTTCGGCCTCGACCGGCCCGTGCAGATGGACGCGCGGCGTGGCCTCGCGCAATGCCTGCGCAGTGGGATCGACACTCACCGCCCATCCGTAGCGAACGAGAGCCTGTGCCTTGACCGAACGGGACGCCGACAGGACGAGCAGACCGGCGCCCTCCACCGCGCAGCGTTGCACGGCCACGTCGAGGGCATCGCAGCGCGGGAAACGCCGGTCCCGCAGACGATCGTCCCCGTCGCCGACGATGATGATGAGCCCGAGGGACGCGCAGGGCCCCCACACCGCCGAGCGGGTGCCCACCACGATGGGGACGCGGCCCAGGGAGGCGGCGACGTGCACGCGGTAACGCTCCTCGGCCCCTACCTCGCCGCCGCTGAGGGCCGTGGGCACGCCGAGATCGTCCTCCAGGTCGCGGGCCACGCGCGAGGCTTGCTCGCCGGTCGCCGTGATGACGACGACGCTGCGCCCCGACGACACGGTCGCGGCCACGGCCTGCGACAGGCACGAACGAAGGTGGGGCTGCAGGGAAGTCACGACGGCGCGGGGAGACTCACCCGCCCCGAGCCGCGACAGCAGGGCCTGACCGGCCGAGTAGGCGCGCCAGCCCTCCCCCGCGCCCGGGGCGTCAACGACGGGCCACGCGGGAGCAGCACTGGCAAGGACCTCTTTCTCCGCGCGCGCGTGCCGGGGCGGCACGGCGAGAGACAGCACCTGGGACGTCGTGGCAAGGAAACGCGAGGCGACACGGCGTGCGGCCTCGTACAGGGGCGGCGTCAGCACGGGTGTCTCCGATACGACCGCCTCGAGGCGCCCCACACCCTCGCTCACCTCGCGACGGGTGCGCTCGATAATCCAGCCGTCAACGCGGGTACCCGACACACGCACCCGAACGAGAGACCCGACCTGGGCCCGGTCAACGAGAGCGTCGGGAACCAGGTAATCGAGCGGCCGATCCATGTGGGCCAGATCGACGTCGACAAGCACACGGGCAACCTCCGCGCTGCGCGTGGCAGGCGGGTCGAAACCGTCGAGCAGGCCCTGCGTGGACATCATGAGCCAAGTGAAACACAGCGCGGGCTCATCTGCGGTACCGCTCAGCCCAGAAGCTTCAGTCCGTACTTGGCGGCCACCATCGCGAGCACGCCAAAGACGATGAGCCCCCACAGCGCCCAATCCAGGCCCTGGGCGACGGCGCGCCGCAGCCCCTCCGGGGCAGGAATCACGCCGTCACGAATGTTGATGCGCGTAATACCGCCGAACACGAGCGTCGTCGTGAGCGTGATGAGCAAGCACCACGGGCACAGGACCTGGATGACGAAGTAGGACTGGCCGAACAGCCAGAACGCGAAAAACAGCGCGACCGTGTACAGGAGATTCGTGCAGGCCATGTACCAGCGCGGAAACTTCACACCGGCGGCAATCCCGACGGAGATCGCCAAGACCACCGCCTCGAAGAAAATGCCGAGGAAGGCGTTGGGGAATCCCAGGATACGGGCCTGCCACGTCTGGGCGACCGTCGAGCACGACAAAACCGCGGAGACGTCGCAGCCGAAGCGCGTCGACGAATCGGCGGCCAGCTGCCACGCCTCGATCGACAGGACGAAGGAAGTGACCAAGCCGATGAACCCGGAGACGATCATCTCCAGGCTCGTGCGCCGACGCCACGACCTGCGTGCCTCCTCGGTATCCCAGGAGGGGACGTAGTCCTCGGTCTGCTCCGCTGACCTCGTCATGCGAGAGCGGCCTTGAGCTGTTCGACGCGGTTCGTGGCCTCCCAGGGGAAGCCCTCGCGGCCGAAGTGGCCGTAAGCGGCGGTCTCGCGGTAGATCGGGCGGAGCAGATCCAGGTCCTCGATCATGCCGAGGGGACGCAAGTCGAAGACCTCACGGATGGCATCCGCGATGCGCTCCTCGGGCACGACGCCGGTGCCGAAGGTGTCGACGTACAGGCCGATCGGGCGTGCGCGGCCGATGGCGTAAGCAAGCTGAATCTCGCAGCGCTGGGCGATGCCGGCGGCCACGACGTTCTTGGCGACCCAGCGGGCAGCGTAGGTGGCGGAACGGTCAACCTTGGAGGGATCCTTGCCCGAGAAGGCGCCGCCGCCGTGACGGGCCATACCCCCATAGGTGTCGACGATGATCTTTCGGCCCGTCAGGCCCGCGTCGGCCGCAGGGCCGCCCAGGACGAAGCGTCCCGAGGGGTTGATCAGGGCCGACATGTCGCCGGTGGCCAGCGCCAGGCCGGACTCCTCGATGACGGGGTCGATGACGTGAGTGCGCACGGCGTCGGCGATGGCACCCTGGGTGAGCTTCTCGTCGTGCTGGGTCGACACGACGATAGTGTCGATGCCCACGGGGCGCCCGCCCTCGTAGGCGAGGGTCACCTGGGTCTTGCCGTCGGGGCGCAGCCCCTCCACGATGCCCTGCTTGCGCACGTCGGTCAGGCGCTTGGCGAGGCGGTGCGCCAGCCAGATGGGCGCCGGCATGAGATCGGGGGTATCGGAGGACGCGTAGCCGAACATAATGCCCTGGTCGCCCGCGCCCAGGCGGTCGCGAGGATCGCCGCCGGACGTGCCGCGCACCTCGAGCGCCTCGTCGACGCCGCCAGCGATGTCGGGGCTTTGCCCGTCGAGTGAGACGGAGACGCCGCACGAGGCACCGTCGAAGCCGACGCGCGAGGAGTCGTAGCCGATAGAGAGAATCTCGCGGCGCACGATCTCGGGGATTTCAACGTATGCCTCCGTGGTCACCTCGCCTGCGACGTGGATGAGGCCGGTGGCGGCCATCGTCTCGACGGCCACGCGCGAGCGGGGATCCGCGTCGAGCAGGGCATCGAGGATCGCATCGGAGATGCGGTCACAGACCTTGTCGGGGTGACCTTCAGTGACGGACTCGGAAGAGAAAAGCTGTTGACTCACCGCTCAAGATTATCAAGGAAAGCGGCGACCTGACCGATGAGACCTGCGGCAACCTCATCCTTTGAGCCGGTGTAACGGCCCACGATGTGCCCGGCGGCGTCGAGGAGGCGGATGTCGTTGGGGACGTCACCGAAACCGACGCCTGCCCCCACGCGGTTCAGGGCGATGTAGTCCGCCCCCTTGCGCGCCGCCTTGTCGGCACCGTAGGCCAGGATCTCCTCGTCGGTGCCGGTCTCCGCCGCGAAGCCGACGACGAGCGGCGGACGATGCGGGCCGTGACCGATCTCGGACAGAATGTCGGGGTTTCGCACGAGGCGCAGGGTCGGCGCGTCTGACGTGGTCGGGTCCTTCTTCATTTTCGAGGCCTGGGTCGCCTCGGGTCGAAAGTCGGCGACCGCGGCCGTCATGACCAGGGCGTCGGCGCCCCCCACCTGGGCGAGGGTGGCTTCGCGCATCTGTTGGGCGCTGCCCACGCGGGTCACCTCGACCGAGGAGGGAAGGAACGCCATCACGGAGTCGTCGATGTTGGCTGCGATGACGCGCACGCGTGCTCCCGCACGCGCCGCAGCGGCAGCGATGGCCAGGCCTTGACGGCCCGATGACTTGTTGCCGAGGAAACGCACCGGGTCGATCGGCTCCCTCGTGCCTCCCGCCGTCACGACCACTGTCTTTCCGGCGAGCGAGGTGCCCACAGCGGCCGGCTCGCTCCCGCCGAGAATCGCCAGGGCGCGGCGCGCGATCTCCTCCGGTGCCGGCAGGCGGCCGATGCCGCTGTCTCCGGAGCCCAGCGCACCCGACTCAGGATCGATGACGTGGACGCCGCGCTCGCGCAGCGTCGCCACGTTCGCCTGGGTGGCGGGGGCCAGCCACATATTCGAGTGCATCGCGGGCGCCACGACGACTGGAGCTCGAGAGGCGAGCACCGTCAACGACACCATGTCGTCGGCAAAGCCGCCGGCCAGGCGGGCAAGGGTATTCGCTGTCGCCGGAACGATGATGATCAGGTCGGCGACTCGGGCCAGTTCGACGTGCTCGGCGCGCCCCTCCCCCGCGATATCGACGGCGACGGGGCGAGACGTAATGCCCTCCCAGGTCGACCTGCCCACGAATTCCAACGAGGCGTGCGTCGCCGCCACATACACGTCGTGGCCCGCGCGTTGACACTCGCGGACCACGATCGGTGCTTTGAAGGCTGCGACGCCGCCGGATACTCCGACGACGATCGACGCCATGTCAGGCCTCGGGGTTTGCTTCGAGAGAGAGCAGGCCCTCGTTGATCTCACGCAGAGACACAGCCAGAGGCTTCTCGTCGGGCTGAACGTCGACGACGGGACCCACGAACTGGATCATGTTCTGCTGAAGCTGCAGGTTGTAGGAGTTAATCTGGCGAGCACGCTTCGCGGCAAAAATAACCAGCGCGTACTTGGAATCGACGTGCTCCAGCAGATCGTCAATAGGCGGGGAGGTGATACCCACGGGCTGGGCAACAATTCCGGACATGCGTGTCTTCCTCTCAGTGGCAGATTCAGATAGATACTACTCCAGGCCAATGAGCCCGGCCAGCTCACGCACCGCGCGATCAATATCGTCGTTGATCACAACGTGATCGAACTCGGAGGCGGCGTCCATCTCGACCCGGGCCGTGGCGAGCCTGCGCTCGCGTTCCTCCGGGCCTTCGGTGCCGCGGCCGACGAGTCGGCGCTCCAACTCCTCCCAGGAGGGCGGAGCCAGGAAGATGAACTGAGCGTCGGGGCGATTGGCTCGAACCTGTCGCGCGCCCGCCAGGTCGATCTCGAGCAGGACCGGCTCGCCAGCCGCCAGAGCCGCATCGACGGGACCGCGAGGGGTGCCGTACTTGTTTGTGCCATGAACAAGCGCCCACTCCAACATCTCTCCCCCTTCGATCATGGAATCGAATTCTTCTGGGGAAACGAAGTAGTAGTGGACGCCGTTCACTTCACCCGGCCGAGGATGGCGCGTCGTCGCCGAGACCGACACCAACAGGTGCGGGTAGCGCTCACGAAGAGCGGCGACGACGGTTCCCTTTCCAACGGCGGTCGGGCCAGCAAGGACTGTCAATTGAGCCTGAGTCATGGCTCAATTGTGCCATGCGTACCCGTATCAGCCGAAACGCTCAACCAGTGCCTTGCGCTGGACGGGGCCAAGGCCTCGTACTCTCCTGCTCTGGGCGATCTTGTACTCGTCCATCAGGACCGCGGCCGTGTTCGTGCCGACGCGCGGCAACGACTCCAGAAGCGAAACGACTTTCATCTTCGCCACGGCCTCGTCGGAATCGGCGAGCTCCAAAACCTCAGACAGGTTCATCGAGCGCGCCTTAAGCGCGTTCTTAACCTCGGCGCGACGACGCCGTGCCTGAGTTGCCTTCTCGAGGGCCTGTGCCCTCTGTTCCGGCGTGAGATCAGGTAGTGCCATTCTGATCATCTCCTCCGTTGGGATCTTCGGTAATTAAACTATGTCACCTCTCAAAGCACTTGCGCCATCCCAAAACGCCGACTTCTGATTAACTCGACAGACTATTTCAGTGAATCGACTGTCGCAAGGTAGGCGTCGCGCAGTCCGGCCACACTCGGGCCCGCGCCCAGAATCGCGCGGGACGACGAGGCCAACACGGCGTCTTCCGCGCCCGCGAAAACCTGCCTGACCTGCGCCGGACCGGCACCCTGCGCGCCCACTCCTGGAGCCAAAAAAGCGCCTTTAAGCGCGGGAAGATCGATGCCGAGGCGCTGCACGGCATCGCCCACGGTGGCGCCGATGACGATGCCCGCAGGGCCAAGGTGTAATTGGTCACAAGAGGCATTAAAGTCCGCCAATTGGGACACCACCTGTCCTGCAACGCTGCGTCCGTCCTCTCCGTGCGCGTGCTGCACGGAGGCGCCCTCGGGGTTGGAGGTCAGCGCCAGGACAAACACTCCCCGTCCCGTCTCCTTCGCAAGCTCAAGAGCGGGGGTCAACGAGCCGACCCCCAGGTAGGGAGACAGGGTGACAGCGTCGCCGGCGAGGGGCGAATCATCCGACAGATAGGCCTGCGCATAGCCGGCCATGGTGGAGCCGATGTCGCCGCGCTTAGCGTCGACGATACACAGCGTGCCCACCTCGCGGCAGGCCGCGATGACTTCCTCGAGGACCGCGACACCGCGCGAGCCATGGCGTTCGAAGAATGCGGACTGCGGCTTGAAGGCGGCGGCGCGCCCACCCAGGGCCTCGACAACGCGAAGAGAGAATTCTCGAACGCCGTTCGCGTCATCGTCCAATCCCCACTGGGCCAGCAGCGAGGCATGCGGGTCGATGCCCACGCACACGGGACCGTGCTCTTCCATGGCGGCGTAGAGGCGGTCTCCGAAACCGCGGCGAATCGGGCGGGTGGCGGAGAGCGGATTCATCGTGTTTCCTCCGATCGGATCGAATCCCATTCCTGCAGGGAGCGCACGGAGTAGGCTCCGCGCATGCGCACCTCGATGGCCTGCACCATCGCGTTGAACGCCTGGAGCGTCGTGACGGCGGGGCGGTCCTGCGAGGCGGCGGCCGCGCGGATCTGATAGCCGTCGTTACGCGGGGCGCTGCGCTGTGGCGTGTTAACGACCAGGTCGATCGATCCCTCGTTGATCAGGTCAACGACCGTCGGCTCTCCCCCGTCGCCGCGGCCCTCGGAGGACTTGCGAACAGCCTGGGCCTCGATGCCGTTGCGGCGCAGAACCGAGGCGGTGCCAGACGTCGCGAGGATGTTGAATCCCATCTCGTGCATGCGTGCGGCCGGCAGGACGATCGCGCGCTTGTCGGTGTCCGCGATGGAGATGAACACCGTGCCCGAGGTCGGCATGTCGGTCGATGCGCCGAGCTGCGACTTGGCGAAGGCCGTCGGGAAGTCGCGGTCGATGCCCATCACCTCGCCGGTCGACCGCATCTCGGGCCCGAGGACGGTGTCGACGATCTCGCCCTTGTCCGTGCGGAAGCGCTTGAAGGGCAGGACCGCGGCCTTGACCGCGATCGATCCGCCGTCGTGAATCTCGCGCGCGTCGTGTGTGGGCAGAAGACCCTTCTCGCGCAGTGACGCGATCGAAGCGCCCACCTGGATGAGGGCCGCGGCCTTGGCCAGCTGCACGCCGGTCGCCTTCGAGGCGAAGGGAACGGTGCGGGAGGCGCGCGGATTTGCCTCGATGACGTAGAGGGTGTCGGAGAGCAGCGCGAACTGAATGTTGATGAGGCCGCGCACGCCGACTCCCCGCGCGATCGCCTCAGTCGAGGCGGTGATGCGCTCCAGCTCGCGCGCGGACAGCGTCATGGGAGGCAGCACGCAGGAGGAGTCACCCGAGTGGATGCCCGCCTCCTCGATGTGCTCCATGATGGCGCCCATGAAGAGCTCCTGGCCGTCGTACAGGGCGTCCACGTCGATCTCGATGGCCGCGTCGAGGAAGCGGTCGATGAGCAGTGGGCCGCGCGAGAAGAGCAGCTCGGAGTCGTGGCTGGCGAGGTATTCGCGCAGCGCAGGCTCGTCGTTGATGATCGCCATGCCGCGCCCGCCCAGCACGAAGGAGGGGCGAACGAGGACCGGGTATCCGACCTTCTCGGCGACGGCGATGACCTGCTCGGGCGTGTGCGCCGTGTCGTGCGCGGGCGCCGGGCAGTGGGCCGCCTCGAGAACCTTGCCGAACTCCTCGCGGTCCTCGGCCAGGTCGATGGCCCGCGGGCTCGTGCCCAGGATCGGCACGCCGGCGCGCTCGAGGTCGGCGGCAAGCGACAGCGGGGTCTGGCCGCCGAGCTGGACGATCATGCCCTTGACGGGGCCGGCCGCGCACTCGGCGCGGTAGATTTCCAGCACGTCCTCGAGGGTCAGGGGCTCGAAGTAGAGTCGGTCCGAGATGTCGTAGTCGGTCGAGACCGTCTCGGGGTTGCAGTTGACCATGATGGTCTCGTAGCGGCCGCGCAGCGACATGGCGGCGTGCACGCACGAGTAGTCGAACTCGATTCCCTGGCCGATGCGGTTGGGGCCGGCTCCCAGGATGATGACGGCCTCGCGCTCGCGCGGGCGCACCTCGTTCTCCTGGTCGTAGGTCGAGTAGTGGTAGGGCGTGCGTGCGGCGAACTCGGCGGCGCAGGTGTCGACCGTCTTGAAGACGGGGTGAATGCCGAACGCGCCGCGCACCTCGCGCACCGTGTCCTCCGACAGGCCTCGCATGGCGGCGATCTGGCGGTCGGAGAAGCCATGACGCTTCGCTTCGGCCAGGACGTCGCCCGTGAGGGCCTCGGCTCCTCGGATGCGGGTCGCGACCTCGTCGAGGAGGAACATCTGGTCCAGGAACCACGGGTCGATCTTCGTGGACTCGTGGAGCTCCTCGAGGGTCGCGCCGCCGCGGATCGCCTGCTGGACCTGGACGAGGCGCCCCTCGGTGCCAACCGCAGCGGCCTCGACGAGCGCGCGGGTCTCCTCGGGGGTGGGTGCCGGCCCGTCCCAGTGGAACTGCACGCCGCCCTTGTCGATCGAGCGCAGCGCCTTCTGGAGGGCCTCCGTGTAGGAACGACCGATCGCCATGGCCTCGCCGACGGCCTTCATCGAGGTGGTGAGGGTGGGGTCGGCGGCCGGGAACTTTTCGAAGGTGAAACGTGGGACCTTCACGACCACGTAGTCGAGCGTCGGCTCGAATGAGGCCGGGGTCGATCCCGTGATGTCGTTGGGGATTTCGTCCAGCGTGTAGCCGGTGGCAAGGCGCGCGGCGATCTTCGCGATCGGGAAGCCCGTCGCCTTCGAGGCCAGGGCGGAGGAACGCGACACGCGCGGGTTCATCTCGATGACGATGATGCGGCCCGTCTCGGGGTGGATCGCGAACTGGATGTTACAGCCGCCCGTGTCCACGCCCACGGCGCGGATGACGGCGATGCCGATGTCGCGCAGGCGCTGCATCTCGCGGTCGGTGAGGGTTAGTGCCGGGGCGACCGTGATTGAATCGCCCGTGTGCACGCCGACCGGGTCGACGTTCTCGATCGAACACACGACAACGACGTTGTCCGCCTTGTCGCGCATGAGCTCGAGCTCGTATTCCTTCCAGCCGAGGATCGACTCCTCCAGGAGCACCTCGGTCGTGATCGACGCGGCCAGGCCCTGGCCGGCGATGCGCTCGAGGTCCTCGGGGGTGTACGCGAAACCGGAGCCGAGGCCGCCCATCGTGAAGGAGGGGCGAACGACGAGGGGGTAGCCGAGCTCGGCGGCTGCCGCGTGGCACTCCTCCATCGTGTGGGCGATGAAGGAACGCGCGACCTCGGCGCCCGAGCGCTCGACGATCTCCTTGAACTCCTCGCGGTCCTCGCCCGCGCGAATCGCGTCAATCGAGGCGCCGATGAGCTCGACGTGAAAGCGCTCAAGCACGCCCATCTCGGACAGGGCGACGGCCGTGTTCAGGGCCGTCTGGCCGCCCAGGGTCGGCAGCAGTGCGTCGGGGCGCTCCTTCTCGATGATCGAGGCCACGACCTCCGGGGTGATCGGCTCGACGTAGGTGGCGTCCGCGATACCCGGGTCGGTCATGATGGTCGCCGGGTTGGAGTTGACGAGGATGACGCGCAGGCCCTCCTCCTTCAGGACGCGGCATGCCTGCGTGCCCGAGTAGTCGAACTCGCACGCCTGACCGATGACGATGGGGCCCGACCCGATGACGAGGACGGAGGACAAATCATTCCTGCGGGGCATCAGTGGGTCTCCTTAGCGGCGCTCATCAGGGACATGAAGCGATCAAACAGCAGCTCGCCGTCGTGCGGGCCGGCGGCAGCCTCGGGGTGATACTGGACGGAGAAGGCAGGGATGTCCAGGGCCCGCAGGCCCTCGACGACGCCGTCGTTGAGCCCGACGTGCGAGACCTCGACGCGGCCGTACCTGCCCGACTCGAAGGGGGCAACCGAGGGCTCCCCCACGGGCGCATCAACCGCGAACCCGTGGTTGTGGGCGGTGATCTCGACGCGGCCCGTCGCCACGTCCTTCACCGGCTGGTTGATGCCGCGGTGCCCGTAATTGAGCTTGTAGGTGCCATACCCGAGGGCGCGCCCGAACAGCTGGTGACCGAAGCAGATACCGAAGTACGGGATGCCCGCGTCCAGCACGGCGCGCAGCACGCCGATCTCGTGGTCGGCGGTCGACGGGTCGCCGGGGCCGTTGGAGAAGAACACCCCGTCCGGCTTGAGTGCCTCGATGTCCGCGAAGGATACGCTCGAGGGCACCACGTAGACGCGCGCTCCACGCGCGGCCAGATGGTAGGGCGTGCGGGACTTGATGCCCAGATCCACGGCGACGACGCGCGCAAGGGGCTCCTTGCCCGCGAAGTCACCGAGGGGCTCGACCACGTAGATCTCGTCCGTCGACACCTCGGCGGCCAACGCCGCTCCGCTCATCGCGGGAGAATCGGCGACGATGCGCACGAGCGAGGCCACGGCCTCGTCCCCCAGGTACTGCGCGCCCACGGGCAGCGCATCCCCCGAGAAGATGCCGGCGCGCATGGCGCCGCGCTCGCGGATGTGGCGCGTGATCGCACGCGTGTCGACGTCCGCGATGCCGACGATGCCCTGGGCGATCAGCTCATCTTCCAGCTCGCGGCGCGAACGCCAGTTGGAGGCGCGGCGCGCCGCGTCGCGCACGACGAAGCCCGCGACCCAGATGCGCGAGGACTCGGGGTCCTCGTCGTTGACGCCGGTGTTACCGATGTGAGGGGCCGTCATAACGACGATCTGGCGGTGGTACGACGGGTCAGTGAGCGTCTCCTGGTAGCCGGTCATGCCGGTCGAGAACACGATCTCCCCGAGCGTGCGGCCCTTCGCGCCCCACGCGCGGCCCTTGAAGACGGTGCCGTCCTCCAGGACGAGCAAAGCGATATCGGACGTGGTCATCGGTCCTCCTTGGCAATCGGGGTGGCGTCGACGACCGTGGGGACGCCGTTGAAAATGGTGTAGCGCACCTGACCGGGCAGTTCCATACCGCGGAAGGGGCAGTTCGTCGAGCGCGTCCACTGCTTGGCAGGATCGACCGTCACGCGGACGGTGGCATCCACGAGGGTCACGTGCGCGGGGGCGCCGACGACGAGGCCCTGGCCCTGCGATTGCACGCGGCCGATGCGGGCGGGTACCGTCGACATGACGCGAGCGATATCCGCCCAGTCCATGCGACCGGTATTGACCATCGTCTCGATGAGGATCGGCAGCGCCGTTTCCAGGCCGGTCATGCCGAAGGCGCCGGCCTGCCACTCGCAGTCCTTCATCTCAAGGGGGTGAGGCGCGTGGTCGGTGCCGATGCAGTCGATCGTGCCGTCGGCCAGGCCCTCACGCACCGCCTCGACGTCCTCCGCGCGGCGCAGCGGCGGGTTCACCTTGTAGAGCGGATCGTAGGTGGCGGCCAGCTGCTCGGTGAGCAGCAGGTGGTGGGGCGTGGCCTCGGCCGTGATGTCGACGCCCTGCGCCTTGCCCCAACGCACGAGGTCGACGGAGCCCGCGGTGGACAGGTGGCACACGTGCAGGCGCGAGCCCACGTGCTTAGCGAGCAGGATGTCGCGGGCGATGATCGCCTCTTCAGCGACGGCGGGCCAGCCGGCCAGGCCGAGCTCGCCGGACAGCGCCGATTCGTTCATCTGCGCGCCCTCGGTGAGGGCGGGATCCTGGCTGTGCTGGGCGATGACGCCGCCGAAGCCCTTGACGTATTCGAGGGCGCGGCGCATGAGCACGGGGTCGGACACGCACTTGCCGTCGTCGGAGAAGACGCGCACCTTCGAGCGCGAGCGGGCCATCGAGCCGAGCGAGGCCAGATGCTTGCCCTCCAGGCCCTTGGTGACCGCGCCGACGGGGCGCACCTCGACCCAGTCGGCCTCCTCGCCCAGGCGCAGCACCTGGTCGACGATGGCCGCGCTGTCCTGCGTGGGCGTCGTGTTGGCCATCGCGTGCACGGCCGTGTAGCCGCCGACGGCGGCAGCGCGCGTGCCCGTGAACACGGTCTCGGCGTCCTCGCCGCCGGGCTGGCGCAGGTGGGTGTGAATATCGACCAGGCCGGGCAGGGCGATCAAGCCCTCCGCGTCGATGACGCGCGGGTCTCGCACAGCGTCGCGGGCGTCGGCGCCGATCGCGACGATCGTGCCGCCGGACAGCGCAATGTCGGTGGGCTCCCCGCCGAGCAGCGAGGCACCGGTGATCAGGATGTCACGGGTCTGTTTAGTCATTGCTATGTCCTTCCGATGCGAGGAGCAGGTAGAGGGCGGCCATGCGGATACACACGCCGTTGGACACCTGTTCGACGATGACAGATTGGTCTGAGTCGGCTGCCTCAGCGCAGATTTCGAGGCCGCGGTTCATGGGGCCGGGGTGCATGACGACCGCGTCGGAGCGCAGCTTCGTGAAGCGCTCGGGGGTCAGACCGTATTCGGCGTGGTAGGCGCCCGGCGAGGGGAAGAAGCCGCCGCCGGCGCTCGACATGCGCTCGCGCTGGACGCGCAGCATCATGACCGCGTCGGGCTCACTGGCCAGGGCCTCGTCGAAGTTGTAGGAGGTCTCGCAGTTCCAGGTGTCCACGCCGATCGGCAAGAGCGTCGGGGGTGCGACCAGGGTGACGCGGGCACCCAGGAGCGTCAGTAGGTCGACGTTGGAGCGCGCCACGCGCGAGTGGAGGACGTCGCCGACGATGACGACGTGCGCCCCGTCGAGGCCGGAGCCGGGAGCGGGGGTGCCGTCCTCGCCCAGCGACGGCGCGTAGTGGCGGCGCAGCGTCATCGCGTCGAGCAGCGCCTGCGTCGGATGCTGATGGGTGCCGTCACCGGCGTTGAGGACGGGCAGGTCCATCCATCCAGCGTGGGCCAGGCGGTGGGCGGCGCCCGAGGAGGAGTGGCGCACGATGACGGCGTCCGCGCCCATCGCTTGGAGCGTCAGTGCCGTGTCCTTGAGTGATTCACCCTTGGACACGGACGAGCCTCGCGCCTGGAAGTTGATGACGTCGGCGCTCAGGCGCTTGGCGGCCGTCTCGAAGGAGATGCGGGTACGCGTCGAATCCTCGAAGAAGAGGTTGACGACGGTCTTCCCCTGAAGCGTCGGAAGCTTCTTGACGCCGTGGCGCTGTGTGGCGGCCATCTGCTCCGCCGTGTCGAGGATCAGGATCGCCTCCTCGCGGGTCACGTCGCGGATCGAAATAAGATGGCTCAAGCTCATCGCTTACAGGCCCTTCCCTAGGAGGACGCCGTCGCGCCCATCGGTTTCGTCGAGCAGGATGGTCACTGTTTCATCCCGCGATGTCGGCAGGTTCTTGCCGACGTAGTCCGGTCGGATCGGCAGCTCGCGGTGGCCGCGGTCGATCAGGACGGCGAGCTGGACGGCCGCGGGTCGGCCGATGCGGCTGAGCGCATCGAGGGCGGCCTTGATCGTGCGGCCCGTGTACAGGACGTCGTCGACCAGGACGACTGTCTGTCCATCGATGCCGGTGACGGGGATCAGTGTTTCCTTGGGGGCGCGCAGTGGCTGGCTGGCCAGGTCGTCTCGGAACATCGTCGTGTCGATGATCGCCAGGTTCGCGTAGGCGCCGGACACCTCGCGAATCCTGTTGACAAGTCTGCGCGCAAGTGTGGCTCCGCGCGTCGGGATGCCGGCGATGACGAGATTGTCACTGCCACCGTTGCGTTCGATGATTTCGTAGGCGATACGTGTGAGAGAGCGGGCGACGTCGCCTGCTCCCAATACTTCTTTGCCGCGCGATGCGCGATCAGCGTGCAGTGATCCCACTGCGAGCTCCTTCCCCGCCTCACGGGACGGTCATTAAAGGATGTGTTCCAGATCAATAATACGCGCCCAGTGTGACACTCGCGGATCGCGGGCGCGTGTGAAAGGCCACGTGGGAAGGCATATGAGGCGGCGCGTTGAGGGCTAGGTGCGGTGTGGGCATGTCCCCGTGGTGGACGCCGGGGCGTGAAGCTGCGAGGGATATACCCGGTAGGGGTATAGTGAGATACCCCTACCGGGTATTGACGCTCGAGCGAACAGTACGCCCGTCACCTACGAAGCGAATGAAAGGGATGAAGCCGTTAAAATTGATGCCGTGCGATCACGCGCACCTATCCAACGTCGACAGACAGGACGATCACGCAATGACTATTGAAGAACTGCCCACTCCCGGTGTCCACGGCGGCGGATGCGGGTGTGGAGGACACGACGGCGGCGAGCCCACGATCGACGCGACCGCTATCCCCCACCGGCTCCGTCACGCGGCGGTGCTGGGCGCAGCCGGGTCGATGAATGCCGGCGAGGCGTTCATCATCCGCGCTCCCCACCTGCCGCGCCCGCTGCTCGCGCAGATCATGCAGCTGCCCGGCGAATGGACCTTCGAGGTCCTCGTCGATGGCCCGGAGTACTGGGACGTGCGCACCACGCGCGTCTCACTGTGAGGGCGCCCGACCAGGGATCACAACGCCGACGCATACACGTGTGGCCGCCACGAACGATCGTGGCGGCCACACCCATGCACTAGTGTCGTCGAAGCGTCGGCTCAGTATTCCTCGAGCAGCTCGTCGAGCTCATCGTCAACACTGGCACCGTCAAGCGGCTTCGCGCCGGCAGGAAGCGACCGGGCGGGCGCCTCCTGAACGGGCAGATCCTCACCTGAGTCCACGTGACTCGTCTGGGACTCCTCGGCCTCGGCGAGAGAGGCAGACTCCTCCTCGCGGCCCTCCCTGCGCGACCACGCGGGCGACGCCAGATCCTTGCGAATCGCGTCGAGAACCGCATTGACGAAGGACGGCGACGTATCCGTCGAAATCGAGCGAACGATGGAGATCGCCTCGTCGATCACGATGATCGGCGACACCTCGTCGTTCTCGAGCATCTCCCACACGGCCACGCGCATGACGGCCAGGTCCACGGCGGCGATACGATCCAGCCCGGGCACGCGCGCGTGCGCCGAGATCAACGAGTCGATGCGACGCAGGTTATCCGCCACACCGGCGATGATCTGAATCGAAAACTCCGGCAGCGGAGTCTGAGCCGCGGTGATGACACGGCGCTCGCGCAGAAGGTCGCGCAGCACGTCGGGGTTAGACCCCATCCCGCGCTGATCGGCCTCGTACACGACGTCGGCCGCGCGCTTGCGGGCCTTCGTGCGCGACGTGAAGCGGTGCTGCTTCGACATTACTCGGTCACGCGGCCCGAGTACGAGCCGTCGCGGGTATCGACCTTGACGCGGGTGCCTTCCTCCATGAAGAGGGGAACCTGGATCTCGTAGCCGGTCTCGAGCGTCGCGGGCTTGGTGCCGGCGGAGGAACGGTCGCCCTGTAGGCCGGGCTCGGTGTGCGTGATCGTCAGGACGACGGTGGCGGGCAGCTCAACGAACAGGACGGTGCCGTCGTGCTGGGAGACGATGACGTCCTGGTTCTCGACCATGAAGTTGCGGGCATCGCCCACGGTCTCGGCGGGAACGTTGATCTGCTCGTAGGTCGACTGGTCCATGAAGACGTAGTCGGTGCCGTCCTGGTACAGGTACGTCATGTCGCGGCGGTCGACGGTCGCGGTCTCGATCTTGAGGCCGGCGTTGAAGGTCTTGTCGACGGTCTTGCCGGACAGCACGTTCTTGATCTTGGTGCGCACGAAGGCCGGGCCCTTGCCGGGCTTGACGTGCTGGAATTCGACAACCTGCCAGAGCTGGCCGTCGATCACCATGACGAGGCCGTTCTTCAGATCATTTGTCGTTGCCACAGGGGTACCTCACTTGTGAAGGAATCAGTAATCAGGGGTCAGTTTACACGCGCGGGCGACCAAATCCGCGACTTCTTGCGGGGCGCGGGTACTCGTATCGACTGTTGTGTCGGCCACGGCCGCATACGCCTCGCGGGCCTGGCTCATCAGCTGGGTGAGGACCGCGCGGGGTGCGCCAAGTCCCACCGACCGCGGTGCGCCCAGGTTTTCTCGGCGAGATACCGCGGAAAGGTCGGCGCCGAGCTCGACGACATGCGCGCCCTTGGCACGTGCTCGTTGAATTGCCGAGGCCGTGGCGGAGTCGAGGGGTTGGGAGGCCCCGAGCGTGACAATGCCCTCGTTAGCGTCTAAGAGGCGAGCGGCCTGCGCACGGGCGGCCCCGGCCAGGCGCGGGTCGCGCCCGACGACGAGGGTGCGCATCGGCGCGCCCAGGCTCTCCTCGACGGCGGCGTCGACCTCGTAGAGAGGCTTGCCGTAGCGCTCAGACAGGAGCCGACCGACCGTCGTCTTGCCCGATCCCGTCACTCCGATGAGGACGATCATGCTCACGGGCGAATTCCGATCGCCTCTGCGGGAGCCGCGAGCTCGCCGGGTTCGACGGCCTCGGTGCGCGGGTTTGCAATGCCGTCCAGGAGGACGAAGCGCAAGACGCCGCGGCGTACCTTCTTGTCCGAGGCCATGATGTGCGTCAGCTCCTCGAGGGTGTGTCCCTCGTAGCGCGTGGGCAGGCCAACGCGGGAGAAGAGCTCGTCGTGGCGTGCAACATCCTCGGAGCTGAGCTGCCCACGGGCGTGAGCGAGTCGAGCGGCGAAGCAGCAGCCGACGGCGACCGCATCCCCGTGGCGCCACGTGTAGTCGTTCGCGCGCTCGATCGCGTGGGCGAGGGTGTGCCCGTAGTTGAGAATCTCGCGCAGGCCCCCCTCGGTCAGGTCGGCGGAGACGACCCTCGCCTTGACGGCGACCGCGCGCGTCGTGATCTCGGCCAGCTGCTCGCTGGAGGGATCGAGGAGCACGTCAGGGTCAGTCTCCTCCACGATGCGCAGGATGACCGGATCGGCGATGAAACCGCACTTGATGACTTCGGCGGCCCCGGCGGCGAGGTCTTTGCGCGGCAGCGTGGGCAACAGGCTCATGTCGGCGACGACGGCGCAGGCCGGGTAGAACGAACCGACGAGATTCTTGCCTACCGACGTGTTGATGCCGGTCTTGCCGCCGACGGCCGCGTCGACCATGCCGAGCAGCGTGGTCGGCACGTTGATGAGACTCACGCCGCGCAGCCAGGTGGCGGCTACGAAGCCCGCCATGTCGGTGGTCGCTCCCCCACCCATGGCGATGATCGCGTCCTTGCGGCCCAGCTGCAGGCGCCCGCACGTGTCCCACAGACCGGCCACGACGTCGATGGCCTTGCCTGCCTCGGCGTCGGGGTGGTCGGCAGTGGCGGCCTCGTACCCGAGGCTGCGCAGATGCTCGGCCAGGGCCTGCGCGCGGGCGGCGAGCGGGCGGGCGTGGACGATGAGGGCCTTGGTCGCCGCCGAGTCGAGCGCGGAGACGATCGGATCGAAACCGAGATCGCGTCCGACAGTGATGGTCGACGGCTGGACGCCGGTCACCTCGATGGTGGTGCTCATGAGTGCTCCAGGTGGGTGAGAATGTCGGTGACGACGCCGTCGGCTGGGCCCGGACCGCTGGGAACGGTCAGCGTGGCGACGGCGCGGTAGTGGGGCTCGCGTGCCTCGCGCAGGCGCCGCAGCGCCCCGTCGGGATCCGTCGCGAGCAAAGGACGATGGGTCTTGGACGCGGTCCGGCGCACGAGCTCCTCGTGGGGAGCATCAATGTAGACGACGGTGTGGCCAGCGAGCAGGTCGCGCACGGCCTGCGTGGCCGCCGCTCCCCCACCCAGAGACACGACCGCGCGGCGCGTGAGCGCGCAAGCGACCGCGTCGGTTTCCATGACGCGGAAGGCGGCCTCACCATCGACGGCGAAAATGTCGGCGATCGGTCGCCCCTGGCGCTCTTCGACGAGATCGTCGGTGTCCACGTGGTCCACGCCGAGGCGGGAGGCCAGCAGGCGACCGACCTTCGACTTACCGGCGCCGGGCAGGCCGACGAGCACGATAGGCAGGGGCACGCTCATGCGCGCTCCCCCACGGCCTTCAGGTAGGCGGCCAGATTGCGGCGCATCTCGCCCACCGAACGCCCGCCCGCGTGATCAAAGAGCGCGTCGGCCAGCACCAGGGCCACCTCGGCCTCGGCGATGACTGCGCCAGGGACGACCTGGCAGGTGTCGGAGCGCTGGTGCAGGCCCACCGCCTCCTCACCGGTCGCCAGGTCCACGCTGCGCAGGGCGCGCGGGACGGTCGAAATCGGCTTGAAGCCGGCTCGCGCGACGACGGGAGCACCGTTGGAGGTGCCGCCCTCAATGCCGCCCGCGTGGTTGGACGTGCGCGTCAGATGCCCGTCCTTCCCGCGCACGATCTCGTCGTGCGCAGCGGAACCGAGCAGGGCGGCCTGGGCGAACCCATCGCCGATCTCGACGCCCTTGACGGACTGGATGGACATGAGGGCGCCCGCCAGGCGGGCATCCAGGCGTTCTCGCGCGCTCACGTGCGTTCCCAGGCCCACCGGCACGTCGTAGGCGATGACCTCGACGACGCCGCCGATAGTGTCCCCCGCGTGCTTCGCCTCGTCCACGGCGGCCTCGAAGCGCGCGTTGTCGGCCGGGTCGAGCGTGCGCATGGACGCGGCGCACAGGGCTTCCTCGTCGGCGGGCGTGGGCACGGCCTGCGACGTGGCACGCTGGGCGCCCACGGCCACGACGTGAGAGACGAGGCGAACGCCGGCCACCTGGTCGAGGAGCGCCTCAGCCAGCGCGCCGAGGGCGACGCGCGCGGCGGTCTCGCGGGCGGAGGCGCGCTCAAGGACGGGGCGAGCCTCGGGCAGATCGTAGGAGAGCATGCCGGGCAGGTCGGCGTGACCCGGGCGAGGCCTCGTCAACGGGCGATTACGCGCGATCTCACGCTCGTCGCCTGTACCGGCATCAATGAGAAGAGCCGAGGGATCCACGGGGTCCGCGCTCATGACGGTCTCCCACTTGGGCCACTCGGAGTTACCGATGCGCAGGGCGATCGGGGCGCCCGTCGTCACGCCGTGGCGAACGCCCGCAAGAATCGAGACGTCGTCGGCCTCAAACTTCTGGCGCGCGCCGCGACCGTAGCCGAGCCGACGTCGAGCCAGGGCGCGTCGCAGATCCTCCGTGGTGATGTGCAGGCCCGAGGGCATGCCCTCGATCGTGGCAAGAAGCGCGGGCCCATGCGATTCTCCGGCGGTCATCCATCTCAGCATGCCTCCCAGTGTCCCACAAGGCCGCCCGCCGATGCCCGCCGTCTCTCACGGGGTGAACGCTCAGGACTGGGAGGATTCGCCGCCGCTCAGGTTCGGTTCGGTTCCGAGAATATCGATGACGATGCACAGCGTGTCGTCGCCGGCCGCCAGGTCCGGCGGGATCGTGATCGCCAGGCGCGACCCGACCTTCTGATCGACCAGCGCTGTCTGGAGACCGCGCATGGCCGTGCTGAGGTTGATGACCTGTGGGACGCCCGTCTCCCATGTGGAGACGCGCACGACGCCATCCGTCCAGCCGAGCACCGTGAACTGGGCGACCACCCGATCGTTCTCGTGGACCTGCACGCCGTCACCCTTGATGAGGGCCTGTGTCGTCACCCCGTCGGGCACGGTGGCCGAGTGCGTGATGATCGGGCCCTCCGGGCTCATTTCGACGCTGAGGGGGCCGACCGTTGCGTCCACCGATGTCCCCATCGCGATCGAGGGCAAGATGTCGATGACGTCGACCTCGATGCCGCTGGTGGCTCCCGGCGCGCCGGCGCCCGGCGCGATGGTGCGGAAAGCGACCATGCGCGTGCCCTCCCGCTGGCCCACGACCATACTGGTGAGCTCGTCACCGATCACGTCGCTTCCCACGATGCCCAGGCTCAGCTGCGGGCGTCCCGACTCCGACAGCGTCTGCCCGGTCTCACCATCGAAGGCGGTGATCGAGACCAGCACGGGCGAGCCCTCGGTGATGTCACGTCCGCTGCCCTCGATGAGCGTGGTTGCCTTCGTGCCCGCGACCTCGAGGGGGGCCTTGATCTCGATCGTCGGCGTCGCCCCGACGCGGCCCGAGACGGCGACGCGCTCGAAGAGAGGAAGCGCCGCCGACTGCGGGCTCGGCTCGGCCGTTACCTCCGTCGCGTTCGGCTCGGTCGGGTGGAGAGCCCACCAGGCGATGCCGCCTCCCGCCGCGAGGAGGACCAGGGCGATGAGGACGCGTCCGAGCAGCGAAGCACGCGAGGAACCGCGCGAGCGTTCACCTCTCGCGGCGGCGCGCTGCGAGGAGCCTCTCGTGCGTCGGGCACGCGAGGAGTCGGGGGTCTGCGAAGCTGAGCTCATGCCGGAATCGTAGGAGACGACGCGGCGATCTGCGCGATGAGTCCATCGACGCGCGGGTCCGAGGTGGCCAGTGGGTCCTGCAGGGAGAGCGGAATGACTGAAGAATCGTCGAGGCGCACGTGCACCCAGTCGACGCTGAGGTCGGCGCGAGCTTCTTCCGCCGCCGCGATGATGCGACCGCGCAGGCACGCGCGCGTCGTAGCCGGCGCCACGGTGGTGGCGCGGGCCACCCCCTCGGGCGTCGTGAGGCGTCGCATGAGGCCGGCGCGCTCCATGCGCTCACGCAGCCCCTGCGCCGTGATGTCCGAATAGGACAGCTCAAGGCGGGCCACTCGCGGGTCGCTCAGGGCAGCGCCGGTGCGCGCGCAGTACGAGTCGAGCAGTGAGCGCTTGATGGCGATATCGAGTTCGGTGTCGACCCCGCTCCAGTCGCCGCTCGCGATCGCATCGAGGCCTCGGCCCCACAGGTCGACGACGTAGGCGCGCATCGGGTCGAGCTCGGCAACGGGGATGCGCGCGAGGACGCGCTCGCGGATCTCGCGTTGGAGGGCCACGGCGCTCGTCGTGCGGCCCGAGGCCAGCTCGATCGGAGTGGAGCCGGTCAGGTCCGCGTTGATCTCTCGGATCGCTCGCATCGGATCGGCGAGAGAGAGGTCTTCGATCTGGAGCCCGTCTTCGATGGCGTGGATGAGAAGCTCGGTCATACCGACCTTCAGCGCCGTCGTCGGCTCCGCGACGTTCGTGTCGCCGACGATGACGTGCATGCGCCGGTACGCACCCGAGTCGGCCAGGGCCTCGTCGCGCGTGTTGATGATGGGGCGCGAGCGGGTGGTGGCCGAGGACACGGCGTCCCACATCTGGTCGGCGCGTTGGGAGAACTGGAGGCGCGGCGTCGCGGCGGCGGCGTTGATCCACCCGTTTCCCACCAGGATTTGGCGTGTCACGAAGAAGGCGACGAGCGCGTCGGCGACCTGGCGGAAGTCGCGCCTCCGATGCAGCAGGTAGTTTTCGTGACAGCCATACGAGTTGCCCTGCGAGTCCAGGTTGTTGCGGAAGAGGTGCAGCGACAGGTCGGTGCCCAGCTCCGCCAACGCCTCGTCGGCCTGGACGGCCAGGTCGGCGAGCATGACGGAGCCCGCGCGGTCCTGCTCCAGGAGATCCTCGAGCCGGTCACACTCGGCGGTGGCGTACTCGGGGTGGGCACCCACGTCCAGGTAGAGGCGCCCGCCGTTACGCAGGAAAAGGTTGGAGGAACGGCCCTGGTGCAGGAGGGGCTCGAACAGCTGGCGAGCGGCGTGCTCGGCGTCCATCGGCGCCGCCCCGGACGGGGACGCGGCCGTCAGCCCGTACTCCGTTTCGATGCCGAAAACTCTGCGCCTCACGTCACTGGCCGCCCTTCTGGACGAAGCCCTGCACGAAGGCCTCGGCATTCGTCTCGAGGACGGAGTCGATCTCGTCGAGGAGGGAGTCAATCGAGGAGGTACGGGCCTGGACCTGACCCGCCGCCTCGGTGGCGTCGTCGTCGGGCGTGGGGGCGCCGGCAAAAATCTGGTTCGACATGGTGTGTTCTTCTTTCTGTCGTCTAATCAGCGGGTGGACGTGTCGAGGGCGTCGGCGAGCGGGAATCGCACCAGGTCGCCCTGGCCCGGGTCGAAAACGAGCGACGACCACGAGGCCTTGACCAGGTCCGGGCGGTTGCGCACGGCCCATCCGCGCACGTGGGCGCGCGTGTTGGTCGGTGCCTCGTCGGCGGCCCGTTCGACCTCCTCGTCGGACACGAGGCGGTGCACCATGCCGGCCTGGGCGAGGCGGAACACGAGGCCGTGGCTGGGTCGCAGGTCCGCCCACTGCAAGTCGATGGCGGCCAGGCGCGGGTCGTTCCACTCCAGTCCCGCGCGTTCCTTCTGGCGCTTGACCAGCTGGTACTTGCCGACCCACTCGACCTGGGCTGCCACCGAGAAGAGGTCGGCGCGCATGCGGTCGAGGACGGACTGCCACAGCGTGAGGATCTCCTGGTCCGCCGCCGTCGGCTTGGTTCCGGTCTCCTTGAAGGTGTCCAGGACGAGGTCGAGGTAGACCTGCTGGAGTTCGGCGGCCGTGTAGGAGCCGCCGGCCGTGCCGATCTTGTAGTCGAGGTCCGGGTGGTGGGAGACGTTCCACGTCTCCTGGACGGGATCGTCCATGACGATGGAGTCCCAGCGCAGGTCGGTGCCCTGCTCGATGGCCCACAGGACCAGGGAGGTCGTGCCGAAACGCAGGAAGGCGGACACGTCGAACATGTTGCCGTCTCCGCCGATCACGTGCAGGCGGCGGAACTGTGCGGGGTTGGCGTGGGGCTCGTCGCGCGTGTTGATGATCGGGCGGTTGAAGGTCGTCTCGAGTCCGACCTCGTTTTCGACGAAGTCCGCGCGCTGAGACATCTGGAAGCCGGGGACCTCGCTCTTTTGCCCGCGTCCGACGCGGCCCGCGCCACAGATGACGGGGCGGGTGACCATGAAGGGGGTCAGGCCGCGCACGATCGTGTCCAGGTCGGTGATGCGTGGCATCTGGTAGTTCTCGTGGGTGCCGTAGGCCGCGCCCTTGCCGTCGGTGTTGTTTTTGACGAGAACGATGGGCTCCTCGCCCAGTGCCTCCAGGCGCTCCATGACGCGCCTGGCGATCACCTCGCCCGCTCGATCCCACAGGAGGGCGTCGCGTGCCCCCAGGGTTTCGGGCGCGGAGTATTCGGGGTGGGCGTGGTCGACGTACAGGCGCGCGCCGTTGGTGAGCACGGCGGTCGTCGCTGCCGGCAGGGCAAGTTCCTCTGCCGTGGGGCGTGCGACGCGCTCGGAGCCGCCGGACGGCGCGAGGTGGTACGGATCGTCCGTGAGGAGCGACGGGTCGACGGCCGCGCGCGACATGCGCATGCCGCGCAGGTCATTGAGCGGATCCTCGCCCGTGTAGTCCCAGCGCACGACGCCAGCGCCCTCGGCCGGGGTCCCAGCGCGCGAGATCTCCCCGTAGGCGGAGACGACGCGGGTGGACAGGGCGATCGGGTTCGCCCAGGCGTCGCCCGGGCGGTAGACGCCGTACTCGGTTTCGGTCCCGATGATGCGTTCGCTGCTCATTTCACCACTCCAATCGGCTTGACGCTGACGATCTCGGGCGCGAGCCCGCTCGTGCGAGCCCAGTCCTCCGGCGAGGACGTCGCTGCCAGCTCCAGCGACTCGTTCATTTCCTCGTGCACGCCGCGCAGCAGGTGACCCATCGTGAGCCCCGCGGCCTCGCCGCTCAGGGCGTCCTTGATCGCGTACTTCTTCGCGCGCTCCACGATCCCCGCGATGAGTGCGCCGGAGACGAGGTCGGCCAGGTAGATGCGCTTGTGTTCGCCGCTCACGAGCGTCGCGAGGAACAAAGCGGTCGTCTCGTCGCGGGTGTACAGCGCCTCCACGGCGCGTTCGATCATCCCCGCCACGGCCTCGTCGAGGCCACCGAAGCGGGCGACCTCGGAGGCATGAATGGGCACCCGAGGGGTCAGGTACTTGGAGAAGATGTCGAGGGCGCCCGCGCGGTCGGGGCGATCCACCCGGATGCGCACGTCCAGACGCCCGGGGCGCAGGACGGCGGGGTCGATCATGTCCGCGCGGTTGGAGGCGCCGATGATGACGACGTTGTCGAGGGACTCGACGCCGTCCATCTCTGCCAACAGCTGCGGGACGATCATCGTCTCCACGTCGGAGGACACGCCCGTGCCGCGCGTGCGGAACAGCGCCTCCATCTCGTCAAAGAAGATGACGACGGGGGTGTCTGCGGCCGCGAGCGTGCGCGCGCGGGCGAAGATCGCGCGAATCTGCCGCTCGGTCTCGCCCACGAACTTGTTGAGCAGCTCCGGGCCCTTGATCGACAGGAAGAACGTCGAGGCTCCGCCGCGCCGGGACAGGGAGTTTGCGACCGCCTTGGCGATGAGTGTCTTGCCCGACCCGGGCGGGCCGTACAGAAGGATTCCCTTGGGCGGGCGCAGGCCGAACTGACGGTAGAGCTCGGGGTGATTGAAAGGCATCTCGATGGAGTCGCGCACCTGGGCGATCTGCGCGTCGAGGCCTCCGATGTCCCCGTAGGTCACGTCGGGCACCTCGGGGGTGAGGAGCTGCTCGACGTCCTCGCGCACGATGCGTTCGAGCGCGATACCCGAGCGTGCGTCCACGACGAGGGAATCCCCGGGACGCAGGTTGCCGTGACGTAGCGGCCCGGCGAGCTCCAAGAGAGTCTCCGCGCCGCCCTCGGCGGCGACGAGCACGCGGTCGGGGCCCACGAGCTCCAGGACGGAGACGACCTGCCCGCTGCGCGCGAAGTCGTCCGCGGCGACCGCGATCATCGTGTCGTCCAGGCGTACCCACTGCCCGTAGGACAGGTCGGTGACGTCAAGCTTGGGCGAGACCGCCACGCGCATGCGCTTGCCGCCCGTCACGACCTCGATCTGGCGCGCGGCTGGGAAGGCTCGCACGAAGGTCGCGAGCGTCTGCGGCGGGCGCGACACGTCAGCCAACTCGCCCTGAAGGCGGATCAGCTCCGTGCGGGCGGCCGTCAGAGCGCTCGTGAGGCGGCCGTTCTTCTCTTCCAGCGAGACGACGCGCCGTTCGAGCGAGAGGCGCTGGTCGGTGTCATTCATCGGTGTGTGCCTCGCGTCCCTCGCTGGCCCACGTGTCGGCCTGCGCGACGACGTCGCGGCGCACCTTGCGGACCTTCTTCTCAGAGTTCACGCGCTGGCCGACCTTCTCCAGGGACCAGTCCTGCTCGTCGTCCCACGCACCGCCCTGGCCTTCGGCAGCCTTGGCTGGGCGTGTCGAGCGCTCCTGCGGCGTCACGCCGGGGGCGAGCAGACGAGTCACTACAAGGAATCCGGTGTGAGCGACCATACGATGCTCGGGGCGCACCGCCAGGCCGTCAAGATGCCACTCGCGGCGCATATCCTCCCACGCGATCGGATCTGTGAAGCGTTCGGATGCGCGCAGGTCCTCGACCAGGCGCGACATCTGGGTCACCGTCGCGACGTAGCAGACGAGAACGCCGCCGGGAATGAGCGCATGCGTGATGGCCTCGATGTTTTCCCAGGGGGCCAGCATGTCGAGGACTACGCGATCAATACTCCCCTCGTCGACCGCCCACAGCACCTCGTCCACGTCGCCGACGCGCAGATCCCACGCGGGATGACGGCGTCCGAACCATAGGTCCACGTTCGCCGCAGCGATGTCTGCGAAGTCCTGGCGGCGTTCGACGGAGATCAGGCGACCGCTCGGTCCTACGGCGTCCAGGAGCGCCATGGACAGGGCACCCGACCCGGCCCCAGCCTCGATGACCGTGGCACCCGGGAAGATATCGCCCATGTGGGTGATGACGCCCGCATCCTTGGGGTAGACAACCGCTGCGCCGCGCGGCATCGACATGACATAGTCAACCTGAAGGGGACGCAGGATCTGGAACTGACGCCCCTCGTCGGTCACGATGACCTGGCCGTCGGGGCGGCCGATAACGTCGTTGTGGTTGAATCCACCGCGGTTGGACTGGAAGCGTCCGCCATGTACCAAGATCACTTGGTGGAAGCGTCCCTTCGGGTCGCGAACCTGAACGCGGTCGCCCTCGGTCAAGGGGCCTCGGCGGGTGGGCTGGCCAAAGTCAGTGGCCGTTTCGGAATTATTACGCTGAATAGTCATTACGTAAAGAATAGCGCCTTGGGCCTCCCCGCCCCTGCCAGGACACAAATGGGGGTGGTGAGGGTTAGCGTGGTGTTCATGACAGACCTGATTGCCCCCTCCCCCGGTCCTCGTACGTGGGATCCCGCGCTGTCGGCCTCGCGCGCGAAGGAATACGAGCGCTGCCCCCTCCAGTATCGTCTGCATGTCTTGGACGGTTACCGCGAACCCGAGACGCGCGCGAAGGCGCTGGGCACGGTGGTCCACGCGGTCCTTGAGGAGCTGTTCGGACTGGCCCCGCACGAGCGTACGCCTGAAGCTGCCCGCTCACGGGTCGCCCCCGCCTACGAGGCCGTCGTGGCGAAAACCCCTGCGATTGCCGATCTTTTCACCGATGAGGAGGACCTTCAGTCGTGGCTTGAGGACGCGCGCGGGGTCATTGACGGCTACTTCGCCATTGAGCAGCCGCAGTGGATCGCCCCGGCTGCGCGCGAGCAGCGCGTGACGACGACGACAGCGGGTGGCGTGCGCCTGCTCGGTTTCATCGACCGCATCGACGCAGCCCCCGACGGGCGACTGCGGGTCGTCGATTATAAGACTGGCAAGGCCCCCGGACCGCGCTACGTGGACGAAGCACTCTACCAGATGCGCTTTTACGCGCTGCTCTTGGCCCGCACGAAGAGGCTGCCGGCCCGCATGCAGCTGGTCTACCTGCGCGCGGGTCAGGTCATCACCTTCGATCCGGTCGCCGATGATATTCGCGCCTTTGAGCGTCACATCGATGACCTATGGACGCACATCGCCTCCGACATCGCCAATGATTCCTTCGCTGCGCGCAAGAATCCGCTGTGTAATTGGTGTGGCGTGCGCTCACTGTGTCCGGTGTTTGGGGGAACCACTCCCCCGATGCCGATGGAGCATGCACAGTGGTTGGCTCGGACTCGGCTAGGCTAGGGGGCATGGATTCGAAGCAATGCGGACGTAGCGGCCTATACCTGTCGTCGATCGGTTTGGGGACCCTGACGTGGGGGCGCGATACAGATGCGCCTGAGGCCCTCGAAATGCTCACGCACTTCGTCGACGCGGGTGGTTCCCTCCTCGAGTGCTCCCCCTCGCACGGCGACGGTATGGCCGTGGACGTCGTGTCCGAGGCCGTAGCGTCGGTGGGCAGGCACCGCGTGGTTCTCGCGTGGCGCGGAGGGATGCGCCGTGCGACTGAAGGCGCGTGGGTGGGCGCGGCCGGACGCGGGGATCTGCTGCGCAGCCTGGATGATGCGTTGGCGCGACTGGACACGGATTATGTGGACGTGTGGCTCGTGGAACCGCGCCCGGAGGTGCCGTTGGAGGAGACCCTGGAGGCGGCGACCCTCGCTTACCGTAGCGGGCGCGCCCGCTACGTGGGTCTATCGCGTTCGTCTCACTGGCAGCTGGCCGAGGCGGTCACTCGTGGTGTCGTGGGTGCCAGCGCACCGATCACGCTCGTCGAATTCCCGTTCTCCCTCGTGGATGCTGCCTGCGCATCAACGGTAGCGGAACTGGCCAGCAGGGGGGTTGGTGTTCTGGCCGCGTCGGCGCTGGCAGGCGGTGCCCTGACGGGCAAGTACCGCCACACGACCCCCGCCGATTCGCGTGCTGCTTCCCCGCATCTTCGTCACATGGTTGAGCCTTACCTGTCGGGTTTCGCGAACAGTGTTATCGAAGCGACGCACCGCGCGGCTTCGGGCCTGGATCGCCGCACGGGAGACGTCGCCCTGGCGTGGGTACGCGACTACCCGGGCATCTCCTCGGCTCTCATTGGACCGCGAACAACTCGACAGCTCGACACCCTCCTGGAGTACACGGAGCCGCTGCCCGCCCCGATTCGCGAGGTACTCTCCGAGGTCGCCCAGTAGCGGCGAGCAGCTTGCAGATACGAACGAGGGGCCGAACCGTGTGGTTCGACCCCTCGCCTCATGCGCGTGCGAGACGATTGCTCTCAGTCATCGACTTCGATGAAGTCGTCGTCCTCGTCTTCGTCCTCATCGTCGTAGTCCTCATCATCTTCGTCGTAGTCATCCTCGTCAATCTCATCGAGGATGTCGAAGGGGAGTTCCACGCCCAGCTGGGTGAAGAGGATATCGTCGTAGGTGAAGAAGGCGTCGCGCAGCGCCAGCTCGGCGGCTTCGAGCGCGGCGTCATCAGCCTCGTCTCCATCGCGTGCGATGTCGAAGTGGTTCTCGAAAGCGTTGAGCAGGCGCGTCAGTGCGCGGCGGGCATCTCCAGTCATAGGTCACAGTCTACCGTGAGGACGCACACTTTTTCAGGGCAGGTTGAGCTGCGAACGGATAACGGACACCATGAGGTCCGTGCCTTTGATTTCCGCCGTCTGATCGGCACCCAGGATGCGTGTCTGCCCGTCGGAATCCAGCAGCTGCGAGGCACCCATGTTCGGGCCCAGCGGCAGGATGACCCATTCCTTCGTGGGAACGTAGTGGGCGTCGGGTTCCTCCCCTTCGATCTGCGCGGTGATGTTGGCGATGACAACGCGGGCCTGCTGGCGCGCGGCGTCGGCGCGCTTGGACTCGCGCACGTCGGTCAGGTCGCCGACAGCGTAGACGGTGGAGTGACCTGCCACCTGCATGGTCGGCTCGACCCGGATCGTGCCGTTGGGGTGCATGACGGACTCGTACTCGCTGCCGATCAGGAACCCGGTGTTGGCGCGTGCGCCGTAGCACTGGAACCAGAGATCGGCCTCGATGACCTCGCCATTCTTGGTTTCGACCATGAAGTGCGCGAGGTCGCCGACGTTCTGAGGGGGCAGGTAGGCCAGCTCGGAGCCGGTGACGACGCGAACGCCGAGGGTGGCCAGCTGCTCGCTGATCTCATTGCGCAGGGCGTCGGTGTAGCCGGGGGTGCCCAGGATCTGGTCCGAGGCCTCGACGATCGTGATGTCCAACCCGGGGAAGGCATTGGCGAGCTCACCAGTCAGCTCGATGCCGACGGTGCCACCGCCAACGATCATGACGGAGCGGGCACGCGAGAGGTTCTCGTGGAGTTGCTCGAGGCGCGCCTTGGCGACGGAGGAACGGTAGGAGGAGTACTTGGCCGGGAAAGGGTAGGTAGAACCCGTGGCGAAGACGACGTAGTCAGCCTCGATGGGGTCATGACCGAATACGTGAACGGTCGTTCCGTGGACGGCGGAGACGGTGCCTCGCACGACCTGGCCGCGGCTCAGGAGATTCGTGTAAGGCATGAAGATCGCGTGTTCCCACACCGTGTCAACGGCGGCGCGTAGCGCGGCCGCGTGGTGGACGAACTGGTCCTTCTGCTCGATGAGGATAACGTCCGCGAGGGGGTCAAGCCCCTTGGCGACCGTGACGCCTCCGTATCCTCCGCCGATGACTGCGACGCGTGCCATGACATTCCTCCTTTTGAATGGACCGCGTCTATTGTGTCATCTCACGCCCTCAAATGCGCGTGATAGGGACCTTAGTCCGCTTCCCCTCTGTCGGTGTGACTCTCAAGGCCCAGGCCGCGCGCAATATTGGGCTGGAAGAAGTTCGGTCCCTTTAAGACCTTGCCGTCCTCGCGGAGCTTGACGGAGCCGTCGGGCATGAGCTTGGACAGGTTCGACGCCTGTACTTCGGCCAGGACCGAATCGAGATTCATCCCCGACTCGATGGCCATGCCGTAGACGACGTAGACGAGGTCAGCCAGGGCGTCGGCGGCCTCGATAGCATCGCGTTCCCCCTCGTCGGCGGCGACGGCCTCGGCGGTGGCGGCCTCGATGATCGCGCGGGCGCGCGGGCCGTAGACTGCGCCCATAAGTTCGGCGAACTCCTCGGCGATCAGGCTCATGCGCATGTTCATGCGCTCGTAGTCCAGCGTCGGATCGCTGAAAGGACGGATGGGGACGGAGTAGGTGTGGTGGAACTGCAGGACCAGCTCCATCGGGCTGGGTGCGGGTGTTGGGACGGACGAGGCCGTGGTGTCCTTCTCGCTCATGCGTGGTCCTTTCGTGCGTTATCCCAGGCAGTGGCCAGGATGTTGGAAAATGCTGTGACGGTCTGATGTCCGTCGACGAGGAATTGGGAATCCATGACGTAGGTGGGAACCGAGGCCACCCCCATGTGCATCGCCATCTGATAGTCGGAGTAGACGCGCGAGGCCCATTCCTCGTCGCCAACAGCGAGGGCGGCGAGGTCGGGCGGCATGCCAATGTCCTGCGCACAGCCGATGAGCACCTCGGGATGGGAAATATCCAGGCCCATTTCGAAGTGGGAACGCATAATCGCCTCGGCGACCTTGAGGTGGAGAGAGTCCGGGCCGGCGACCGTGTCATTGTCGATGTCGGCGTCGTGGGCGGCCGCAATAACCCGGTGCGCACGGGAGGTAGGAGCGATGATGAGGGAGTCAAAGTCAAAGCGAATGCCCTCTCGAGCACCCAGCGCCCGCATGCGTTCGTCGGCCTCGCGTACCTCTTCCAGGTTGGCAGCCCCGGATTCAACGAGAGCGACGATGCGTGGCTTGTCGAGCGCTGCCTCCAGGTCGGGGTCGAGCAGGTAGGCGTGCAGGTAGACCTCCATCTCGGTGCCGTGTTCACAGCGGGACATGGCGGTGCGCAGGTGTCGTAGGCCCAGGTAGCTCCACGGGTCACACGTGTCGAGCCACATATCAATTCGCACAGCGTCTCCTCACGGTTGATATGGAAAACCCCGGGGCCTTTCGGCCCCGGGGCATTTCGTGCGCGGAGGGGGACTTGAACCCCCACCCTCGTAAAATGAGGACTAGCACCTCAAGCTAGCGCGTCTGCCTATTCCGCCACCCGCGCAGGTGATCGGTGCGAACCGTTGTGATCCGCAAGCGAGTAGAAGCTTAACACGATTACATCGACATGCGCCAATCGAAACTAGGAATCGGTTTTTTCGCCCTTCAGGCGGGAGTCCAATGTCGAGAAAACCTTTGCAATTGCTTCGATATCGGCATCCGTCATGCCGTCTAGGAGATACTCAGCCACCGTCTGCTGATGCAATTCTGTGGCAGCAAGCACAGTCTGGATTCCCTGAGTGGTCAGGCATGCGTCGTAGCCGCGGCGATCAACCTTGGAAGGGATGCGCTCGACCCAGCCGTCGCGGGAGAGGTTAGAGACCAGGTAGGTCACGCGCGACGGCGAGTAGACGACGCGATCAGCCAACTCACCCATGCGCAAGCGATGGCTGGGGGCCTCCCACAGTGCCAGGAGAATGTTGTAGTCGGGCATAGATACGCCGTAGGCGCGCTTTAGGCGTGTTTCAAGGATTCCCTGCAGGCGTCCGGACGCCTCGAAGAAGACTCGCCACGCGGCTGCACGCGCGCTATTGGCCTGAACGATCGGGGTGAGCCGTGATCGCGATTCCACGTGTGCCTCTCTCATAGTCGTTTCGGGTGTTTCTCTCGGGATAATAGGGCATAGTGACTAAGAAAGCACCAAGAACCAGGGGATTTTATGTCGTTGACTTTTTCTGCTGTGCTGTTTGATGTTGACGGGACGATTGTTAATTCTGCGCCCGTCATCATGGGAGCATTCCGGAGCACATTGTCAGACTTTGGACTGGAGATTCCAGATGATCAGCGCCTTCGTACCTATGTTGGCCCTCCCCTGTGGTACTCGTTTGGCGACCTGGGTTATTCGGGACAGCTGCGCGCGGACCTGGTTTCGCGTTACAGGGAACGCTACATGGACCACTATCTTGATCCTGAGCCTTTTGACGGTGTGCGTGATCTGCTGTGGGATCTGCACCATGCGGGCGTTCCCCTTGCGACGGCCACATCCAAGCAGACACCGATGGCGATCGCGCAGATGGAGCATTTGGGCCTTGCGGATGCCTTCGACGTGATCGCGGGGGCGACGCCGGATCCGGGGTCGTCGAAGACGACGGTCATTCACGAGGCCGTGGCTCGCTTGGGCGCGATGGGCGCGGACGTGTCGCATCCCGTCATTGTTGGCGACTCTATCTGGGACGTGCGCGGCGGCCACGAGGCCGGCATCCCCGTCATCGGTGTCGGTTGGGGGTATGCGACGGAGGATGGTCTGGATGACGCCGAGGTTGTGTGCGAGACGGTCGAGGATCTTCGCGCGCTTCTCATGCCGGCCGGCTGCTGAGGGGCGTTAGCGGAAGTCGCGCGAGCGCACCTGGATGGGCAGATGCACGGGAGCGAGCCGGAAGGCTCGAACGTTGACTGCGCCGTCACCCCACTCGAGCGTGCCACGTACGAGCAGGGCACCCGACTCGAGGCCGATGCGTCGAAATTTGTTCCAGGTACCCACAGCCACCGAGACGTTGACGAATCCGGACTCGTCTTCGAGGGACAGGAAAGTGACGCCGCCGCCGGTGTGGGGGCGCTGTCGGTGCGTGACCAGCCCAGCCACGTCGACGATCCTCCCGTCAAGGTGGGCGCCGAGTTCTGCGGCGCGCAACACGCCGGGCGGCAGGTCCCCTCTCAGATAGGAGAAGGGGTGTTTCCCGGGGGTGAGTCCGGTTGTCTCGATATCGGCGCACATCTGCTCGGTGCGCGTCAGAGGTGGCAAGTCGGGGACGCGGGTGCCTACTTCGGTACCCGGTAGGAAGGGCTGCCATTCCCCCTGCCGCGCAGTCGGCGCGGCCAGCGCCCCCGCGGCCCAGGTTCCCTCGCGTCTGCCCACGCCCAGGCATTCCAGTGCTCCTGCCATGGCAAGACACTCCATGTCCGATGCGCTCAGGTGGGCGCGGTTCGCCAGGTCCGCTTGGGAGGAAAAAGCTCCCGTTTCTCTCACCCTCACGATGCGCTCGGCAGCCCGCCCCAGGCCTCGTACCGACGATAATCCGATGCGCACCGCCAGCTCCTCGTCCACGTCCAGGGGAATGACCTGACGCGACGGGAGTGGGTCGGGGCGGCCCTCCCGATACTCCTGCTCCCCGGGAACGCCGGGTGCACATTGCACGCCCGTGTCCAGGAAAGAGTCGTTGACCGAGGGTCCCAGGACCGTCACTCCGTGCCTGCGCGCGTCCTGGACCAGCGTCGCCGACGAGTAGAAACCCATCGGCTGGGAGGAGAGAATCGCCGCGTAAAAATGCTCGGGCGCGTGAACCTTGAGCCACGCGGAGGCGTAGACGATGTGCGCGAAAGAAAAAGAGTGCGACTCGGGGAAACCGAAGTCCGCGAAGGCCTTGAGCTGATCGAAGATGCGTTCGCGCGTGAGCGTGTCGATCCCGCGCTCTTCCATGCCCGCCATGAGTTCTCCCTTGAGGGCTTCCATGCGCTCGGGGCTACGCTTGGCACCCATCGCTCGGCGCAGCTGGTCAGCGCGTGCCCCAGACAGGCCAGCGGCGTCCGTGGCAATGCGCATGAGCTGCTCCTGAAAGAGGGGCACCCCGAGGGTTTGGCGCAGCGCGGGTTCGAGGAGCGGGTGCAGGTAGGTGACCGGCTCACGTCCCGCACGCCGACGCAGATAGGGGTTGACCGCATGCCCCTGAATGGGGCCGGGGCGCACGAGTGCTACTTCGACGACGATGTCGTAGAAACAGCGCGGTTTGAGGCGCGGCAGCGTATTCATCTGCGCGCGCGACTCGACCTGAAACACACCCACGGTGTCGGCGGCGCAGAGCAGGTCGTAGACACGCGGGTCTTCTTCTGGCAGGGTATGCAACCCCAGAGGCTGATCCCGGCGTCCACGCAGCGAGCGTGGTGCCCACCCGCGCACGTGTGGATTCGCCGGTCCATCCGCTCGAATGTCGTCAGCTTGTAGTTCGTCAAAGGCGACGCGCAGCGCCGTGAGCATACCGAGGGAGAGCAAGTCAAACTTGACCAGACCAGCGTCCGCGCAATCCTCCTTATCCCACTGCAACACCGTGCGTCCCTCCATGGCAGCCCATCCCACCGGACAGATACGAGAGACCGGCTGGTCGGTGAGCACCATACCGCCCGAATGGATACCCATGTGCCGGGGCAGGCGCAACAGAGCCCGGGCGGCGTCGCCAACGAGTGCTGGCACTTCCCCCTTTCCCCGCGACCACGCCTGCGCACTGCCCGCCGGGTATCCCAGCGCCCGCGCCGCGTCACGCATCGCCGAACGTGGTCGATAGGTGATGACGTTAGCGACCTGTGCCGCGCGGTCGCGCCCGTAGAGGTCGTAGATGTGCCGGATAACCTCCTCACGCCTACAGGCCTCGATATCGATATCGATGTCGGGCGGCCCCGAGCGCGCGTCCGACAGGAAGCGCTCGAAAAGGAGGTTGTGGCGCACCGCGTCCACCGCCGTGATGCCCAGGCAAAAGCACACAGCCGAGTTTGCGGCACTGCCCCGCCCCTGACACAAGATGCCGCGCTGGCAACAAAAATCGACGATTTCCTTGACGATCAGGAAGTACCCCTCGAATCCGAGGCGCTCGATAATGCCTAGCTCGCGGTCAATCGTCTCCCATGCCCGCGGGGCTTCCTCCCGCGGTCCGTAGCGCTCGCGGGCCCCCTCGTGAGCGAGATAGGCGAGCCAGCTGCCAGAAGAGTATCCCTCTGGGACGTGGATGCGCGGAAGCCGGGGAGCGACGAGACGCAGGTCGAAGGACGCTTCCTCCGCGACCTCGCAGGAGTGCACGAGCGCCTCGGTGTGAGCGACATGCAGACGGGCCATCTCTGCGGGTGAACGTAGGAAGGGCCGATGTGCTCCGAGGTGAGCCACGGCCTCGTCCAACGAGGAACGCAGACGGGTCGCCGCAAGGATGTCACCGAGGGCACGCTTGGAAGGTGCAGACATTCGCGCACCCGTCGTGGCGAGCAGTCGAACCCCCATCCCCTGTGCAAGCTCGGCGAGAGTGTCTCCCGCGTCGAGGCCGTCTCCGGCTGCTGCCTGCCACTCGATGAGGAGGTGATCCACCCCTCCAACAGCCTCCGCGAGCGCACCGGCCACGCGCCGCGCCCATGTGGGACCACCGGTGTATAGGGCGCGCATGAGGGGTCCGCGCCTCCCCCCGGTCATGATGAGCAGGTCAGCGCCAGCCTCGCTTACGTCCTCGAGGGTAAAACGTGGAGCGCGCTCCCCTGTCTGTGACAGCGCGCGCTCGCTCATCATGCCGACGAGGTTTTCGTAGCCGTGGGGGCTTGAGGCCAGGATGGGGAGACGGATACCTGGCTCCTCCGCGCCGGGGGCGAGTCCCCAGCCACTCGCCTGAGCGCCTGGAACGACTGCTCGCAGCGTGCTCGGGTCCAGGGTGATCTCGGCCCCGTAGACAATCGGCAGGCCGCAGCTGCGCGCCGCCATCGTGGTCTGCACAGTCGAGTACATGCCGTCGACGTCGAGAATAGCGAGAGCATCCAAGCCTAAGCGTGAAGCCTGCGCGACCATATCCGCAGGCTCGTCGGTGCCCTCCAGGAAGGTGAACGCACTGTGAGCGTGCAGTTCGGCGTATCGGGGTTCATTGGTCACCCATCCATCATATCGAACATATGTTCGATAATGCTGTGTTGGCCTGCATTACCTCCGTACAACCGAATCTCCTCCGAGATCTACAAGCCCTATCCTGGTCGCATGGATTCCATGCTCGCAGCGTCGCTTCCTTCCCCCGGCTCCCTCACCCTGGTTCGCCGCCCACTGCCAATCCTGGGGCCGCGCGACGTCCTCCTGAGAGTCGAAGCCACGACTCTGTGCGGCACGGACTTGCGTATCGTCACCGGACAAAAGACGCACGGCGTCACCCCCGGCGTGATCCTCGGCCACGAGATCGCCGCGCGCGTGTGGAAGCTCGGCGTGGACCTTCGCCCAGGAATCGACGCGCCCGCACCGGGAACCCAGGTGGGCCTCGCCCCGGAAATTGCCTGCGGCCATTGCGTGCCCTGCACGGCCGGACGTTCAAACGTCTGCGCGAACATGGCGCTCTTTGGAACCGGAGTGGACGGAGGACTCGCCGACGTTATCCGCGTACCCGAACGGGCGCTGGCATGCATCACCCCCAGCGCCCGCGAGATTGCGCCACCACTCCTGGCCCTGGCCGAACCCCTCTCATGCTGCCTGCGTGCCCGAACTCGCCTCCCCATCACCTCAACCTCGCGAGTCCTCATCCTGGGCACAGGCCCCATCGGCCTCATCCACTGCGCGCTCGCTGCCGCCGCGGGCGCGTCCGTCATGGCGTGCGGGCGACCCGCGCGTTTGGATCCTGCGCTCGCCCTCGGCGCGAGTACCGTGACCGCCTCACAGGGCGATGAACTCGTCGCGACGGTCCGCGAGTGGAGCGGTGGAGCTGGCGCGGACGTCGTTATCATCGCGGTGGGCGATCCCGGCCTCGTCCCCATCGCCGCCCAGTGCACCGCCATTGGCGGCTACATCTCCTGCTTCGCGGGCTTCCCCGCAGGAACGCTCGCCCAGATCGACCCGAACCTGATCCACTACCGAGAGCTCACCATCTCGGGTAGCGCGAACGCCACCCTGGAGGACTACGCGGCCGCCGTTGCCGCCCTCTCAACGGGTGCGCTCGACCTGTCCCCACTCATCACCCATGAGTTCCCCCTCACCCAGGTGGACGCCGCGCTCGACGCCGTACGCTCGCGCGCCGGCCTCAAGGTCGCTGTGAGCCCCGGAAGCGGCAAGCCGACCGAGCGCTAGTCAAGCAGCCCCCGCAGGTCCGCGGCGCTGAGTGACGCACTGGCACCCGTCCCATTCATCACCGAGGAAATGAGCCGACGCTTACGGTCCTGCAACTCCACAACCTTCGCCTCGATCGTGTCAGCGGCAACCAGACGATAGACATTCACCTTCTTCGTCTGACCAATGCGGTGCGCGCGGTCGATCGCCTGCTCCTCAGCAGCCGGATTCCACCACGGATCCATGACGAAGACATAATCCGCCTCCGTCAGGGTCAGGCCCGACCCACCCGCCTTGAGAGAAATGAGGAACACCGGTGCCTCACCCGAACGGAAGCGCTCGATAACCTCCGCCCGGTTGCGGGTCGAGCCGTCCAACTGCACAACCGACACGCCACGCCGCTCCAGCACGTGCCGAATACGCGCCAGGAACGACGTGAACTGGCTGAAAATCAGCGCACGGTGGCCCAGCGGCACGATCTCGTCGAGGCGGTCCGCCACGTACTCCACCTTCGCCGACCCCACATGTGCATAGGACTCCTCCACCAGGGCCGGGTCGAGCGCGAGCTGACGTAGCCTCGTGATCGATGCCAGAACGCTCATGCGATTCGCGTCCGGATCCACCAGCAAATCGAGGATGCGGGCGCGCTCGCGGGCCAGATACTGGTCGTAGATGTGGCGATGTTCCTTGCCCAGCTCGACGCGCACGACGTCGACGATCTTGTCGGGCAGGTCGGTGGCCACCTGTTCCTTCGTGCGCCGCAGGATAAAGGGGGCAACGTAGGAGGTCAGGCGCGCGAGCATGTCGGGATCCCCACCCTCGATGGGTCTGCGCACCTTCTGGGTGAAGGCCTCCCACGGGGGCAGCAGCCCCGGGCATGTCAAGGACAGAAGAGACCACAGGTCGCCCAGGGAATTCTCGATGGGGGTGCCGCTCACTGCCAGACGCCAGGGGGCATCCATGTCGCGCAGTGCGCGGTATATTGCCGTGCGGGGATTTTTGACCGCCTGCGCCTCGTCGATGACGACGCCGGACAGGGCGACCTCGCGCCACTGCTCGGCTTCGAGGCGCACCAACGTATAGGAGGTAACGACGATGTCGCAGGCCTCGGCCTCCTCGCGGATCGTCGTTCCTCGTCGCGCGGCGGTCTCAGCGACGCAACGCACGCGCAGGCCGGGCGTGAACGTCGCGGCCTGTTCCGCCCACACACCCACGACCGAGGTAGGAGCGACCACGAGGACCGGGCCGCGCCCCACCTCCGCCGCGCGCAGGGACGCGATCGCCGACAGGATCTGCACGGTCTTGCCCAGGCCCATGTCGTCGGCCAGGACACCACCCAGTCCGGCGGATAGACGCGAGGTCAGCCAGGCGTGCCCGTGCCGCTGATAGGGGCGTAGAAGCGAGGCCAGGGCAGGGATGGGAGCCAGCCCATTGTCCGAGTGCTCGCCACGCAGCGCGGCGATACGCGTGCGCCACGACGCCGAGAGCGACACTGAGTCGGCCTGCTTCTCGAAGAGCTCGTAGAGGCCCACCTGCACGGGAGTGAGGCGCAGGCCCTCGCCCTCCCACCCCGCAAGGGACCGAGCCTCGTCCAGCAGAGTAGCCAGCGCGCGGATGCGCGGGCCGTCCAGACGCACCCACACACCGTGGGCCTCAACATAGTCGTCACCGCGTGCGATCGCCTCCAACGCCTCACGTACGCTCAGCAGATGGTCGCCAACGCGCACGCGCACGTTCAGATCGAACCAATCCGACTCCGTGCTCTCGACGGACACGTCCACATCCATCCCGTCTTGCGACACCTCGATGGCGCGCACATCCTGCGCGACGTCCCACACGAGGCCGTCCACGCTCTCGCGATCAACGACGGTTGAGAGGAACTCCGGCACGCGCCACGGGTCGATGCGCCCCAAACCCGGCAACGGCGTCCACAGGTCTGCTCCCACCGAGATTCCCCACCTGTTGACGCGATCCGCGAGGGTGGCCACAGCCTCGTCCCCCATGCTGTGGGCGAGCGGGGCACGCGAGCGCGAGCGCCCCTCCTCGTACTCCGCCCACCAGCGCACGACGACCGAGTTTTCGTCGCAACGCAGCGTGCCCACAACCGCGACCTGCGGTGTCGCATCGGCGTCGAAGCTCCCATCTGAAGAACTCATGACGAAACGCCGACGCAGCGCCGTCAGCCACGTCCCTCGGAATTCCGCCACATCTGCGGCTGGAACAACCAGCGGTCGATCCAGCGGGAACCCTTCCAACGCCTTCAAGCCTTCGATGCGCGCCGCGCGCATCCCCCCGTCAAGCAACAGCAACCCCGTGTCGCGGTCAATACGCGGGTGTGCGACGACCTGATCACCGTTGCGAGCGACAACCCGCATCTCAAGGCCCTCCTCGGAGGTCCTCACGTCAATATCCGCATCCCACGTGGCATGCGACAGTACGAAAGGTTCACGTCCGTCCACCGACGCAAAAAGCTCCACCCCCGCGCGCACCAGGCGCGCGAGCCACGCGTACGCATGCTCGCCGAGCGAACTGAGCGTCACCTCTGTGCGCGCATGCCACGAACGCGACTCACGCGAGAGCCGATACCCCTCACGCAGCAGCGACACGTGAGTCGGATCCAAACCATCCGTCACCGACTCCCACTGCGTCGCCGTCAGGTCCAGCCACGACGCCCGTTTCGCACTCCACGCCGACGAGGCTCCCCTGCGCAGCGGGATCAACGACACCGCCACGCTCGGATCGTGCGCATCGATAACGAGTGCCAGCGGATCCCCGCCGCGTTCATGAGATATGCCCAGCACCTGCTCGAGGACGCGACTCCACTCGGGCACGGCCCCCCTGCTCTCGAGCGCCTCGGCGCGCGCAGCGATCAGCACCGCCACGGCGTGCGGACAATCCGAACGCAAGGAGCAGGCGCATGCGAGTGATGGGCGAAGCGCACCGTGAGCGATCCGTACACGATATGTCAGTCCCTTGTCTTTGACGCGGGCCTCAAGATGGTCCTCGGATTGGTCCCAGAGCAGCTCTTTCACCGCTCCATTGCGTTCCAAACGCAGGCCGTTTGCCCAGGTGGCGGGGCCGACGAGGGCCATGATGTCATCGTCCGACATCGATGCGAGGATATCGCTGAACTCGTGGGTCACCATCCTTTCAGTCTACGGCACGGCCGCTGGACTCGTCACCGTCAGTTGTCAAGGCCCTCTGCCATCCACTCACCCCCACTCCACACGAGAAGCGCTACCTGTCCATCTTCGAGCGTGGCCCGCATGTAGGCGCGGGCGCGCTCCCCCGACCACCAGCACCCGCCCACGGGCCAGGGGCCAGCGATAGCGCGGATTCTGCAACGCTGACCGGCACACAGCTGGGGCGAGTACTGCGAGCGCTCCCAAGACTCACCCGAGGGAAGAAGCCGACCCGGTAACCCCTCCCCGCCGTTCTTGGTGAGGAGGTAGGCGGGGGTCGCTGTCAATGATCCGCGTTGGTCGACGCGCACGTCGCCACCAGCTCCCGGCTCTGCGACCAAGAGCACGGGGATGGGAGTGTCGAAGAGGGTGGACGGCGGCTCGGCGACGGCCCCCTCCCAGGCACCCACGCGAGAGCGCAGCGGCTCCTGGTTGCCCCAGGGCGCCATGACGATGCGGCTACGCGGATCGTACCCGCCCTGCACGCGCGGGACCAGCAGCGCGTCCGGCCCCGCCAGTCCCTGGATCCGCACGGCGCTGCGCGACACATCTGACTTCCTGTTGCTGCGCCCCCACAGGGCCGAGGAGTCGATTCCAGGGCACGGGTCGCAGGCCGTGAGGCGAATCGAGCGGGCCTCGCCGGAGGGTCCCTGGTCGCACGCCATCCACCCTGTGAGAGTCCACCGCACGCGCAGGGCGATGTCGGCGGGCACCGACAGGTCACACCCGCTCCACGTGCGGCTGCGCGAGCCGCCCCCGCCGTCCTCCACGTCGATACGAAGCGTGTGCGACACCAGAGCGGCACCATACAGTCGGCCAGCGAGCTCCTCGGCTGCGCGGATAACGGGGACTGTCATGGTCTGGACGCTTTCTCCCCCACCGTCGATGTCGTACTCGACCGTAATATCCGACTGCGCGCGCTCGCTGGACAACACGGCGGCATCGCCTCCCGAGGCCAGGATCCACAGCCGCTCACCGACGTCGCCGAAGCGTTCGAGGACGGGGCCTCGTCCGAGCTGCAGCAGATCCGCGCAGCTGGTGATGCCCAGGCTCGCCAGGAGGTCGACGGTGGCAGAAGTCCGATCTCGCATCGACGGCGGCACGCATCCCAGAGCGCGGGGCAGACCGATCCCTGACAGGAAGAATCGCGTGTCCTCGGCGGGCACAATTCGCCCCGCCCTGGCGGCCTCCACCGAGGCCAGCGGCCCGTCAGCAATACCGACGAAGCATTCGACACCCACAGCCTCTTCAATCGCATCAACGAGTAGGGAGGCTGCCTGTTCCTCGCCACCCGCCCAGCGCGCGGGGCCGCGCGCCCGACACCTGGCTAACCCCGGGCGCAGGCACTCGACACCGGCAGCGACCGTGTCGAAGGCATCGATGACACCGTTGAAAGCGCGGGCCTCACGGTCCGGATCACGCGGTAAGCAGATCAGCTCCGGGCACAGGTAGGTCGCCTCGCGCACACTCATACCTGCCCGCACACCGCAGCGCCGGGCGGATGCACTGGCAACCTCGATGCGCTTAGCATGAACAACCGCGCCGACACCACCCGGGGGCAGGTCGACCACGAGGCAGTTGACAGGCCAGTCAGGAATCCACAAGACCATGTAGCGCACCTAGACCACCAGCCGCATACTCCCCGCTCCTGCTGCGTCGCGCGAGAGTCCCGGCCACATGCGCAGTGTCACGAGGGTGCGCCCCAGAGAGCGGGCACGCGCCGCCAGGGTTCGTTGCTCGGTACGGGAGAGCTGGGGAAGATCCAGGCATACGACGTCGCATCCCTCCAGAAGTAGCGCGCACAGCTGCCCCGCGTTCGCCTCCTCGTCAGGGTTCAGGACCAGCACGCGCTCTAAGTCCATCCCCTGGCGCTGCGCCCACTCCCATCCGATATGGCGCACGCCACATACGCCAACCCATCCCTCAGAGGGGCAGACATCAATGAGGAGCCGAATCAACTGCCTCCTCTTCTGCGGACCCAGGAGCACCGGAACGAACCCACCCATCGAACACCTCTCCTCGACGTCGAGTCGACCACACAGACCGACCGAATTTTCGGCGCGACTCAAGGCCTCGCGGGCCTTACGCAGGCGCATGCGCGCGTTGGACACCTCTCCTCCTTCCCCAACACACATAGAACATCTGTTCGATACGGGAAGTGTAGAACCCCGCTCACACACCTGCGTCCCGAGCGCACGTTCCCCATCTCATACGCAACAATGGAGAGGAGAGAAAAGGAGCACACATGAACATCGATACTCGCCCCCCAGCACCCGCCCCCTTCGAGGGAATCGATCTGCCCAGCTTCACCCTAACCTCGTCCACCCTTACCGACGGCACACCGATGCCGGAGGCGGCCACCGCGCGCGGAGGCTCGCTCTCCCCCGACCTGGCGTGGGAGGGGTTCCCGGAGGGCACGGCAAGCTTCATGCTGACCTGCTTCGACCCAGACGCCCCGATCCCCTCTGGCTGGTGGCATTGGGCGATCCTGGATATCCCCGCATCGATGACGCACCTGGACGAGGGTGCCGGCACCTCCGACCTAACCCTCGACGGTCCCGCATTCCACCTGCGCGGTGATGCGGGCGAGGCCTCCTACTTTGGTGCCGCGCCGCCCGCCGGTGACCGCCCACACCGCTACATTTTCACGGTGCACGCCCTCGACGTGGACACCCTGGGCCTCGATGACGACGCAACCCCTGCCATGGCCTCGTTCGCGGCGCTCGAGCACACGATTGCGCGCGCCACCCTGACCGTCACACACCAGGCCTGAGGACATGCTGCACATCATTTTCTGGGAGCCGGAGATCCCCGGTAACACGGGTGCGGCAATCCGTCTGTCGGCCTGCACGGGGTCCATGCTGCACCTCGTGAAGCCGCTGGGCTTCGACATGGACGATGCGAAGCTGCGCCGTGCGGGGCTGGATTACCACGACCTCGCGCACGTCATGGTGCATGAATCCCTGGACGACGCGCTCGCGCAGGTTCCGGGACGCGTGTGGGCACTGACGGGACATGCGAGCGCCATGTACTCGGACGTGTCCTACGCGGATGGCGACGGCCTGCTATTTGGGCGCGAATCGGTGGGCCTGTCCGAGGAGGCGATGAGCCACCCGCGCGTAGAGAAACGTATTCGCATCCACATGCGCGAGGGCGTGCGTTCACTCAACTTGGCCAATTCAGCATCGATCGTCCTGTACGAGGCGTGGCGCCAGCTGGGCTTCCCGGGCGGCGTCTAGCCGCTGGCAGACAAGAAACCGCAGACAGGAACGAGGCCCGGGTCGGATTACTCCGCCGGGCCTCGTAACGCGCGATCACCTCAGGGACGAGACTGTGGTCAGTGCCCCTTCCACGGCGAACTCGAGCGCTCAACCTGTTCGGCGAGCGACACGATCCTGCGCGGATTCGAACGCCACATCCACACGACCCCAATAAGGGAGACGAGTAACGGCAGATAGTAGAAGTCCGCGCCCATGCCGGTCCACGCCGAGCGCGCAACGTTGAGTTCGTCCAAGCCGAGGGAAGCAACCCACAGGATGATCGGCACGGCGATCGACAGACCGATGCTCACCCAGCCGACCTGTCGCATGCGCTTGCCATTGTGGGTCAGGGCCGTCGCGGCGACGAGGTAGTCGACGCCAGCCAGGAGTGCAACGATCTGCGGACCCCAAGGCTTGCCCTGCCCATGGAAGAGATCGACGATAGCCGTTACAAAAATCCAGGCCCCCAGGAGCCAAAACAACGCAATGATAATGCGCCCAAGCCCCAGGGAGGGAGGGCGCTTATCGCGAGCGTCGCCAACATCAGGAGTCGCGTCTTGTTCATGCACGCTTTGATCCTACCGACAGGTCCGTTGTGTCGCACCGCGTTCCGCATGACAACGCGAGGAATGCGATGCGTGTGGCCCGATGCACCAAGCCGCCCCACCGACCTGTGGGACAGCGTCACACAAACGTGGGACAATGGGCCTATATGGACCGTGAGGCCCGTCATGAAAACAACCATCTGAGCATTAAGCTCATCAACGAGGAGTTATCTACCTTGAGCGAATCGACCTACGACATCGTCATTCTGGGGGCGGGTTCCGGCGGCTATGCGACTGCCCTGCGCGCGGCACAGCTCGGCATGACAGTCGCCCTTATCGACGGCGATAAGGTGGGCGGCACCTGTCTGCACCGCGGTTGCATCCCGACGAAGGCGTACCTGCATGCCGCCGAGACGGCCGAGGCCGTGCGCGAGTCCGCGAAGTTCGGCGTCAACTCCACCTTCAACGGTATCGACATGGCCCAGGTCGGCAAGTACCGTGACTCGGTCATTGCTGGCCTCTACAAGGGCCTGCAGGGGCTTCTCAAGTCCCGCAAGGTTGAACTCATCTCCGGCTGGGGTCGCCTCGCTGACGCCAACACTGTCGAGGTGGGCGGCCAGCGCATCACCGGTCGCAACATTGTGCTGGCCACCGGCTCCTACTCGCGTTCGATCCCCGGCCTCGAGATCGGTGGCCGCGTGATCTCCTCCGATCAGGCGCTCCAGATGGACTGGGTTCCCTCCTCTGTCGTGATCCTCGGCGGCGGCGTCATCGGCCTCGAGTTTGCCTCCGTGTGGCGCAGCTTCGGTGCCGAGGTCACGATCATCGAAGCCCTGCCCCACCTTGCCAACAACGAGGACGAGGCCATCTCCAAGCAGCTCGAGCGCGCCTACCGCAAGCGCGGCATCAAGTTCCACACGAAGACCCGTTTTGCCTCCGCGACGCAGTCCGATCAGGGCGTACACGTGACCACCGAGGACGGCAAGGCGTTCGACGCCGACGTTCTCCTGGTCGCCGTTGGCCGTGGCCCCGTCACCGAAGGCCTGGGCTACGAGCAGGTCGGCATCACATTGGATCGCGGCTTTGTCATCACGAATGATCGTCTGCACACCGGCGTGGGCAACATCTACGCGGTTGGCGACATCGTCCCCGGCCTCCAGCTGGCCCACCGTGGCTTCATGCAGGGCATCTTCGTCGCCGAAGAGATCGCCGGCCTGAACCCGACGATGCAGGCCGACATCGACATCCCGCGCGTGACCTTCTGCGAACCTGAAATTGCCTCGGTCGGCATGACGGAGAAGCAGGCCCGCGAGAAGTACGGCGATCAGGTGCGCACGGTCGAGTACAACCTCGCCGGCAATGGAAAGTCGTCTATCCTGGCAACGTCGGGTCTCATCAAGCTGGTCTCGGTTGAGGGCGGTCCGATCGTGGGCTTCCACGGCATCGGCGCGCGCATCGGGGAGCAGATTGGTGAGGGCGAACTCATGGTGAACTGGGAGGCGTACCCCTCGGACGTCGCGTCCCTGATCCACGCGCACCCGAGCCAGAACGAGTCGCTCGGCGAGGCAGCTATGGCGCTGGCCGGCAAGCCCCTTCACGTCCACAACTGATACAGCTTTTATTAGGAGAACACACATGGCAACGTCAGTGACTATGCCCGCTCTGGGCGAGTCCGTCACCGAGGGCACCGTTACGACGTGGCTCAAGCAGGTCGGCGATACCGTCGAACTCGACGAGCCCATCGTTGAGGTGTCCACCGACAAGGTTGACTCCGAGGTTCCTTCCCCCGTCGCCGGCGTCCTCCTCGAGATCCTGGTTCCCGAGGATGAGACCGTCGAGGTCGGCACCGAGATCGCGCGCATTGGCGACGCGTCCGAGGCCTCGGCCCCCGCTGCTGCTCCTGCCGCCGCCCCGGCAGCTCCCGCTCCGGCGGCTCCCGTGGCAGCTGCTCCGGCTACTCCTGCCACCGCGCCCGCTCAGGGCACCGAGGTACGCATGCCCGCTCTGGGCGAGTCCGTCACCGAGGGCACCGTCACCACGTGGCTGAAGGCCGTGGGCGACGCCATCGATGCCGACGAGCCGCTGCTTGAGGTCTCCACCGACAAGGTTGACTCCGAGGTCCCTGCTCCCGTCGCAGGTTTCCTCGCGGAGATCCGCGTGCCCGAGGACGAGACCGTCGAGGTCGGCACGGTCGTCGCGATCATCTCCGAGACTGCTCCATCGGCGGCCCCTGCAGCCCCCGCTGTTGCCGTGGCTCCGGCCGCTCCCCCGGCTCCGGCTGCTCCGACTGCGCCTGTCGCTCCGACTGCGCCTGTCGCTCCCGTCGATCCGTTCCCGAACGCGTCGACTCTGGCTGCCGCCGCAACTGGCGCTCCCGTCGTTGCGACGCCGGCCACCGCAACCGGCAGCGTCTACGTGACACCGATCGTGCGTAAGCTTGCCCGCGACCTCGGCGTTGACCTGGCCACTGTGTCGGGCACCGGCGTCGGTGGCCGCGTGCGCCGCGAGGATATTGAGGCTGCCGCCGCAGCCGCTCGCGCTGCTGCCGCCGCACCTGCTCCGGCTCCGGCTCCCGCCGCAAAGGTCGAAGCTGTCCGCGAGCCCTCGCCGCTGCGTGGCACGACCGAGAAGATGTCGCGTCTGCGTCAGACGATCGCCCGCCGCATGGTGGAGTCGCTGCAGACCGCCGCCCAGCTGACCACTGTCATTGAGGTCGACGTCACCAAGGTTGCTGCGCTTCGCGCTCGCTCGAAGGACGCGTTCCTGGCCAAGCACGGCACGAAGCTCACCTTCCTGCCCTTCTTTGTGAAGGCTGCGACGGAGGCCCTGGCCTACCACCCGAAGATCAACGCGACCATCAACGACAAGGAGGTCACGTACTTCGATTACGAGCACGTGGGCATCGCTGTTGACACGCCGCGTGGCCTGCTCGTGCCCGTCATCAAGAATGCGGGCGAGAAGGACATCCCGGGTATCGCAGCGTCTATCAATGACCTGGCGGCGCGCACGCGCGATTCCAAGATCGGTCCCGACGAGCTGTCTGGCTCTACCTTCACGGTCACGAACACCGGTTCCGGCGGTGCCCTTTTCGACACGCCCGTCCTGAACATGCCCGAGACCGCGATCATGGGCGTCGGCACGATCGTCAAGCGTCCCGTCGTGATGAAGGGTATCGACGGCGCAGACGTCATCGCGATCCGCTCGATGGTCTACCTGTCGCTGTCCTACGATCACCGCTTGGTTGACGGCGCAGATGCTTCTCGCTTCCTCATGGATGTGAAGAAGCGCCTCGAAGCCGGCGAGTTTGAGGCCGACCTGGCTCTCTAATCCGCCTGTCAATGCGCTGATGGGGTGGGTCCGCAGACCCACCCCATCAGCGCATGCACCACAATGCGTCTACTTGCCCGACTGCGTGGCATCCTCATTCGATGCGTGTGTGAGCGTCGCGGAGACGACCTTGCCCGAGATCGGATCAACACGCACGTCCAGGTAGGTGGAATACGGCGCACCATACAGGTTGCAGCCACTCGCCGTGCACGTTTCGGCTTCCGATACGAGCAGGGTCACGCGCGCGTCCACGGCATCGGGTTCACATGAGACGATGGCGACGTTCTGGACGCTCGACGACAGGGCGCGCACCTGCACGCCACCTGCGCGCATATCCTCGATGCGCTGAGCGTCTTCCGTGAGCAGTTCACCGCCGAGTACGGCATCAAGCGTTGACGCATCCCCGTCTTTCATCGCTTGGTCGCGCGCCTGGATCGCTGAATTGATGAGGTCGGCGGCAGCCGTGGGATCGCAGAGTCCGACTGGCGTGTCTTCGGTCGGCGTCGTGGCAGGTGGCACCTGCGAAGGCTGCGACATTCGCGCGGATGTCCAAGCCCCGTACACGGCAACCGTCGCTCCCAAGGCAACAATGACGGAGCACGCGACGATCAACGCGGCCAATCCTTTACGGTGAGGAGACCGAGAGCTGTCCGAGGATGCAGCGCCGCGCCGCATGTGCGACGCGCGCACCTCGTCCTCGGTGAGTGTGTCCTCACGCAGGGCTGCCGCTCGTAGGTCGGCAATCACTCGTTCAGGGTCGATGGGTTCGCGCGCAATCACGTGCTCTACCGGGTCGCAGACAAGCGGCGTTGCTCCCGATCCGACGGTCGCAGCCAGCTCGTCGAAGCCCAACTCAGCCAGGACCTCGTCCATCTGAAGGAGCGACGCGATACGGCGCAGGCACTGCCGATCCCCCTCCATACCCGACGTCTCGAGGCTCCACCCGGGAGTTCCCGCTCCAGGCCCGATCTCATCGATTATGTCGATAATGACCGCTCGTCCTTGTGGCGTCACGATGATGTTCGCGGGCGTCAGGTCTCCATGCACGATACCCGCGCCGTGCAGGGCGCTCATGCCGGCGGCGATCCCTTCGACAATCTGACGTCGCGTAGCCTTCGGACGTAGGTCGGCTGATCCGATCTCAACATCGAGTGGACGTCCGGGAACGAAGTCCTGAACGATGGCCCACCGCCCATCATCTGAGCGCACGACGTCACGCAGGGCAACGACGTGCCGGGAGGAAACAGACGCCCACGCCTTCCACCGGCCGAGCAAACGCTCCCCATCGTCGGAGGAGCGCAGGGCAAGAAGCGCTTCACCGTCACTCGAACGCGTCCTCCACAGGGGGCCGCGCGCGCCGACGTGGAACACCTGACCGATCTCATATCCGCCTATATTCATGGTGATATTGTCTAAATTCGCAGAATGTGATGCAACTCATCTCACATAGTGCCAGGTCGGACGCGTGGACTTTCTCAGGGTGTATGCACGTAGAATGGAGATGCTATGAGTGAAAAGAATCCCCCCGCGAAGAGGCGCTTCTATCAGAACATCCTCGACGCATACCGACTGACCGCACGCACATATCCGGCACTCCCGTGGATGCTCCTGGGAACCGCCGCACTCGTCATCGCCGCGTTCATGCTGTTGGCGTTCCTGACGAACACCTCCTGGATTGGCTGGCTCATTGTCGGCATCATGGGGTCCATCACCGCGGCACTTGCCCTTCTCAGCTTCCTGGCACGCCGCGCGCTGTACGCACAGGTCGAGGAAACCACCGGTGCCGTCAAGGTTGCGCTCTCGCAGATTCAGCGCGGCTGGATTATCCCCGAGCAGCCCGTCGCTTTCACGCGCGAACAGGATCTTGTGTGGCGCATCGTCGGTCGCCCCGGCGTCGTTCTCATCTCTGAGGGTCCGGCCTCTCGTGTGCGCCCGCTGCTGTCCGCAGAGTCCAAGCGCATCACCAAGATCATGCGTAACGTTCCCGTCCACCAGATCCAGGTTGGCCGCGACGAGGGGCAGATTCCCCTCAAGGACCTGCAGAGCGCGCTGCGTAAGCTAAAGAATGTCCTCACGGCCGAGGAGGTCCCCCAGGTGTCAGCGCGCATCAATGCACTACGTTCGGGCGAGCCGCCGATTCCTAAGGGCATCGATCCGCTGAGGGTCCGCGGCACGTCGAGGCGCGGACTGCGCGGCAACTGAGTCACACAGTCAAGTGGGCGAGCACTATGTGCTCGCCCACTTTTGCATCCAGGATGTGAGACCCGATGGACATGCATAGTATGCGTCTGTTTGCATAAACAGTATCACTGACCGCCAGCAATACAGATACCAAGGAACATAACCATGCACACAACGAAGATTCTCGCAGCCCTAACCATGGCGACGACGGCGGTCGCTCTCACCGCCTGCGCCGACCCGATGACAAACTCGACAAGCGGCGCGCAGAGCAACGTCGCTGCCTCATCGAACACCACGGCCTACGATGTCTCCCAGATCCCCACCGACGCCGACATCGCCGCGCTGGTTCCGGAGGATGTCAAGAAACGGGGAACACTGCGCAACGGCGCTTCGACGGGTTACGCTCCGGCCGAGTACATGGCCACCGACGGACAAACCCCCGTCGGCTACGACATCGACATCAACAAGGCACTGGCCAAGGTGATGGGCCTCAAGGAGGGCAGCACGCATCACGCCGAATTCCCCACGATTATCCCCGCCCTTGGCACGAAGTTCGATGTCGGCCTCTCCTCCTTCACGATCACCTCGGAGCGAGAGCAACAGGTCAACATGGTCTCCTATCTGAATGTGGGATCTGCATGGGGCGTCGCGACCGGCAACCCGAAGAACTTCGACACCTCCAACCCCTGCGGCACGACCGTCGCCGTTCAAACAGGCACCGCACAGGAAACCTATGCGGAAGAGCTGTCGAAGCAGTGCGAAGCTGACGGAAAGGGGAAGATCACCGTTATGCCACACGAGCTGCAAACCGATATCGCCACGAAGATCATCAGCGGCCAGTACGACGCCACCCTGGCCGATTCGACCGTGATTGGCTACACCGCTGCAGGTTCAGATGGCAAGATCGAACAACTCGGAGAGACGTTTGAATCCGCCCCCCAGGGGATCGCCATCAACAAGGATGACGCAGAGCTGACCGAGGCAGTCCAGAAGGCTATGCAGTACCTCATGGATAATGGCTACCTGAAGGATATCCTGGCTCACTACGGCGCAGACAGCGCGGCACTTACCACCGCCCAGCTCAATCCATCGGTCGACTGACGACGTGACACTCAACGCATAATATGCATTGTTATGCATATAGGTGCATAATGATAGCAACAGCGGGGCGCACGGCCCCCATCCCATCGGAAGGCACATCATGACCATCACGAAGGCACACGCTCTCATCGCACTCGCGGCCGCAGCAGTACTGCCCCTGGCCGCCTGCGCGGACCCGACCTCATCCTCCAATGGATCGAACGCCGGCGCGAGCGCGGCCGGCACGAGCGCGGCCACGACCTCGTACGACGTCTCCCAAATCCCCACGAACGAAGAGATCGCCGCCCTGGTCCCCGCTGAGGTCAAGGCACGAGGCATCCTGCGCAATGGCGCCTCGGCCGACTACGCGCCGGCAGAGTTCCTGGCCGACGATCTGCAGACCGCGCAGGGCTACGACGTGGATATCAACAAGGCGCTCGCCAAGGTGATGGGTCTGAACGACGGCACCACAAACCACGCGGAGTTCCCCACGATTATTCCCGCGCTGGGCACCAAGTTCGACGTGGGTATTTCCTCCTTTACGATCACTTCCGAGCGTGAAGCACAGACCAACATGATTTCCTACGTCGAGGTCGGCTCCGCCTTCGGTGTCGCCGCGGGCAACCCCAAGAACTTCGACCCGACTAACCCGTGCGGAACCACCATCGGCGTCCAGACCGGAACCGCGCAGGAAGACTACGCGACCGAACTGTCGGCACAGTGCGTGGCCGACGGCTTGGACAAGATCACGATCATGCCGCACGACCAGCAGACCGACATCACGCCCAAGGTCACCGGAGGGCAGTACGACGCGACCTTCGCTGACTCCACCGTCATCGGCTACACCGTCACTCTCTCGGGTGGCCAGATGGAGCAGGTAGGCGAGGTCGTCGAGTCCGCTCCCCAGGGCATCGCCGTCAACAAGAACGACGCCCAGCTGACTGAGGCGGTCCAGAAGGCCATGCAGTACCTGATGGACAACGGCTATCTGAAGGACATCCTGGGCCACTACGGCGCGCAGGACGCCGCTCTGACGACGGCTGATCTCAACCCGGCTACCACCGAATGAGGTTTGTATGGACACCATGAAAGACGGCGTTGAACTCATTAACGCCAAACCCGTTCCCAAGCCGGGGAGGTGGGTCAGCGCGATCATCGTCGCGGTCCTCGCGGCGATGGCCATCCACGGCCTGGTCACCAACAAGAACTACCAGTGGAACGTCGTGTTCCAGTGGCTGTTCTCCCAGTCCCTCATGCAGGGCGTGGCCTTCACGATCATCCTGACGGTTCTCGCAATGGTGATCGGCACGGTGCTGGCGATCACGATGGCGATCATGCGTCAGTCGGTCAACCCGGTGTTGCGCTGGGTGGCAATGGCCTACATCTGGTTCTTCCGGGGTACGCCTATCTACACGCAGCTGATCTTCTGGTCGCTGCTGCCCACGCTCTACCCGT
>ENA-OWND01000029-OWND01000029.1-metagenome-genome-assembly--contig:-NODE-29-length-89009-cov-6.583144_pt1 | contig 89009 bp, 87 predicted proteins | sample MGYA00245342_ERZ651119 | MGnify/ENA primary metagenome ERZ651119 (study PRJEB26857, sample SAMEA4031756) | metagenome | biome: human; feature: oral; material: saliva | place: Philippines | collected 2014 | study... | reverse complement strand
TATTTTGTTTATTTTTATTCTGGTTTATATTTTACTACACCAAAATTACACCAAGTGAGGGAATAAAATGGCAACAATAATTAAACGTGGGGATAAGTGGCGGGGGCAAATCAATAAAAAAGGTATTCGCAAAAATGCTACCTTTGCTACTAAAACCGAAGCAAGTAAATGGGCTTTATTTATTGAGTATTGAGAGTCAGATTGATGCGGGGGAATATTCGCCCGTTCCGAAAATGACATTTGCTGAATTGATTGATAAGTATGTCGACGAGGTAACACCAAGTAAAGGTGGGGCAAGGTCTGAAGCGTTGCGGTTAAATCGGATTGCAAAAACACCTTTGGGAAGAGTGCCTCTAGAAGAGTTGAGTAAAGCGGACTTTGAAAAATGGCAGGAACAGCGTTTGACCGAAGTGTCGGTATTAAGCGTGTTACGTGAACGGGTAAGTTTATCTGCGGTGGTTACGCAGGCAATTAAGTGGGAATTTCTGAAAAATAATCCACTTTCATTGGTGGAAAAGCCCAAAGAGCCACCTCCGCGCACAAGACGTTATTCTCAAGAAGAAATCGACCGCTTGTTGTTTGTATCTGGCTTTGATTTCGAGAACCTACCCGAAACAATGATCAGCAGGGTAGGTGCTTCTGTTCTGTTTGCGATTGAAACGGCAATGCGGGCGGGGGAAATCTGTCATTTAAAGTGGGAAGATGTGAATTTTGAGAAATCTACCGCTTTTTTGCCTAAAACGAAGAATGGGTTTGCCCGTACTATTCCGCTTTCATCAATGGTGCTGAAAATTTTGAAACATTTGGAAAGGGTGAAAAGTGAAGAAAATCCGACTGTGTTTCAGGTGAAATCAGGATCGCACGATGCTATTTTCCGTAAGATGAAAGAGTTGGCGGGCCTAGTAGAGGAGGATTTACATTTTCACGACACAAGAAGAGAGGCGTTATCTCGTTTGGCGAAAAAGGTTGATGTGATGACGCTTGTCAAAATATCAGGGCATAGAGATATTAAGATTTTGCTGAATACCTATTACGCCCCAGATATGAGTGATGTGGCAGGATTGCTGGATTAGGTGTATTTCTTGCGTTTGTGTCGGGCAAAAAAAGCCTTTATTTCCTCACTCACAAAGAGTTTTTTGGGGTCTTTATTGGTTCGGCTTTCAATATCTATGGGAGCAGGGAAACGTGGATCGGGGATAATGTTTTTGAATACGTGTCCATAAGAAAACCCCATATAATCGGCAATATCTTGAATTGTCCATAAGCCTTTTTCTACTTTTGGCTTGGTGAGCAACTTTTCCACTTCGCACAATTTAGCAAAAAGCTGGTTGTTGCTGATTGGTTGCTCATCAAGTTCTTGTTTTCTATTTGTTCCAGTTTTTCTCTCTTTTCCCACGGCACTGCGACCATGTTTGCCTTTTCAAGTACCGCCGAAATAGCTTTCATCGGCTTCAATCTCGCCTTCAAATATTTCCAAATGTGGGCTTGTTTGATAGATGAGTAAGCGTCATTGATGAAATTAATAAGCGGCTGTATTTTTGTTTACATTAACCAATTCACTGACTGTTCTTGCTGTGACACCTGCGACAAACAGTTCAATGAGTTTATTTTAATCTAAATGGGATTTTTAGTCGTTATCTAGTACAGCCCCCCTAGTTTAATTTTGTAAAGGGAAAGTAGTTTTTTGAGATGCATTTGAATTTTGCGTTTACCCATTAAGCAGGAAGAAAAAGTTTCGCAAATGAAATTCATATATGTAATTATATGATTTATAAGGTAATTTTGCCTACTGTTGTAGGGCTCTATTTTCTGATAGAATATGCCTAATTTTTCTTTTAAAAGGACATTTTTATGACACAACCATTAAGCGTGGTGATTTTAGCCGCGGGCAAAGGTACGCGTATGTATTCTGACTTACCAAAAGTATTACACCCAATTGCGGGCAAACCGATGGTAAAACACGTGATTGATACGGTAAAACAACTTGATGCACGTCAAATCAACTTAATCTACGGTCACGGTGCAGATTTATTAAAAGATCGTTTAGCTGCCGAGCCTGTGAATTGGGTTTTCCAAGCAGAACAGCTTGGCACAGGGCATGCGATGCAGCAGGCTGCCCCTTTCTTTGCAGATGATGAAAACGTTTTAATGCTTTATGGCGATGGTCCATTAATTCAAAAAGAAACATTAGAACGCCTCATTGCAGCGAAACCTGAAAATGGGATCGCATTATTGACTGTAGAATTAGACAACCCAATGGGTTACGGTCGTATTATTCGTGAAAATGGTTCTGTGGTGGCGATTGTTGAGCAAAAAGATGCGAATGCAGAACAGCTCAAAATCCAAGAAATCAACACTGGCGTAATGGTTGCAAGTGGTGCAAGTTTTAAAAAATGGTTGGGCAATTTAAATAATAACAACGCCCAAGGTGAGTATTACATTACCGATGTGATTGCGATGGCGAATGCAGAAGGCAATCAAGTGCAAGCAGTGCAAGCAACGGAATTTTTAGAAGTTGAGGGTGTAAATAACCGTCAGCAACAAGCTACTCTTGAGCGTTTTTACCAAAAAAAACAAGCTGAAAAATTGATGCTTGCAGGTGTGACTTTACTTGATCCAAATCGTTTCGATATTCGCGGAACGATTGAACACGGTAAAGATGTGACCATTGATGTGAACGTGATTTTAGAAGGCGACATTAAACTTGGCAACAATGTAAAAATCGGTGCAGGTTGCGTATTGAAAAATGTGGTGATCAGCGATAACGTTGAAATTAAACCTTATTCTGTGTTAGAATATGCGGTAGTTGGAGCTAGATCAGCGATTGGTCCATTCTCACGCTTACGCCCAGGGGCAGAATTAGCCGAAGAAGCACACGTGGGCAACTTCGTGGAAATCAAAAAAGCGATTGTGGGTAAAGGCTCAAAAGTGAATCACTTAACCTACATTGGCGATGCAGAAATTGGTAGCAATGTGAATGTAGGTGCGGGCGTGATTACTTGCAACTACGATGGAGCAAACAAATTCAAAACCGTTATTGGTGATGATGTATTCGTCGGTTCAGACAGCCAATTAGTTGCTCCTGTGGAAATTGCCAAAGGTGCAACCATTGGTGCAGGTGCGACCATTACCAAAAACGTAGGCGAAGGCGAATTAGTCATCACCCGCGTGGCACAAAAACATATTCAAGGCTGGAAACGTCCGACCAAGCAGAAATAATCCCCCAAGCGGTCGAAATTTCTATATAATTTGCAAAAATTTTTAAAGAGGAAAAATTATGGGTTTTTTAACTGGTAAACGCATTTTAATCACAGGTTTAGCAAGCAATCGTTCAATCGCATACGGTATTGCACAAGCGATGCACCGCGAAGGTGCGGAACTTGCGTTCACTTATTTAAACGATAAATTAAAAGGTCGTGTAGAAGAGTTCGCAAAAGAGTTCGGTTCAGACATCATTTTACCGATGGATGTTGCCGAAGATCAAAACATCACAGATTGTTTCGCACAATTAAGCCAACGTTGGGAAAAATTTGACGGTTTCGTTCACTCAATTGGTTTTGCACCAGCAGACCAATTAGATGGCGACTATGTGGCAGCAGCAACGCGTGAAGGTTTCCGCATTGCACACGACATTAGTGCATATAGCTTTGTAGCAATGGCACAAGCGGCTCGCCCATTTTTAAACCCTAACTCAGCGTTATTAACCCTTTCATACTTAGGTGCTGAGCGTGCAATTCCTAACTACAACGTAATGTGTTTAGCAAAAGCGTCATTAGAAGCAAGTACACGCGTAATGGCAGCAGATTTAGGTAAAGAAAGTATCCGTGTAAATGCGATTTCTGCAGGTCCAATCCGTACTTTAGCAGCTTCTGGTATTAAAGACTTCAAAAAAATGTTGTCTAATTTTGAGAAAACAGCTCCTTTACGCCGTACTGTAACGATTGAAGATGTGGGTAACTCAGCTGCATTCTTATGTTCAGACTTAGCTGGTGGTATTACTGGTGAAGTGGTTCACGTAGATGCAGGTTTTAGCATCGTGGCAATGGGTGATATTAGTGCGGAATAATTGCCTAAGTTGAACTAAAATTAACCATTTTTGCCCGCCCTTGTACAGGGTGGGCTTTTTATTAAGAGAGAATTATGTTTTCAAACAATCCCCTTTTGACTCAATTAAAACAACAAATGGAAGCTAATAAAGAATATGCGGAAGGACGCGTTAAAGCGACCGATAAATCTTACGGCTTTTTAGAATGCGAAAAAGAGAGCTTTTTTATTCCGCCTACGGAAATGAAAAAAGTGATGCACGGTGATACCGTAAAAACGGTGGTAAAACGTGAGGGTGATAAGGCTTCAGTAGAAATTGATAGCTTAATTGAACCGATATTAGAGCGCTTTATCGCTCAAGTTCGCTACAATCGCGAGGGTAAATTACAGCTTGTGGTGGATCATCCAAGCATTAAAAATATCATTTCAGCCAATACGCACAAAAGTGTAAAAGAAAAATTGGAAAATGGCGATTGGGTTGTGGCGCAACTTAAAACCCACCCATTGCGTGATGATCGCTTTTTCTTTGCTCAAGTGACGCAATTTATTTGCCACGAAAGCGATAATTTCGCCCCGTGGTGGGTAACGTTGGCTCGCCACGAACAACCGCGTGAGCCTGTGGCAACCGAGAAAAGTTATAGTTTAAATGATGAATTAACACGTCAAGATTTAACCGATCTTTATTTCACCACCATTGACAGCGAAAGTACGCAAGACATGGATGATGCTTTGTTTATCAAGCCAATTGAAGAAAATGGTACGCAAACAGGTTGGCGTTTAGTGGTGGCAATTGCCGATCCGACTGCCTATATTCCTGAAAATTCAGCGATTGAAAAAGCGGCTCGCCAACGTTGTTTTACCAACTACTTACCTGGCTTTAACATTCCAATGTTACCGCGTGAATTATCGGATGATCTTTGCTCACTTGTGCCTAATGCGAAACGCCCTGCATTAGTGGGTTATATCGAAACCGATTTAGCGGGTAATATCAGCAAAGAGGTGGAGTTTGTTTCTGCGTGGGTAGAGAGCAAAGCAAAATTGGTTTACGACCATGTTTCAGATTATTTGGAGAGCGTGGAAAATGCGTGGCAGCCTGAAAATGAACAAGTGAAACAGCAGATTGATTGGCTATATCAATTCACCCAAGCTCGCATCAACTGGCGTAAAGAAAATGCCTTGATGTTCAATGAGCAAGGCGATTATTCATTTGAGTTAAATGAAGATGGTTCTGTGCGTGAAATTCACTTAGAATTCCGCCGTATTGCTAACCAAATCATCGAAGAGTGTATGATTATAGCCAATATTTGTGCGGCACAATTCTTGGCAAATCACGCAAAAACGGGCGTATTTAACACGCACGCAGGCTTCGACCCGAAAAATATGGAAGCCGTTAGAACCTTCTTGTTAAATACTTTAACCGATGAAACCACAGCAGAAGATCAACTTTCTGAGCTTAATGATCGTTATTCGGCAGAAAAATTGGCAACATTAGAAGGCTATTGTGCAATGCAACGTGATGTGCGCGAGTTCCCTGAAAACTTCTTGGAACTACGTTTGCGTCGCTATCTCACGTTTGCTGAATTTAAAGCAGAAGTTGCTCCGCACTTTGGCTTGGGTATTAGCCATTATGCGACTTGGACTTCACCAATCCGTAAATATGGCGATATGGTAAATCACCGTTTAATTAAGCAAGTGTTGGTAGATAAAGAGGTACATGGTGTAGAGCAGAGTATTTTAGACCGCTTGCAAGAAGCACGTAAGCAAAACCGAATGGTAGAACGCGATATTGCAGATTGGCTTTACGCTCGCTACTTGCATCCAATGGTGGAACAAGCGGTTGAATTTGAGTGCGAACTTGCTGATGTTTCCCGTGGTGGTTTGCGTGCAAGAGTGATTGAAAATGGCGCCTCTATTTTTGTCCCGTTCTCAAGCCTTCACGATGAGAAAGCCGAAATGGATTTCCGCCCTGAAGAGTTAGCGATTTACATCAAAGGCGAAAAAACCTACCAAATCGGGCAGAAAGTGAAAGTAAAACTTACGGAAGTGCGTTTGGATACCCGCTCAATTGTAGGGCAAGTAGTTGAGTAATAAGTTGATTTAAAATATACAAGCGGTTGATTTTTGTAAGAGTTTTACGAAAATGAATCGCTTATTTTTTGGAGAGTATAATGGAGTTTTTTATTCAAGGTCTAATTGTTTGCTTTGGGTTGATTGTTTCCATTGGGGCACAAAATGCTTTTTTACTTAAGCAAGGCATTTTAAAACAGCACGTTTTTGCTGTTGCATTAATTTGTTTTCTAGGCGATGTGTTTTTGATGACGGTTGGTGTATTAGGGCTTGGAGAATTGATTAGTCGATTACCTGTTGTGAGCTTGCTTCTAGCTATTCTTGGAGCTGTTTTTCTTTTTACGTATGGAAGTCGATCTTTTCTAAATATATTTAAAGCAGATGGAGCTTTAACGCAGAGTAGTGAAAATATAACAAGTTTAAAACGTATCTTGATGGTTACTTTTGCGGTTACGTTTTTAAATCCGCACGTTTATATTGATACGGTAGCGATTTTAGGTGCGATTGGAGGAAAACTCGCTTTCAGCGAGAAAATTGCTTTTTTATTTGGAGCATTAAGTTGCTCATTCATTTGGTTTTTTGGGATAGGTTATGGAGCGGGATTTTTTGCCCCTTACCTTGCTAAACGCCATACTTGGCAGATGCTAGATTTTATTACGGGTGTGATAATGTTTGTGATTGCAGCAAGTCTTGTCATTTATGCTTGGCGTTTAATAATGCAACTTTAAGTAAAGTTTATCTCAAAACGTCCAAATTATTCGTTGAAATAAATGCCTATTTTTTGCTATATTATACGGCAATTTTTGGATCGCTTTGGAGCGGTCGGTGGTGCGTGAATAACAATAAATAACGGATTTCTTTTTATGTTTAAAAAATTTCTTGGATTATTTTCTAACGATTTATCAATCGATCTTGGTACAGCAAATACGTTAGTTTATGTAAAAGGACAGGGTATTGTGCTTGATGAGCCTTCTGTAGTGGCAGTGCGTCAGGATAGAATGGGATCGTTAAAAAGTATTGCTGCTGTTGGTTCAGATGCAAAATTGATGCTTGGTCGTACGCCAAAAAGTATTATGGCGATTCGTCCGATGAAAGATGGCGTAATTGCTGATTTTTTTGTAACAGAAAAAATGTTGCAGCATTTTATTAAACAGGTGCATAGCAATAACTTTATGCGTCCAAGCCCTCGTGTGTTAGTGTGTGTGCCAGCAGGTGCAACGCAGGTTGAACGCCGTGCAATTAAAGAGTCTGCAATTGGTGCAGGTGCTCGTGAAGTTTATTTAATTGAAGAGCCAATGGCTGCAGCTATTGGTGCTGGATTGCCAGTCCATGAAGCAACAGGTTCTATGGTTATTGATATTGGTGGTGGTACAACCGAAGTGGCTGTGCTTTCATTAAATGGTATTGTGTACTCAAGCTCTGTGCGCATCGGTGGCGATAAATTAGATGAAGCGATTATCGCTTATGTACGTCGTCACTTCGGTTCAGCAATTGGTGAAGCAACAGCAGAGCGCATTAAAAAAGAGATTGCCACAGCAAAAATCGAAAATGATGATGATATTGTAGAGATGGAAGTACACGGTCATAACCTTGCAGAAGGAGCTCCTCGTACGTTCACTTTAAATTCAAAACACGTGTTAGAAGCAATCGAACAGCCATTAACTGGAATTGTAGATGCAGTAAAAGCTGTGTTAGAACAATGCCCACCAGAATTAGCAGCTGACATTTTCGAACGTGGTATGGTATTAACTGGCGGTGGTGCTTTATTAAGAAATTTAGACCGCTTGTTATCAGATAGCACGGGCGTAATGGTGGTTACAGCTGAAGAGCCTCTAACTTGTGTGGCTCGTGGTGGCGGTAAAGCGTTAGATATGATCGATATGCATGGTGGCGATGTTTTCAGCCATGATGAGTAATATCGGCTAATTATTCAAAAATAGAAATGGACATCAGCTTATGTCCATTTTCTATTTAACCCCAACTCTTTTCATTTTATTAGCAACTCTATGAAGCCAATTTTTGCGAAAGCCCCCTCTTTAGGGGTTCGCCTCTTCTTTGCAATTTGTATTTCAATCACGCTGATTACATTAGATGGTCGAAGCAGTGCGATGATCCAAATTCGTAATATGCTCGAAACCGCAGTCAGTGGCTTATATTATTTTGCCAATACACCTCGCTCTGTGTTAGATGGCATCAGTGATAATTTTATTGATACTAACAAATTGCAGCTTGAGAACCGAGTGTTAAAAGAGCAACTTCGCGAGAAAAATGCCGATTTGTTGTTACTCGATCAGCTAAAAGTTGAAAACCAACGTCTGCGTTTGCTGTTAGGCTCACCATTGCGTCAAGATGAATATAAGAAAATCACTGAAGTTTTAACCTCAGAGATGGATGCTTATCGCCAGCAAGTAGTTATCAATCAAGGGCAAAAAACAGGTGCTTATGTTGGGCAGGCGGTAATTGACGAACGCGGTGTTGTGGGCCAAGTAATTTCTGTGGGCGAGAATATGAGCCGCGTGTTGCTGATTACCGATATTACTCATGCTGTGCCTGTGCAGGTATTACGTAATGATGTGCGAGGCATTGCAAATGGTACAGGGCATAATGACGAACTTGTTATCGATAATCTGCCTCGTTCGACTGATATTGTGAAAGACGATGTACTTGTTACTTCGGGCTTAGGTGGTCGCTTTCCAGAAGGTTATCCCGTAGCAATTGTAGAAAGTGTAACCAATGATACAAAAAGCCAATTTGCTCGAATTATTGCAAAACCGCTTGCTTCTTTAGACCGCTTGCGTTACTTGCTGTTACTTTGGCCAATTAACGACGAAATGCGTAAAGCCCAAGCCCTTTCTCCCCAAGAAGTGCGAGAGGTGGTTGAAGAGCGTCGTCGTAGCGTTAGCCCAATTGATCGTTTGCGTAATTTAACAAATAAGAAAGAGCAGGTTGAGGATAAGTCAGAAGAGAAACCAGAGGTTCTTGATCAAACAGATGAAGCTTCGGATAACCCTGCAGCCCAACCAGAACCTGTGCAAGACCAAGAACATCATACTGAACAGGGAGCAGAATAATGCGACAGCATCCACTTTTCCAAATTATTGTGTTGGCGTTTATTTTTGTGGTCGCCTTGATTTTAGAAATTATGCCTTGGCCTGTTGGTTTGCAAGGCTTTCGCCCTTCTTGGCTTATTCTTGTGTTGATTTATTGGGCATTGGCACTGCCTGATAAAGTCAGTGTGGGTACGGCTTTTGTAGCTGGCATCATTTGGGATTTGATTTTAGGCTCAGTGCTTGGTGTTCACGCACTTGTGCTTTCTATAGCGATCTATTTTGTTGCAAAACACCATCTTATTTTGCGAAATCTCTCTCTTTGGTTACAAGGTGTGATTGTAATTGCTTATATTATTGCCATTCGCATTTTTATCTATTTAATTGGAACACTGTTGCATTCTGCTACTTTCAATAGTCAAGAAATTATTGGAGCAGTAATTAGCGGTATTCTCTGGCCTTGGGTCTTCTTGCTCATGAGACAAATTCGTCGTCAATTACGTTTACGTTAGAGGAGGGAAAAATGAGCACTCTCTCTTTAGATTTTGCTGAAGATTTTCGACCGCTTTCAGCCCGAATGCGCCCTCGTACACTGACAGAATATCGTGGACAATCGCATCTAATTGCCGAAGGCAAGCCACTGCAAAAAGCGATTGCAATGCAACGAGCTCATTCAATGATCTTCTGGGGTCCCCCTGGCACGGGTAAAACCACATTAGCAGAGATTATTGCGTATCATCTGAATGCAGAAGTAGAGCGTCTTTCAGCAGTAACATCTGGCATTAAAGAGATCCGTGAAGCCATTGATAAAGCAAAATTAAATCAGCAAACAGGTAGAAGAACGGTGCTGTTTGTGGACGAAGTGCATCGTTTTAATAAAAGCCAACAAGATGCGTTTTTGCCTCATATTGAAGATGGCACGATTATTTTTATTGGTGCAACAACCGAAAATCCATCCTTTGAATTAAATAATGCCTTGCTTTCTCGGGCTAGAATTTACATTCTCAAACCACTTCAAAAGCAAGATATTCTAAGTGTATTAGAGCAAGCTTTGACCGATAAAGAGCGGGGCTTGGGTAGCGAGATTTTTGTATTTGAAGATGAAGTACTTGATTTACTTGCCGATTATGTGAATGGTGATGCTCGTTATGCATTAAATTGCTTAGAGTTAATGTCGGATATGGCGGAAACGACCGCAAAAGGCAAGTTACTCAATAAATCCTTGTTAACAGAAATTTTAGGCGAACGACAAGCCCGTTTTGATAAAGGAGGAGATCACTATTACGATCTAATTTCAGCACTACATAAATCTATTCGAGGCTCTTCGCCTGATGGTGCATTATATTGGTATGCCCGCATTTTAACTGCAGGCGGTGACCCACTTTATGTTGCACGCCGATTATTAGCCATTGCCTCTGAAGATATTGGGAATGCCGATCCACGTGCGATGCAAATTGCAATTAACGCTTGGGATTGCTATACCAGAGTAGGAGCTTATGAAGGTGAGCGAGCTATTGCACAAGCGGTCATTTATTTGGCTGTTGCCCCAAAAAGCAATGCAGTTTATACGGCGTTCAATGAGGCAAAACGTTTGGCAAAAGAGGCGAAAGATTATGATGTGCCAGAGCATTTACGTAATGCACCAACACAGTTGATGAAATCACTGGGTTATGGCGATGAGTATCGTTATGCTCACAATGAATTGAACGCTTATGCCGCAGGTGAAAATTATTTCCCACCTGAGTTGAAAGATACAGCATTCTATTTTCCAACTGAGCGTGGAATGGAAAAACAGATCAAAGAAAAAATGGCGTGGCTGAAGGTACAAGATATTCAAAGCCCACAAAAACGATATAGATAGTCCAATATAAATAGAGGAAAGTGGTGGGATTTGCAGAAATATTTGCAAATTTGACTGCCTGTAACATTATGCTTGATATTCTACTTCCTGCCTGGCTTGCAGGCTTATTACTCTCAATGATTACCGCACCGCTTGGTGCTTTTGTTGTTTGGCGGAAAATGGCGTATTTTGGCGATACGCTTTCTCACTCGGCACTGCTTGGCGTGGCACTAGGCATCTTTCTTGAGGTTGATCCTTATATTGCTGTGATCGTCATGACAGTTATTCTCGCAATGGCTTTAGTCTGGCTTGAGCACAAAACCAATTACTCAGTCGATACCGTACTCGGCATTATCGCCCATTGCAGCCTTTCGCTTGGGGTGATTACGATTAGTTTGCTTGATAATGTCCGCGTAGATTTAATGTCTTACCTATTTGGTGATCTTTTGGCGATCAACTTTAACGATGTTATTTTTATCGGTATTGGTGTCATTGTGATTGGTGGAATTTTAGCCTTCTTCTGGTCTAAACTACTTTCTATTACGATTAGCCCAGAATTGGCACAAGTTGAAGGATTGAATGTTGCTCGTGTGCGATTATTACTGATGCTTCTTACCGCATTAACAATTGCCTTGAGTATGAAATTTGTTGGGGCGTTAATTATTACTTCACTTTTAATTATTCCATCTGCCACGGCAAGACGTTTCGCTCGCACACCAGAAGCAATGGTTATTTATGCCACTGTTTTTAGCATTATTGCGGTCTCTCTCGGACTGCTATTTTCAGGGATTAAAGACACCCCTGCAGGACCATCAGTAGTAGTGTGTGCGGGGGCATTGTTTTTGTTAAGTTTATTTAAAAAAGAGGCATAATATGCAACAATTTGAACCACAACAATTCGCAACTTGGGCAGAGCCAGTTGATATGCTTTATGCTTGTCATAGTAAGGTAAAACGCTTTTGCAAGCAGTTACAAATTTTACCTGCTTATTTGGCTGAGCATGGTGTGAATCAGGCGGTAAAAAATGATGTACAACAGATTTTGACCTACTTTAACGTTTCTGCACCGTTGCATCATGAGGACGAAGAACGGGATTTCTTCCCCGCATTGGTGGCTGTTTACCCCCAAGCACAAGAACAGATTGATGCACTTGAAAGTCAGCATATTCATTTGCATCAGAGTTGGGATGCACTGGCGATTCAATTGAGAGAATTATTAGAGGATAAACGAAATTCTGTGGATGAGGCGTTAATCAAGCGGTTTATTTCGGGCTATGATTTGCATATTCCACTTGAGGAGCCATTATTTGAATTAGGAAAGGAACATCTCTCTCAAGAAAAATTAGCGGAAATAGGGCAAGTAATGGCAGAACGCAGAAAAATAAAAGGGTAATTAAATGAAATTATTAAACTGGATAGCCTTATCAACATTTGTTTTTAATGTTTCTTTTGCTATTGCAGCACCTAAAAACAGTGAAGTAAAAGAGAATCAAGCCTCGTATTCTATGCAAAATGCTTTGACTATTACAACACAAGAACGAGAGATAATTATTGACCAAAATGGGCAGGCATTATCTCAATTTAAATATAAGATTACGAATAATACGGATAAACCTATGGCTAACATTCAGTGGATCAGTGTTTATGTTCATAATCGCCAAGTTGTTTATAGTCAAGATATGCAGTTAGATCTAGAAAATACCTTACAGCCTAAACAGTCATTGTCACTCAATTTACAAATTCCTTTTGCGAAAATTGAAGAAAAGTATCGTCCTGCTTTTTTAAATACCCAAGAAAAAATTGAAGTATATAAAGTGGCAAGATTGATTGTATTTAGTGATAAAACGACATTAACTGAAAAGGAATAGAACTCGACCGCTTGATCGTTCCAGATGAAGCGGTTATTTTTTGCCAGAATTATGCGAAACTACCAATTAGATTTAACGGAATATCTTTGCCCAATGCCTCTATTATTCTTTAAAAAAAAGAGCAGGACTTATGTGAGACCTTGTCACGTTATACTTCTTCTTCGCCAAGAAAGTGTGCGAGATATTGAATTAGTATGTGATGAAGAAAATATTTTGCTCTTAGAAAAGAAAAAAATGTGTTCTTCCTACTTTTTTTTGAAACTAAAAATGATTTAAATAAATCTTTATGAATTTTAGTCAAATTGAACACTTTATCAATGGTAAGTCGTTAGTCTAAGATAGTAAAGTGAAGATTCTCTTCGTTTTTCTTTTTGGCTCAAGTGGCTAAATTTGCGGAAAAATTGCAAATTTTTGTGAAATCCCTTAAAATCACCGTACTAGTTTAGTAGTGTAATTTGCAAAATAATTTTACAATGGATATTCTCGTTCACTTTCTTCAGCAGTTTTTAAGCAATATCTCTTGGATTGGAGCGTTGGAGCTTGGTTTGATTTATGCTCTTGTTGCTTTGGGCGTGTTGATTTCTTATAAAATTTTAGATTTCCCTGATTTAACCGCAGATGGCTCTTTTCCTTTAGGTGGAGCAGTTTGCGTGGTTTGTATCTTGCAAGGTCTAAATCCTTGGATTGCGACACTTTTGGGCACATTAGCAGGTGCATTGGCAGGTGTGATTACGGCAAGCCTTTACATTGGCTTTAAAATCGAAAAATTGCTTTCCAGTATTTTAATGATGATTGCCCTTTATTCCATCAATCTTCGCATTATGGGAATGCCAAATCTTGCCTTACTTGGTGAAGCGACAATTTATGATGTGATGCCCATTGAAGATGATGTGCAACTTGCATTAGTGCGTTTGTTGATGGCGTTTTTTGTGGTGATTATTGCCAAAATTTTATTTGACCTTTTCTTCTCAACTCAAATCGGCTTGGCTGTAAGAGCGACAGGTACTAATACCCGAATGGCAAAAGCACAAGGGATTAACATCAATAAAATGACCATTTTAGGGATGGCAATTTCTAACGGCTTGATTGCTTTAGCTGGAGCATTGTATGTACAAAGCAATGGTGGAGTGGATATTTCCATCGGCGTGGGCACAATCGTAATTGGCTTGGCGGCGGTTATTATCGGCGAAGCATTATTCTCAGCAAAACGTATTATCTGGCTAACTACTGCAGTTTTAATTGGCTCGGTGTTGTATCGTGGTTTTATTGCATTAGCCTTGAATAATGAAGCGTTAAATTCGATTGGTTTCGGGCCGCAAGATCTGAATTTAATTACAGCACTTTTGGTCGTTTTTGTGTTAGTATTACCAAAATTAAAACAACGCTTTTTGGCAAAACGGGGTTAATGATGATTGAGCTAAAAAATGTATTCATTACCTTCAATAAAGGCACGGCAATTGAAAACTCAGTATTAAAAGGCTTATCATTAACAGTTGGGCAAGGCGAATTTGTTTCCGTTATTGGTAGCAACGGAGCGGGGAAGTCTACTATGCTGAATGCGATTAGTGGCGATTGTTCAGTGGATAGCGGTGAGATTTTAATTCAAGGTCAGAATGTGAATCAAAGTAGCAGCTGGCAACGTGCGAATCGTGTTGCTCGCGTGTTTCAAGACCCAATGGCGGGTACGTGTGAAGATCTTACCATTGAAGAGAATATGGCACTAGCTTATCAACGCGGGCAAAAACGTGGTTTTTCATTTGCTATTAAACGCCAACAACGTGAAATTTTCCGTGAAAAATTGGCTCTGTTAGGTTTAGGCTTAGAAAACCGCTTAACCGATCGAATGGGGCGTTTATCGGGCGGTCAGCGGCAAGCAGTGAGCCTATTGATGGCCTCGCTTCAACCCTCAAGTATTCTCTTGCTGGACGAACACACCGCAGCACTCGACCCAAAAACAACCGATTTTGTGATGCAACTGACTGATAAAATTGTTCGAGAACAGAAACTAACCACTTTAATGGTAACCCATTCAATGAAACAAGCACTAGAATATGGAGATCGCACTGTGATGTTGCATCAAGGGCAAGTTGCGTTTGATGTGTCTGGCGAAAAGCGTAAACAAATGGATGTGCCCGATCTATTGCAACTTTTCCAACAAAACCGCCACGAACAATTAGCGGATGATGGATTGCTGTTGGGTGTTTAATTTATTGATTAAGAAATTGTAGCAACTGTGTTGCTCTTAGCATAGGGGCGTGTTGAACACGCCCTTTTGTGATCTAGATAAATACGATGAAATACACAGACAAAATTGACCATGCTTTCAGTAAAGATGGCTGGTTAAGCACCAATATTCAAGGCTTTCGCCCACGGGCTGTCCAGCTTGAAATGGCACAAGCGGTCGGAAGAGCAGTAAAATTTGCAACTCCTGCGGTGGTAGAGGCTGGGACAGGCACAGGAAAAACCTTTGCCTATTTAGTGCCTGCCTTGCTTTCGGGCAAGAAAACGATTGTTTCCACAGGCTCAAAAAACTTACAAGATCAGCTGTTTAATCGCGATTTGCCAACCATTCAAAAAGCTTTGAAATATAAAGGCAAGGTCGCCTTACTTAAAGGGCGCGCGAATTACCTCTGTTTAGAACGTTTAGATCAGCTGATTGCGATGGGGGTGGCAGGCGATCGTTCGGTGCTTAATGATCTTTCAAAAGTGCGAAAATGGCATCAATCCACTAAAACGGGCGACTTAAGTGAATGTACGACGATTGCCGAAGATAGCCCGATTTTACCGCAATTGGTCAGCACAACAGAAAGCTGTTTAGGTTCAGACTGCCCGAATTATAAAGATTGCCACGTGGTACAAGCACGTAAAAAAGCGATGGATGCGGATATTGTAGTTGTCAATCATCACCTTTTTTGTGCGGATATGGCAGTGAAAGAAACAGGCTTTGGTGAGTTGATTCCTGAAGCTGAGTTGGTGATTTTTGATGAAGCCCATCAGCTGCCTGATATTGCCAGCCAATATTTTGGGCAATCGCTAACGTCCCGTTTGCTGTTTGATCTTTGCAAAGATTGCAACATCGTTTACCGCTCGGAGTTAAAAGATTTATCACAGCTTGGTAAAGCAGCCGATCATTTGCAGAAAACGGTACAAGATTTTCGTCTCTTAATGGGAACAGATGGGCAAGTGCGTGGCAATTTACGTGAACTCTTTACCGATCAAAAAGTGGTAAATGGTCTAACCAAAATTAGTGAAAATATCGATTTCTTGAGTGAAGTCATCAAAAAATCGCTTGGTCGTTCAGAAATGCTCGATAAAATTTTTGAGCGCCTTGCCGAAGTGAAAAATTTGCTCAAAAAATTTGGCGATACTACAGTAACAGGCTATTGCTACTGGTATGAGGCTAATGGGCGTTCATTTGGCTTACATATTACTCCATTAACAGTGGCGGATAAATTCAGCGAACAGATGAAAACATTGCAATCGGGCTGGGTTTTTACTTCTGCAACGCTTGAAGTTGGCGAAAGTTTCGATCATTTTTGCTATCGTTTAGGTATTTCAAATGCAGAACAACTGGTGTTGCAAAGCCCGTTTGATTATGAAAAACAATCTCTGCTTTGCGTGCCTCGTTATCTACCTGATAGTAATAAATCGCATACGCTCACAACGCTTGGTGAAATGCTTAAGCCTGTGATTGAAGCCAACAAAGGGCGTTGTTTTTTACTTTGCACTTCTTATTATATGATGCGAGGGTTTGCCGATTATTTGCGTGAGCATACCAACCTGAATGTATTACTGCAAGGCGAAACTAGCAAAGCAAAACTGCTTGAGAAATTTGTCAAAGAAGAGCACTCTGTGCTGGTGGCTACTCAAAGTTTCTGGGAAGGCATTGATGTGCGAGGCGATGATTTGTCACTGGTGATTATTGACAAACTGCCGTTTACCTCGCCTGATGAACCATTATTTAAAGCAAGAATGGAAGATTGCCGCTTGCAAGGTGGTGATCCGTTTAACGATATTCAAATTCCAGAAGCAGTTATTACCTTAAAACAGGGGGTTGGGCGATTGATTCGCGATGTTACTGACCGCGGTGTGGTGATTATTTGCGATAACCGTTTGGTAATGCGTAACTATGGTGCAACCTTCCTCAAGAGTTTACCGCCCTCAAAACGCACAAGGGATTTAGGGAAAGTGGTAGATTTTTTGAAAAAACCTTAAGCTAAATCAAATTTTCTTACTTCTAAAGCGGTATAATTTGGCTTATTTTTTACAAATCATAAAAAAATTCGATTGTGATTTGCAAAAAGTAAGTGAAATGATACCGCTTGTTTTTAGGAGGAACTGTGATTTTTAAAGTCATTCGCCTTTTACTCTCACTTGCTTTGCTCTTTGGAATGCTTTATCTAGGGAAGCTGATTGCCTACTTAATTCCAATAGGTATTTCAGATAGCATCTGGGGAATGTTATTACTCTTCGCTTGCCTTGTGATTGGTGTGGTTAAAGTGGAGTGGGTTACGCCGAGTGCTCGTCCATTAACGCGTTATATGACCGTGTTTTTCATCCCTGTCTGTGCAGAAATTATTGAACACGTGGATGTGTTATATTCGCACGCAGTCTCATTCTTGCTCGCTAATATCCTTAGCACTACCTTATCGTTAGTGTTAATCGGTTTATTCGCACAAAAAATGTTCCATCGATATAAATAGGGGCAGCTATGATTTATCTCTTTTCTCTCCTAACCATTTTTGCTTTTCTTGCAGGGCAACAAATCAGCAGAAAATTGCGTTCTAGCGTGCTAAATCCATTCCTGATTGCGTTGGTGATTGTGGTGGCATTGCTCTATTTTTGGGATATTCCCTATCATTCTTACTATCAAGGTAATTTCCCGCTAAATAATTTACTTGGTGTTTCGGTTGTTGCTTTAGCTTTACCCTTTTATGAACAGCTCCCACAAATTCGCAAAAAATGGAAGCCTATTATGGCAGTATTACTTTTTAGTACCTTTGTCGCAATGTTCACAGGTGTATTCTTTGCTGTAATTCTGGGGGCACATCAAGATATTTTAGCGACTATTATTCCTAAATCCGTTTCAACACCGATTGCGATTGCGATTGCAGGACAAATTGGCGGAAGCTCTGCGATTACTGCTGTGGGTGTAATGATTGCAGGTTTATTGGGTTCTGTTTTTGGTTTCTCTATTTTACATTGGTTGGGCGTACGAAATGTACGTGCAATCGGTTTAACGATGGGATCAGTTTCCCACGCATTAGGTACGGGGCGTTGTATGGAATACAGTGTAAAAACAGGGAGTTATAGCTCAATTGCACTAGTGGCCTGCGGTGTACTTTCTTCTATTTTTGCTCCAATAATGTATAAATTAGCTATATGGATTTTCTATTAGTAGAGAGTAAAAGATGGGGTATCTATCTTTTATGCTTTTTGATACCCATTCATCAAAGCCTGCCAATTCTGTTCACTAAAGTGAATATTTAGTCGGTTTTGCTCTTTGTGAAACGATCTTAACAAGCGGTCTAAATTGTGTTTTTTCCAGCTATCGCCTTGTTGAATATAGCACTTGTCAAAATCGATAAGCCAAAATTGACCGCTTGTATCTTGTAAAATATTGTGAATATTAAGATCTGTATGGTGCACTTGATGATTGTGCAGTTGTCGGATAAGTTTTCCGATTTGCTGATATTGTTCATCAGTTAGTGTTCTATTTCGTAAAATCTGGCTTAAATCACGCGTATTTTCAACTTTTTCGATCATAATATCGGCACGGTAACAGCAATACTTTTTCTCAATTTGAATAGCAATTGGGCGTGGAACAGGAAGTCCCCAAGTGTGCATTTTTTCTAGCAAGTTAAATTCTTGAAAAGCTCGTGTGTGTTCAATGCCGTTGAAAAAGTAGTGATCTTTGATCATTTTGCCAAATAATCCCCCTCTTCGATAATGGCGTAAAACGCTGTTTACTCCTAATTCCGCTTGAGTATTTAAAAACCACGTAATGCCTCGCCCTTTTGAAAAACCGAGTAAGCGGTCAGATTTTTCAAAATTTTTGCAAGTGAAAAGTTGTTCAAGTAACTTTTCTTGATGTTTTGGAACAAGGTTTGCATTAAAACGGTAGTAAAACATAGGAAGAATAAGGCTATTAAATCAATTCCCTAGATTTTAGAGCTATTTTTTTCGATGTCAATTTGTTAAAATTCCCGCCTTAAATTGAGAGGAAACCAAATGACAACGATCTCACCTATTTTAGGTCTTTCAGACGAAGCACAGAAAGTGCGTAATGCATTGCTTGCCAAAGGCATTGAAACGCCCACTGTGCCACACACCAAAGATAAAGACAGCCGTCGTGCTGAAATTCAAGTGCATATGCGTTCAGTATTGGAATTGCTAGGGTTAGATTTGCAAGATGATAGCCTTGAGGAAACGCCAAATCGTTTAGCGAAAATGTATGTTGATGAAATTTTCAGCGGCTTGGATTATGCTACTTTCCCGAAAATTACTAACATTGAGAACCGTATGAAGGTAAGCGAAATGGTATTGGTGGATGATATTACTTTGACTTCTACCTGTGAACACCATTTTGTGACCATTGATGGTAAAGTGGCTGTGGCATATTATCCGAAAAAATGGGTGATCGGGTTATCAAAAATCAATCGTGTGGTGCAATTTTTTGCACAACGTCCGCAAGTGCAAGAGCGTTTTACTGAGCAGATTTTAACTGCTTTTCAGACGATTTTGGAAACCGAAGATGTTGCGGTGTATGTAAAAGCAACCCATTTCTGCGTGAAATGTCGTGGTGTGAAAGATACGAATAGTTATACAGTAACATCGGCTTTTGGTGGCGTTTTCTTAGACGATCGTGATGTTCGTAAAGAATTTTTAACATTAATTAAAAAATAAATTCAAATGAAAATCGCGTTAGGGATTGAGTATGACGGCAGTCAATATTTTGGTTGGCAGCGTCAAGAGAGTGTATTAAGCGTACAACAAAAACTAGAAGAGGCGTTATCCGTTATTGCTAATTCTCCGATCGAAGTGTTTTGTGCGGGAAGGACAGACTCTGGCGTACACGGTACGGGGCAAGTCGTGCATTTCGAAACTGAGGTGCAACGTCCTTTAGAAAGTTGGTGTTTCGGTACAAATGCACATCTGCCTGATGATATTTCGGTGAAGTGGGCGGTGGATGTGCCTGAAAATTTTCACGCACGTTTTAGTGCAACTGCTCGTCGTTATCGTTATATTATCTTAAGTTGCAAACTACGTTCTGCGATTTTACCGCACGGTGTTTCCCATTATCACTGTGACCTTGAGCACGAAAAAATGCATGAAGCTGGGCAATTTTTATTGGGTGAAAATGATTTTTCGTCTTTCCGTGCAGCCAAATGTCAGTCACATACGCCTTGGCGAAATATTCATCATCTCAATGTATCTCGAATGGGAAATTATATTATCGTGGATATTCAAGCGAATGCTTTTGTGCATCATATGGTGCGTAATATTGTGGGCAGTTTGATTGAGGTGGGTAAAGGGGCTCAGCCTGTCGAATGGATTAAGTGGTTGCTTGAACAAAAAGATCGCAAGTTAGCTGCACCAACGGCAAAAGCAGAAGGTTTATATTTGGTCGATGTGAATTATCCTGAGCATTTTGGTATTCCTAAAACTGCACTAGGGCCGTTATTTTTACCAGAGTAAAGATACAAAAAAAAAGCCAAATGGCATTTTGTTTTGCCACTTGGCTTTTGTATTTTATTTTATCGATTAAAGATTAGTGCTCTTTTTTCTCTTTTAATTTAATGAGCTGAGCTTCTAATTTTTTCGCAAGATCATTGATTGCATTATACAGATCTTCATTTTCTGCTTTAGCAACTAAATCACCTAGAGGCGAACCAATGGTTGCATCCACTTCATAGCTATTAGGCTGTTTAATAATAATGAAATGTGGGTTAATCAATTGGAGTTGAAATTTATCGAATTTCGCTAAACGCTCCTCAATATGAGTACGGATTGCAGGGGTAATGTCCATTTGTTTGCTAGAGATATTGAGTGACATAACGTTTTCCTCTTCGTTAGTTTAGTTGTTCTTGATGGTTTTAAAATATGCCTTTTGCTCCAACCTTTCAAGAATAATTTTTCATTAAATTTCAAATTTGTGATCAACTTAACATTTTTTATTGTCTTTTGGCTATAATTTAGCACTACAGAAATCAACATACATAATCTATGATAGAAAACAAACAACTTCCTCCTTTTCAGTCTGCTTTCTTAAAACCTCGATATTGGGGCTTATGGTTTGGGCTTGGTATTTTTAAGCTTATTTTAGTGCTGCCTTACCCCGTATTGGTATTTTTAGGTAAAGGATTAGGCAAACTATTTTCCAAATTTAGCTTTGGAAAACGCCGTATTTGTATCGCTAAACGTAATCTTGAATTGTGTTTTCCTGATTATTCTCAAGAGCAAATTGAACAAATTTTAGCGAAAAACATTGAATCTGTCGGAATGGCTATTATTGAAACAGGAATGGCGTGGTTCTGGTCAGATAAACGTATTTTAAAATGGTCTAAAGTGGAAGGCATTGAGCATTTAAAAAATGTACCTAAAGATACAGGGATTCTTTTCGTCGGCGTGCATTTTTTAACACTTGAACTAGGCGCAAGAATTGTTGGATTACATCATCAAGGGATAGGTGTTTATCGCCCTAATGATAATCTGTTACTCGATTGGCTCCAATTTCGCGGTAGAATTCGCTCAAATAAAGCAATGCTCAATCGTAGCGATTTACGTGGAATGATTAAAGCATTAAAAGCTGGAGAAACCATTTGGTATGCTCCAGATCACGATTACGGTCGAAAAAACAGCGTATTTGTTCCCTTTTTTGCGGTAAAAGAAGCTTGCACGACAGCAGGAACAAGAATGCTTTTAAAATCTGCTCCACAAACAAAGGTTGTGCCATTTTCGCCAATACGAAATGAGGATTTTTCGGGTTATACTGTAAAAATCAGCCCAGCAGTTGATTTTTCAGATTGTGAAGATGATGTTCAAACTGCAACTAAAATGAATAAAGTAGTAGAAGGCGAAATTCTCAATGCAATCGAACAATATATGTGGTTGCACCGTCGGTTTAAAACACGACTGAATGAGAGTGATCTCAATCTATATGAAGAGTAAGTGGTTGATTTAATAAATGAAAGGACAATATATGCAACCAAAAGCAAAATTCCGTAAGGACTATCGTGCTCCTGATTTCACGATCACGGAGATTTATTTAGACATTCAACTTGATGCAGACAGAACATTTGTAACTTCTGTACTCAATGTTGAGCGTAAAACTGAAGGGGCGACTCATCTGAAATTAGATGGGCATAGTTTTGATTTTCTCTCGTTAAAACTGAATGGGCAAGAACACGTTGAGTTTGAACGAGATGAGGAATCATTGACGGTGAATGTAGCAGAGCAAGCGGATAAATTCCAATTGCAAATTGAAACTGCCTTAAATCCTGCACAAAACACCTCATTGCAGGGCTTGTATCAGTCGGGCGATGGAATTTGTACGCAGTGCGAAGCAGAAGGTTTCCGTCAAATTACTTATATGCTAGACAGACCAGACGTCCTTGCAAAATATCGTACAAAGATTACTGCTAGCAAGGAAAAATATCCGTTCTTACTTTCGAACGGTAACCGCATTGCACAAGGTAAATTAGCGGACGGTCGCCATTGGGTAGAGTGGGAAGATCCGTTCTTCAAACCAAGCTATCTGTTTGCGTTGGTGGCAGGTGATTTTGATTTATTGCAAGATAAATTCATCACGAAAAGCGGGCGTGAAGTGGCACTTGAGATCTATGTTGATAAGGGTAACTTAGACCGTGCAGGTTGGGCAATGGAGAGCTTAAAACGTGCGATGAAATGGGACGAAGATCGTTTCGGTTTAGAATACGATTTGGATATTTATATGATTGTCGCAGTTGATTTCTTCAATATGGGTGCAATGGAGAATAAGGGCTTGAATGTCTTTAACTCTAAGTTCGTATTGGCAAAACCAGAAACTGCAACTGATGAAGATTACACCAATGTCGAAAGTGTGATCGCACACGAATATTTCCATAATTGGACGGGTAACCGCATTACTTGTCGAGATTGGTTCCAGTTAAGTTTAAAAGAGGGCTTAACCGTATTCCGCGATCAAGAATTTACCTCTGACTTGTGGTCTCGCTCTGCAAAACGTATTGAAGATGTGCGTTTGTTACGTACCGTACAATTTGCCGAAGATGCGAGCCCGATGGCACACCCAATTCGCCCTGAAAAAGTGATTGAGATGAACAACTTCTACACGGTGACCGTTTACGAGAAGGGGGCGGAAGTGATTCGAATGATTCATACGCTTTTAGGTGAAGAGAAATTCCAAAAAGGAATGCAACTTTATGTGGCAGAAAACGATGGCACAGCAGCGACTTGTGAAGATTTTGTTTCCGCAATGGAACGTGCTTCTGGCGTGGATTTAGCCCAATTCCGCCGCTGGTATAGCCAATCAGGTACGCCAATTTTAACGGTAACCGATGAATATGATGAAGCTCGTCAAGTTTATCGCTTACACGTAAGCCAACATACGCCAGCAACAGCAGACCAAGTCGAAAAACTCAGCTTGCATATTCCGCTTAAAGTGGCATTGATTGATCCGACAAGCGGTCAAAATTTACCGCTAAGAAGCGAAGCCGCGGAAATGTCGGATATGTTAAATGTGACTGAAAGCCAACAAACATTTGAGTTTTTTGGCGTGAAAACGAAGCCAGTGCCGGCGTTATTGTGCGATTTCTCTGCCCCTGTGAAGTTAGATTTCAGCTATAGCAAATCTCAATTGATTAGTTTATTGAAATTTGCGGAAAATGATTTTGTCCGTTGGGATGCGATTCAATCGCTCTTTAATGGCGAATTAAAAGAGAATTTAACCCGCTTGCAACAAGGCGGAATGATGCAATTCTCACACGAGTTTGGCTCTGCGATTGAGATGTTACTTGATAATGTGAAAGATCCGCAGCTTACCGCATTAATGTTGACGATGCCGAAAGAAACCGATTTTGCCGAGTTATTCGACACGATTGATCCTGTGGGTATTGCGAAAGTACGTGAGTTCCTCATTGAGTCAATTGCGGCTTATTTTGAAGACCGTTTATACAAACTTTACAATGCGAATAAATGCGGTACATATCGCGTTTGCGAACAAGATATTGCAAAACGTGCGTTGCGTAATGTTTGCTTGTCTTACCTTGCCTTTACCGATTTGGGTGAGAAATTGGTTAAAACTCACTACGATCAAGCGAATAATATGACTGATACGCTTGCGGCACTTTCCGCTGCAACCAAAGCAGAATTAGAGTGCCGAGATGAATTGTTAGCTGATTTTGAGGCGAAATGGTATCAAGATGGCCTAGTCATGGATAAATGGTTTGCTCTGCAAGCGACTCGTCCTGATGAAGATGTATTGAATGTCGTTCAAGGCTTGTTAAATCATAGAAGTTTCAATTTTAACAATCCAAACCGTGTGCGTGCAGTCGTGGGAGTATTTGCTAGCCAGAATCCTAAAGCCTTCCACAACATTGATGGTTCAGGTTATCGTTTCTTAGTGGACGTGTTGATTAAATTAAATGAGAGCAATCCGCAAGTTGCATCACGTTTAATTGAACCATTAATTAAACTTTCTCGTTATGATGGGCAGCGTCAAACCTTAATGAAACGAGGGTTGGAGCGCTTAAAAGGGTTAGATAATCTAGCCCGTGATTTGTTCGAGAAAATTGACAAATCTTTACAATAACCTTACAATCACCCTCAGTAATAACCAGATTCTGAGGGTTTTCTTATGTCTAAATCAAACATTTTTCGTCCAACTTTTATTGCGTTAAATGTTGCTGTGATGTGTGCAGGAATGCAAGCCTCAATGGTTCGCAATGATGTGGACTATCAATATTTCCGCGATTTTGCTGAGAATAAAGGACAATTCTTTGTCGGCGCAAAAAATATTCCTATCTTGGATAAACAAGGTAAATCAGTAGGTACCATGTTACCGAATTTACCAATGCCAGATTTACACGTAGCTAGCCGAGTAAGTGGTGTAGCAACCTTGTTTAATCCTCAATATATCGCTAGTGTTAAACACAATAGTGGCTATGGCTCTGTGCAATTTGGTGAAAATAGTAATAATCCAGATAGCCATCACTTTGATTATTTGATTACTGATCGCAATAATCACGATAAATACGACTTCCATTCCCCTCGTTTGCATAAACTGGTTACTGAAGTTACTCCAATTCCATTGAATAATATCGCTTTTGATAACAATAGAAAAACAGGACCGAAAAATGGTGCGTTTTTAGATAAAGAGCGTTACCCGTATTTTGTCCGAGTGGGATCTGGGCGCCAATATTTACGTAGTAAAGATGGTAAAGAAAAGACATCTCTTACTTCCGCTTATAATTATCTTACAGGAGGTACTCCGCTTAAACCAAATAGTTCAATGGATAATTGGGTATTATTTAGTGGTGATCTTTATGAAATGTTGGGTACTTATGGCTTACCAGGTGATAGTGGTTCGGCTTTACTTGCTTATGATGCTAAAGAGCAGCGTTGGGTATTGGCGGGTGTACTTTCTACTTTCAATGGCTATGATGGTGCAAACAATATTTATACAATTGTACAGCCAGATTCTATTAAACGTGCATTTGAAAATGATGAAATGACCGTAAGCCTCAATGGCTCAACTTACTCGTGGAGAAATCAAAATGCGGGCAGAAGTGTCTTACAAAGTGGCAATCAAGCGGTCGAAATTCCTGTTACAAATGTAAATGTGGCGTCTAAAGATGAATATCGCCAACGCCCGTCTTTAGATAATGGAAAAACGGTGCATTTTACTGGACGTGATGGTTCAACTCTTGTGTTAAAAGAGAGTATTAACCAAGGTGCAGGTGCCTTGCATTTTAACCAAAATGCGATAGTTAGAACTGATGGTAATGATGTGACTTGGCTTGGAGCTGGAGTTGTGGTTAATGGCAATAAAACGGTTAATTGGCGTGTGAAAAATCCTCAAAATGACCGCTTGTCAAAACTCGGTACAGGTACGCTCTATGTGGATGGTCAAGGCAAAAATTTAGGGGATATTAGTGTAGGTGAGGGCACAGTTGTTCTTGACCAAAAATCGTTAAATGGTCAGCAACAAGCTTTTAACCAAGTGGGGATTACTAGTGGACGCGGCACGGTAGTTTTAGCGAACGACAAACAAGTAAACCCTGATAATATTTACTTCGGTTTTCGTGGTGGACGTTTAGATGTAAATGGCCATAATCTTACTTTCCACCGAATTCAAAATTCGGATGATGGTGCAAAAATTGTTAATAATAGCCGTACTCAAGCAGCCGAAATTAACGTTATTGGGCGTGATAATTTTGCTCAACAAGATATTGAATGGGTAAATTGGGGGCAACAGCCAACGACATCATTAGCGATTTATGAATACAAAAATAACCATAGGAATAACCGATTAGATTATTTTCGTTTAAAAGAAGGAAAAAATCCTAGAGCCTATTTCCCTTGGGATATGGAAACCACAAATGACTGGGAATTTTTAGGAAATAATAAATCTGAGGTTATTCAGAGAGTATTAGCAGAAGCTAACGCCCGAAAACATCTAGATACGTATAGCGGATTTTTTGGTGAAACTGATCAGCAATATCATAATGGAAGATTATCAATTGCTTATCGTCCTCAAGTTGCAAATAGTATTTGGGCTTTAACGGGAGGAGCGAATCTTAATGGTAATATTTATGTAGAAAACGGGGAATTGCTATTGTCAGGTGTTCCTGTTCCGCACGCCTATGACCATCTTAATAAAAAAGAAGTTATTGAAGAAGGAAATTGGATTAACCGCCAGTTCAAAGCAAATGAATTTGATGTGGCAGGCAATGCAACTCTTGAGAGCAGTCGTAATGTTAGTGTATTAGAAGGTAACTTTAATGCACGCCATCAGGCTCAAATTCAACTTGGATTTGCACAAGGTAAGTCTGATGAATGTATCCGAGAAAGTTATAGTGGTACAACAAAATGTTCAGAAAAGGCCGTTATTTCTCAAGCTGCATTTAATAGTATTCCTATAACAAGTATATATGGCGATGTTTCATTAGAACATCAGAGCCAGTTTAGTTTAGGCAAAGCTCATTTAATGGGGCGTATTAATTCAGTAGGTGCAGAAACACAAGTTAATTTGTTACCACATAGTGAATGGACGTTAAATAATAATAGTGTGGTTGGAAATTTATTTCTTGCACCTAATAGCCAGATAACGCTCAATAGTTTATATGATGAGATGAGTTCTACTTACAAAGGATGGGTGAAATTCAATCAGTTGGTGGTGGATGGGCAATTAACAGGTAATGGACATTTTCGTTTCTTAGCAAATGTAGCGGAAAGCCGTAGTGATAATGTGGTTGTCAATGGATTAGCCTCTGGGAATTATTTACTATCACTGAAGAATACAGGGGAAGAGCCGAAAAATGTAAATCCATTAAGTTTGGTAAAACTGAATCATCCTAATCAGCATCGTCAAAATGCACATTTTGCTTTGGAAAATGGTTTTGTGGATTTAGGTGCATATCGCTATATTTTAGCTAACTTCAACAATGATTACCGTTTATATAATCCACTGCGTGATGCTGAATTACATTTTGGCAGTAATTCGGAGTCAGTAGCAAATAGTCAGCGTGAGTTTCATGTTGTACATCAAGCTTTAGTAGATAAGGAGCATGAATTAGCACGTTTACAAAGATCATATACACAAGCGGAAGGTGTGAATAAAATAGATCAGAATCGTGCAAGTCGTCTATTAGAGGAGATTCACAATACGACTAATAGCTACAACCAAGCTACTTCAGAGTATAATCGAACAGCCCGTATTCGTTTTATTAAACGTGGTAAACTATATAAACAATTTACTCAATTAAAGGTTTTATTAGAAAGACAACGCAATGAATATCGTGGCTTGAGTGAGCAAGAGAAACGTAGCCAACAGGAAGTTCAAAAGTTATTGAATCTAGTCAATCAAACAAAAACAGATTTGCATTCACTTGAATCTCGCCAAGATAATGTATTGGAGGAAATGAATCGTTTACAGGCTGGTTTGTCTAGTAGTATAGCTCGAGCTCAACAGCTTTGCGAAGCTCAGAATTTATCTTCTGATATATGTCGGAAAGTGGCTAAAGTAGCGAATGAAGGTAATGTTACTTTATTTGAAGAGGAAATTGATGCAAGTATTGAACGTATAGAGTTGGCTCAACAAGCATTAGCTAATGCTCAAGGTAACCAAGGTAAGACGGATATTGCACAGTCTTCCTTAAATGAGTCGGTATTAGCATTATTAGATAGCCTTAATAAGGCTTACCAAACTGAGCAAGAAATTCAACAATTTTTAAGTACGCAATCAGGAACAGTGTCCATACCAGTTCAATCACAGTTGATCAGTCGTTATTCAAACACGGCATTATCTGAACTTTCAGCTAATGTAAATGGTGCATTGCAAATAGGGCGTAATTTAGATCGCCATTTATCGAGTGGGGATCCATCAAATGTGTGGATGAATACAGAATCAACTAAACAGACTTATCGTTCTGATTATTATCGTCCTTATAAACAGACAATGACGCTCACTCAAATTGGTGTTGCTCAAGATGTGTCAGATAATGTAAAAATTGGTGCAGTACTTTCTCATTCTCGTGCAAATAATGAGTTTAATGAGAATGTTTCTGGTAAACATCGTTTTACATCAGTAAATGCATTTATGAAAGGTAACTGGGAGAACGGTATTTTTGCAAGTTTTGACTTAGGTTATGGTCGTAGTCGCAATACAGTAACATTTGACGGTAAAGATAACGTATTTCACCGCAATATTTTTAATGTAGGTGGAAACTTAGGAGCAAATTGGGATCTTAGTGGTTGGTTAAATGTACAACCATCTATTGGTGTACGTTATTACCGTTTATCTGGAGTAACTTATAATCTCTCTGAAGCGAAAATCGCCAGCAAAGCTTTGCGTTTAACTACTTATCGTGTAGGCGTGCTGTTGGATAAAACCTTCGATATTAACGGTGTGAAAGTAACGCCAAGTTTCACAACAAACTACTATGATGCAACACAACGTAAATTAGCGATTGATGGTGCATTAAGCGTAAATAATGTAGTAATGAAGCAACAATTCGGACGATATTTTACTCATGAAGTTGGCTTAAGTGCCCAATTCCATAGATGGAATATCAGCACCCATATCGGGATGCTAAAAGGCTCTGATGTTGCTCCGCAGAAATTTGGGGCTGTGAAAGTAGGCTTTACTTGGTAGATCTCATGTTTAATGAAAACCCAGTTTCGACTGGGTTTTATTTTTTACAGGCGGTAAAATTTAATAAGTAATTTGCTAAACTGTGACCCTGCTCACAAAATTGGAATTTCGTTCTAGAGCAATACACTAGATGCATTATAATAATTGGGTGTATATTCCTATTTTTCAGGAGAGAGTTATGCTGAACGATCAAGATATTTTCAATCGTTATAAAACCAAACAAGTTGAGTTTGAAAAACGTGCTAACGTCACGTTAATTGGACATTCTTTGTTTGATATGTGGGAAGGTTTTGAGAAGACTCTAACATTAAAAGGGCTGAGTGTGGCGAATTTGGGAATTTCTGGTACGAGTACACGACAATATTTAGATGTGATTGTCAAGCCGAAACATATTCAGCATCTAGGTAAAACAGTGTTTATCTTTTTGGGCGTAAACGATATTGTGAAAGAACCCAATTATTCGCCACAGCAAGTTTTGGATTGGATTTCACAAATTATCGAAGAAACAGAACCGTTTGCACTGCCTAATACACGGTATTTCTTGTTAGAAGCAACCCCAGTAAACCATATTGAAACCGTAGCTAATACAGACATTCAGGCAATGAATACTTATTTCAAAGCTCATTGTCCCGCACCTTTAACCTTTATTCCAACTTATGGAAAGTTCTTGGATAATGAGGGAAATTTGGATCGCTATTTGACTATAGATGGATTGCATTATAACGAGAAAGGGTATGCAATTTTAAGAGAGATTTTAGAAACTTATTTGTAAGATGAAGGCGTGAATTTTCTTCCACGCCTTTCTTTTAATGATGTGCTGCAATAAACATAGCGAGCATAAAACTCACGACTGAAAGCAGATAGAATTTGATGGAATAAGGTTGGTTTTTCTTAAAGGCTTTTGTGGAAAAAATCACATAAAGCACAATAAATAAAAATTTTCCAAGTAACCAACTTAATTCAGAAAAAGTGTAAATGCCTTCAGAAGTATAAGTATAAACCACCGTTGCACCGCTTAATAACAACAAGGTGTCGATAATATGTGGGGAGATTTTTAATATTTTATATTGTCGCCAGTCGACTTTTCTTGCACTCAACGCCCCTCGAGTTAAAAGCAAAATCAGGCTTAAATAAGCAAAGCCTGCGTGGCTGTGAATAAGTTTTGGTAAAATATCAAGCATTATGCCTCCGCAATTTCAGTTTTTAAGTATTGGTAAATATCACGATACGCTTTAGGCGGTTTATTCGTTTCTTTTTCTTTTTGAGCAATACGTATCAAGTTACGTAAATGTTGACGATCTAAATGCGAATATTCGTTCATTAAATGATTTAACGCATTATCACCCATTGCAATCAGCTGATCACGCACAAGTTCCAGTTTATGTAATAATGCCTGTTGTTGGTTGTGCCGATTTTTTACTTTATTCAATGCATCTTGAATTGGCTCAGGATCACGGTTGCGGAGTAGCTTGCCGATAAATTGGATTTGACGGCGACGAGCTTCCAATTTGAAGTTTTGTGCTTGGCGAACTGCCTCTTTTAAATCCTCATCAAGAGGAATTTTCGCTAAATTCTGTGGGCTAAGTTCAATTAACTCTGCACCTAATTTCTTCAATTGTTCCGAATCCCGTTTGATTTCACTTTTACTGACCCAGATGATTTCCTCTTCTTCATCTGTCCAGTCGATCTCATTATGACGTTTTTTAGCCATTACCTCTCCATTATCGCTCGTTCGAGCAGTTAAAATGGCGTTATTTTATCAAAATTTTCAGGTAGAATATACCTTATTCCATTCATAATAAGGTAAAACTATGTCCTTTATTACTAAACAAGAATTACAAACTCAAGAGCAAGAACTTCGTCAAGCGGTCGAATTTGCCTTAAATTTTGCGAAAAAAGCAGGGGCGGAAGCCGAAGTTGGCGTAACCAAAGTAGCAGGACTTTCGGTTTCTAGCCGTTTGAAGCAGGTGGAAAATATTGAATTTAACAACGATGGTTCACTCGGTATCTCTGTCTATTTAGGTAAACGTAAGGGCAATGCTTCCACATCAGATTTACAATCAAAATCAATTCAACAAGCGGTCGAATCTGCTTTAGCCATTGCAAAACATACCTCAGAAGATGATTGTGCAGGTTTGGCAGATAAAGAATTAATGGCATTTGATGCGCCTGATTTAGAGCTTTATCATCAAGCAGATTTATCGGTAGACCAAGCATTAGCCTTAGCGATTGAAACCGAAAATGCAGCACTTAATGCCGATGAACAAATCGTCAATAGCGAAGGAGCAACTTTCAATTCACACAGTGGCGTTCGCGTGTATGGCAATACGCATGGAATGTTGCAAAGTAACCTTTCCAGCCGTTATTCGCTTTCGTGTAGCGTGATTGCTGCTCATGGCGAACAGCTAGAACGTGATTATGAATACACCATTTCACGTGAGTTTGATAAGTTACAAGCACCGCAATGGGTAGGGCAGCAAGCGGCATTTAAAGCGGTTGATCGCCTTAATCCGCAAAAGATCAAAACGTGTGAAGTGCCTGTAATTTACTACAACGATGTGGCAACAGGATTAATTGGGCATTTAGCAGGGGCGATTAGTGGTGGTGCTTTGTATCGCAAATCAAGCTTTTTACTTGACCATTTAGGAAAACAAGTGCTACCTGATTGGTTCGAAATTTCCGAACGTCCACATCTTTTACGTCAGCTTGCTTCAACTGCATTTGACAGCGAAGGTGTGATAACGCAAGACCGTGAAATCATTACTGATGGCGTGTTACAAACCTATTTAATGACCAGCTATTCAGCTCGTAAAATGGGTTTAAAAAGCACAGGGCACGCAGGCGGTATACACAACTGGCTTGTTAAACCAAACCGTGAAGGTGGCTTGGATACTCTTTTAAAAGAGATGGATACAGGCTTGCTTTTAACTGAATTCTTAGGTTCGGCAATTAACCCTGTTACAGGCGAATATTCGCGTGGGGCTGCAGGTTTTTGGGTAGAAAAGGGTAAAATTCAATACCCTGTAGCAGAAATTACTGTCGCAGGTCAATTGCAAGAGATGTTTAACAAAATTGTTGCAGTAGCTGATGATGTGGAGCATCGTTCCAATATCCAAACTGGATCGATTTTGATTGAAAAAATGAAGATTTCGGGGGAGTAGTTATTTCATAATCGTAAATAAGCGGTCAAATTTGACCGCTTGTACAGATTATTCTTGAGATAACGCGGTAATCGGGTTTAACTTCGAGGCGTTTTTGGCTGGCATATAACCGAACACTACTCCGATTAAGGTAGAGCAGAATACGGCAAGTATAACGGATTCAGGCGAGAGCACCATTTTAAAATCGCTGCCAAGTGTGTTAAATGCTGTGATAATGGCAACGGCAAAAAGAATACCAATCACGCCACCAAGTAAGCAGATTAGCATTGCTTCAATCAAGAATTGTTGCAGAATGTTACTCTGTTTCGCTCCAATCGCCATCCGCACGCCAATTTCTTTCGTGCGTTCGGTCACTGAAACTAACATTATATTCATCACACCGATTCCACCCACAACAAGCGAAATCAACGCAATCGAGGAAATCAGTAACGTCATTGTGTTAGTGGTGCTGGTAATGGTTTGTTTGATGGTGTCTGAGTTCATAATAAAGAAATCTTTTTTGCCGTGTTTAGCTGTAAGCAACTCGGTAATGCTTTTCTCAGCCGTCTGACTTTCCACATTATCTTTAATTTTGACAGTGAGCGAGTCAATAGACTTCTCGCCAGAAATACGTTGCATTAGCGTTGTGTAAGGTGTCCAGAGCTTAAGACTGGTTTGGTTCATATTGTTAGACTCTTCCGCCAAGCCGATAATGCGAAGCGGCTTTTTACCAACCAGAATAATTTTACCTTCAACAGGTGAAGTTAATCCAAGATCTTTCTGTGTATTGGCATCAATCACTACCACTTGAGCCGCTTCGTTCACTTCATCTTCACTGAAAAAACGCCCTGAGTGCATTTTAATGCCTCGCACATCGGCATATTGCTCGCCTACGCCATTTACGGAGCCAGTTACATTCGTATTGCCATAAATCAATGTTGTGCTAAATGAACTAGAAGGGGTCGTACTATCCACGAAATTCTGTTTACCTAGCATCACTGCATCGCTAATCGTAAGGTTTTTAGTCAGATTGGCTCGTCGGTCACCAAAGCCTGTACCATTCATGATCGTCATTGTATTAGTACCAAGGTTATTGATGTTGGATAAAATCTGTTCTTGTGACCCACGCCCTAATGCCACTACGGAAATAACAGAAGTAATACCAATGACAATCCCTAACATCGTTAATAGTGCACGTAATTTATGAGCGAAAATAGCATTAATTGCCATTTTGAACGATTCAGCAAGTTGATCAAAAAAGCGAGGTTTTTTATGCGGTGGAGGAGTTGATTGCGGTTCTACGGCATAAGGTTGTTGGCGTTCATCTCGAATAATTTGCCCATCTTTGATTTCAATCACACGGTTTGCGGTTGCGGCAATTTTCGGGTCGTGGGTTACCATAATAATGGTATGCCCTTCTTTATGTAGATTTTGCAAAATACCAAGTACAACTTGACCGCTATGAGAATCCAGTGCCCCCGTAGGTTCATCAGCAAGAATAATTTCTCCACCATTCATCAATGCACGGGCAATACTGACCCGTTGTTGTTGTCCGCCCGAAAGTTGGTTCGGTCGATTTTCAGTTTTATCTACAAGCCCAAGTTTGTCTAACAGCTGATTTGCTCGTGCTTTACGGGCAGTACTTTCCATTCCTGCATAAATCGCTGGCAGAGCAACATTTTCATTCGCATTTAAGGAACTCAAGAGATTGTAGCGTTGAAAGATAAAACCGAATTTACGTTGGCGGAGTTCTGAAAGTTCATCCGTAGTCATTAATTTGGTTTCTTTGCCTGCAATGCGACAAATACCAGAACTTGCAGTATCAAGGCAGCCAATAATATTCATTAGCGTTGATTTACCTGAACCCGAGGCTCCGATAATCGCCACAAAATCGCCTTGCTGAATACTAACATTCACATCTTTTAAAATGTGTGCTCGGTTTTCACCTTCGCCAAAGTATTTGTTGAGCTGTTCAATTTCGATTACGTTCATAAGTGTTTGTAAAAATTTAGGAAAAATTAACCGCTTGTGAGTTACCACAAGCGGTCAAAAAGAGAAAAAAATTTGCTTATTCGACTAACAAAAAAGCAATAAGTTCAGCTTATTCTATCCAGAGTGGTAGGCGAATTTCGACACGTAAACCACCTAACTCACTTTTTATTGCCTTGACTTTACCTTGGTGTTGTTGAACAGCATTGGCTACGATTGTTAAGCCTAATCCCGTTCCCCCTGTTTGTCTTGCTCGTGCTTCATCAACACGATAGAACGGTCGGAAAATATGTTCTAATTCGTGATCTGGTACGCCTTCGCCATCATCATCTGTTGCAATAAATAGAAGATTCTGCTCTTGCTCTTGAATAATGGATATCTGGACTTTTACGATATTTTTTGCATATTTTTGTGCATTACGAATAATATTTTCTAGTGCACTTGATAATAAGTTGACATTGCCATTTAATGTATAAAGTTCTTTATCTTTAATCTGATCTTCGATAAATAATTTTAAACCATATTGTTCGATTTCAAAGCGAGTATCTTCTAATATGTTTTTCCATATATCTTCAGCCGGAAAGAGTTTTCGGGAAATATGTTGATTTAATTCCAAGCGAGAAAGTGAGAGTAAATCAAGCACCATGCTATTCATTTTCTGAATTTCATTTTCAATTCGCTCCGTTTCTTTTGTCTCGCCATTTTTCTTTTTTAAAATAGCAGTGGCAAGTTGTAAGCGTGCTAATGGTGTTTTAAGTTCATGTGAAATATCTGAAAGTAATTGTTGTTGATGGTTATTTAAAGTTTGCAATGAACGAATCATATAATTTAAACTACGACCAACTTCTCTAAATTCTTTAATTCCTCGAGATTCAATCTTAGGATTGATTATCAGTGAACCACGAGCAACAGCATTTGCAGTGATTCGGAGATTGTTTAATGGTCGAGTAATGAGCCAAGATAAGATAAAAATTGTTGGAAGCACCAAAATAATTAATAAAATAATTATTTGAATGGGGTTGTCATATAGGTTGTTTAACCACTCTTTTTGTGCTTGAATTGGGTATAGAAAGTAGGCTTTATATGTACGGTGTTCTGTGCCTAATAAAAATGGCCCATTAATACGTAAATCATCAAAGCTACGAGCCATTGGTACACCATTATCTTCAGTTTGATATAAGAATGAAAGCAGAGGACGAATGTTAGATTGTTCCATTCCGCTTACAATATTTGTTTGTTGGTCAACTAAAACCAGCTCTAAGCCACTAGGCGTGTGAATGGAAAGATCTTTTTCAAAAACCTCATCAAAGTTATAGCGATGTTTAAGTTTAGTAATTTCGTTATTAAGAAAAGTAATATCATTTTCAACGAGAGGAATTAATTTTCGGTCATCAAGATTAGAAAGAAAAAAAGTTAGAAATAGAACGAAAATAAAAATGCCACTGAAGTAGAAAAAAAGTTGAAAAAATAGGTAATTATTAACTAATGGAAATAAGGAAACGGATTTTTTTTGCATATAGTCTCTCAAATAAGAACCCTCGCTAGTAATAATTTAGCGAGGGAAAATAATTATTTCCCTGTTACTAGTAAGTAGCCACGCCCACGTAAAGTCTTAAACCACGGTAAATTATCTTCACGCTCAGGTAATTTCTTACGTAAATTAGATATATGCATATCAATAGCACGATCATAAGGGGTTAATGTTTTTCCTAGAATTTCAAGATTTAATAGTTCACGAGACAGAATGACGCCTGGATTCTGAATAAGAATTTGGAGCAATGAAAACTCTGTTCCAGTTAGTTCTAAATCCCGTCCGTTATAAGTAGCTTGTTGACGACCTGAATGTAATTCTATCCCATTAAAGGAAAGTGGTTTTCCTTTATGTTCTTCTGGACTATTGTTTGTTTTAATTGGCTGTGTAATTGGTTGTGGAGTAAGCGAAGCCGTAGAACGGCGTAAAATCGCTTTAATACGTGCGACCAATTCACGATCATTAAATGGTTTAGGTAAATAATCATCAGCACCTAATTCTAACCCAAGGACACGATCAATATCATCATCTCGAGCACTCAGCATTAGTACGGGCATGTTTGAAGTCTTACGCAGTTGTTTGAGTGTTTCTGTACCATTTAATACTGGCATCATAATATCTAACAACATCATGTCAAAAGATTGGGTTGTCAAAAGCGAAAGAGCTTCCTGTCCGTTATGGACAACGGTTACGTTGAATCCTTCTAGTAAAAGTAATTCTGCTAAGAGTTCTGTCAGTTCTAAATCATCATCGACAAGCAAAATTTCAGGCATAATCATTACCTTTTGTATATTTCCATGTTTATCCATTTAAATTCGACAAATAATGTATAACTTTAGATTAAATTGTCAAATTATTCGCGAGATTTGATTTCATTCCACAATGCATCTAATTCATTTAAGCTACAATCTGAAACTTGTTTTTGTTGAGATTTGACTAATTGTTCTACGCCACGAAAACGGCGTTCAAATTTAGCATTGGCTTTGCGTAAACAGCTCTCGGCATCAATACCATAATGGCGACAAAGGTTAGTGCTAACAAATAATAAATCACCTAGTTCTTCTTCTAATTTCTCGGCTTGAACAGGCGATTGTGCCATTTCGTTCCAGACTTCTTGTAATTCTTCTTCAACTTTATGAAAGACTGATTGTGGGTTATCCCAGTCAAACCCCACTTTAGCACAACGTTTTTGTAATTTATATGCTCGTGTCAGTGCAGGTAAGGCGAAAGGTAAATCATCTAAAATTGAATTATGAGCCTGATGCTTCTCATCATTCGCTTTTTGTTCTTCCCACGTTTTTAATGCTTCTTCGCTGTTTGCCGCTTTTTTATCGCCAAAAACGTGTGGATGGCGATAAATCAGCTTATTATGAATATCAGTCAGCACATCATTAAAATCAAAAGATCCCTCTTCTTTAGCTAGTTGACTGAGGAAAACAACTTGAAGGAGCAAATCGCCTAATTCTTCACGTAAAGCGGTGCGATCTTGCGTATGAATTGCTTCTGCAACTTCATAGGTTTCTTCTAATAAATGTGGAAGCATCGTATCGAAGTTTTGGGCAAGATCCCAGGGGCAGCCTCCTTTAGGATTGCGAAGTTGAGCTACGAGGTTTAAAAATTGAAACATAGTTGGCTGTTGATAATTTTCTATTTTCATAAGTACAAACCATAATATATTTGGATGATTTTTATCAATTTTAGCATAATGTGCCTAAAACAGAAAATATATCAACTTTAAATGCGGAAATAAATTTTGATTACTTTTTTTAAGAAAAGAAAATGATATACTAAAGTAAAATTAATGAAATTAAATGAGAAAAATAGAATGCTAAAGAAGGTCATACAAGCGGTGATATTTGGGCTCTGTTTTGCAGGGCTGATTTTGCTTTTTCCTTGGGTTGGGAAGCAAGTCAAACAGTTGAATGTATTTCAGCCTGATGTCTTTAGCTATTCGGAAGCCGTACAAAAAGCCTCGCCTGCCGTGGTAAATATTTATACGCAGATTTTAGATCAATCTAGCAGCAACGGCTCTCGATTGAATTTAGGTTCGGGCGTGATTATGACAGAAAACGGTTATGTATTAACCAATAACCATGTCATTAAAGATGGCTATCAAATTGATGTTTATTTGCAATCCGGTAAAGGCTATTCGGCAACCTTGGTTGGATTCGATGTATTAACTGATTTGGCGGTACTGAAAATCGATGGTGGAAAATTACCTACTATACCTCAAAATCCTCAACGAGAATCCAAAGTAGGGGACGTAGTGTTGGCAATTGGTAATCCTTATAATTTAGGGCAGAGCGTTACTCAAGGTATTATTAGTGCTAAAGGGCGGAATACGATTTCTGACCGCACAAGACAGAACTTTATTCAAACTGATGCACCGATTAGTAAAGGAAATTCAGGTGGAGCCTTGATCAACACTGCTGGCGAATTGATTGGAATCAACACGATTAGCCTGAAAAATAGTGGAGAAATTCGTGAACTTAGTGTAACAGGCTCAGATTCAATTGCAGAAGGCTTGAATTTCGCTATTCCAATCAGTCAAGCAATCGAAATTATGAATAAAATCATCAAAGATGGACGCGTTATTCGTGGCTACTTTGGCGTGCGAAGCGATATTTTCTTTAGTGCTCAACAAATGGGGGTAGAAAAGGGCGTTTTGATTACAGGCGTGAATCCGAATGGTCCTGCTGAAAAGGCTGGCATCCATGTTGGTGATATCATTTTAAAAATTGATAATATTGAGGCTGTTTCGGCTTCGCAAATGATGGAAGCTTTGGGAAATATTAGCCCAAATACGAAAGTGAGAGTATTATTGCTTCGACAAGGTAAAGAGCTAGAATTTAATGTAATAGTGGGTGAGTTTCCTGAGTATCAACCCGTTGATGAATAATTTAAAAAGTTAAAAAGGCAATGATGATGAAAAATGTAATTATTACTGTGGATGGTCCGAGTGGAGCGGGTAAAGGAACACTTTGCTACGCTTTAGCCGAAAAATTAGGCTTTGATTTTTTAGATTCTGGGGCGATTTATCGTATTACGGCATTAGATGCACTAAAAAAACAAGTGAATTTAGAAGATGAAAATGCGGTAGCGGAAATTGGGCGAAATTTGAATGTGCAATTTGTGCCTAATAATGGAGAGGTGAATGTAATTTTAGATGGCGAAAATGTGGGTGACCAAATTCGTACTGCTGAAGCGGGTCAGAATGCCTCTAAAGTAGCAGCTTTCCCAAAAGTGCGAGAAGCATTGTTACAACGCCAACGTGATTTTGCAAGCTCAAAAGGTTTGGTAGCGGACGGACGAGATATGGGCACAATAGTTTTTCCAGAAGCTCAAATTAAGCTCTTTTTAGATGCTAGTGCAGAAGAACGTGCAAAAAGACGTGTAAAACAGTTGCAATTCAAAGGATTTAATGCTAACTTTGATAAAATTTTAGATGAAATTAGAGAGCGTGATTATCGTGATAGAAATCGAGCGGTTGCACCTCTCGTTCCAGCGAAAGATGCGTTAGTGTTGGACTCAACGCATTTGTCGATTAGTGAAGTTATTAATCAAGCCTTGGAATATATTTCTTCCAAAGGTTTTTAATTTTTCCTGAGTAAAACACGGATTGTTTTACTTTTATTACTAACCCCATTTAACATGATGTTAAGTGGAAGTTCATTTTTATTTAAGAAGAAAATTATGTCAGAAAATTTTGCTCAACTACTTGAAGAATTCTTTTCAAACGAAGCTCGTTTAGGTTCTGTTGTTAATGGTACCGTAGTCGCTATCGAAAAAGGTTATGTAATCGTTGATACTGGTTTCAAATCTGAATCACGTATCGAAGCGTCAGAATTCACGAACGCACAAGGTGAATTAGAAGTTCAAGTTGGCGATCAAGTTGATGTTGTATTAAAAGCAACAGACGACGGTTTCGGTGAAACAGTTGTTTCTCGTGGTGATGCAAAACGTAACGAAGCTTGGATTGCATTAGAAAAAGCATTTGAAGAACAAGCAACTGTTGCAGGTTACGTAAATGGTAAAGTGAAAGGCGGTTTCACTGTTGAATTAAACGGTGTTCGTGCATTCTTACCGGGTTCATTAGTAGATGTTCGCCCAGTTCGTGATTCTTTAAATCTTGAAGGTCAAACTTTAGAACTTAAAGTAATCAAGTTAGACCAAAAACGTAACAATGTGGTTGTATCACGTCGTGCAGTAATCGAAACAACTAACTCAGCTGATCGTGAAGAAGTATTAGCGAACTTAGTTGAAGGCTCAGAAGTTAAAGGTATCGTTAAGAACTTAACAGACTACGGTGCATTCGTAGATTTAGGTGGCGTTGATGGTTTATTACATATCACTGATATGGCATGGAAACGTGTTAAACACCCAAGTGAAGTAGTTACAGTAGGTCAAGAAGTAACTGTTAAAGTTCTTAAATTTGACAAAGAGAAAACTCGTGTATCATTAGGCTTAAAACAATTAGGTCAAGATCCATGGGGTGCAATTGCACAAAACCACCCAGTAAACAGCAAATTAACTGGTAAAGTAACTAACTTAACAGACTACGGTTGCTTCGTTGAAATTTTAGACGGTGTTGAAGGTTTAGTTCACGTTTCAGAAATGGATTGGACAAACAAAAATATCCACCCATCTAAAGTAGTAAGCGTCGGTGATGTGGTTGAAGTAATGGTACTTGAAGTAGATGAAGAACGTCGTCGTATCTCATTAGGTTTAAAACAATGCAAAGCTAACCCATGGGAACACTTCGCTGAAACTCACAACAAAGGTGATAAAGTTTCAGGTAAAATCAAATCAATCACAGACTTCGGTATCTTCATCGGTTTAGAAGGTGGTATTGACGGTTTAGTACACTTATCTGACATCTCTTGGGATGTTCAAGGTGAAGAAGCAGTTCGTAACTACAAAAAAGGTGACGAAGTAGAAGCGGTCGTTTTACAAGTTGATGCAGTAAAAGAGCGTATCTCTTTAGGTATCAAACAATTAAACTCAGATCCATTCACTAACTTCATCGATTCAACCAAAAAAGGTGCAATCGTTGCAGGTAAAGTAACAGCAGTAGATGCTAAAGGTGTTTCTGTTGAATTAGATGGCGTTGAAGGTTTCATCCGTGCAAACGAAGCAACACTTGACCGCGTGGAAGATATTACTTCAGTAATCTCTGTAGGTGATGTAATTGAAGCTAAATTCACAGGCGTTGATCGTAAAGCGCGTGTAATTAACTTATCTGTTCGTGCAAAAGCTGAAGCTGAAGAATCAGCAGCAATTGCTCAAGTGAACAAACAAGAAGTTGAAGTACCAAGTGCAATGGCAGCAGCGTTTGCTCAAGCTAAAGGTGAATAATTCACGCTTCTAGTGTAATTAAGGCGGGTATGTGTTTAAGCATATCCGCTTATTATGATGTTATATTGTGACTGATTATATTTAAGTAAAGGAAGGATATTTAAATATAATTAGTTCATAGGGTAGAAAATATGACTAAGTCAGAATTAGTGGCTAACTTAACAACACTTAATCCATTACTTCCTTCTAATTTAATTGAAGAGGGGGCTAATGAAATTTTAGAAAAAATTGTTTCTGCATTAGCAATGGGGAAGCGTATTGAAATTCGAGGATTTGGTAGTTTTTCCATTCGTGATAGAGAAGAACGTGTTGCTCGTAATCCTAAAAATGGGGAGAGTGTTACACTTGAAGCCAAAACAGTGGCATATTTCAAAGCAGGAAAAAAACTTAAAGAGTGTGTGGATTTAGTCTAATTTTTAATGAGGGTAGAGATGATTAAGTATATTTTAGGTTTTGTGATTGCAGTAGCGGTAATTTTAGTTGGCATTACTATTGGAGCGAATAACGATCAGCTCATCACATTCAACTATGTTATTGCACAAAGCGAATTACGCTTATCTACTCTTGTTGCCACCTTGTTTGGATTTGGATTAATTTTAGGTTGGTTAATCACAGGTATTTTCTACCTTAAAATCAAATTGCAAAATATTGCATTAAACCGCCGTGTGAAACGTCAATCTCAGCAAATTACAGAACTGACCTCGCCTAAGGCTGAATAATGCTTGAATTATTGTTCCTTTTACTTCCAGTTGCGGCTCTCTATGGTTGGTATATGGGGCGGAGAAGTGCTAAAAAGGATCAAGAGACTGTTCAAAATCAATTTTCCCGTGATTATGTAACGGGATTAAACTTCTTATTATCTAATCAACAAGAAAAAGCGGTTGATCTTTTTCTTTCAATGTTGCAAAAGCAAGAGTCTGAAAATCAAATTTCTCAAGAATCACAATTCGAAGCAGAATTAACATTAGGTAATTTATTCCGTTCACGTGGCGAAGTCGATCGTGCTTTACGAATCCATCAAGCCATAGATTCCAGTCCAGATTATTCTATTGAGCAGAAATTATTAGCAAAGCAGCAACTTGCTAAAGATTTCTTAGCAGCTGGTTTTTATGATCGTGCAGAAAATTACTATATTTTATTGCTTGATGAGCCTGATTTTGCGGTAAATTCTCTTACACAATTAATGACTATCTATCAAAAAACCAAAGAGTGGAAAAAAGCAATAAATGTTTCGGAAAAATTACTGCAAATTTCTCCTGACACAGACAAAAAACCTCTAGCTCATTATTATTGTGAATATGCTCAGGCAGTAAAAAATGATGATCAAAAAGCTTTCTTGGATGCCTTAAATAAAGCATTATTTCATTTGCCAAGTTGTTCTAGAGCTTCTATGTTGTTAGGAGAATTTCACCTAGAAAATAAGCAATTTCGTTTAGCCGCAGATTATTATGAAGCAGTGCTTAGTCAAAATGTAGATTATATTGGCGAAGTACTAGATAAGATTAAACATTGTTATTTAACATTAAATGATCTCTCTGGCTATGAGCTCTTTTTAATTAAAGCAAATCAGGTAAAACAGAACCCAAACGTTGATTTAGCATTAACGCAGTTGATTGATGAAAAAGATGGTAAAATTGCTGCACAATCCAAGCTATATCAACAGTTACGCCAATTCCCGAATATGCTCACTTTCCATCGTTTTATTTATTACCAAATTAACGAAGCAGAAGAGGGGAGCGGTAAAGAGAGTTTGATTTTGTTATATAATATGGTAGGCGAGCAGATTAGAAAAAGTTTTAAGTATCGTTGTTCAAATTGTGGCTACCAGAGTTACCGTTTAAGTTGGTATTGCCCATCTTGTCGTCACTGGGAAACGATTAAAGCTATACACAGTATTGAACCACAATCCCATTAATTGGAGTTTTTATGAATAATAAAGTTATTGTTGCACTTGACTATGAAACAGAGCGTGAAGCGCTGAATTTTGTGGATCAGGTTGATCCTTCACTTTGTCGCCTTAAAGTAGGCAAAGAAATGTTCACTACGCTCGGCACAAATTTTGTGAAACAACTCCACGAACGTAAGTTTGATGTGTTCCTAGATTTAAAATATCATGATATTCCAAACACTGTAGCTCGTGCGGTGCGTTCGGCAGCAGACTTAGGTGTATGGATGGTTGATCTTCATGCTTCTGGCGGTTTAGCGATGATGGAACAGGCCCGTAAAATTCTTGAACCGTACGGTAAAGATGCACCATTATTGATTGCAGTAACTGTATTAACTAGTATGGAAGATTTAGACTTGTTACAAATCGGCATTAACGCTTCTCCAATGGAGCAAGTAATCCGCTTAGCTCACTTGGCTCAACGTGCGGGCTGTGATGGCGTAGTTTGTTCACCACAAGAAGTAGAAGTATTACGTACACACTGTGGTAAAGATTTCAAACTTGTGACTCCAGGTATTCGCCCAGAAGGAAGTGATTTTGGTGACCAACGCCGTGTAATGACACCAAAACAAGCGATTGAAACGGGTTCAGATTTCCTTGTCATCGGTCGCCCAATTACTCAGGCAGAAGATCCGCTTGCCGTGCTTAAAAGCATTAAGGCAAGTATTGCTTAATTAGAAAATAATCCATCCCCTCGCTTGAGGGGATTTTTATGATGTTCATCGTAGGGACAGGGTTTATCCCTGTCCAATCGTTTACAAAATACAATAAAGTTTAGTTTACAAGGAAATTATGACATTAGTCTATTCAACAGAAACAGGCAGAATTAAGCCAGAAAAAACCAAAGAAGAACGCCCAAAAGGTGATGGCATCGTTCGTATTCAACGCCAAACAAGCGGACGAAAAGGCAAAGGCGTTTGTATTATTACAGGTTTAGGTTTAGAAGATACCGAATTAAAACTCCTTGCTGCAGAATTAAAAAAACGTAGTGGCGTAGGTGGTTCAGTCAAAAATGGTACAATCGAAATTCAAGGCGATAACCGAGAGTTACTCAAGCAAGTTTTAGAGCAGAAAGGTTTTAAGGTAAAATTAGCTGGGGGTTGATGTTAGCCTGAAAATATTAAAAAACTAAATATAAAATTTAGTCGAAATTTAACCGCTTGTAGTGAAAGCTACAAACGGTTTTTGAGGCTTAACCATTTCACTATTATGGGATTAGTTGGGTATGTATATACCAAACTAAACAATACTGAAGAACCTTATTGTAAGGTTAAAAATAGCACAGTTTTGATTTAAGATGCTTAGGTTTTGAGAATGCTTATTCTCCAAGCTGATTCAAAAATTATTTAAGAATCTTCAATTTGTTTTACATGCTCTGAAGTCTATCTAATTTTCTATTTCTTACTGAACAACTTCATCGTAGGTAAAATTACCGCACAAGCGATAGTGCCAACGATAATTCCAATCACAAAATCAATGACAGAAGAGAATGATAGTGGAACTATAAAATGTTCTATCCAGTGATGAATTGCAGGTACGTTATGCGAGAAAATACCGCCACCGACCAAAAACATAGCAATGGTGCCAATCATAGATAATGATTTCATAAACCACGGCATAATAAAGAGTAAGCTGCGTCCTATGAATTGCGATAACGAGCCTTTCTTTTTCATCAACCATAAACCGATGTCATCAAGTTTCACGATTAAACCCACAAAGCCATAAACAAATACAGTAATACCGATTCCAACCGCAGAAAGTGAAAGGATTTTGGTTATTGTATTACTTTCTTGTAATACTCCGAGGGCGATAATAATAATTTCAGCTGAAAGAATAAAATCAGTACGGATTGCCCCTTTGATTTTATCTTCTTTTGAAACGCTATTTTCGTCTTCAGCATTTTCTGCGTGATGTAAGAATTTATGCAATAATTTTTCCACGCCTTCGAAACAAAGATAAACACCGCCAATTATCAATAATACTGTGATGGCTTGCGGTAAATAGATAGATAGCAGAAGAGCAAGTGGAATTAAAATCGCCTTGTTAAGAATCGAACCTTTTGCAACCGCCCAAACAATCGGTAATTCTTGTTCAGGTAAGATATTTTTCCCGCTGACTTGATTTGCATTTAAGGCTAAATCATCGCCAATCACGCCAGTAGTTTTCTTTGCTGCTATTTTAGTCATAATAGAAACATCATCCAATACAGCAGCAATATCATCTAATAAGGTAAAGAGAGAGCTAAAAGCCATAGTATTCCTTAAATAAATCTATAAAAAAACCGAGCAAAATTGCTCGGTCTTCAAATTCCAAATTTCGGAAATTAGCGACGTAAACCTAAACGTGCAATGATTTCTGAATATTTAGCAAGATCAGTACGTTTTAAGTAGTCTAATAATTTACGACGACGTGAAACCATACGCAATAAACCGCGACGACCGTGGTGATCTTTTTTGTGTGTAGCAAAGTGAGCTTGTAAATGGTTGATTTGAGCAGTTAATAATGCAATTTGAACTTCTGAAGAACCAGTATCTTTTGCATCACGACCAAATTCAGCAACGATTTGTGCTTTTGCTTCTACGCTTAGAGACATCTTAATTTTCCTTTTTGTTAAGGGTTGAACATACATCAATAGCCGATCTCTAACTCAGCTATGATAAGAAGCACACATTCTAATGTGAAATACCTAACAATGCAAGTCTAAATTAACTAGATAGAGATAAGAAAGTAAGCGTTGCGATTTTGTTTTACAAGAAGTAAATTAAGTACCGAATTTGACTAAATCTCGGAGCTTTTATGCCACTATCCCTATTCCCTCCAGCACTTTCGCAAAAAATCGCAGAAAATCTACCGCTTATGAATGCGATTTCAATGTCTAGTTTTGTAAAACGCACGCTTTTATCTCAGCCTGAATTATTAAATCAATGGTTTGAACATTCGCCTAGTCCACAAGATTGCAAACATTATACTGAGCGTTTAGCTCAAGTGCTGCAAAATGTGCAAGATGAGGAACAATTAGGCAAGGAACTTCGATTGTTTCGCCATCGTGAAATGGCAACACTTAGCTTTATTCAATCGAACAAATTAGCCAGCGTTGAGTTTGTTTTTCAAGCCCTTTCTGATTTGGCGGAGACGATTATTTTACAGGCGCGTGATTGGCTCTATCAGCGTTGCTGTGCGGAATATGGCGTGCCAATGAATAGTCTGAATGAACCGCAAGAGTTGCTGATTTTAGGAATGGGGAAATTGGGCGGGCGGGAGCTAAATTTCTCGTCAGATATTGACCTGATTTTTGTCTACCCTGATGCAGGTGAAACCGTGGGTGGGCGGAAAGCGGTCGAAAATAGCAAGTTTTTTACCAGACTTGGGCAGCGTTTAATTCGGACATTAGATGAAGTAACTGCCGAGGGCTTTGCATATCGCACCGATATGCGGTTGCGCCCGTTTGGAGATAGCGGAGCATTAGTGCTTAGTTTTGCCTCAATGGAAGACTATTACCAAGAGCAGGGGCGAGATTGGGAACGTTATGCGATGATTAAAGCGAAAATCTTGGGCGAAGATTTGAGTAATCTCAACCATCGCTATTTAAAGCAGATGTTGCGTCCATTCGTTTATCGCCGCTACTTGGATTTTAGTGCGATCCAATCGCTACGAGAAATGAAAGAGAAAATCAGCCGTGAGGTGGTACGTCGTAATCTGATAGATAACATCAAACTTGGTGCAGGTGGCATTCGGGAAGTGGAATTTATCGTGCAAACCTTTCAAATGATGCGAGGTGGTCGCGATAAAATCTTGCAAGAACGCAGCCTTCTCACCGTGTTGCCACGTTTGGCAGAGCTGAATTTACTGACTCTAGAACAAGTGGCAAATCTACGCACGGCGTATCTGTTCTTCCGCCAAGTGGAAAATGTGTTGCAGGCGATTGATGATAAGCAAACTCAAACCCTACCAACCGATGAACAAGCGCAGCAATGCCTGATTTTAGCTACGCAAAAATACTTGATTGAAACCGAGCAAGGCGAAACCTGGATCGAGCATTCGATCCAAAATTGGGCAGATTTCTTGCACGTATTGGGGCAATATCAGCAAAAAGTACGCGCAGTGTTTAATGAGCTGATTGGGAAAGATGAAGAGGAAAATCCACCGCTTGTAAACGAGCAAATCGTGCTGTGGCGGGATATTTTGAACTTAGAAATGAGCGAGGAAGATTTAGCCAGTGTGCTGAAAGAGTATGCCGTGCAAGAGGTGGATTATGCCGAAATTTTCCGTTGGCTTGCCACAACGCTACAAGATTGGAGCCGTAAGCCGATTGGCGTGCGTGGGCGTGAGGTGCTGAGAACCTTGTTACCGAAGATGCTTGATCAAATTTTCAGCCAGCCGAATTACCTGATTTTGCTTCCTAGATTACTCAATATTTTGGACAAAATCACCACCCGAACCACCTATTTGGAATTACTTGCGGAGAAAGAGCAGATTTTGCCACAGCTGATTACGCTTTGTGGTCAATCGATTATGATTGCCGAGCAGATTGCCCGCTACCCAATGTTGCTCGATGAGTTGATGAGCAATAAAGGGCTTACGCAAGTGATTGATTTCCACAATTATGAGCCTGCATTGAACGACTATTTGATTCGTATTCCTGAAGAGGACGAAGAGGCATTGATTGATGCGTTGCGACAATTCAAACAGAGCCAGATTTTACGCATCGCTTCAGCTGATATTATGGGCGTGTTGCCTGTAATGAAAATTAGCGACCATCTCACTTACCTTGCCGAAGCGATTATCGGAGCGGTAGTAAATATGGCGTGGAAAGCGGTCAGCCAGCGTTTTGGCGTGCCAGAGCATTTGAGCGAAAATGAAAAAGGTTTTGCGGTGATTGGCTACGGAAAATTGGGCGGTATTGAGTTGGGCTACAATTCCGATTTAGACTTGGTTTTCCTACACAATGCCCCTGAAAATAGCGAAACAGTTGGCGGACGGAAATCGGTCTCTAGCCATCAGTTTTACTTGAAATTAGCTCAAAAAATCAACTCTATTTTTAACCTCAATACTAGTGCAGGCGTGTTATACGAGGTGGATATGCGGTTGCGACCATCAGGCGAGGCAGGGCTTTTAGTCAGTACTTTCAATGCCTACGATTTCTACCAGAAAAACGAGGCGTGGACGTGGGAAAGCCAAGCACTTGTGCGTGCAAGATGTGTTTATGGTACAGAAAGTCTAAAAGCTGAATTTGATCAAATTCGTCAATCAACTTTAGCAAAAAAACGTGATGTGGTGACGCTTAAAGCAGAAATTACAGGAATGAGAGCCAAAATGTATCAGCATTTAACCCAACCGCAAGCGGTCGAATTTAACTTAAAAACCGACAAAGGTGGCATTACTGATATTGAATTTATCGCCCAATATTTGGTATTAGCGAATGCAGAAACCTCACTAGAAATGGCGGTTTGGTCGGATAATGTCCGCATTTTCGACACGGCAATGGCGTGTGGCATTTTAACCGAACCAGCAGGTGAACAGCTCAAATATTGTTACACGGCAATGCGAAACCGTATTCATCACTTGAATTTATTACGCCAACCAAGTTGCGTACCGATGAGTGAATTTAAAGCAGTGCGGGATTTTGTAGGGAAAATGTGGTCGCAAATTTTTCAGTAAAAACAACCGCTTGAAGTAGATAAGCAGCGTATAATAAGCCAATTTTAAACGGAGGAAAGATGGAATATCAATTTACCCATACGATGCACGGTGTGATTGTCCGTTGCTCAATGGATCACGAAGCATTTGCCCGTTGGCTAAACAATGAAATCGCAGGCGATCATAAAACTTTAGATGCTATTTTGACTGAAATTGAACGTTGCAGAGCGGTTTATCCAAACCAGTATGAATTTGTGTTTGAAGGTAAGGAATACAGCCTTTATTTTACTAACGATGAAGTGATGGTGAAAGCGAATAATTTAGAAGATGATTTTGATGAATCTCTGATGGAAGAGGGCTTTAATTTCTATAACGAAGAAAGCATTGCCTTTTGTGGGCTAGATGATTTTGAAGCCTTTTTGAAAGCGTATCACAAATTTATGAAGACCTATCATTAAGGAAAGTAAAAAGAGCGTTTAGCTTGATCTAATCTTTAATCAGTGAGAAATTTAGCCCTACTTTGGGGTGTGGTTCATTTAAAACGCTCTTTTTCTTTTATGCTTTGAAAAACTCCAACAACGGTTCTGGATGTTGAATGTATTGCACCAGATCTTTTTGCTCAGGGTGTCCGATATATGGAATTTGTCCGAGAAGAGGCGCGTGAATTTTTTGCTTAAGCATTTCAATCAATTCCATATAGTGCCGCAATCCAGGGTTGATGCGGTTTGCGATCCAACCTAAAAGCGGAACGCCGCTATCTTTTATCGCTTGAGCGGTTAATAAGGCGTGGTTGGCACAGCCTTCTTTGATGCCAACAACTAAAATCACAGGCATATTATTTTTTTGTACCCAGTCAGCAAAACTCAAATCTTTGTTAATCGGAGTAAGCCAGCCGTAAGTGCCTTCCACTAAAATATTGTGGTAGCTATTTTGTAAGCGTGCGAGATCGACATCCAATTTTTCCACGTGGATATTTCGAACTGCATCAAGGGCGGCAAAAACAGGGGTGCTAGAATGAATAAAGGTGTAGCTGTTGATTTCACGATAGCCAACAGGCACTGCAGTGCTGTTTAAAAGCGTGACAACATCGCTATTATCTTCGCTGGCATAGTCATCTAAATTTGGCTCTGTGGGTAATTCTTCTGCTCCCCCACAAGCGATTGGTTTATAAGGCACAGCCACGATATTGTTTGCAGTTAAAACTTGCAATAATGCACGGGTTACAATCGTTTTGCCCACGTCGGTGTCTGTCCCTGTAATAAATAAAGAGGGCATAGGGTATCCTTTGATTAGCTGGTTTTTAATTCACCAAGAAATAAAATAGAAAATGGTGGGCTTAAGACCCACCGGATGAATACCCTTTAGTTTATCAAATTTTTTAATCAGGAATTATGTTCTTGATCAAACTTCCTTCATAAATTCCCTGTTTTATCATTGCACACGGGATCAACGTGCTGTTTTTATCAAAATGGCTTGTCACTAATTGCACATTGAGATCGCGATTGAGCATTTTTTCATTCAAATTTTGTGTAATTTGCTCAAAGAGAGGGGCTTTAATGCGTAGTAGTGGAGAATCAAACAAAATTTTTTCGGTAGAGAAAATATTGACTAAATTCATTAACATATAGGCTAAATTGCTACTAATATGCTCTAAAATAGCCAGTGCTGTTGGATTTTTTGCTTCCACTTGTTCGCAGAAATGGCTAATTTTTGCCTCTTTCAAATGCTCGTCATCCATCTCAAAGTTTTTGGGTAGATGTTTGTCGATCAATTGAATTAACGCTTGTAAGCTCGCTTGATTGTTGAGTTGATAGCGTTCGATGCTGTCTAATTCAGGGTAAATCTCATCACTTAATGTACTAAAACGAGGCATAAGCATATGATCTACATTCATATTCTGCTCGTGTAATAACGCACCACGCAACAGAATGCTGAGACGAATCGCATCATCGACTTGTAAGAAGATCACATTATCATCGCCAATTAAACTACCTAGCGTAGATTCCGCCAATAGCCAGAGATGGAAATGCTCATTGAGCAAAATCGGTTGAGAATAGATCGCTTGTAATTTCTCAACAATGCGACATTTCAAAAAATGTTGCCCAAGTTGAACGATGGCGTTTTTCTCAGCGTTAATGCGTCCAACAACCGCAATGGAAAGCGCAAGGATTTGGGCATCGTTAAGCGGTTGATTTTGACGGAAATTTTGCAAGTTTTCGGCAATAATCTCATCTAAGTTAGGATAATCGCTTAAAGAAAAGGTATAATCTTGGCGATGAATGACTGAGCCATCTAATTTACAAAGCGAAATGGTAAGATGGTCTGCAAAAATCGTGAGGCAGAGCTGTTTCCAGAAAAAAGTAGAAACAGAAAGCCCGACTGCTGGTCTGCCGCGAGAGTTACAATCTTGCACGCTACATTCTAGAATAAATTGTTTATCAATCAACTGTTTTGTAATGTTGGTAATTGAAGCGGGGGCAAGCCCTGAGAGTTTAGCAAGATCAGTACGAGAGATGAGCTCAAACTGTTCGGTTAGACGATAAATATTACCTATATTTTGAATTTTATTGCTAGTAATCATTAATTGACGTTCTCCATAATTTATTTTTTATTTGCTCCATTTGTTTTTATATTTTGCGGGAATTTTGTAGAAGTACAACCAATTTATCCGCATAATGTGATCTAGTTCACATATTTATTTTTAAATTTAAAGAAAATCACGAGAAAAGCCGAAATGAATTCATCAATTCACTACCTTTGGGTGGAAAATGAGCAGCAATTAGCTGAAGTTTGTCAAAATGCCCGCCAAGTATCTGCAGTAGCATTGGATACGGAATTTATCCGCGAGCGAACGTTTTACCCGAAATTGGGGTTAATTCAGCTATTTGATGGTAAGCAAGTCAGTTTGATTGATCCAACGGTGATTAACGATTTCAGTCCTTTTGTTGCATTGCTTGCGGATCAAAAAGTCATCAAAGTGTTACACGCTTGCAGTGAAGATTTGGAAGTGTTTGAATGTGCTTTTAACCAATTGCCTACACCGTTGGTAGATACGCAAGTAATGGCAACTTTCTTAAATTTAGGTACATCCGTTGGCTTTGCTAAATTAGTGTTGCATTATTTAGATGTTAAGCTCGACAAAGGAGCTTCACGCACAGATTGGCTTGCCCGTCCATTAAGTGAAACCCAATTGCAATATGCCGCAGCGGATGTATGGTATTTGTTGCCGATTTATCAGAAAATGCAGACAGAATTGGCTCAAACAAACTGGCAAAATGCCGTGAATGAAGAGTGTTCCGCTTTTTTAACGAAGCGTGAACGCGAGGAAGATTTAGACAAAGCTTACATCAAAATTTCAAATGCGTGGCGGTTAGAACCGCAGCAGCTAGCTGTGTTAAAATTACTGGCAAAATGGCGGGCGGAAGAGGCACAAAGCCGCAATTTAGCTTTGAATTTTGTGGTAAAAGAATCGAATTTATATGAAATTGCTCGTACATTACCGAAAAATCCTTCGCAATTGTTAGATTTTATGCACCCGAATGAAGTTCGCAGACACGGCAAAAAAATCTTACGTTTAGTAGAGCAAGGCTTGAATACCCCTATGGAACTTTATCCTGTCAAAATTGTACGTTTAATGGATGAGCCTAATTACAAATATAGCTTAAAAGCCTTGCAGCAAAAACTTGCCGAAATTCGACCGCTTGATCTGCCTGCTGAACTGGTGGCAAGTAAGCGTCAGTTAAATCAGCTGTTTAATTGGCATATTAAAGGGCGATCTTCTGATCGTTTGCCAGAGTTATTATGTGGTTGGCGAAAAGAATATGGCAAGCAATTGGTGAATGTATTTAATTAAAATGAGATAAACACTATGGAAGCAAAAAAATTACCCCGAGCATTAGATGCGATTGATTTAAAAATTCTGAATGAACTCCAACGCAACGGCAAAATTTCTAACATCGAACTTTCTAAAAGAGTAGGGCTTTCGCCAACGCCTTGTCTTGAACGGGTTAAACGTTTAGAAAAACAGAACGTGATTATGGGCTATCGTGCCTTGCTCAATCCTGAACTGCTGGAAGCACCGCTTTTAGTTATTGTGGAAATTACGCTGGTGCGTGGTAAGCCTGATGTATTTGAGGAATTTAACCAAGCGGTGCAGCAGTTAGATGAAATCCAAGAGTGCCATTTAGTTTCGGGCGATTTCGACTATTTACTCAAAACGAGAGTTGCCGATATGGCGGCTTATCGTAAGTTGCTTGGTACGACACTTTTGCGTTTACCAGGTGTGAACGATACTCGCACTTATGTGGTAATGGAAGAAGTGAAACAGACAAATTATTTGTTGCTTAAATAAAAGGAAACATTGTGATTAGACGACTTAAAGGAAAAGAAACCGCCTTTAATTTTCTTTTTGCCTTTTGTGGCTTGTTTGGGATTTATCTTATTCTCGCTTGGGCAAGTTATAGCCCGTTAGATAATGCGTGGTCGGTAGCGAGTACCGCTACGAGTGAGCCGTTAAATAAAACGGGGGTGTTTGGGGCATGGATGATCGATTTGCTTTATGCTTTTTTTGGCAAAGTGGCATTTCTCTTGCCGTTTAGTTTAACGGGATTTTCTGCTTATATGTTACTCACACAAGGGGCAGCAAATGCAACCTTGAAAGGCCTTTTGCTCCGTAGTTTGAGCTTTTTTATGCTGATGATTGGTTTGGCAGGCTTAGCGAATACGATTTTATCGAACACGCCGAATTATCTGGCGGGCGGTTTTGTAGGGGCGATGAGTCAAGGCTTGATGAGTGAGCATATCGGACAATTCGGTGGTTTGTTCGTGGCAATGTTGTTGACTGTAACTGGATTCTATTTCTGCTCAGGTCAAACCCTTATTCCATTATTAATTCATTTCTATGATTGGGTAAATGCGAAAGATGCTACAGCGGAAGAAAAACCTTTGCAAGTTAAATCCGTAGCCGAAGTTAAGCCAACCGAAGATGATTTGCAATTAGGTAGTGAAAACTCACCGCTTGCAGCTGAAGAACCAACAGACGAGCATGTAGACACTGTCATTTCGATAGGTGAACAGTTAACAGATCTTACAATATTTAAACGCCCAAATATCAGTGGGCTACATCAATCTTCTTCTATTGAAAAGGTTTCCGCTGAGCCTTCTTCTGAAATGAAGCCAACGATGGTTGTGGAAACAGCGGAGATGCATTTGTTTAATCCTGCCGATATTCATACAGAGCTTCCACTGCCGAAAATTAATTTACCTGAGATTGAAACGGAAGTGCTGCCAGCCAAAACCGAAAATAAGATTGGGTTGAATGTTGAACTACCCAAAGTGCGTTTAAATCCGATTGAACCACAAGCGGAGAGCGTAGAACAAGCGGTGGATTTTGCAGAAAATCTCGCAAATTCGACTGTGCAACCCCAAATTAGTGTGCGTTTAGTAAATGAAGATCCTGAACTTGATATGGCTGAGCAAGTGGCATTTGAGCCTGAAATGCCGCATTTTATGCAATCGTCACCTGTGATTAAAGTGATGGCGGAGACGGAAGAAAGCGAAGAGCAAGATGAAGATTTTGATGCGATTCGTGAACGTGAGTTTGCGGAAATGGAACGCCAGCGTTTAGCAGAACTTGAGGCTCGAGCAAAAGCGGTAGGCTTAGAGCATACTTTTAATAAGATTACGGAAGGTTCAAGCCATTTTGAAACGACTTTACCAACTAATGTGCAAATTCGCACAGAACCTACGCCATCAAAATTTACAACGCCATTAAAAGCAACGGTGGGAGTGGAAGGGAATACCCCCCCCGACTATCCCCGAGGTGGCTATGGCGAAACCTTAATTCATCCATTATTGCAAGGCAGTAAAAAATTGGAAAAACCAACAACCCCATTACCCACATTAGATTTATTGGAAGAGCATCAACCAAGTGGTCAGCAGATGACAGAAGGAGAAATTATTGCGACATCTCGCCGCATTGAAACTGCATTGGCAAACTATGGCGTAAAAGCAACGGTTGAAGATGTATTAGTGGGGCCTGTGGTAACCCGTTACGAAATTAAACCCGCAGTGGGGGTAAAAGCGGCAAAAATCACCTCTTTAGCGAGTGATTTAGCTCGTGAAATGATGTCTACCATTCGTATTACCGATGTGGTGCCAGGTAAGCCTTATATGGGCATTGAAGTACCGAATCCACATCGTGAAATTGTGTGGTTGCGAGATTTGATCGCAAGCGATGAATTCCGTTATACCGAAGCCAAATTGCCGATGATTTTGGGGAAAGATTTGGCGAATAAACCTGTGATTATGGATATGGTGGATACACCACATTTGCTTGTGGCAGGACAAACGGGGGGCGGTAAATCGGTTGGGATCAATACAATGATTTTGAGCTTGCTTTATAAGCTCACACCTGAACAAGTTCGCTTGATTATGATTGATCCGAAACAGGTTGAACTTTCGGTGTATAACGATATTCCACACTTGCTAACGCCAGTGGTAACCGATATGAAAAAGGCGGCAAATGCCTTGTGCTGGGCAGTAGATGAGATGGAGCGTCGCTACACTTTACTGACTCATTTAAATGTGCGTAATATTACAGGCTACAATAATAAAATTGATGAAGCTGAAGCAATGGGAATGCCAATTGCGGATCCAAGTTGGAAAGAGGGCGATTCAATGGATAAAATGCCGCCTGCGTTGGGCAAACTCAGCTACATTGTTTTGGTGGTGGATGAGTTTGCTGATCTGATGATGACCGCAGGCAAAGAGGTGGAAGAATACATTATGCGTATTTCACAAAAAGCACGTGCAATTGGTATCCATCTAATTTTGGCAACGCAACGCCCATCAACCGATGTCATTACAGGCGTGATTAAAGCGAATATTCCAAGCCGTATTGCGTTTACGGTAGCAAGCCCTTACGATTCTCGCACTATTTTAGATAGCATTGGTGCAGAAAATTTGCTAGGTCGAGGCGATATGCTTTATTCCAAAGCAGGTAGCCCAGAGTTGGTACGTGTACATGGGGCTTATATGAGCGATGATGATGTCGTGAATGTGGCGGATAACTGGAAAGCACGAGGCAAGCCAGAATATATTGAGAGTATTTTGGAGTCGCCTGCCGATGAAGAGGTAGGAGAGACGGGCGGTAGTGGCGATTTAGATGAGCGTTTTGATGAGGTAGTTGCTTTTGTACAAGAAACAGGCATTACTTCGGCTAGTGGTTTGCAACGTCATCTTCGTTTAGGTTTTAACCGTGCAGCACGTATTTTAGACCAGATGGAACGCGAGGGGATTTTGTCTTCACCAGATAAACGCGGTAAGCGTGAAATTATGTAACGTTGGTAGAAACAAGCGGCGATTTTTGCTGAGTATTTTGCAAAAAATCTTGTTAGAATCACCGCTTATTTATGCCACTTGTATAAATTTTACTAATCAAAGTAATTTTGTACTACTATAATAGTACAAAGTGTTTGACATTTTAATTTGATTACACTACCTTTATAGCCACTTACTCATAACACAACAAGAGAGAACACAATGTCTTACAAAAATGATGACCTTCGTATTAAAAATATTGAACAACTTTTACCACCGATTGCTTTATTAGAGCGTTTTCCTGCAAGCGATTTTGCAGCAGAAACAGTGGAAAAAACACGCCAAGCAATTCACAGAATTATTCACGGTGCAGATGATCGCTTATTAGTGGTGATTGGGCCTTGCTCGATCCACGACCCCAAAGCTGCACTTGAATATGCTGATCGAATTAAAACAATGCGTGCAAATCCAAAAATTAATCAAAATCTTGAAGTGGTGATGCGTGTGTATTTCGAAAAACCACGCACTACTGTGGGCTGGAAAGGCTTAATCAATGACCCATATTTGAACGAAACTTACGCATTAAACGATGGTTTGCGTTTAGGTCGTAAAGTACTTTCAGATATTAATGATTTAGGCGTGCCAGCAGCGGGTGAATTTTTGGATATGATCACGCCACAATATATGGCAGACTTTATGAGTTGGGGGGCAATTGGTGCTCGTACGACAGAATCACAAGTACACCGTGAATTAGCCTCTGGTTTATCTTGTGCAGTAGGTTTCAAAAATGGTACCAATGGCAGCGTAAAAATTGCATTAGATGCAATTGCTTCAGCAGAATCACCGCACCATTTCTTGTCGGTAACCAAATTTGGCCATTCAGCAATCGTCTCGACTGAAGGCAATCAGGATTGCCATATCATTTTACGTGGCGGGGAGAAAGGTACAAATTATGATGCAGAATCAGTTGCGGCAGTGTGTGCAGAGATCGAAAAATCAGGTCATCGTCCACACGTAATGGTGGATTTCAGCCACGCGAACAGCAGTAAGCAGTTCAAGCGCCAAATGGATGTGTGTGAAGATGTTTGCAAACAAATTGCTGGCGGTTCGGATTTAATTTCTGGCGTGATGATCGAAAGCCACTTAGTGGAAGGTCGCCAAGATCTGAAATCAGGTCAAACGCTTGAAGATTTAGTTTACGGACAAAGCATCACCGACGGTTGCATAAGCTGGGAAGATAGCGAAAAAGCACTATTCGCTTTAGCAGAAGCGGTTGAAGAGCGTCGTCGTAAACATCAAAAATAATCTTTAAAGCATTAAATCGTAAGGACGGAGTTTATCCCCGTCCTATTTTCATTTTATAAGGGCAGGGATAAGCCCCGCCCCTACGTACAAATTAGAGAGTTTAGAATGAATCATACCCTTCTCGCCTTAGATACTGCCACTGAAGCTTGTTCAGTGGCTTTGTTGCATCAAGGCAATATCACTTTTGAAGATGAACTTAGCCCAAGAACACACACGCAACGCATTTTACCGATGGTAGATGGTTTATTAAAAAATGCTCATCTTTCTATCAAAGAGTTGGATTATTTAGTCTTCGGTCGAGGCCCTGGCAGTTTTACAGGCGTACGTGTAGGCGTGGGGGTAGCTCAAGGTCTGGCACTGGGTGCAGAACTTGATGTTGTGCCGATTTCAAATCTGACCACAATGGCAGAGCAGGCTTATCAAGAGCTAGGTGCAACAGAAGTGATTGCCTTAATTGATGCCAGAATGAACGAGGTCTATTTTGCGCAATTAATTCGTACCGAAAACGGTTGGCTGGAGAAAGTAAAAGAGCAAGTTTGCTCGCCAGAACGTGCGTTAGAGCAGTTTCAATTAGATGACGAAAAGATTACCGTGGTGGGCACAGGTTGGGTTGCTTATCCGCAATTTGCCGAGCAGAATCTACCGCTTGTAATCAGTGAAATTACTTTGCCTTCAGCAAAATATATGCTTGCTTTAGCCGAACAAGAAATTGAGAAAGGCAATGTGAAATCAGTAGATGAAATTGAACCTGTTTATTTACGCAATGAAGTCACTTGGAAGAAGTTGCCGCATAAGCAGTAATAAAAAGCAGGCATTTGCCTGCTCTTTCTTTATACTCTCAATTTTTCAACTACCCAATCCAATCCAGAATTAAAATCTTCGGTAAGAGCAGGGCGGAGTTGTTCGAGTAATTTAATCAACTCTGCTTTATCTGGATGGGTGAGATTAATATGCCCCACTTTGCGACCCGCACGAACCTCTTTGCCATACCAATGCAGTTGTGAGAACGGTAAATTTAGCCATTCATTATTATGTTCAATGCCGATAAGATTTACCATTACACTTGGTACAGTGGTTTCGAGTTCTGGCGTTGGGAGATCTAATAGCGCTCTTAAATGCAATTCGAATTGAGAAATTGAACAGCCTAGTTGCGTCCAATGTCCACTATTATGAACGCGTGGAGCAAGTTCGTTGATGAGCAATTTATCACCTACTACAAAACATTCCATTGCCATTACACCGACATATTCTAGTTCTTGCATAATGCTGCCTAGCATTTGTTCGGCTTGTTGTTGGAAAATCACTTGTTTAGGCAGCGTAACATCTGACACGCTGTAACGCAAAATACTATTTTGTTGTAGGTTATGAGTAATAGGGTAGAAACGGGTTGAACCATCTCTAAATCTTGCTCCAACAATCGAAATCTCGCCATCGAACGGAATAAATTTCTCCGCAATCACTTCACCAAACAGATCTGGTGTGATTTGTTCGATATTTTCTTTGGTGACAATCCATTGTCCTCGTCCGTCGTAGCCACCAGTACGGCGTTTAACCACGACTTTTTCACCAATATTTTGGAAAACTTGCTCCCATTGATTAGGGCTTTCTAGTAATTGCCAAGGCGAAGTAGAAAGATGAAGCTGATCAAGTAATGATTTTTGCGTGAAACGATCGGCTAATCGCCCAAACACATTGAGGTTCACGAAGTTTTTGTGATTGCTAAGCAGCTGCGTTAGCGGTGTATCTGTCCAACGTTCGATTTCTGCGGTAATAATGCCGTTTTCTGCCAGTTCAAAGACAGGTGCATCAAAGGCGAGAGGGATAACATCAATATCCAGTGGTGCCCCCGCATAACGTAGCATTCTGCCTAATTGTCCGTTGCCAAGCACATAAATAGGAGGGTAGATTGTGCTTTGAGTTTGCATCGTTTTTTTCATAATCGTGAACCTAAATCAGAGTTAAAAATAGTGAGAAAGTGGTTTTTCGCGTTGTTGGTTGAGTAAAACCAACAATTTAATGCGTGCTTTTTGTCCGCTTAAACCTGTAGTAAAGATCACCCCTTGTTGCTTGAGTTCTTTACCTCCACCAAGATAGTCGTATACATCTTGAGTTACACCGTGGAAAGCTCGTGATACGAGCACCACAGGAATATTTGCTTCAAGTAATGCGTGCAAGCCTTTAAGTGAAGTTGGCGGAAGATTGCCCGCGCCTAAAGCTTCAATTACCACACCATCGCAGCCGTGATGGGCAAGCTGCTCGAGCAAAAAGCTATCCATTCCCGCATAGGCTTTAACTAATTGAATATTATTTTTGGTAATTTTTTGCACTGGGAAACTTTCGTAAGCGGTTAATTTTTGGAAATAGATTACGTTGTTTTTAGTAATCAATCCGCAAGGTCCAAAAGTAGGTGTTTGGAACGTTGCCACATTAGTGGTGTGCGTTTTGGTCACAAATTTTGCGTGATGGACTTCATCATTCATGACCACCAATACGCCTTTGCCTTTCGAATCCTCGCTTAATGCCACCAAAATAGCACTTTGCAAGTTAATTAACCCGTCTGAACCGAGTTCATTGCTTGAGCGCATTGCTCCAGTAATAGCAATAGGCACGTTGATATTGAGGGCTAAATCAAGAAAATAAGCTGTTTCTTCAAGCGTGTCTGTACCGTGAGTAATCACGATGCCATCGAAATGTTCTTCATTGGCTGCTTTTTCAATACGATATTTTAGTACAAGCCAGTGATCGAGCGTGATGTGTGGAGAAGGCACGTTAAAAACAGATTCTTGATGTAATTCAGCAGGGTGATTAAGGCGTTCTAACGCATCTAACAATGGATTACGAGCTGAAGGCGATACTTTACCATTTTCGCCTTCCTTCATCGAGATCGTACCGCCCGTGTGTAAAATGAGCAATCGTTTTGCCATATTTATTCTACTCGTGGATCAGGATTATTTAGCACGAGCTCAGTTTGAGCTTGGCGAAAAGCGTGGAGTTTTTGAGCAAGCTCAGGATTAAACGCAGCAAGAATTTGAACGGCTAATAAACCCGCATTAGCAGCACCTGCAGGGCCAATTGCTAGTGTACCAACGGGAATGCCTTTTGGCATTTGCACGATAGAGTAGAGGCTATCAACCCCACTTAGCGTAGAGCTTTTTACTGGCACACCAAGCACAGGTACAATCGTTTTCGCTGCAATCATCCCTGGTAAATGAGCCGCACCGCCAGCACCTGCAATAATCACTCTATAGCCATTTTTTTCTGCATTTTCCGCAAAAGTGAACAGTTTATCTGGCGTACGATGAGCAGAAACCACTTCAACGTGATAAGGTAACGAAAATTGGTCTAAAATTTGGGTTGCTTCGCTCATCGTTGCCCAGTCACTTTTAGAGCCCATAACAATGGCAATTTCAGCTTTATTAGTCATATTTTTTCTCTATTTGAATTAAAATTTTACGTAGGATACCACAAAAAGCAAACGGTTGCTTTGCTTTTTCAAGCGGTGAGATTTTATCGTCCTTTCCCCAAAAAGTACAAAAAATAAAACCTGTGATTTTATCAAGCTGTTATGCTACAATACGCTACTATTTTTAGCAGATTTAATGTGCTTGAATTATTGGAGAAAGATAAATGACGAGTAGTGCAAATAAACGTTCGGTAACCACCTTATTTTCAGAAAAAAGTGATATTTATAGCCACCAAGTTCGCATCGTGTTAGCAGAAAAAGCTGTGCCTTATGAAATTGAAAATATCACGCCAGATGCTATTTCGGAAGATTTAATGGAAGTAAATCCATACGGTAGCGTGCCGACATTGGTTGATCGCGATTTAGTATTATTCAATTCTCGCATCATTATGGAATATCTTGATGAGCGTTTTCCTCATCCGCCACTTTTACCTGTTTATCCCGTTTTACGTGCGAAATGCCGTTTAACCATGTTCCGTATTGAACAAGATTGGTATTCTTTAATTGATATCGTAAATAAAGATCCCGCTTCAGCCCAAGGTAAAAAAGCATTAGCTCAACTTCGTGAAGAGATTTTAGCATTAGCCCCTGTTTTTGATGCGATGCCTTATTTTATGAGTGAAGAGTTTGGTTTAGCTGATTGTTATATTGCCCCATTACTCTGGCGTATGGTTAACTTAGGCGTAGAATTTACTGGTCCTGCGGCAAAACCTGTGAAAAACTATATGAACCGCGTATTTAAACGCGATAGTTTTATGCAATCTGTGGGCGGTGCAGCCCCTAAACATTTAATGGATGATAAAGATTAATGAAACCATTACGCCCTTATATTTATTACGCTTATTACAGTTGGATTTGCGATAACAACAGCACTCCTTATTTGTTGGTTAATTGCGATTATCCTGATGTGGATGTACCGATTGAGTTTATCCGCGATGGAAAAATCATCTTAAACATTTCGCCACGTTCCATTGGTAATTATGTGGTAGATGATGAAGGCATTTCATTTAGTGCGAGATTTCAAGGAATGATTCGCGATTTGTACGTTCCATTTGGTGCAGCTGAAGCACTTTATGCTCAAGAAACAGGTGACGGCACAATGTTCCAAGAGGAAGAATATTACAGCGAAGAAAGTTATCTTGCTCGTACTGCTAAAAAATCGGAAGAAGAGAAACCGAAAAAAATCGTGAAGAAAAAACCAACACATTTGAAGTTGGTAAAATAAATAAGTAAAAAAGCGGTCATTTTTGACCGCTTTTCTGTACAATTTCCTTACTCAACCCACTCAATCACTTCTTCAGTAGGCTTGCGATATTTCTTCTTAATTTCTTTGGCACGATAACCAAAAGTAACCATACAAGAAACGCCCCATTCATTCGGATCGAATAACCCCTCTTCGGCTAGAATACGATTCACTTCAGGGTAACTAAATCCTTCAATTGGACAGGAATCAATGCCAATCAGTGCTGCCCCTGTCATCATATTACCTAATGCAATATAGGTCTGTTTACTACACCAATCAAACAAAGTCCGTTCGCTTTCTAACACTTGAATATCATCGGTTTGAAACGTTTTATAACGAGCAATCGTTGCGCTCATCTGTTCAGGCGTTAAGCCTCGTTTTTCAAGCGAAGTGCGGAAAAAGTCACTATCAAAACGGGCATTTTTCTTCGCTAAAATTACCACTAAATGGCTCATTTCATTCATTGGGTGTTTAATGCCCCACGAAACAGGTGCGATTTTCTCTCGAATTGTCACATTTTGTAGTACTAAAAATTTCCACGGCTCAGAACCTACCGAACTTGGCGAAAGACGACCTAATTCCAAAATATAGTCCATATCCTCACGGCTAATTTTGCGAATAGGATCGTAAGCACGGCACGCTGCACGAAAATGAAAAGCGTCTAAAACTTGTTGTTTGTTCATTGTATCAATTCCTTTATTACCAAAAGAGTAGCTGTATCATACACGCATATGATTGATTTGCCAAAAATAGTGGGAAAAATTGGGAATAGTGTTATCAATAGGAATGTAGAAGCCGAGAGATTACTTCCATGATGGGAAAGGCACGTTATAAATGGTGCATATGTTTCCACTTCAGCATACGTTCAATAAGGCTCAATAGCTCAAAACGTTCATTATCATCAAGGTTTGCAAGCATTCGTTCTAATTGGCGAGCTTGATCAGTTGGGCGATGGCTGGCATCAGTAACGAGATCAGCAATTTCACAATGAAAAATATCCGCGAGTTCTAACAAGCGAGTGATAGTCGGAGTTGTTGTGCCTCGTTCCATACGAGAAACTGCATCATTACCAATGCCTAAAATTTCAGCCAGTTGTGCTTGTGTTAACCCTGCGGCTTGGCGATATTTCGCAATGGATTGCCCAATGGTATAAATTAATTGTTGTCGTTTCTCTGACACAAGGATTCCCCCAAAAATTACAATGGAGAAATTATAAAAATTCAGTTTTTATCATAAAGGGCTGACTATACTTGCACTATACTTTTAAAGTATAATGCAAACGTTTTTCTGATTAAATAGATGGAAAGAGTGCGTATGATGAGGAAAATGATCGAGAAAATCGTTAAAAGCCATTATTTCTATAAATTTGTGTTAACCAGCATTGTGCTAAATTCTATTATTATTGGCATCGATCTCTCGCTTCCGACGGAAAGTCATTATCACTCCAGCTTAATCTTCTATGATAAAATTTTTTCCTATCTCTTTTTATTCGAGCTTGTACTGCGAATATATACCTATCGCCTCGCTTTCTTTAAAAGCGGGTGGAATATTTTTGACTTTATCATCATTGTTTCCAGCTCTCTTATTTTAGAAAGTGAAATCTTTTTCGTTTTTCGTACTTTTCGCATTGTGGAAGTACTTCGCCTTATTTCCATCATTCCCAAAATGCGAATGGTGTCTCAAGCCTTATTTAAAACTCTACCTTCCATGCTAGGAATTTGCATTTTATTGCTCAACCTGTATTACGTATATGCCATTATTGTCACCTATCTTTATGGCAAAGACTTTCCACATTGGTTCGGCTCCATTGGCGATAGTTTCTACACACTCTTTCAAATAATGACGTTTGAAAGCTGGTCAATGGGCATTGTTCGCTCTGTAATGGAGGTTCACCCTCACGCTTGGATTATTTTTGTGAGCTTTCTATTGATTGCTAGTTACATTATCTTAAATATTGCCATTGGTGTTATTGTGGACTGCGTAGGGGAAATTCGCGTTAAAGAAGAGAAAGATGAAGAAGCAGTATTATTAAACAAAATGCAATCACTTGAGCAAGAAATTATCGAACTTAAACAATTATTAAAAATAAAAATTACCAACGACAAAACCTGACGTACTTTTTTGAGAAAGATGTGTTAATTTATTGCCATTGACAACCAACAACGAATCCAAATGAAAAGAAGTCAACAACTGGCACAACGCCTAAGTCAAATTTTAGCCCGCTTAAATCAAGGTGAACGCCTTGATATAACTTTGCTTGCCGATGAATTTGGCTTATCGATCCGCACCCTCCAACGCGATATTAACGAACGCCTCAATTTCCTTGAATGGGAAGAAAAGGGCGGTCGTTTTTACAAAATAAATCAACAAAAATCCGGTTTCCTGACCGAAGAGGATATTAGCCGCTTCGCCTTATTCGCAAGCATTGCCGATTTATTCCCCAAAATAGATCGCGAGTTTTACCAAGAAAAACTCACCCAAAGCGTGCAAGTTAAAGGCTTTCAATATGAAGATATTAGTGGAAAAGAAAAAGAATTTGACGCACTAAATAATGCTATTAAAGAAAATTTAAACATTAGTTTTAAATACACTAAAAACAGTACACAAGAAACCAAATATTATCAAATCTCGCCTTATAGTTTATTAAATAAAAACGGCATCTGGTATTTAATCGGCACAGAAAATAATAAACAAAAAACTTTCTGTTTTACCCAAATTCACGATCTTCTTGTATTAAAAGAGCGGTTCATTCCGAATGAAAATTTACAAAACGAAATCCGCCAAAGCGATAGCCTCTACCACGGAAACCAACTTGCAGAAATTATTATTAAAGTAGAAAGCACCGTCAGCCATTATTTCTTACGACGAAATTTACTGCCTAACCAAAAACTGGTGCATAAATTAGACGACGGTGGCTTGTTACTTTCTTGTGAAAATGTGAATGAGCAGGAAATTGTGCCGTTAGTGCAGTATTGGGTGCCACATTTGACGATTGTCAGTCCTGCGGAGTTGCAAGAAAAGATGAATGAAAATTTGAAATTATATCTAACGAAACTGAAGTAACAATTTTATTAACACTAAGCTATATAGGAGATAATCATGGCTTTACCATTTATTATTGCAGGAGCTGCTATTGCAGCAGGGGCATTTGGCGTTAAAAAAGGCGTAGATGCGAAGAATGATTTAGATGATGCAGAGCGTTATCAGCGTTGGGCTAAGCAAGAAGCTGAAGAGGCTAATAATAAGCTAGAAAGCCAAAAATCAGATACTCAATCTAGTTTAGAAAACTATGGGAAAACTAAAAAATTGGGAATTGAACATATCAACTTGTTTGATTCTTTAATTTGTTATCCTGGTGGTGAACGCAAAGGTTCTCAATTAGCTATCGGTCGAAATATGGCTGAAAAATTAGGACGTATTGTGATTACTAAGGAAGAAGAAATCCAAATTCTTAAAAAACTTCATCTTATTGATCAAAATATGAGCATTAAAGATGCTGAAAATAGAATTAGAGCTGAACGTGTTGATATGGCAAAAATGACAAATGCTTTAACGTCTGCAGTAACAGGTTCTTTAGCTGGCTTAGCCGCGAGTGGTGGGGCGTATTTAGGCGTGGGAGCATTAGCAACAGCATCCACAGGTACTGCAATTAGTGGCTTATCTGGTGCAGCGGCAACTAATGCTACATTAGCGTGGCTTGGTGGTGGTTCTTTAGCTTCTGGAGGTTTGGGTATGGCTGGCGGAATGGCAGTAATGGGAGGTTTAGTGGCTGGTCCTTTACTTGCGATTGGTGGTTCAATCTTTGCTTCTAAAGCCGCAGAGAAAAAAGAAGAAGCCTATGAAAACTGGAAGAAAGTAGAAGCAGCTGCGGAAAAATTAAAAGTTGTCGTAAGTAAATTAAATGCGATTGCTAAATATACCAGAGAATGTAATTCAACTTTTAAAGCATTAGATGAATATTGGGCTAATGAACAATTAGTTAAATTGCAGGGAATTGCTTCTCGTGATGTTCGTTTTAAAGATTTATCTGATAATGAAAAAACAATTGTTTATGCTAACTATGAACTTCGATATGTATTGAATGGGCTGGTTTATGAACCAACAATGAATGAAACAGGAGACGATGTTCTATCCTCTTCAAAACGCGAAGCATTCCAAAGAGCTAATAAGACAGAATATACAGAATTGTATGAAGAAGAAGTTGAGCCAGAATCTTCATTCGCCTCTACTTTTTTTAAAGCTTTTGGACTTAAGAAAAAAATTATTTTAGCTAGAAATAAATAATAGAATAAATAGAAGAGGTATATGCCTCTTCTATTTTATATTGGATAGTATCATGAATGATTTATTAGAATTTAATCAAAAACCATTAGATAGCTTACTTAAAGATGAAAATAAAGATTTAAGTCGATTAGAGGATATTATTAAAAGAGAACAATACTCTTCATTTAATGAGATATTGTTAGCTCACAACGTTACCTTAGATAAAATTTCCCAAAGAGAGAAAGAGCTTAATCAACGTCTAGCTCAAATTGAAGCAGATCTAAAAATTAATAACGAATGTGATAAGTGGGATTATATCTTTGCAACATCGGCGGGCGTGATAGCAGGGCTTATTGATTCTTTTTGTGTAGGCTCACCAACTGATTCTAAATGGCTGAAAATGTCGGATAATGCAACTAATTCATTAGTAGAACGATTTGCAAAATTAAATGGTTGGAATGGTCCAAAAGGTAACTCTGATCCGACTAAAAGTGCGATTGGATTTTTGGAAAGAAATTTCAAAGTTAATTATGATCATCAGCATGGAAGTTTAGTAAATGATTTTATGTCGATGTCAGCAAGTAACCATCATTTAAAATCATTAGCCCATTCGCCTAGTCCATTAGGATTGATTTTCTCTTTATTAGATCAATTCAGAGGAACGGCAACTTTTATTGATAATGGACAACTAATAACCGTTACTGCAGAAAGTCAGTTACAAGGTTCAAACTTTGTAAGTAAACTGTTCTGTGGATTTACTAACTGGATTGGGCATTTAATGTCTGATATTGCTGGCTCTTCGGGAGCAAGTGGGCGTGGCAGTGGTATTCCTATACCATTTTATGAATTATTACAAACATTAAATGTAGGTAGCTTTGATTATAATGGTGAGAAAAAGCACTTTGCAGATATTGCTGTTAAGGTATTTGAGAAAGGTTATGACCTACGGTTTGGAGCGGTACAAAGTATTCCTGTCTTATTAGTTGAATTATTTATCCGTATTTTCTGCATCCTTAGACATCGTTATCAATATAATCGAGAATGGAAAGATTGTTTACAATTCTTAAATTTCGATAAGAATGCTCGTTTACGTAAAATGTTATTAGTTGGGCAAGGCACATTATGCCTAGTTGATGCTGGCGATGCGTTTATTCGTAGTGGATTTGCAGCAAACTGGGTTGAGTTTTTTAGTCGAATGAATTTTGTGGCATGGATGCGTTTTTCTTATTTAGGACTAATACATTTATGTTCTATCCTAAGAAATGATATAGAAATTCAACGCTATAAACTTCGAGCAAAAGAATTTGATTTATATGTTGATGATGTTAGAAATATTGTTGATACATTCTTAGTTGAGCATAATAGAAAAGTGACTAAATTCTTTCTTGAACGAAGAAAAGAATTAGATTCATTGATGAGTTCTATAGAAATAGCATCTAAAAACAATGATCATCTTCAAGTTGCTGAATCAGTTAGAAAAATTGGAGAGATGTATAATATTAAAGGCAGTGGAATCTCCTTTGAAGAATTTGCCTCATTAGATGACGATGATGACGACTATTACTAAGTCTTTCCCTTGCACAGCCTGCGGCAAATGCTGTCAAAACGTAGATAAAAGTGAGCAAACAAAATTTCTAGATCGCGGAGATGGCACTTGTTACCATTTTGATGAGAACACTAAATTATGTTTAATCTATGAAAATAGACCGCTTGTTTGTCGAGTAGAGCAATATTATCAAACCTATTTAAAAGAAATTTATGAATGGGAAGAATTTGTTAAACTTAATTTAGAAATCTGCCAAAAGCTATAAAATCATGCCCCAAAACCGATCCAAGCGGTCGGTTTGCTTTTAAAATTTACAAACTTGCCAATCTGTACCATAATAGCCTAATTTTGACTATATTGGAGCCTATTATGTCACTGACAGAACAATTAGAAAATTTAAACGATTACTACAAAGAAAATCGTGATACTTTTAACGATAACTTTCGCCTAAAAATGCACCGTACATTGAGCTGGTTAAAAAAAGCCAATGAAGAAGAAAATTTGGATTTCAAATTTATCGCCCTTTGGATTGCCTTTAATGCAGCGTATGCTGATGAGTTAAATAAAGAAGAGGTTGAACGTAAGGTGTTTCACCAGTTTATTACACGCCTTTGCGAATTGGATACCGAACGTTTGCTTTATGGGATTATTTGGGATGAATTTCCCGGTGCAGTAAGAACATTGTTGGACACGCCTTACACATTCCAGCCATTTTGGGATGCACATAATGGCTTGCTAGCAGGCAAAGAGTGGAAAACAATGTTTGCGGCTGCAAAGAAAAAAGCAAATTTTGCATTTGAAGAGCAAGAAACAGCAGAGGTGTTAGAAGTTGTCTTTGGGCATTTATATACGCTCAGAAATCAGCTTATACATGGTGGTTCAACTTATGAAAGCCGTGCGAACCGTAAACAATTGGAAGATGCCTGTGCGTTGCTTTCCTTATTTGTGCCTGCGATGGTAAAAATTATGCTGCGTAATGATGATGAGCCTACTTGGGGTAAGCCGTATTATCCTTATGTTCAACAATAACAATAAAGTCGGTAGAGTATTTAACTCTATCGACTTTTTTCTTTTAGCATTTACAACTTTTGTTAAAAAGTTGGCCGCTTGAAGGTTTGCTTAAAAGCAAAGAACCCTTGATTTAAAAGGAAAATTTTTGGCTTGAACTTATCTTCGCGTTTACATTCCGCCTGCAAAGTATTATTATCTCTACAATTTTTCATCAGTAATTTTAGAGGATAGAATGCAAAACTTAGAAAGTTTGGTGGCACAGGCAGTTGAAGCGGTGAATGCAGCTTTAGATGTGGCTGTACTTGAAGCATTAAAAGTAGAATATTTTGGCAAAAAAGGACATTTCACGTCGTTAATGCAAGGCTTACGTGATGTGCCTGCAGAAGAGCGTCCTGCGGTAGGGCAAAAAATCAATGATGCAAAACAAATTGCACAAAATGTGTTAAATGCGAAAAAAGAAGCGTTAGAAACAGCAGAGTTAAATGCAAAATTAGCGAACGAAAGCATTGATGTTTCATTACCTGGTCGTAAAACTGAATTGGGCAGTTTACATCCTGTTTCTATTACGATTGAGCGTGTGGTGAAATTCTTCTCTGAGTTAGGTTTTACCGTGGCAAACGGTCCTGAAGTGGAAAGCGATTACTACAACTTTGATGCGTTAAATATTCCTGCACACCACCCCGCACGTGCTGATCACGATACTTTCTGGTTTGATGCAAACCGTCTATTACGCACCCAAACTTCTGGCGTGCAAATCCGTACGATGGAAAAAGTCCAACCACCACTTCGCATTGTGGCACCTGGTCGTGTGTATCGTAATGACTACGATCAAACCCATACCCCAATGTTCCACCAAATCGAATTACTTTATGTGGATAAAAAAGCGAATTTTACCGAGTTAAAAGGTTTAATCCACGATTTCTTAAAAGCGTTTTTTGAAGAAGATTTACAAGTGCGTTTCCGTCCGTCATTCTTCCCATTCACAGAGCCTTCAGCCGAAGTGGATGTGATGCGTCAAAATGGTAAATGGTTGGAAGTATTAGGTTGCGGAATGGTTCATCCAAGCGTGTTACGCAACGTGGGTATCAACCCTGACGAATATAGCGGTTTCGCCGTTGGTATGGGCGTGGAGCGTTTAACTATGTTACGTTATAACGTAACCGATTTACGTTCGTTCTTTGAAAACGATTTACGTTTTTTAAAACAATTTAAATAATTATTCATTTCCTGATGGGATTTCGCTCCCTCCTGTTTACGGAGGGAGCTGTCGCGAAGCGCCTGAGGGAGGGATTGCAACGAAGTTGCAAGATACTCAGGTAAATTAACCGCTTGTTTCCCCTCCCTCCGCCTTCGGCACCTCCCTCCGTAAACGGAGGGAGGGAAGAAAAACGAATAGAAAAATTAGAGGATATAAAATGAAATTCAATGAATCTTGGTTGCGTGAGTGGGTAAACCCTGCGATTTCAACGGAACAGCTGTGCGACCAAATTACGATGTTAGGTTTAGAAGTAGATGGTGTGGAGCCTGTGGCGGGTTCGTTCACAGGTGTGGTGATTGGTGAAGTAGTGGAATGTGCACAACACCCTGACGCAGATAAATTACGTGTAACAAAAGTGAACGTGGGCGGTGATCGTTTATTAGATATTGTGTGTGGTGCACCAAATTGCCGTTTAGGCTTAAAAGTGGCGTGTGCGACAGAAGGTGCGGTGCTACCTGGTGATTTCAAAATTAAAAAAACCAAATTACGCGGCCAGCCGTCTGAAGGTATGCTTTGCTCATTCTCTGAATTAGGCATTAAAGAAGATCATAGTGGCATTATCGAGCTTCCTGCTGATGCACCAATCGGCACAGATTTCCGTGAATACTTAAACTTAAACGATGTGGCAATTGAAATTAGCTTAACACCAAACCGAGCAGACTGCTTGAGCATTGCAGGTATTGCACGTGAAGTGGGCGTGATTAACCGTGCAACAGTAAAAGCACCCGCGGTTTCCCCTGTTCCTGCAACCATTGCCGATAAAGTTGCAGTTGAATTACAAGCCCCAGAGGCTTGCCCACGTTATTTAGCTCGTGTGGTAAAAAATGTGAACGTGAAAGCAGTATCGCCATTATGGTTACAGGAAAAATTACGCCGTTGCGGTATTCGTTCTATCGATCCAATTGTGGACATCACAAACTTGAGCTTGCTTGAGTTAGGTCAGCCAATGCACGCGTTTGATGCGGCTAAAATTAATGGTGCAATTCAAGTGCGTATGGCGAAAGCAGACGAAGAATTAGTGTTGTTAGACGGCACAACGGCAAAATTACAGCCGAATACGCTTGTAATTGCTGATAGCAAAGGTGCATTAGCAATGGCAGGGATTTTTGGTGGTAAAGCTAGTGGCGTGAATGAAGCAACCAAAGATGTGGTATTAGAAGCCGCATTCTTTGCACCACTTGCGATTACGGGACGTGCACGTCAATACGGCTTACACACCGATGCTTCACACCGTTTTGAGCGTGGTGTCGATCCTGAATTAACTCGCCAAGCAATGGAACGTGCTACCGCATTATTACTTGAAATTTGTGGTGGTGAAGCGGGCGAAATTGTAGAAGCGGTTGCAAAAGAACATTTACCAACTCGCCAAACTGTGAGCTTACGCCGTAGCAAATTAGATTCGGTGATCGGATACCATATCGAAGATAAAATCGTGACCGATATTCTCACTCGCTTAGGCTTGAATGTTGCCTTCGCGAATGACACTTGGACAGCGGTTGCCCCAAGCTGGCGTTTTGATATTGAAATTGAAGAAGATTTAATCGAAGAAGTGGCACGTATTTATGGCTACAACAACATTCCAAATAATTCGCCATTAGCCCACCTTAAAATGAAAGGCACGCCAGAGAAATTATTGGAGGCCATTCGTGTGCGTACGGCGTTAGTCGATAGCGATTATCAAGAGGTGATTACTTATAGCTTCGTTGATCCGAAAATCCAACAGCTTTTACATCCAGACCAAGAAGCGTTAATTATGCCGAACCCAATTTCAAGCGAAATGTCGGCAATGCGAGTGTCGCTCTTAACGGGCTTGTTGGAAACCATCGTGTATAACCAAAATCGCCAACAAAACCGCGTACGTATTTTTGAAGCAGGACTACGTTTTATTCCTGATGCAAATGCAGAATTAGGCGTACGCCAAGAGCCTGTATTTGCGGCAGCTATTGTGGGTGATAAACGAGCGGTTCACTGGGAAAACAAAGCCGAAGCGGTAGATTTCTTCGACTTAAAAGGTGATTTAGAACGCGTGCTTTCTTTAACAGCAATACGTCAAGATCTGCAATTTGTAGCAAAACCATTCCCAGCCTTACACCCAGGTCAATCGGCTGCAATTATGCTTGATGGTAAAGAAATCGGCTTTATTGGTACGGTTCATCCTTCAATCGTGCAAAAACTGGGCATTAAAGGCAAACCTGTAGTGTTTGAATTATTAGCTTCAGCAATTTCGGAATGTCCTGTGCCAGCAGCAAAAGAGATTTCTAAATTCCCTGCGAATAATCGAGACATTGCGGTAGTAGTTGATGAAACTGTTGCAGCGGGTGAAGTGCTTGAAACTTGCCGTAAAGCAGGCGGGGAAAAATTGGTTGGCGTGAATTTATTTGACGTTTACCAAGGCACAAACCTTGCAGAAGGTAAGAAAAGTTTAGCGATTAGCTTAACGATTCAAGATACCGAAAAAACCTTAGAAGAAGACGAAATTAATGCGGTAATGCAAGCTGTGTTAGCAGCACTTGCAAAACGCTTTAATGCAGTACTTCGTGACTAATTCGTAAAAGGATATTCTATGGCTCTCACTAAAGTTGAACTTGCGGAAGCATTGATGGCAAAAGGATTTGATAAACAAGCCGCAAAATTGTTTATTGATCAATTTTTTGACGAAATTAGAAAAACATTAGCCTCAGGTGAAGAGGTAAAACTATCTGGTTTTGGTAATTTTACCTTACGTGAGAAAAAAGCACGTCCAGGTCGCAATCCGAAAACGGGTGAAAGTGTTACGATTTCTGCTCGTCGTGTGGTAGTTTTCAAAGCAGGACAAAAAATGCGTGATCGTGTAAGTTCAGCACAAAAGAGTAAGTAGAGAGCCAAAACTAAAAGGTGCTCAAATGTTTTTGGGCATTTCATTGGGTGGAGCTATGAAAGCATTTTTAAAAAAACATTTATCGAAAGCGATGATGCTAAGTTTAGCAGCCATTTTGACTGCTTGTTCTTCAGGTCCATCATCTCAATCGCAAGCAAACAAAATTTATCGCACACATAAAACCAGCTTAGGCGATCCCATTATGGTCATGGAGAATTTAAGCGAGCATCAACAAGCTTGGAAAGGCACGCGTTATAAGCTAGGTGGAAATTCTCGTAGCGGGGTTGATTGTTCTGGTTTTATGCAAATCACGTTTAGAGACTTGTTTGGCATTGATTTGCCAAGAATGACGGTTGATCAAGCTAAGGTGGGCAGAAAAATCGAGAAACACGAAATCAGAACGGGCGATTTGGTTTTCTTCAATACGGGGCGAGGACCAAATGGTAAGCACGTTGGAGTTTATGTGAAAAACGGGCAATTCTTACACGCTTCAACTAAAGGTGGGGTTATTTATTCCAGTATGAATACGCCATTTTGGACAAAAGCTTATTGGCAAGCACGCCGTTTATAGAGTTTAATTTGATTAAAAAATGATCGAGTTAAAAATAAAAATTTGAACTCGATCACAAATTTAAACATTGGTTTTCTGTTTTTGTAAAATGCGTTTGAAAAAGCAAAAATTTTCGAGTATCTTTGCAAGCAACAAAAACTAGAGTTGTGTTCAACAACCTATTTCATAAATTTGCTTTCCGAGTAGCCCCTTTCAAGGGGCTTTTTTTATTTATTTGAATGTTTTTTATACTAAATAAAAACACAATTTAGAACATGAGAGAGAATTATGCGTTGTCCATTTTGTAGTAAAGAAGAGACTAAAGTGATTGATTCGCGCTTAGCGGAAGATGGTTATCAAATTCGCCGTCGTCGTAAATGTACAAGTTGTAAAGAGCGCTTTACCACTTTCGAGTCAGCTGAGTTTTTTATTCCTTATATTGTAAAAAATAATGGTAACCGCGAACCTTTTGATGTCAATAAATTACGTATTAGTTTAGTCAAAGCATTGGAAAAGCGTCCAGTGAGTACTGATGACCAAGAGCGTGCTATTAATCAGATAATTATGCAACTGCGAGCCACTGGCGAACGTGAAGTGCCAAGTAAATTGGTAGGCACGTTAGCAATGAATGCATTAAAAGAGTTGGATAAAGTGGCTTATATCCGCTTTGCTTCTGTCTATCTCAGTTTTGAAGATATTGACGAATTTATTAAAGAAATTGAACAGTTAAAAGCCTAATAGGGCTAAGAGAGGAACTATGGATCTCGCCTATCTTGCTGAACTTCCACGAGAAGAATTCATTATCCGCCGCAAAAAAGTTTTTGCTCAAATGCAAGACAATTCCGCCTTTATTATTTTTACAGAAACCGAAAAACGCCGTAATAACGACTGCAATTACCACTTCCGTCCAGATAGCTATTTCTGGTATCTCACAGGCTTTGCGGAGCCAGAGTCAGCGTTGTTGTTAATTAAGCGAAATGGAGAATATGAAAGTACCATTTTCTTACGCAAAAAAGATCGCGAAAAAGAGATTTGGACTGGTCGTCGCTTAGGTGTGGAAGCTGCACCAGAAATCTTAAAAGTTGATGCTGCATTTGAAATTGAACATCTTGACAAAACTTTTGCAGAAAAAATACAAAATTTGACCGCTTGCTACTATGCCCAAGGGTATCAAGCATGGGGCGATAAGGTTGTTTCTGCTCAGTTTAAAGAAGTGATTGACTGGCGACCAATGCTTTCAGAGATGCGTTTAATTAAGTCAACCGCGGAAATTGCACTTATTCAACAGGCTTGTCATATTTCAGCATTAGCTCATATTCGTGCAATGAAACAGACGCGTCCAAATCGCTATGAAATGGAAATTGAGGGCGAAATTCAGCACGAATTTAACCGCTTTGGAGCACGTTTTCCTTCTTATAATTCGATTGTTGCAAGCGGTGAAAATGCGTGTGTGCTTCACTATGATGAGAATAGTGCGGTAATGAAAGATGGGGATTTGTTGTTGATTGATGCAGGGGCAGAGTTTGCTTATTACGCAGGTGATATTACCCGCACATTCCCTGTAAACGGTAAATTCAGCGAGTCGCAAAAAGCGATTTATGAATTAGTTCTAAAAGCCCAAAAAGAGGCGATTAAGCTGTTAGTGCCGAATAATTCCATCAAAATCGTAAATGATCGTGTGATGGAAATCTTTACTGAAGGTTTGGTAGAACTCGGTATTCTAAAAGGTGATGTAAAAACATTGATTGAACAAAAAGCGTGCCGCCAATTTTATATGCACGGTTTAGGCCATTGGCTTGGTTTAGATGTACACGATGTTGGCGATTACAGTAACGAACGCAGTCGCCCATTAGAAATCGGTATGGTAATTACTGTTGAACCTGGTTTATATATCGCCAGTGATGCAGATGTGCCAGAGCAATATAAGGGCATTGGTATTCGCATTGAGGATAATTTATTGATGACCGAGTACGGAAATAAAAACCTGACCAGCAGTTGCCCGAAAGAGATTGAGGATATTGAAGAGATAATGTCTGCAGCCTAAATAAAATTGCAAACGTTTGCAAACAGCTAGTAAAATGAATTGAATTTTGCTAGAGTAGCAAAAATTTTTAAAGAGAGCATTTTATGAAAAAACATCACATTGAAACGCTAATCTCTCGTGAAGATATTCAATCTCGCGTAAAAGAGTTGGCACAAGAAATTAACCGTCATTATCAACAGTTTGAGCATTGCCAAAACTTGGTGGTTGTCGGTTTATTGCGCGGTTCTTTTATGTTTATGGCAGATTTAGTTCGTTATCTCGACTTACCTGTTGAAGTAGATTTTTTAACCGCTTCTAGCTATGGATTAAGCACAGAATCAAGTCGTGATGTCAAAATCCTAAAAGACTTAGACAGCGAAATTCAAGGTAAAGATGTATTAATCGTGGAAGATATTATTGATACAGGCTTTACGCTTAATAAAGTGCGTGAAATTTTAAAACTTCGTGAGCCACGTTCAATTGCTATTTGTACTCTTTTAGACAAACCATCTCGCCGAGAAGTAGAAGTGCCTGTAGAATGGGTTGGATTCACTATTCCTGATGAATTCGTGGTGGGCTTTGGCATCGATTACGCACAGCATTACCGCAATTTAGATTATATTGGTAAAGTGGTTATTGACGAGTAATCTGTTCTACCAAAGAAAACGCTTGAGGCTTGCAACTTCAAGCGTTTTTTGTATTCAAAGAAAAGAAATTATTTTTAAGGAAAGAGATAAAATGTGGAAAAAAAGCTATCTTGCCCTTTGCTTGGCAACCCCCTTGGTTTGGGCAAATAATCCCAAACCTCACTCTTCAACTGAAATACAAAATATCGCGACCATCAATATTGCGGATTGGGAAAAAGGTTGGAAGCAGGCTCAACAATCCGAGCAACGAACAAGACTGATGCAACGTAATAATTTTCTACAACTTGAAGGATTACTTAAAGCCAGTGAACAACAAAAGAATTTATCGCCAAATATTTTGGCATTGGTTCAGCAACTTCAGATGACTTTAGTTGGATATCCATTATATGAAGATGCTCAATGGGCATTGATAAGAGCCAAAATTAAGGCAAATATACTGACTGATGAGGAATTGCAGCAGTTTATTGCACAATATCCGAACATCGCGAAACGCAATCAGCTTGCACAACGCCCGTTTGAAACGCTTTATCAACAACAAAAATGGGCAGAATTGTTGGCTTATGGACGAACGGTAAGTGCAACAAGCGTACTTAATCAATGTCGTCTATTTTCTGCTCAATTTCAATTGTTAGCCGAGCAGTTACAAGTCAATCCTGAAGCAGCTCAAGCTAATCAAACCGCAGAGCCAAGTTCAGAGGAGATGAATAAATTACTGACGAAATTTGATCAATTTTGGCAAGGCAATAACCCTGAAAATAATGATTTTTGGATGACACCAAGCAATGTAGAGCCGAATTATTGGAAGACAAACGGACAATTGCCATTAGAATGTGCAGGAATTGAGGCTTATTGGCGAGATCAAGGCTTACGAACGCCTGAGAAAATCAGACAGAAAGCGGTCAATTTTTTCCATTTAGAAGCAAAACAAGGTTTAGCCAATTTGCTCACTCAAACTCAAGATCCTGAATTGCAAACTTGGTTAACTGCGGTTCAAGCATTACAGAACAATCCAAACAGCTTGCAGAATTTTATTGAAAATCAACCGCTTACCGCTGAAAACAAACGAATTGTGCTAGCCGTTTTCCCCAAATGGATAAACACTTTAAGTGAGCAAATGCCAAACCCAAGTTTTGCACTTTATCAGCAATGGGCGGATAAATGGCAACTGTCAGCAGATGAAATTCGGGATTGGAAAGTCGGTTTTATTAGCCGTCTGTTTGACCATTCAGATCCGAGTTTCCAACTGTGGCGAGATACACAATTGAAGGAACTTAAGGCGGATAATCTCACTGAGCGTCGTTTACGAATGGCAATTTGGCAACAAAGCGATCTCAAACCTTGGCTAGCATTACTTAGCGATGAAGGGAAAAATAAGGCGGAATGGCGTTATTGGCAGGCAAAGACCTTACCAAAAGAAGCACAACAAAAGGTGTTGGCTGCATTAGCTAAAGAGCGAGGCTTCTATCCAATGTTAGCCGCTGAGCAATTAGGACAAGCCTACCAAGTTGAAATGCCAACGGTTACACTACTGACAGATTTGCAAAAATTACAATGGAAACAACCGCTTGAACGCATTGCCGAACTGCGCGAATTAAACCGTATGGCACAAGCAAAAACCGCTTGGATTGAGCTATTACAAGTGGTTGGTTTTGAGGAAAAACTTGCAATTAGCCAATTTGCCCTTGAGCAGAATTGGTATGATTTGGCGGTAGAGGGGACAATTCAAGCCAAAGCGTGGGATTACATTCCGCTTCGCTTGCCGAATGCTTATACCGATTGGTTTGCGATGAATTTGCAAGGAAAACCGATAACGCAAACTTTTGCAATGGCAATTTCTCGCCAAGAAAGTGCGTGGAACCCACAAGCACGCTCACACGCCAATGCGATCGGTTTAATGCAGATGTTACCAAGTACAGCAAGTAATACAGCGAAAGTGAATGAATTAATTTACACGGGCGAGCGTGATTTAATCGAGCCTTTTCGAAATATTATGCTCGGCACCGCGCATTTGGCGGAATTAAATGAGAAATACCCACAAAACCGTATTCTAATTGCCTCTGCCTATAACGCAGGGCAGAATCGCGTAACCCGTTGGTTAGATCGTGCTGGCGGACGATTGGCAATGGATGAATTTATCGCCTCTATTCCGTTTTTGGAAACTCGAGGTTATGTGCAAAATGTAGTAACTTACGATTACTATTACCAGTTATTGCAAGGAGTAGAAAAGCGGAGGATGTTTAATCCTGAAGAGATTGAACGGAAATATTAAATGCTAGAGAGAAGCCAGCGGTTGCTGGCTTTTTCATATTCCTTTAAAACTTACCTTACAACACCTTTACAATCGCTTCTGCTAATTTTTCGATGTTGCTATCAACGATACCTGCTACGTTAATACGTCCTGAACGAACGGCGTAAATGGCGAAATCTTCGCGGAGTTTATCGACTTGCTCTGGTGTTAAACCGCTGAAAGAGAACATTCCGTTTTGCTCGTTGATAAATGAGAAGTCTTGAGTTGCGCCTTTCTCTTTTAATAATTCCACCAAACGGCTACGCATTGATTTGATGCGGTTACGCATTTCGGTTAATTCTGCTTCCCAAGAGGCTTTTAATTCTGGATTACTTAATACGGTTGCAACTGCACTTGCTCCGTGTGAGGCTGGGTTAGAGTAGAGGGTACGGATAATTGCTTTAATTTGCGTGAAGGCTTTATTTGCCACTTCGGCATTGTCTGCAATCAGTGTGAAAGCACCTACACGTTCGTTGTATAAACCAAAGTTTTTCGAATAAGAACTTGCGACTAATAATTCGCGGTGATTTTTCACGAAAGCACGCAATCCGTAGGTGTCTTCCTCTAAACCATTTGCGAAGCCTTGATACGCGAAGTCGAATAGAGGTAACCAACCTTTTTCAGCTGACATTTTAGCTAATTCGTCCCATTGTGCGGGTGTTGGATCGATTCCTGTTGGGTTGTGACAGCAACCGTGGAATAACACGACATCGCCTGCTTCTGCTTGGCTTAAATCTGCGATTAAATTATCCCAATCTAGGCGTTTAGTGGCTTCATTGTAATAACGGTAATGTTTTATGGTTAAACCCACGGCGTTTACAATTGCATTGTGGTTTGGCCAAGTTGGGTTAGAAATCCAAACGTTTTTGGCAGAAGTATGGCGTTTGATAAATTCAGCAGCAATGCGTAATGCACCTGTGCCCCCTAAACTTTGTGCCGTTTTTGCACGACCCGAGGTAATTACTTCAGCATTTTCACCGAAAAGTAATTTTTGCGTATAAGCGTTGTGGGCTTGCACGCCGTCAATGGTTAAGTAGTTTTTGGTTGTTTCATTGGCTAATAATTGGCGTTCGGCTTCTTTTACCGCTTTAACGATCGTTGTTTTGCCTTCCGCATTCATATAAACGCCGATCCCTAAGTTGATTTTACCTTCTCTGGTTTCTGCTTTGAATGCTTCGCCTAAGCCTAAAATTGGGTCAGCGGGCGCTGCTTGGATATGATTAAACATTGACATTTTGACCTCTCAAGGTTGTGTTTGATTAAAAAATAGAATAATAGATTTATAAAACTAAATAGGGCGTTTTGCAAGTGTTTGCATTGAATAATTTGTGCTGAACCGTTTCTTTCCATTTCGCTATTTGCAACTTGCTATATTTATAGCCGATTGGTTGTTCAAAAATCTCAGCAAGCTCGGCAAATTGCAAAGTATCAGACAAATACAACCGCTTGAGGCTGGCATAACAAGCGATTAATGTTCGCTGATGATTTGCGAATCCGTTTAAGTTTTGAAGATCTTCCTCGCTAAAAGTTACATCTGCATTTTCCTTTCTTAAAATCACCGCTTGATCGGATTGGAAACGTTGTGCCGCTTTTTCACAAAAGGCTTTACCTTGTTCCGTTAAAGGGTAGAGCATCATCGCGCTTGGGTAACCGCTGCTGGCTTCTTTATTCGGTGTTATTTGAACCAACTCAAAGCCTGCCTGTTGCCAAAAATGCAACAGATTTTCAGCCATCCCAAAGCTTACTGACACAAAATCGACAAGCGGGTGTTTTTGTTGGCGGATTTGCAAAATAAACTCAGAAATTAACCGCTTGCCAATACCTTGATTTTGTAATTGAGGCGCGATAGCAATTCGCGAAATTCGCACTGAATGAAGTTCGCAAGCCTCAGGTAAATTAGCTTGAAAGCAAAGATATTGCGCGACTAGGCTCCCTTGTGGACGGCGTTCTCCTCGCCAAATTGCTTGGGCAAGTTCAGGCGCTAAACCGCCTTCATTTATCGCCCAAATGCCACCAAGCAGGGTGTGATGATGTAATACGCGGAAAAATTGCTGATTGCCACCATCAAACAGGCGGCGAAGATCTGTTGGTGTCGTTTTATAATGTGCTTGTGCAAGCAAGGTGTAAAAGGCCTTTTTCTCATCCAAACGCATAAGCGCTGAGGAGTAGTGGAGATCGTGGGATCTTGCTTTCTGTAAGGTAGATGAAAGATCTTCATCTAGCAGCAAAAGCATATTTACAAAGGCTTCAAGCGGATCATTTGTTTTCCAGCGAAGCGGTTGGGTTAATTGCCAATGTTTCGCTTGGCGGTGAAGTTGAAGTAAGAATTTCAGCGAAAAACCTCTGCCCGTGCCTTCGTAATTATGCGTTGTTGTCGTTAAAACAACCTTGTCGAAATAGTGACAAAATTGATGCAAAAATGGCAAAGGCAAACTTGCGGCTTCATCAATAAAAAGCCATTGATGAGGCGAAATCGATTTTTCTTCCACTTTCTGCAATAACGCATCAGGAGCGAAAAATGTCACTTGTGCCTCGTCTGAAATTTTCCAGAAATTGGTTAATGCTGAGCGACTTCGAGCGGTAATCACAACATTGTGTCCTCGGGCAATTTGCTCGGCTAATTTTCCTGAAAGAGTTGATTTCCCTCGTCCACGTGGTGCGGTAATCAGATGGATACTTTCACTTGCAAGCGGTAGATTTTGAAAAATGTGTTGCTGTTCTTCTGTTAAATTTGCATCTGCTAGTTTGCAAAATGTTGTTCTATTTTGACCGCTTGGTAAGTCATCTTGTGTTAATGTATTTTTAACAGAAAAATCGAAATGTTCTACTAATGTTTTAAAATGTTGGAAAAAAGCAGGGCAGGGGATAGAGCGATTTTCGTTCCAACGTAACGTATTATAATCAGTGACGGTTTCGATTTTATTCCAATTTGGGCAAATTAAATATAAACAGCCTTGTTGTTCAATAGTACCTGCTAAAATGGCAAAAGCATCCAGATTGAAATAAAGAGAGTCTGTGCCTGTAAAATAAAAAGCGAAAGGGTGTTCTGAACCGAGTAAGGTTTTGGCATTAGAAAAAGTAATGAATTGATATTCTGTTTGCGTATGTTGAAAATAAGGTAAGAAAATCCCTTCTTGAATAACATTATTTCGATGCGTTGTAACGCTTTCCCTAAAATTATCGTATAGCCAAGAAGGGATTTGAGTAAGAATAATTAGTTTACGCATTGTACTTGCTAATCATTCTTCAATCATTTTTTCAGAAAGATAAGGATCGTCAAAACCAAGTTTTTGCATAATCTCTGTTTCTAATCCTTCCATTTCTTCAGCTTCTTTATCTACGATGTGATCATAGCCAAGCAAATGTAACGTACCATGTATTGCTAAGTGAGCCCAATGTGACTCAAGGCTGATTTGTTGTTCTTCGGCTTCACGCTCAACCACTTGGCGACAGATCACTAAATCGCCTAATAAGGCAAGCTCCACTTCATCAGGCACTTCAAATGGAAAAGAGAGCACGTTGGTTGGTTTATCTTTACCACGATAAGTGAGGTTCAAATGGTGGCTTTCTTCTTCATCTACGATGCGGATAGTCATTTCCGTTTCGGGGAAATCGTCAGTTTGAGCTTCGAAAGCAAGGGCAGTTTGCACCCAGTGGGTAAACTGCTCAACCGTTGGTAAACCTTCTTGGTTTTCGCTGGCAATTTGCAAATCAATAAATGGGGTAGTCATCGTTATTTTCCTAATATCATTAGAGGGAAGTTTCATTATTTTATCACTATTTAGTAAATTTCTTAAGGCGATTAAAGAAAACGGTAAAAGTTCGGTAAATGTCAAGATTTTAGCTAGAAATTTAAGCGATTTTAGCCGATAATGAAGGCATCTTTTCGTTTTTATTTTTTAAGGAGTGTTATGGCGGCTGAAGGGGCAAGTCAATTATTAAGTGTCGTGACTTTATTAGGGGCGGCAATTGTTGCAGTACCGATTTTCAAGAGAATTGGTTTAGGCTCGGTTTTAGGCTATTTAGCCGCAGGTTTGGCAATTGGTCCATTTGGATTTGGACTTTTTTCTGACCCGCAATCTATCATTCATATCGCTGAACTCGGTGTGGTGATGTTCCTCTTTATTATTGGCTTGGAAATGAAGCCTTCACATTTGTGGGGTTTACGCCGTCAGATTTTCGGCTTGGGTAGTGCACAGGTTGTCGTAAGTGCGATTTTATTAACCTTCGTGGCGATGGCATTTGGTTTCCCTTGGCAAGTGGCGTTTATTGCGGGAGCGGGTTTTGTTTTAACCTCAACGGCAATCGTAATGCAAGTGTTAAGCGAACGTGGCGATATGGCAAGCTATCGTGGTCAAAAAATGATTTCGATTTTGCTTTTTGAAGATTTAATCATCGTGCCATTGCTTGCAGTCGTATCATTCCTCGCGCCAGCCGATGCAACGACAGTAGTTGATACACAACCAATTTGGCAGAAAATCGGGATTGCAGGCTTATCAGTTACCGCGTTAGTAGTGGCAGGCATTTGGCTCTTAAACCCGTTATTCCGCATTTTAGCGAAAACCAAAATCCGTGAATTGATGACTGCTGTGGCGTTATTTGTGGTACTTGGCTCAGCGTGGTTGATGGAAGAGGGTGGTTTATCGACCGCAATGGGGGCGTTTGTTGCAGGTGTGTTGCTTTCAGAATCGAGCTTCCGTCACCAATTAGAAGCGGACATCGAACCGTTCAGAGGCTTATTGCTTGGGTTATTCTTCCTCGGTGTAGGGATGGCGCTAGATCTCAACGTGGTATTCAATAACTGGTTGCTGATTCTATCTGCGGTTGTTGCGATGATGTTTGTAAAATCATTAGTGATTTTCGGTATCGCAAAACTGGCGGGAAGTTCAAATGCAAATGCGATGGACAGAGCAGTGGTAATGGCACAAGGCGGGGAGTTTGCCTTCGTATTATTTGCTGCAGCAACGACAAAAGGCGTAATCAATGCAGAAATTCAAGCAAATTTAACCGCTATTGTAGTGCTTTCAATGATTTTTGCGCCTGTTACCATTTTGCTTCACAATAAATACGTTGCACCTCGCTTAACCGCAAGCAACGATCAGCTGGATGATCATATTGATGAGCAGCGTTCCATTATTTTGGTGGGTATTGGTCGTTATGGTCAAATTGTGAACCATATTTTAACGATGTCGGGCTATCACGCGACAGTAATTGATATGGATGCTAAACTGGTTGAAGGCTTGAAAAGTATGGGCGTGAAAAGCTATTATGGCAACGCAACGCGTCCAGAATTACTGCGTAATGCGGGTATTGAAACCGCTGATTTAATGATTGTCGCAGTTGATGACAAAAAACAGGCTCTACATATCGTAGAAACAGCGCGTGCGTTAAATCCCAATATTCGCATTTTAACCCGTGCGTATGACCGTCGCCACGTGTTTGAGCTTTACAAAGCAGGAGCAGATGTGCAAGTGCGTGAATTATTCGATTCATCCGTTCGTATGGGACGCAAAGCACTTGAAGAACTAGGCATTGAATATGAAGTAGCAGATGAGATCTGTAAATATTACTTCGATAAAGACCGTCACCGTGTGAAATTGATGGCTGAAGTTTATGACCCTAAATTGGAGAGCTTCAAAAACGAAGCAATGCGTAAAATTGCGTTAGATGAAGACCAAGAGATGATGGTGGAAATCCAACATATTTTGGAACGTGCGAAAGATAAGCATCACGAATAATAAAAACTAGAAGAACAAAAACCTAGCTGCAAAAAATGTCGCTAGGTTTTTCTTTATAGAGGTTATAGAAACATATGGAGTATAGTTATTTTGATTATTCCTGTATTCTATTTAACATAATCTACATTATGCGAAATAAAGTAATCTAAGTAATAGTGATAAAATAACGAAAATTCTCTCTCACAATAAATAATTGATATATAAAGATTTATTTTCCATCAGAAGCTTGAGCCCTATGCGGTGGCTTTTTCCGGATTTTCTTTCTCGATAGCGTCCGCTTCTTGGCGTTTTTTATCCGCCTCTTCGAGCTTATCACCCACAAGATGATTAATTCCCGCCTGCGTCACCTGTGCCATTTCTTGACGCTCCTGCACAGCCTGTAAATCCTGCTTCTCCAGTTTTTGGTTCGCATTTTGTGTATCTCGGTTTAGGCTTTGCAAGGTTTCTTCTGCCGTTTTGCCTGTTTTCTGTTTTTGGGCTTCATGTCGGTAATTTGCACATTGATATTTGAGCTAATCGCCGATTGCGTTTGGCTGCGTTCGCTTTCTCTTCTATAAATTTATATGTTTTTTCTAAAGCCTAAAAAAAACAAAAAACCTCAGAAAAAGAGTTGACTATAATTATAATCAACTCCTTTATCTACCATTATAAATTTTGAATTATTCCTTTAAAAATTTCTTTCCAATCCATTTCCTAATTAGAACTACTAAATAAAGAATAACTGACATTATCAATATATCTCTATTAGCATCTTCAGCCCAATATAATATATCATATTTAACTACTCCATAAATCAATAACCCTATGTGCTTCAATGAGCAAATCAATAAAATCAAAGTGAAAATTTTAACTTGAGATAAAAACATTTACTTCACCTCTTTATTTAATATTTTGATGTTATCTAGGTTTTTACTTCTACTTTCTAAATCTGCATAACTTGATAAGCAATCGCCAAATTATTTATTTCCGATTCAAGTTTTTCTTTTGAAATAGAAGGGGCGGATTGTTCATTATTAAAAATCATCGCTAATCCAGCTGAAATCAACTGATTTTCTTTTTCATCATTCATTGCAGAAGTCACTAATGTCAGTTGTTCTTCCCAATATTCGGATCTTTCCCTTTTTCTTTCACTAACTCCTTAATTCGTTGTTTTTCGGTTGGATGAAGTTGTCTATTAAATTTCTCCGTTCTCCACGCTATCTGTGCCGATTGGTTTACCGTGTTGCTGTCGCCGCCTAAACTCGCATCGATTAACGCCCCTAAGCTGTATTACCCCTGTGTTCCACATTATGTAGAGTATTTTTTCACATACTCTTTCATACTTATTTCTCTTAACCAGAAAGGTTTCGCATTATTTGGCAAATTATCAAGAAATGACTCGGGAAGTTTCTTTTCCTCTATACAATAAGGTAGCATCAAATGGATGCTGTATTTTGACATCGTCTTCACCTAATTCTAAAAGCTCTAAAGAATCTAAAGAAATTTTATTAAGAGCTCTAAAGTATTCTCTGTATGTTTCAAATTTTGAATTTGAATTCAAATAACCAATAAACCCTATTTTTATAGAATCTAGTAGCAAACAGAGGTCTTTTATATTTTCTTTTGCTATATACTTCCTATACAATCTATCTGAAATAAATTTATGATTATTGATACAATTAATATATAAGTATTTTATTAAACAACGAAAGAAAGAATCTAACTCCATTCTATCATTAGATGAAAAATAATGAGTTAATAATGAAGAAGAAAAACCTGCATATATCATTTTTCATTCTCCATAAAATGAATATTTCTTTTATCAAGAATTCCATTGCTGTTTAGTATAATTTTATTTCGTATATCAATAAGATCTTTATTACTATAAGATTGCCCTCTTAGATCAATATATACTTCCTGTGACATACCTTTAATCACTTGTATCCTCCTGTGTTCCACATTGTATGCTGTGAAAAATTCTCATAATGAAGAAACTTGTATTTTCAATGCTTCTAATAAGGTCAAATTATAAACAGCATACTTTGTGGAATATCTCTCCAATATCTACTCAAAATAATATTTTTTATCCAAATAAGAATACATTCCAAGAAGTATGCCTATTAATATACTAGCTCTATCACTATAGTGTTTTAGTTTTTCTGTACTTATATTTTCAACTTCAAAAATATCACTTTCATTTATATGAAACTGGAAGCTAGAAGCTATAGATGTAGAGAAAAAATAAAATATTTCTACTATTTTTTTTTCTATTTTATCCTCTTCACGGTACAAAAATGAAATTTCCAATAGTTCTTTTTCTATCTCTGAATAATTATTCACATCAAAAAATCCTTCATCTAGTAATAAAACAAAGTTATCCACTTTAGATTTAAGCAATGTATATTTCATACTAATCTCCTATTCTATTCAAATTAGCATCGTAAGTTCCCATTCTTGTTTCTTTTTTTCCTAGATTTTTAATAGAATCAGCCATTTTCCAAACTCCTCCATTATGGGCTCCGCCTTTATTCCGACCATTACCTACATCTACTGTAATATACCTTCCTTTATTATCTTTATAGATAGCTTCTCCTTTTATTGTTTGATTCGTTTTTTCAAATCCTAATTTCTTAGCTGCCTCTGTTGCCTCTGGAGTTGTATAATAAACCTCACCTTTTGTAGCCAACGCTCCATTCCTATTTGGACAATAGTCAACTGCTTTAACGTTCACATTAATTGGATTGTTTGGAGAATATACTTTGGGGTTATAATAACGCCCATCACTTCCTTGATAAGCTGTAACTTGATTACCTTTCTCATCCTTAAAAGTATAAAGTTTTCTTCCACCAGGCGTAGTTTTTCCTGTTTCTATCGCACTTTTCGGCAATTTATTCCAACAATCATTATGCACCCATACACCTTGACTATCAATCTTAGCACCTTTAATAAAGTATGTATGATCTTCATCCCAGTGAGGTTATATGCCTGCAATTTTTCTGATTGGATAGTCACTTTGTAAACCGTTTGCTATTCTCCACTTTCAGGGGGCGACAAGGGAAATGTCGGCACATTTTGGACTTTGCCGAGACGGTACAGCAAACAGGTGAATGGCTACTGATTCGCCCTAAGCAAATTCACCATTTTGCAGGTGTAGCAGACTGGGACGGATGGGTAATTTCCTTTGCTCCACAAATACTGACCACAGACATTTCGGACAAGTTGAGACAACTGCTTCCCAAGGCAAAGTGGTGCCGCAACACGTGCCGCTTACCTAGATGATGTATACCCTCTCTGATTTACGCTATGCGGACGATTTGACACAATCCGCAAAAGCCACGCTGGTACAGCAGCAACTCGGTGTATTTTTAACTTGGCTGTCGTCGGTGTATTCGCCGCAAAAAGCCCTGCCTAACCTCTCCAAGCAGCGTTGGCGGGAATTTTGTGCGTTGCTGGAAATGCATTTTTCCACACAGCACCAAACTTGCCGGCAATATGCGGGGTTAACGGTAAAACAGTTCATTAATCAAAGGATTTTACTGGGAAGCAAGCGATTGTTAGCCTATACGAAAGCGTCCGTCAAAGAAATCGCGTGGTAACTCGGCTTTGAAGAGGCTACGCATTTCGGCAAATTTTTAAGAAAGAAATGCAGAAAACACCGTTGGCATTTCGTAAGGAATTTCAGCAGTCGTAGCCTAGTTCCGACAAATACCTTAACAAGCTACAGCTGACATTCCAATGTATTTAAGTCAATGACGATTTAAACATAAAAGTCCGTCTGAAATTAAGTTTCATACAGCCTTCTCATTCCAAAGTGCGGTCAATTTTTCAGATGTTTTTGCAAAAATTGTTTTTATAACTCTTTGACTGTATTTTGCTAATCTAAATCAAATTTTTTGCATTTACGCTTTAATTCAGATTATGAAACGTGATATTCTATACCTCATATTTCACGCTTTGCGTGTCTTATCTATCTTTCTTAAAACGAAACCCTAACGAAACTAAGGTATTTGACATGTCTAAAAATTTAATTCTTATCCTTAACTGTGGTAGCTCATCTTTAAAATTCGCTATCTTAGATCCTAAAACAGGTGATGAAAAATTATCTGGTTTAGCTGAAGCATTCCATTTAGAAGATGCACGCATCAAATGGAAATTACACGGTGAAAAAGGCAACGCAGAATTAGGTGCAGGCGCTGCACACAGCGAAGCACTTTCTTTCATCGCAAATGAGTTATTATCAGAAGAATTAAAAGCAAGCATTGGTGCTATCGGTCACCGTATCGTTCACGGTGGAGAGAAATTCACTTCATCTGTAGTAATCAATGACGATGTTGTTAAAGGTATTGAAGATGCAATCCAATTTGCACCACTTCACAACCCTGCTCACTTAATCGGTATCAAAGAAGCATTCCGCATTTTCCCTGAATTAAAAGAGAAAAACGTTGCTGTATTCGACACAGCGTTCCACCAAACTATGCCTGAAGAAGCATTCTTATATGCACTTCCATACTCTTTATATAAAGAACACGGCGTTCGTCGCTATGGTGCACACGGTACAAGCCATTTATTCATCTCTCGTGAAGTGGCTGAGCGTGTGGGCAAACCAGTTGATCAAACAAACGTTATCGTATGTCACTTAGGTAACGGTGGTTCTGTTTCTGTGGTTCGTAACGGTAAATGTATCG
>ENA-OWND01000027-OWND01000027.1-metagenome-genome-assembly--contig:-NODE-27-length-92102-cov-8.035721_pt1 | contig 92102 bp, 82 predicted proteins | sample MGYA00245342_ERZ651119 | MGnify/ENA primary metagenome ERZ651119 (study PRJEB26857, sample SAMEA4031756) | metagenome | biome: human; feature: oral; material: saliva | place: Philippines | collected 2014 | study... | reverse complement strand
TGCTGTTCTACATTATGATTGCCTTTAGCCAAATTTACGCAAAATCTGCTCCAACAGTATCAGAAGCAGGCTATGCGATGGGATTAGGATTTTCACCACAAATTTTCACCGCTTTATTGATGGCAAGTGCGGTTTCTTTGGCAATAACCATTGCCGCTTCGGGCAAATATATCGACAAAGTTGGTCGTCGCATTTGGCTGATTTGGACAACTGTTGGCGTTGCGATTTTCGGCTTAGCTTTGCCATTCTTCCTTGAAAACGGCACTACCGCCAGCCTATTTTGGTTCTTGTTTATCGGAATGGGACTTATCGGTATGGGGTACGGCCCACTCGCCAGCTTCTTGCCTGAGCTTTTCCCAACTCACGCCCGCTATTCAGGTGCATCGCTCACTTACAACATCGCAGGCTTATTTGGTGCAAGTGTTGCGGCAATCATTGCCTTACCGCTGAATGCACAATACGGGCTAAAAGGTGTCGGGATTTATTTAACCCTAAACGCTGTATTGAGCTTGGTTGGGTTGTGGTTTATGGAGGAGACAAGAGATAAAGGCTTAACGCATTAAACAGTAAAGACAATCCCTTTTCTTTTGGGTTTTAGGCTATAATACGCTAAATCTTTTAGAAGGAATCCAAAATGCAAAAAATAAAAGTCGTCCTTGCAACGGGCAACCAAGGCAAAGTAAAAGAGATGGCAGATGTATTGGCACAATTCGGTTTTGACGTGGTGGCTCAATCTGAATTTGGTATCCAAAGCCCAGAAGAAACAGGCTTAACCTTTGTTGAAAATGCGTTATTAAAAGCCCGTTATGCGGCAAAAATCACGGGGTTACCCGCCATTGCTGATGATTCTGGCTTATCGGTTAAAGCCTTAAATGGTGCACCTGGTTTATATTCTGCGCGTTATGCGGGCGAAGAGGGCAACGATGTGGCGAATCGTCAAAAATTGTTGCGTGAAATGGCATCCGTGCCTGCTCAAGACCGCCAAGCTAAATTTGTCAGCTGTATCGTCTTTTTAGATCACGAAACCGATCCCACTCCGAAAATTGCAATTGGCGAATGTTTTGGGGAAATCTTAACCGAAGAACGAGGCACAAACGGCTTTGGTTATGATTCGCTCTTCTTCTATCCACCGAAAAATTGCAGTTTTGCTGAATTAGAAACAGCGGAGAAGAAAAAAATTTCGCACCGTGCCATTGCACTGGCTCAATTAAAAGCACAATTTGAGGACTCAAAATGATTATCACAACAACGCCAACGATCGAAGGCAAACGCATTAAAGAATATAAAGGTTTAGTGTTTGGCGAAGTGGTTTCTGGTGCGAATTTTATTCGTGATTTCTTCGCTAGCATTACCGATGTGATTGGCGGGCGTTCAGGTGTTTATGAAAGCAAACTGAACAAATCGCGCCAAGAGGCTTTGGATGAGTTAGCAGAAGAAGCACGTAAGGTAGGGGCGAATGCCGTGGTCGGTGTCTCGCTTGAATATCAATCTATGGGTGGCGATAAGAGTATGTTTATCGTGGTTGCAACAGGCACGGCGGTTGTCGCGGAATAGGGGGGATTTTGCAAAAAAATACCGAAATTGAACCACTTTTCTGGCAGGAAAAGTCGCTACTTGAAATGAACGATGCCGAGTGGGAAGCGTTGTGTGATGGCTGCGGAAAATGTTGTTATCGTAAATATATTCAAGGGCGAGGCAAGCGTGAACGCCTTTATTATACCCGTGTGGCGTGCAATCTTTTAGATGTGAATACGGGGCGTTGTATGCACTATGCTGATCGCTTTAAGCGAGAACCTGATTGTACTAAACTGACCAAGAAAAATCTGCCCGATTTTGGTTGGCTACCGAAAACCTGTGCTTATCGCCTGCTTTATGAAGGGAAGCCGCTGTTTGATTGGCATCCGCTGATTTCTCACGATCCTGAATCAGTGAAAAAAGCAAATATTCTCATTCCCGAAGGTATCCATGAAAAAGAGGTGATTGATTGGTTTGAGTTTGTGATTGATGAGGTTTAGTCTTATAAGAGGGAGTTTAGACTCCCTCTCTGATTCTCTTTAGCCTAAGCGAGCTCGCAATGCTTTACCTATTTCCGCTAAACTTCTTACACAAGTAACACCCGCTGCTTCTAAGGCTTGGAACTTCTCTTCTGCCGTGCCTTTTCCGCCACTGATAATTGCACCCGCGTGCCCCATTCGTTTACCTTTCGGGGCAGTTGCACCTGCAATATAGCTTACTACGGGTTTAGTTACGTGCACTTTAATGAACTGAGCCGCTTCTTCTTCCGCAGAACCGCCAATTTCGCCAATCATCACTATAGCCTCGGTTTCTGGATCATCTTGTAACAGACGTAAAATATCAATAAAACTGGAACCTGGAATCGGGTCGCCACCAATGCCTACGCAAGTGGATTGCCCAAAGCCTTCGTCTGTCGTCTGTTTAACCGCTTCATAGGTCAGCGTGCCCGAACGCGATACAATACCAATTTTGCCTTTTTTATGAATATTGGCAGGCATAATGCCCATTTTGCATTCATCAGGCGTAATAATTCCAGGGCAATTTGGGCCAATCATTCGCACGCCTGTCTCGTTTAATTTTTGTTTAACAACAAGCATATCGAGCGTTGGAATACCTTCAGTAATACACACAATCAGCTGAATACCTGCATCAATAGCCTCTAAAATCGCATCTTTACAACCGCTGGCAGGTACGTAAATAATGGTTGCAGTTGCCCCTGTTTTTTCGACCGCTTCTCGCACTGTATTAAACACTGGTAAGCCCAAATGTATTGTGCCACCTTTATTTGGTGAAACGCCTCCCACTAATTGCGTGCCGTAGGCTAAAGCCTGCTCGCTGTGGAACGTGCCTTGACTGCCCGTGAAACCCTGGCAAATCACTCTCGTATTTTTATCAATTAAAATCGCCATTTTATATCCTTTCTCTTTTTTAGTCTTTACGCTTGATTTGCAAAATTCACGGCAGAAATCGCCGCTTGTGTTAAGGTTTCAGCTACTGCTAGATTCATCCCGCTTTGAGCTAAAATGGCTCTGCCTTGCTCCGCATTCGTACCTTCTAAACGCACGACTACAGGGACTTTTACGCCGACTTCATTCACCGCAGAAATAATCCCCTCGGCAATCAGATCACAACGTACAATGCCGCCAAAAATATTAACAAGCACTGCTTTTACTTGGCTGTCGGATAAAATCAATTTGAAGGCTTCGGCAACGCGTTCTTTGGTGGCACCACCGCCCACATCAAGGAAATTCGCAGGCTCGCCGCCTTGCAATTTGATCATATCCATCGTGCCCATCGCAAGCCCCGCACCATTGACCATACAGCCGATATTGCCGTTCAGTGCCACATAATTTAGCTCCCATTGAGAGGCGTAGGCTTCACGCGGATCTTCTTGGTTTTCATCTTCCAGTGCTTTTAATTCAGGGTGGCGATATAAGGCGTTGTTGTCGATAACCACTTTGGCATCTAAACAGATAAGATTTTGCTGTTTGGTCACCACCAGCGGATTTACCTCAAGTAAGGATAGATCTTTTTCAAGGAATAATTTGGCAAGGTTAAGGAAAATCGCGGTAAATTGTTTGATTTCTATGCCTTTCAAACCAAGCTTAAAGGCAAGTTCACGTGCTTGGAAAGGTTGAGCGTTAGTGAGAGGATCGAGGCTAATTTTATGGACAAGCTCAGGCGTATTTCTAGCGATCTTTTCAATCTCCATTCCGCCTGCACTAGATACCATAAACACCACTTTTTGCGAGCTACGGTCAATCACCGCCCCAAGATAAAGTTCACGCTCAATCTCGCAAGTTTCTTCCACATAAATGGTATTCACAGGCAAGCCTTTGCTGTCGGTTTGGAAAGTCACCATTTTTTTGCCTAACCACTGTTCTGCAAACTGGCGAGCTTGCTCGGCATTTTTTACTAACTTCACTCCACCTGCTTTACCCCGTCCGCCTGCATGGATTTGGCATTTTACGGCAAAAATATCACCGCTTAGCTGGCTGAGAGCTTGCTCTGTTTCTTCAATAGAATGGCAGGCAATGCCACGATTGATAGGTAACCCGTATTGGCTAAAGAGTTGTTTTGCTTGATATTCGTGCAAATTCATATGCTTTTTTCCTGTATAGAATAGGATTGTGTTTGAGATATTTTAGAAAGAATGGCTTGAGATTACCCGAAAATGAAGGAAAAATGAATAGGAACATTTAACAAATTCTTGTTAAAATTCGACCGCTTCATTCAATTTACAGAATAAGGAATAATTATGTCAATGCAAATTACCCTGTCAAATACGCCCGCATCCGAAAAATGGGGCATAAAAGCCATTCTTTCTGCCAATGAAAATGGAATGATGATTCATCTTAACGAGAAATCTGCGAGCGAAGCATTTATCACTATTCAGCAAGCCGCTCGTAAAATTAAAAATCAAGGCATTTTATCGGTAACACTTGCAGGTGAAGGCTGGGATTTAGAACAATGTTGGGCATTTCATCAAGGATACGTCAGCGTGAAAAATGCAGGCTCAGTGCAATATCCCAATTTGGGCGAAGCACAAGCTGAATTTGATGCTTACCTTGAATGCACCACATTTACACGCACGATCATCAATAAACCCTCTGACCAATTAACACCTGTACAATTAGCTGAACAAGCGGCCGAGTTTGTTACTCAACAAGCGGTTAAAAAAGGCTTGAATTCTGCAATTTCTGCGGAAATTATTTCAGGCGAAGATTTAAAAAAACAAGGTTATTCAGGCATTTGGACGGTGGGCAAAGGCTCTGAAAATCCGCCCGCTTTTTTAGCGTTAGATTTCAATCCAACGGGCAAGGCAGATGCTCCCGTGTTGGCTTGTTTAGTCGGTAAAGGCATTACCTTTGACACTGGCGGTTATAGCTTAAAACCAAGCGATTCAATGTCTACGATGCGTACTGATATGGGCGGTGCCGCAATGCTCACGGGGGCGTTAGGTTTGGCGATTGCCCAAGGCTTGCAAAAACGCGTGAAACTCTACCTCTGCTGTGCGGAAAATATGGTTAGTCATAACGCCTTTAAATTGGGCGATATTATCACCTATCGCAATGGCGTTACGGCTGAAGTTTTAAACACCGATGCGGAAGGGCGTTTAGTGTTGGCAGATGGTTTAATTGAAGCGAGCAAACAAAATGCACAGTTGATTTTAGATGCAGCAACCTTAACCGGTGCAGCAAAAGTGGCGGTGGGGAACGATTATCACAGCGTGCTTTCAATGGATGAAAACTGGATTTCGGCGTTATTCGCTGCTGCAAAAAATCAAAATGAGCCATTCTGGCGTTTGCCATTTGAGCCGTTCCACCGTTCACAAATTAGCTCAAACTTTGCGGATATTGCCAACATCGGTTCTGTGCCAGTGGGCGCGGGGGCGAGCACCGCTTGTGCGTTTCTCTCTTATTTTGTGGAAAATTACCAACAAAATTGGGTGCATATTGATGCTTCTGCTACCTTCCGCAAAACCGCCAGCGATTTATGGGCGGCAGGTGCAACAGGGCTTGGCGTAAGAACCGTGGCAAATTTATTGCTCAACGCTTAGGGAAAACCATGGCAAAATCAAATTACATTACTCGCTCAGGCTGGCAGGCGTTAGACCAAGAGCTGAAATTCTTATGGAAAGAGGAACGCCCGAAAGTAACTCAAGCGGTTTCTGATGCCGCAGCCCTTGGCGACCGCAGCGAAAATGCCGAATACATCTACGGCAAACGTCGCTTGCGTGAAATCGACCGCCGTGTGCGGTTTCTTTCCAAGCGGTTAGAAGTGCTACAAATCGTCGATTACCATCCGCAACAAGAGGGAAAAGTCTTTTTTGGTGCTTGGGTGGAATTGGAAAATGAAGCGGGTGAGATTGCGAAATATCGCATCGTAGGATGCGATGAATTTGACCCTGCGAAAAATTGGATTTCGATTGATTCCCCTGTTGCCCGTGCTTTAATTGGTAAACAGGAAGATGATGAAATTATCGTCCAAACGCCAACGGGCAAAGTGATGTGGTTTATTAACCGTATTTGGTACGAAAAAGCGGGATTATATTGATATGGTAAGCGGTGAATTTTCTGCAAAGTTTTGCAAGAAATTCACCGCTTGTTTTTTATGTTCCTCTTCGTCGCATCATGACTTTATGTATTCCATGCCTTCTTAGATGGAGTTTCTTTCTACGTCGCTAATTAATGTCTTGCGGATCAATATCCATTGCTAGCTTAATCGAGCTTGGCACTGTAATTTTTTCCTTTTCATTATCAAACATATTCAGTAATTTTTGCAAAGCCATTCGGGATGGGTGTTGAATAATCAGTAACCAACGGTAATAGCCCGCTTTTTTCGCAAGCGGTGCAGAAAAAGGTGGGCGAATTTGCAAGCCTTGTAAGGCTAAATCATTTGCTTTTTGGGCAAAGAAATTTGCCAATTCTTGCAAAAATTGCACCGCGTGTTCGCTGTTTTTGCTCGTTGCTTTAAACAGCACTTGCGAAGAGAATGGTGGTAGCATCATCAATTGACGCATTTTTAGTGCTTCTCCTGCAAAAGCTTCGTAGCCCTTTTCCACTAAATTTTTTAGCAAAGGATGGTCTGGATAATGTGTTTGCAAAACAACTTCCCCCTGTTTTTCAGCTCGCCCTGCCCTCCCTGAAACTTGTAAATAAAGTTGGGCTAAACGCTCTTCGGCTCGAAAATCAGTTGAAAACAGTGCTGAATCCACGTTGATAATCGCCACCAAAGTCACATTAGGAAAGTGATGCCCTTTTGCAAGCATCTGTGTGCCAATCAAAATCTGGCTTTTGCCCTCACGAATATCGTTGAGATGCGTTTCTAATGCTCCTTTGCGAGCGGTCGAATCGCGGTCGATACGGCTAATTTTATAATCTGGGAATTGTTCGTTAAGTACTTGTTCAAGCTGTTCCGTGCCTAAGCCAGTTGTTACTAAATTGGTTGAACCGCAATGACCACATTGGCGAGGAATAATCCGTTGCGAAGAGCAGTGATGGCAACGCAACACATGCTGTTTTTGATGGTACGTGTAGGGTTTATCGCATGCTTCACACTGGCATATCCAACCACATTCGTGGCAGAGCAACACTGGAGCGAAACCGCGTCGGTTCAAAAATAGCATTACTTGGTTGCCTTTGGCTAAATGCGATTTCATTTTAGCAAGTAGCTGCTCTGAAAGCCCTGCTGTCACTCGTTGTGTTTTTAAGTCAATGATCTGTTGCTTGACCAGCTCAGCATTACCCGCCCTAGCGGTTAAAGTAAGTTCAGTAAACTTACCTTTCTGTACATTTTGCACGCTTTCTAAACTTGGTGTGGCTGAACCTAAAATAATTGGAATCGCAAGATTTTTTGCTCGAATGACCGCTAAATCACGAGCGTGATAACGCCAGCCTTCTTGCTGTTTGAACGAGCTGTCGTGTTCTTCATCAATAATAATTAAGCCCAGATTTTGGAATTGAGTGAAAAGTGCTGAACGCGTGCCAATCACAATTGCACTCTCACCATTTCTTGCACGAAGCCACGCATTCAGACGTTCAGTCTCATTCATATTGGAATGCAGTACATCCATTTCCACATTAAAACGAGCTTTAAAACGCTGAATAGTTTGCGGTGTTAAACCAATTTCAGGCACAAGCACAAGCACCTGCTCGCCACGATTAAGCGAACTTTCAATTGTCTGCAAATAGACTTCAGTTTTTCCAGAACCTGTCACACCATTGAGTAAAAACGTCTCAAAACCGTTGCGAACGCTCAAACGGCTGACGACTAAAGTCTGTTGCTTATTCAATACCAAGCGATTTGAGCTATTCACAAGCGGTCGATTTCCCAATTTTTCTTGCCAAGATTGGGGAATAAATGGCATATCGACTTTTTCGATGAAGCCTTTTTCCAGCAATCCTTTCCACGCGGAGGGGCTACAAGCGGTCGGTTTTTCAAACAAATTTGCCAATTGTGCCAATTCATTTAGCAAATCTTGCTGCTTTTTCGCCCGCTTAAGCTCATCCAATTCAAGAGCGGAATATCCGAGTTCAGAGACAATAAAATAGTCTGGCTGAGCACGCTCGGTTGAATCACCTTGACGAAGTTTTACAGGTAACGCACTAGTCAATACTTCACCAATTGGGGCATGGTAATAGCTCGAAGCCCAGTTGAGTAGTTTAAATATCTCTTCATCAAAAATTGGTTCTAAATCTAACACTGCTTTGATGGGTTTGAGTTTTTCGACGGGAATGTCACTTGTTTCAGGAAAATCAATCACAATGCCGACTTTGGTTTGTGAACCAAAAGGCACGCTGACTCTCACTCCTTTTGTCACAGAGAAAAAATCAGGCAAAAGGTAGTCGAAATAGCGATTTAACGGTACGGGTAAAGCAACGCGGATTAGTTTCATAGCTATATAAAAACAAACCCTGTACTAAACAGGGTTTGTAACTTATTTAAAAAAATTACTCTTCAGTCGTCTCGGAACGGTTTTCTGTTTCTGTTACCTCTGAGTGTTCAATTTCATCGTCCTCTTCAGGCTCACAAATACGTTCAAGACTCACGACTTGCTCATCTTCTGCGGTACGAATAATGCGAACACCTTGCGTGTTACGGCCAACCAGGCTTACTTCTGAAACACGAGTGCGAACTAATGTGCCCGCATCGGTAATCAACATAATTTGGTCAGTTTCTTCCACTTGAACGGCTGCAACTACTTTGCCGTTACGTTCGTTCACTTTAATTGAAACTACGCCTTTGGTTGCACGTGATTTCACAGGGTATTCCGCAAGTACAGTACGTTTACCATAGCCGTTTTGTGTGACGGTTAATATATCGCCTTCAACGCGTGGAATGACAAGTGAAACGACTTTATCAGTGTTGAGGTTGATGCTTTCATCGTTCTCTTCGCTTTCGATATCAACGATTTCCGCTTCTTCCACGTCATCACTGACTTCTGTAGTTGCCAGTTTAATGCCGCGAACACCTGTTGCAGCTCGCCCCATTGCACGTACCGCTTTTTCTTCGAAACGAACCACTCGACCTTGTGCAGAGAACAACATAATTTCGCTTTCGCCGTTGGTAATATCAACACCGATAAGTTCATCGCCATCGCGCAGTGTTAGTGCAATGAGACCGTTCGCACGCACATTGCTAAATGCGTCTAATGCGACTTTCTTCACTACGCCACTTGCGGTTGCCATAAAGACGAATTTATCTGCCGAGAACTCACCGTTTGGAATTGGTAAAATCGCCGTAATGCGTTCATTTTCTTCTTTTACAAGCGGTAGAATATTCACGATTGGTGTACCACGTGCTCCACGGCTAGCTTGTGGTAATTGATACACCTTCAATTGATATAAACGACCACGGCTTGAGAAGCAAAGGATAGTATCGTGGGTATTTGCCACCAATAATTTCTCGATGAAGTCATCTTCTTTCATCTTCGTGGCTGATTTACCTTTACCGCCACGGCGTTGTGCTTCATAGTCTGAAAGTGGTTGATATTTCACATAACCTGCGTGAGAAAGTGTGACTACGACATCTTCTTGGGCGATTAAGTCTTCAATATTGATATCACCTGATGCAGCAGTTATTTCAGTACGACGTTCATCTCCGAAAGAGGATTTTACTGTTTCGAGTTCTTCACGGATTACTTCCATTAAGCGTTCAGCGTCGTTTAGAATGTGTAATAATTCTGCAATTTCAGTGAGTAATTCTTTGTATTCATCAACGATCTTTTCGTGTTCTAAACCAGTTAAACGATGTAAGCGTAACTCTAAAATCGCACGTGCTTGAGCTTCTGATAAGTAATATTCACCATTACGCATGCCTAAATGTTCAGGAAGATCTTCAGGACGAGATGCATCCCCACCTGCTGCATCCAACATTGCTGCAACATTACCTAACGCCCAAGAACGAGAAAGCAAGCCTTCACGTGCTTCATCTGCTGTTTTAGAGTGGCGGATTAACTCAATAACGGGATCGATATTTGCTAATGCAATTGCCAAGCCTTCTAAGATATGTGCTCTTTCGCGTGCTTTACGAAGTTCAAAAATAGTACGACGTGTAACTACTTCGCGGCGGTGTTTGATAAAGGCTGCAATGATCTGCTTTAGGTTCAACACTTTTGGTTGACCGTTGTCTAGTGCGACCATATTGATACCAAAAGTCACCTGCATTTGGGTAAGTGCATAAAGGTGATTTAGAACCACTTCAGCTACTGCATCAGATTTTACTTTAATTTCAATTTTAATGCCTGAGCGTTGTGATAAATCTTTAACCTCTGAAATACCAGTAATTTTCTTTTCGTCTGAAAGTTCTTCAATTTTTTTTACTAAGTCAGCTTTATTGACTTGGTAAGGTAGTTCTGAAACGATGATTGTTTCAGTTCCTTTTGTGCTCGTTTCAATGGTTGCTTTTGCTCGCACGTAAACTTTACCACGACCTGTATGGTAAGCATCTACAATTCCTTTACGACCATTGATTAATGCTCCTGTTGGGAAATCAGGACCTGGAATGTATTGCATTAACTCATCAATCGAAATTTCTTCATTTTCGATATAGGCTAAGCAGCCATCTAATACTTCATTTAAATTGTGTGGTGGAATGTTGGTCGCCATACCAACCGCAATCCCTGACGAACCATTAACTAATAACGCAGGAATTTTTGTTGGAAGCACGTCGGGGATCATCTCTTTGCCATCATAGTTGGGCGAGAAATTGACAGTTTCTTTATCTAAATCAGTGAGCAATTCCTGAGTGATTTTTTGCATACGCACTTCGGTATAACGCATAGCAGCGGCTGCGTCGCCATCAATTGAACCAAAGTTACCTTGCCCATCGACTAACATATAACGAAGTGAGAATGGCTGTGCCATACGTACAATAGTGTCATACACTGCGGAGTCACCGTGTGGGTGGTATTTACCGATTACATCCCCTACAACACGAGCTGATTTTACGTGTGGGCGGTTAAATGTGTTGCTATTTCTATCCATTGAGAATAACACACGACGGTGAACGGGTTTTAATCCATCACGCACATCAGGTAATGCACGTCCAACAATAACGGACATTGCATAGTCAAGATAAGACGTTTTAAGTTCGTCTTCGATACTGACGGGGGTAATATCTTTGGCTAGTTCGCTCATTGAAATTTCCTAATCATATTTAAAAAAAGAATGCCTTAAATCATAAGGCTAAAATTGTGCAAGATTATAGCATAAAAGCCGATAAAAGGGCGATTTTATTCCGTATATCTTCCCTTACAACATGAATTATTCAACAAGGCTTCTTCACAATCAATGGGCATTCAATCGGATAAATTTCTATGCTTCTGTGGTTTTCTATCAAACACATTTCTAGTGGTGGAGTTGCATGGTGGTCGGTGATAGCAAGAATAAATTCACTACCGCGACATCTTTTGGAATCGACAAAGAGAGAGGAATACCGAGCAAAATGAAGTATAAATCCTATTTTTTGTAAATTTTCCTCTAAATTTAATCGCTTATTGTGAAGTTCGTCACATATTTTTTTTTATAAATCTTCTATACTTCCTCCAAAATTCTATAGGGATATGATTATGAGTGAACAATTTGTTTTAAACGACCATCCGCATCGCCGTTTTAACCCGTTAAAAAATCAATGGATTTTAGTCTCGCCACACCGAGCAAAACGTCCGTGGCAAGGGCAACAAGAAGAAGTGGTAGCTGATAATAAACCGAGTTACGATCCAACCTGTTATCTCTGCCCAGGCAATAGACGCATCACAGGTGAGCAAAATCCGCAATATACTAAACCGTTTGTGTTCAAAAACGATTTCTCTGCCTTGCTTGCAGACACACCAGCACCAGAGAAAAATGATGATCCACTGTTCCAAATTTCGCATACGCAAGGTGAAAGCCGTGTGATCTGTTTTTCTCCAGACCATAGCAAAACCTTACCTCAACTTAACGTGCCAGAAATTGAGCAAGTGATCCAAGTATGGCAACAACAGGTTCGCGAGCTTAAACAGCACTACCAATGGGTACAAATTTTTGAGAACAAAGGCTCAATGATGGGCTGTTCAAACCCGCATCCGCACGGTCAAATCTGGGCAAGTAATTTTTTACCGAATGAAATTACGATTGAAGATGAGTGCCAAGCAGAATATTTCAAAAAATATGGCTCGCCATTGCTAGTTGATTACGCGAAACGTGAATTAGAAAAACGCGAACGTATTGTCGCTGAAACTGAAGATTGGATTGCAGTTGTGCCTTATTGGGCAGCTTGGCCGTTTGAAACCTTGCTATTACCAAAAGCAAAACAATTCAAATCAATTGAAGATTTAAATCAAGCGGAACGTGAAGATTTAGCGTTAGCGTTGAAAAAATTAACTACGCGTTACGATAACTTATTTAACATCAGCTTCCCATATTCTATGGGATTCCACTTCGCTCCATTTAACGGCGAAGAAAACGCACATTGGCAATTGCACGCACATTTCTATCCACCGCTTTTACGTTCAGCAACCGTGCGTAAATTTATGGTGGGCTATGAAATGATGGCAGAAAGCCAACGCGATTTAACACCAGAGCAAGCAGCTGAACGTTTAAATGCGGTAAGCGATAGCGTTCACTATAAAGACAAAAAATAAAGACAAGGAGATGGCGATGACCCCACAACAACTCTCTCAACAAAAATTCAATGAACACTATGGTTATAATCCAGAAAAAAACGTTTTCGCACCAGGTCGCGTAAACATTATTGGCGAGCATACTGACTACAACGACGGCTTTGTTATGCCTTGTGCGATCAACTACGGAATGGCGGTCAGCTTCGCAAAACGCAACGATAGTATTTGGCGTGTGTATGCGATTGATATTAACGAACAAGACGAATTCGATTTAAGCCAAGATTTTACCCAAAGCGAACACAAATGGGCAAATTATGTGCGTGGCGTGGTGAAATATATTCAAGAACAATGCCCAGAATTTAAACAAGGGGCGGATTTAGTGATGACCAGCGATGTGCCGATGTCATCAGGCTTAAGTTCTTCTGCCGCACTTGAGATTTCTATCGGCAAAACCTGTCAAGTGTTAGGCAACTTACCGCTTTCGCTTGCCCAAATTGCCCTTATCGGACAAAAAGCAGAGAACAAATTTGTGGGTGCAAACTGCGGTAATATGGATCAATTGACCTCTGCATTAGGGCAAAAAGACCACTTAATTATGATTGACTGCCGCAGCCTTGAGATTACTCCAACCCCTGTGCCACAAGGCTATTCCATTGCGATCATTAATTCCAATGTAAAACACGATTTAGTCACAGGCGAATACAACAACCGTCGTCAAGAATGCGAACAAGCGGCTAAATTCTTTGGCGTAAAAGCTCTTCGAGATGTAACACCTGAGCAATTCCACGCGCGCGAAAATGAGTTAAAAGCTGAAAGCGAATTGGCTTATAAACGTGCAAAACACGTGGTTTATGAAGATCAACGCGTGTTGGATGCAGTTGCAGCCTTAAAAGCGAATGATATGGTGAAACTGGGTCAATTGATGGGCGAATCGCACGATTCAATGCGTGATGATTTTGAGATTACCATCCCAGAAATTGATTATTTGGTGGAATTGGCTCAAGTTGCGATTGGCAAAAACGGTGGTGCTCGTATGACGGGTGGCGGCTTCGGAGGTTGTATCGTCTGCCTTATGCCAAATGAGAAAGTGGAGGCATTACGCCAATTGATTGCCGACAACTACGAAAAACAAACGGGCATTAAAGAAACCTTCTACCTCTGCACTGCGAGTGATGGAGTGAGAGTGGTTTCATAAACTAAAATAAAATAATTTCTCCGTTTTTTCTTCTGCCAAATCTCTCCTACCCATCTTTAGCAAAGAGGGGTAGGGAAGATTTGATAGTACTTATTTACGGAGAAATTAGTATATACAGCCTTTATTCTTTGAAAAGGAGTTCTCAATGAAAACCTTTACTCTCGAAAATAATCATCTCAAAATTACCCTTTCCAACTTTGGTGCTTCTTGGCTCTCTTGCATTGTTAAACACCCCAAAGGAGACAGAGAAGTGCTAATTACTACTACGCCAAAACGTTGGGCAGAGCAGTCCGCTTATTTTGGTGCAACCGTTGGGCGTTATGCGAACCGCATCGCAAATGGTAAATATGAACTGAATGGTAAAGTTTATCAACTAGCGAAAAACAACGGGGATAACAACTTGCACGGTGGCTTGAAAGGGGCGAGTTTTGTGGAATGGCAAGTGCTAGAACAGAGCTCGCAAGCGGTTAAATTTGGTTACACTTTTGCAGATGGCGAAGAGGGATTTGGCGGAGAAGTAAAAGCAACGGTAACTTATCGCCTAACTGATAATCAGCTTGAAGTCTATTTTGATGCACTAAGCGACCAAGCAACCCCGCTTTGCTTAACCAATCACGCCTATTTCAACTTAGATGGCAGCACAACCATTCACCATCATAGCTTGCAGCTCAACGCATCGCACTATTTACCCGTAAGCGAGAATGGCATTCCAAACGGCTTATTAAAAGCAGTAGACAGCACCAGTTTTGACTTCCGCCAACCGAAAGCGATTGAGGAAGATTTGCTTGCTGATACAGATCAACGTGCGGTGCGAGGCTACGATCACGCCTTCTTGATTGCAAAAGAAAATCAAAATTTCACCGCTTGTTTAAGTGTGGAAGACTTGCAATTATGCCTTGAAACGTCAATGCCAGCGGTGCAACTTTACACGGGCAACTGGCTTGCTGGGCAGCCTCGTGGAGAGAGTGGTGTTTGTGAAGATTATGCGGGCGTAGCGTTAGAACCCGAGTTTTTCCCAGACAGCCCAAACCACCCAGAACTTGCAGCATTTGGCGGAATTTCGCAAGCAAACGAGCCGTATCATCATAGTGTTTATTATCGGTTTGTTTACTAAATTTCCTGCTTAATTTTTCGTAGGGACGGGGTTACCCTCGTCCAATTAAACGTAGGCATAGAGAAGGACAAGCATAAAGCCGATCCCTACAACAATATTTGATGAAATAGATTTTCTTATGGCTTTACCGTATTACTCCCGAGACTCAAACACGTCTCATGTTAAAACCACACCTATTTTATTCCGCATTCATCTCTGCAAACCACGAGTTCACGTGAGCAGTCGCTTTATTTTACACTTTTCAACAGCGATTCGGATTTCAACTATTATGAAAATAATCGCTATTTGCTATTTTTACTTCGTTTTGGCTTAAAAACTTGTTTTACCTCAAAATGTTTAATGAAAGGATGTGTTAAACTTTATTTAAACAGGACAAAAAGAAAGGAGAAAAAAATGTCTGAAGTTTTTCATTTAGGTTTAACCAAGGCGATGTTAAAAGGGGCAACGCTTGCGATTATTCCAGGTGATCCTGCGCGTAGCGAACGCATCGCCAAACAATTAGCAAATCCAGAATTTTTGGCAAGCCATCGCGAATTTAACTTGTGGTTAGGTTTTATTGGTGACCAAGCTGTTGTGGTTTGCTCAACGGGGATTGGCGGACCATCTACCTCAATCTGTGTTGAAGAGCTTGCTCAACTTGGTATCCGTACCTTCTTGCGTGTGGGCACAACTGGGGCAATCCAACCGGATATTGAAGTGGGGAATTTGTTAGTGACCACAGGTTCAGTTCGTTTAGACGGTGCAAGCCAACATTTCGCACCACTTGCTTACCCAGCAGTTGCCGATTTTGAATGTACGACTGCACTTTATCAAGCAGCCCAAAAACAAGGCGTGAAAACTTTTGTAGGAATAACTGCTTCATCGGATACTTTCTACCCAGGGCAAGAACGTTACGACACCTATACAGGCAAAGTGTGTGCTCAATTTAGAGGTACACTCAAAGAGTGGCAGGATTTACACGTTATGAACTATGAAATGGAATCCGCAACGCTGCTTACAATGTGTTCAGCATTAGGCTTACGTGCGGGGATGGTTGCAGGCGTAATTGTAAACCGCACACAACAAGAGATTCCAAATGAAGCCACAATGAAAGCAACTGAAGAAGCAGCGGTTGCTACGGTAGTAGAGGCAGCGAGAATTTTGCTTGCTCAATAATATATTTTCCTAATCTAGAGCCACGCATTGCGTGGCTTATTTCTATAATTAGAAAAGCCTTGTCAAAGATTGTAAAATCACTCTAAAATCTTACCGCTTATTTTGCATTTTACAGGAAATTATATGTCAGACACTTCATTCTCAAACTTAGAAACTAAACTTGTCCATGCAGGGCGCAAATCTCGCTATACGCAAGGTTCGGTAAATGCCGTCGTTCAACGTGCTTCATCACTTGTTTTTCCAACCGTTGCGGATAAAAAACACGCGACCAAAAACCGTTACAAAGGTGAGTTATTTTATGGTCGCCGCGGTACGTTGACTCACTTCGCTCTCCAAGATGCAATGTGTGAGCTTGAAGGCGGTGCAGGTTGCTATCTCTATCCTTGTGGGGCGGCTGCTGTAACTAATGCGATTTTAGCTTTTGTTGCACAAGGCGACCACGTATTGATGACGGGGGCAGCATACGAGCCTACCCAAGATTTCTGTAATGTGATTTTAAAAAATATAGGCGTGGCGACCACCTATTACGATCCGATGATTGGAGAAGGCATTTGTGAGCTCATTCAACCAAACACAAAAGTGCTTTTCTTAGAAAGTCCTAGCTCACTTACGATGGAAGTGCCTGATGTGCCAACGCTAGTGCGTGTAGCTCGTGAAGTGAATCCTGAAATCGTGATTATGATTGATAACACTTGGGGTGGTGGTGTGCTGTTCCCTGCACTTTCACACGGGATCGATATTTCTATTCAAGCAGGTACCAAATATTTGGTTGGGCACTCTGATGTAATGATTGGTACGGCGGTTTCTAATGCTCGTTGCTGGGATCAACTTCGCGAACGCTCTTATTTAATGGGGCAAATGGTGGATGCGGATTCGGCTTATATGACGGCTCGTGGTTTGCGTACATTGGGAATTCGCTTAAAAGAACATGGTGAACGTTCGCTTCAAATTGCAGAGTGGTTAGCTAAACGCCCAGAAGTAAAATCAGTGTTCCATCCTGCGTTACCAAGCTGCCCTGGACACGAATTTTTCAAACGAGATTTCAGTGGTGCAAGCGGTCTATTTTCGTTTGAACTTTGCGAAAAATTGAGTGATGAGCAATTAGCGAATTTCTTAGATCATTTTGAGCTCTTTACGATGGCATATTCATGGGGGGGATTTGAATCACTGATTTTAGCTAATCAACCTGCTGAAATTGCCCGTATTCGCCCGAATATTGAGCGTAAGCTAACGGGAACGCTCATTCGTATTCACGTAGGATTGGAAGCGGTGGAAGACCTAATTGCCGATTTAGAAAAAGGGTTTGAGCGCCTAAAATAAATTTCCCGCCTAATTAGATTTAAAATGTAATAATTTTGTGACGCGCTTCACAATTTTATTACATTTTTGTTTTTTTCTACCTCAGTTTATGTATATTTAAGTCATCTTTTAGCTATTTAGCTGTGGGGGACTTTATGGATACTGATCTAAACGCAATTAAAAAAGTAAACACACGCAATAATCTGATTTTTATTGCCGATGTGGTGCTCTTTTTTATTCTTTTGAATACCTTGCCTTTTACGCCCGAAGCCAATAAAAGTTTGGCGTTGCTCGTGTTTATCGCGATTTTATGGCTCACTGAAGCATTGCACGTAACCGTGACGGCTCTATTAGTGCCCATTCTAGGTATTTTGCTTGGCTTGGTGAAATCGAAAGAGGCATTAGCCGCTTTCGCCGATCCAACCATCTTCTTATTCTTTGGTGGATTTGCGCTTGCAACTGCACTTCATATTCAAAATTTAGACCGCTTGATTGCCAATAAAATTATGGCAATGTCGTGCGGCAAACTCTCTGTGGCGGCGATTTACCTCTTCTCTGTGACCGCATTTCTTTCAATGTGGATGAGTAACACCGCAACTGCGGCGATGATGTTACCGCTTGCAATGGGGATTTTAAGCAAACTCGACCCGAAACGCGATCACAACACTTACGTTTTCGTTCTACTTGGTATCGCTTATAGTGCCAGTATCGGTGGTATGGGTACACTTGTGGGTAGTCCACCAAACGGGATTGTGGCAACGCAATTAGGCGTATCATTTGCAGAATGGATGAAATATGGTTTGCCAATTATGCTGATTTTAATGCCATTGATGATTGGTGTGCTTTATGTGGTTTTCCGCCCGAAATTTGACTTACAATTTGAGCAATCCTTCGAAAAAATTGAGCTAACGCCAACTCGCATCTTAACCTTAATTATTTTCGCATTGACAGCAATTGGTTGGATTTTTAGCTCAAAAATTAATCTAACGCTTTCAAGTTTACTTGGGTTACAAGGCAAAATTGTAAGTTTCGATACCATTATTGCTTTAATTGCCACGGCGGTTATTTGTATTACTCGCATAGCAACGTGGAAACAAATTCAAGAAGGTACAGAATGGGGCGTGCTATTCCTCTTTGGGGGGGGCTTAACCTTAAGTGCGATTTTAGGGCATACTGGTGCAAACAAAATTATGGCAGATGGCATTGTATCCTTTATTGAAGGCGGTCATTACTACATCATTGGTTTAATTGTAGCAACCTTCATCATCTTCTTGACTGAGTTTACCTCAAATACTGCCAGTGCGGCATTGCTTGTGCCAATTTTTATCTCAATCGCTGAGGCTTTAAATATTCAATCGCTTGGCTTAGCATTGATTATCGGTTTAGGTGCATCTTGTGCCTTTATGTTGCCAGTTGCCACTCCACCAAATGCGATTGTGTTTGGTACAGGTATGCTCAAACAAACTGAGATGGTCAAAGCAGGTTTCTGGCTTAATATCATCTGTGTGTTTGTGATTGGTACAATTGGGTATTTATTCTGGTTCTAATCTTTTCGAATACGCGTACTCAACCAACTTTTTAAGAGGATTTTGCAAAAAATCCTCTTATTTTTACCGCTTATTTGCTACACTTCCTACCATTTACAAACGGTAAGCGGTTGATTTTACTTTGCCGTTTGCAATTACTTTCTTTATTTCATCAACGAGGATCTTATGCTCAAAATTTACAATACGCTAAAACGTGAAAAAGAAGAATTTAAACCGATTAATCCCAACCAAGTTGGGATGTATGTCTGTGGTGTAACGGTTTACGATCTTTGTCATTTTGGGCACGGTCGTACCTTTGTCTCTTTTGATGTGATCGCACGCTATCTTCGCTATTCTGGCTACAATTTGCGTTATGTGCGTAACATTACCGATGTGGATGATAAAATCATCAAACGTGCGATTGAAAATAATGAAACTTGCGATCAGCTAGTTGATCGAATGATTGCAGAAATGCACAAAGATTTTGATGCGTTAAACATTCTTCGCCCAGATGTTGAGCCACGTGCAACCCATCATATTCCTGAAATTATTGCGATGGTGGAAAAGCTTATCGCCAACGGTCATGCTTATGTGGCAGCAGATGGCGATGTGATGTTTGATGTGGAATCTTTTCCGAAATATGGGGCTCTTTCTCGTCAAAATTTAGATCAGCTACAAGCAGGGGCTCGCGTTGAAATCAAATCAGTGAAGAAAAATCCGATGGATTTCGTGCTTTGGAAAATGTCGAAAGAAAACGAACCAAGTTGGGAAAGCCCTTGGGGTAAAGGTCGTCCAGGTTGGCATATCGAATGTTCAGCAATGAACAGCAAAGAGTTAGGCGAACATTTTGATATTCACGGCGGAGGTTCAGATTTAATGTTCCCACACCATGAAAACGAAATCGCCCAATCTTGCTGTGCAAATCATGGTGAGTATGTGAACTACTGGCTCCATACTGGGATGCTGACGATTGATAAAGAAAAAATGTCAAAATCGCTTGGCAATTTCTTCAGTATTCGCTATATGTTGGATTTATATGATGCTGAAAGCTTGCGTTATTTCTTCTTAACAGCACATTATCGTAGTTTGCTTGATTACAGCATTGAGAACTTAAATTTAGCACGTTCGGCACTAGAACGTTTATACACGGCATTGCGTGGGTGCGATTTAACGGTTCCTGCAAAGGGTGGAGAGCAATATGTTGAAGCTTTTAAAATCGCAATGGATGATGATTTCAACACACCAGGAGCATTAGCTGTGTTATTCGAAATCGCTCGTGAAGTGAATAAACTTAAAACAGAAGATGCCGAAACAGCGAATGGTTTAGCAGTTTGCTTAACAGAGTTGGCGGGCGTGCTTGGTTTATTAGAGCAAGATCCAGAAACCTTCTTAAAAGGGGGAGCGAATGATGATGAAGCAGCGGAAATCGAAGTTTTAATCAAACAACGTAATGAAGCGAAAGCAGCGAAAAATTGGGCTATAGCGGATGAAGTACGTGATAAGTTAAAAGCAATGAATATCGTGCTTGAAGATACGCCAAATGGGACTACGTGGCGTAAGGCTTAATCATTAGCTAAGCGGTAAAATTCCCAACAAATTTTACCGCTGGTTCTGTTTATACTATTATCTTTTTAAACTTGGCAAATATTCTGACAACACTTTTATCTCCTTATCGCTTAACCGCCGTTTTGCGGTATTTCCTCCACCATTTACTTTGCCGTTTTTTCTTTCGATTAAAGCTTCTGCAATTTCTGCTGAATTAAGTTGATTCACAACTTTCGATTTCCCTATTGCAGATTTTTCTGCGGTTTTACCGTGACAAGTGGCACAAGAACGGCGGTAGAGTTTTCCCGCTGGAATTATATCCATGTCAGCCCAAGCAGAAAAACTCAAATTGCCAAGCAAAATAGCCAACATCCATTTAGCGTATTTTATATACTATCCTTTAAATAACTTCTCCAAATCCGCATCAGGAATCTTACCCTCATATTTGGCTGTAATATTGCCTTTTGCATCAATAACATAAGTGGTAGGTGTGCCAACAAGATGATAGCGTTCGGCTGTGATTTTCAGCTGATCTTTTACGACAGGCAATGCAAGTTTTTGTTTATTTACGACCGCTTGCGTATCTGCTTTTTCACCATCGACGTTGATTGCAATCAGTTGCACTCTGTTTGGATGAGCATCAGCCATTTTTTCGAACATTTTTAGCTCCATAATGCAATGCCCACAAGTTTCCGACCAAAAAGTGAGTAAGCGGGTGCCTTGCCAATCCTCTAATTTTACAGAGTTGCCTTGCAAATCATAAGCCGCAATCTCAGGAGCGGCTTGACCAATTACCGCACTTTCTTCTTTGCAAGCGGTAATACCAAAAACAACCGCAAGTAAACTCAGTTTGAATAAGGTTTTTGTCATCATTTTAATTTCTCTCTTCTTTTAAAAATCTGCCGTGTTGCAGATAAATGGTGCGGTCGGTGAGTTTTCCGAGTTCTGGATTATGCGTCACCATCACGATGGTTCGCCCTTGCTTGTTGAGTTCTGTAAGCAGATCGAGCACCAACGTTTCGTTTTTTTCATCCAAATTTCCTGTCGGTTCATCCGCAAAAATCACAGGTGGTTGATTGACTAGCGCTCGAGCGATGCAAACCCGTTGTTGTTCACCGCCTGAAAGTTGGCTTGGGCGGTGATCGATGCGGTGCCCTAAGCCTACTTGTTCAAGCACAGCTTTGGCGGCTTCCTCATCAATCACACTGTGATAATGCTGGGCGAGCATTACGTTTTCCAATGCGGTTAAGTAGGGAATTAAGTGGAATTGTTGGAACACCAAACCGATTTTTTCCGCACGGAAACGTTGGCGACCGACTTCGTCTAGTTGAGCCGCATCGACACCGTCTAAAATCACCTTGCCTTCGCTTGAGGTGTCTAAGCCGGTGAGGATGTTCATCAGTGTGGTTTTGCCTGAGCCTGACGCCCCCATAATGGCGACAAATTCGCCCTGTTTGATTTGGATGTTGATGTCTTCAAGAGCGGTTACCTGCCCGAAGCGTTTGTATAAATGTTGGGTTTCGATTACAAATTCACTCATATTTTTTCTCTTGCTAGTAGGGTATGTGGATTGAAAATCCACGCACGCATAAAACGAATATGTGTGTGAAATGTTCCATTTCACATCCCCTACTCACCTTTTAAAACATTCGCCATATTAATATTCAACGCTCTATGTGTTGGGATAACCACCGCTACGAATGCCACCAACAACGACAGCACAATCGTAATAGGCAACACGGGCAAGCGCATATCAATGTAGGATTTAAACACCGTTAAGCCAAGCACTTGTGCGAGCAAATAGCCCAAGCAAAGCCCTGCAATAATTGCCCCGCTTGTGATGATGAAAATCTCGGTACTGATTTGGCGGATGATGTCGGATTTTTTCGCTCCCAGGGCTTTTTGAAGCGCGAACTCTTTGGCACGTTCACCCACAATTGCAATCAGTGTGGTGTTCACGCAAAGGGTTGCAAGTACCAAAATGACGAGCGAAATCAAGCCCATTAAGCCTTTGATTTTATCTAAAATCAGCCCTTCGGAAGCGGAAACTTTACGGATTGGGCGAGCAGTTAAATCGGGGTGTTGTTGTATAATTTGTTCGGCGAATTGCTCCGCTTGGTTTTCGCCTTGCTCATTTTTCACATTTAGTAAGGCATTATTCGCCAAACCTTCTTTTTCTAGCCAATTTTGAGCGAAGGCGAGATTGACGAGCAACATATTGTCGGTTGCATCGCCTGCTTCTACAATGGCTTTGATGGTAAAGCGGTGTTTTTCTACGGCATTTTTGGAAAGCTGAATGCTATCTCCCACTTTCAAATGTAGCCGTTCGGCGAGAGTTTTGCCGATCATCGCATTGCGATCGTCAAAGTTCACATTGATTGCCGAGCCTGTTATTTGCCAGTAAGGTGTAAGGGTTCGCATTGCATCGAAATTCACGCCCATTAACACGATTTTTTCCAAATCGCTGCGTGCTACGCCGTAAAGATAAGGGCTGGATGCGGTCACTAAATCGCTTGGAGCATTTTGCAAAATGGCGTTGAGTTCAGTTTCGTTGATCATTCCGCCATCAGCTGAACCAATATAGAAATTTGCCCCGAAGGTCCGGAGTTCTTGGCTCATTTTGGTGTTGATGTCGAAGTAAACCGCCGACATCGCCGTCACGATGCTCGCCCCCACGGTGAGTGCGGTGAAAATAATCAACACGCGTTGTAATCTAAGGCGTAGAGCACGGAAAATCAATCGCCAAAACATACTGTGATTTGCTACTTTATTGTCTGCTTTTTTATGCTCTCCCATAGAGCACCTCCACAGGGTAAAGTTTTGCGATTTTATGTGCAGGGAACCAGGTGCCAATCACGGCAATCAACATTGAAAGCACCAACACGCAAGGTACAACAATCCAAGCGAAATCCAGTGGTGCACCGAACAATGCAGCACCGATAAATTTTGCCAAGCCCCAGCCAGCAATGCAGCCAAGCACGCCACCAACCAACGCACTGAGCACCGCTTCGCAATAAAACAGCAGCGTGATTTGCCACTGATAAGCACCAAGTGCTTTCATCAAGCCAATCTCTTTGGAACGCTCAATAATACCTGCACTCATTAGCGATGCAATTCCCATTGCCGCCGCAATCAGGGCAGCGACTGTGACTACTGCTAATAAAAGCTGGATTTTGCCAATTACTACGCCTTCCGATGCCGCTACTTGCCAAATCGGGCGGACGATTGCCCCTGAAATCGCTTCTTCTAACTGGTGCGAAATGGACGACACATAAGCCGTGCAATACCAGCGGTCATATTCTTCCGCATCTAATGCATCCGTATTGGCACGTGCTTTGCGGGAAAGATCGTTTTCAGGCACGGTGAGCGCAGAAACACGAACAGATTGCACTTTGCCTTCTAAACCGAGCAAAGTTTGCACAGAGTTTAATGGCATCACGAGTTGATTATCTTCTGAGCTGCCAGTGCTTAAAATGCCTTGAATTACCACAGATCTTTTCTGCGTTTCACTATTTTCATTGGTGTAACTGAGCGTTAATTTATCGCCAATCTGCCAACCGTTCGCCTTGGAAAGTTGTTCGCCAGCCAAGGCAGGGATGAAATCGCCAAACTCACCACTAAAGTCGTCCACCCATTCACCGTTCACTTTCCAAAATGGGCTGATAATGCGCTGCCCTGTATGGTAATCACCTTCATCGGGAATAGCGATTTGGTGATCGAAAAACGTCCCCAACACGTTAATCGTTTTCGCTGAAAGAGAGGGTGATTTTGTAGGTGAATTTGCAGAATAATCTGCGAATTTAACCGCTTGCACGTTGGCAGAAAGCAGCGGAGCGAAGCCGACAATATTGTTTCGCCAGAAAATATCTTTGATATTCGGCAGCTCTTTTTCATCCAGAAAATCTTGGCTGGAAAGTGAACTGCTGTGGCTCAATTCATCGGGCAAGGCGGCATTGCTGGCAGGCTCCACTAAAATATTCGCGCCGTAAGATTTCAGCTCCTTCGCCATTTTGTCGCCAATATCAATGGAAACTGCAAGTAGGGCAGAGACCAAGCCCGCCGCCAAGAAAATCGTAATAATGGCGAGCAATTTACGTTTTAAGCCAAACCGCCAAGATTGAAATAACATTCGTGCCAGCATTATTCCCCCTTACTCTCACTCTCTTTGTCGCCGAGATATTTTTCAGGGTTGTCACGGAATTGATCGAGATTTTTTTCATTCTCGAAGAAATAAGTGTGCCCTTCGTGGCTATATTTGAATTCGGTTTTGGTGTTTTTGAGTTTCGTGCCACTAATCGGATCTTGCACATCAATTTCCACGATGGTGCTGAACAAATTCAAGCCATCTTCCAAACTTTTGCGAGAAATAATGATTTCGCTGTCGGTTTGCTGCCAATCTTCAATCGGTACAGGATTGCAGCCACCCGGTTTGCCGATGGACGGAATGAACATATGCACGCCGCAGCCCACGCACACCACTTGGTTACCTTGCATCACGTAACCTTGGTCGCCACAGAGCAAGCAAGCATCAAACACTGCCGCCATACTCACTTTGCTTGGTTGGCGGTTGATGATGAAAAATCGCACCGCTTTACCGTCGTCGGCAATCCATACAAAACGGTGTAATTTGCCATCTTTGAGCGGTTCAAGGGCTAAATGCACTTCATCTTTTTCGTTAAGCTGCACAGGCATAGCTTGGGAAAGTTGAGGCGGTTGCGATGCCACTTTTTCCCAATAAAGCTGGCTTGCGCCCACCAATAAAAGCCCGAATACGCCCCAGCCGATTAATCGTTTGGAAATCTGCACCAAAGTGAGTTTTTTGCGTTTTTCAATCGGATCGTTTTCTACATTGGCGTGTTTTAGGCGTTTAGAATGAGTTTGAATGGTAAAAATTGCCAAAATGATCGCCATTAAAATCACACAAATTGCATTCAACCACGCAGTGATTTCACCCGATTTTGCGACAAAACTAAGGCGTGGTTTGGTGAGTTCGATAAGCTGTAATTTCATCAGCGTGAGCAATAATTCGCCCACAAGCGGTAGCATTAAGGCAATAAAAAGCAAAAAGCTCAAGGCAAAAAGTGCGGTGGATTTGCCTTGTGTTTTTTGTTGCTGTTTAAGTAAGAAATAGAGCCAAGCCGAAGCGGCAAAGCAGAAAATCACGCCAAAAATGACCGCACTTAGGTTCAAGATAAAATCGGTGTTTATTACATCGGTGTTGGTGAGTGCGGTGATATTCGGATCTTTCGCCCACGTTGCGCCTGCGATGAGCATAAAGGCAAATTGCCAGAAGCCCGCGAGTTTTGCAGATGGAAACCATTGGCAGATCGCAAAAAGCAAAAATGCAACTAAAAAGCCAAGGGTAAGAATTAGGTTCGGCACTTGTCCGTTCGGTAAATTCAACCGCAAGACAACGCCACAAGCCAAGCCGAACAGGCTAAGCAAGATCAGTGTTTTGGGGGAAATCGCGCCTTTTTTGATTGCCCACGAAGCCCCGAGTAAAAGCGAAATTGGCAATAGGGATTGGAGTAGGAAGATGAAGAAGTAGGTCATAGAATACAGTTCGTCAATGCCTAGGGTAACAAGTTACCCTAGGTTAAGCATAATTCTACCCCTTTGGGGTAGATGCTGCTGGTTCCCCAAAGGGGAACAACTATGCTTAACCGTGGATATACTTACCCACGGTCTAAAGGTTATTTCAAACCCGTAAATTTAAACTCATAACTCACATCAAACGGTTTCCACCAGCGGCCTACGCCCGTTTCTTCGTCAGTGTGGCGGTGCATACCAGCTTTTGATGGTGGGTCGATGTGGTAAGTTAATTTGTAGTTACCTACGCCCATCATTTTTACGTTCGCGCCATAGTGTGGGCCGTCGCCTGCTACCATCGGCATAAATGTGCCTTCTTGTTTCGCACCTGTGTCGGTATTCACTAAAGTATAGTTGATGGTTAAGTATGGCATCCATTCGCCTTCGCCGAAGCCGTTTTTATTACCTTTCACGGCATGGATGTCAGCTTCTAAGTGAATGTCAGATTTCGCTGCTGGTAAGCCCATTCCACGTGGTTCCATATCGATTGGTTTTAAGTAAACTGCGGCAATTTCTAGTTCGTTCATCGTAACAGCTTCGCCGATTGGGTATTCTTGGAAAGCGTTGGCAGAAGATGCTGCGAACATACCTGCTAATAATGTAGTTGCAAAGAGTGCTTTTTTCATAGATTCTCTCCTGAGATGAGTTTATATGTAGGGTGCAACTTGTTGCACCGTTAGAAATTAATTAACCAAATGGTGCAACAAGTTGCACCCTACGATTACATTGCTTTTTTGCTTTGATATTTCATTACAAAAAACGCAAAAATAGCAGCAAGGATTAAAATCGCTTGTGGCACAAGGGTTTCCACATACGGATAAACGCCTAACCACGAAATTTCAGGTACACCTGCCACTAAAGTTGGCTCAAACAATTTGCCTTCAATGAGTTCCAAAACAGATTTACCTGCGAATACAAACGCCATCACATACATAAACGAACCTGTGAACATAAAGAACGGTTTGAGCGGCAATTTCACCACGCTATAACGCATAATGAAGTAGCAAATTGCGAGCAAAATTGCACCGCTTACAAAGCCCGCGAAAAGATAGGCGAGACTAACCGCACTTTTGGCATCGCCAATGAGCGCATAATAGAACAGCACGGTTTCCGCTCCTTCGCGATAGACTGCTAGGAAACTGGTGAGCCATAAACCGAAGAGTGAGCCTGCGGTGAGAGCGGTGGACAGTTTGCCTTCAAGGTAGCGTTTCCAGTTTTGAGCTTCCACTTTGGAGAGTAGCCAGTAGCTCATACTAAAGAGCATAAACACGGCGATGATCATCGTGAAACCTTCGAGCAATTCGCGATTTTGCCCTGAATTTTCAAAAATAAGCTGGAAGATAAAGGCAGTTACCACGCTAGCTACTAATGCCACGTAAACCGATTGGCGAATGATAGGCAGTTTGTCGTGATGATTGTTTTTCACCATATAAGCTACAATTGCTGCGACGATGAGCAAGGCTTCCAAGCCTTCACGTAAAATAATGAGTAGGCTATAAAGGAACATCGACCAGTCGCTTTGTTCGCCACCTTGCAACATTTCCACTGCTTTTGCTAAATTTTGACTTAATCCAACCGCTTGATCTTGCAATTTATCGCCTTGTCCTGCTTTCATTAGGCTAACTAAGCGGGTAAAATAGCCTTCGAGTTCGGCTTTGAAATTGCTATCACGCGAGCCGATTTTGTTCTCCATTCCTGAATTTTCGAACACGTCAAAGTAGGTATCTTGCACCGAAAGCATCGCTTTTTTCGCATCGCCTTGCTGATATAACACAATCGCTTGTTGAATGCGTTGATTGATGTCTGTACTAATTTTTGCCCAATCTTGATCGGCATTATCATTTGCAGTTTGCGCATCAGATTGCATCGCTTGCGCGTTTTGTTCTTCTCGTGTAGTCGGTAAATTTGGTAACTGTTCTTCAATATCTTGCAACAGTTGCGTGCTTTGGTAGGCGATTTCTGTCATTTGATCAGGCTGTTCGCTTAGGCGGATCAAATTGTAGAATTGTTGATTGATGGCAGATGAAATTTCAGACGAACGATTGGTTCGTACCGACATTTCCATTTCAGAATTTTTGTAGCCATCGTATTGGGCTTGTTGGAAAGTTTTTTTTGCGTTAGAAAAATCGCCATTTTCGTAGTAAGTAATAGCTTGGGCAACTAAATCGTCAATGGTTTTGAAACTTTGCTGCCAGTAAGGTTTGATTTCTGCGTTATCGTAAACCCCGTGCTGTCCATCGGCGTTGAGTTGGTGACCTTCAATCAAAGAAGGCAACACTTCTTGCAATTCCTTTTTTAGCCCTTCGATTTTCGCTTGAATTTCGCTCATCGGTTTGCCTTCGCCAATCATTTTGCGAATTTCACCAAAAGTGGCTTCCATTTGGTAACTTTTTTGTGCCGAGAAGTTAATGCGAATCGGGCCTTCTAAATTTTCAAATACTTCAAAATACGCCATTTGCACTTCGGTTTTGGCATCATCAATTTTGTTCTCTTTAATCAACTGCTCGGTATTGTTGAGACGATTTGTGATATCGAAGACCCATTGTTGGTAGTTGTCTTGGGCAAAGAGTTGTTGGGATAACCCCAAAATGAAAGAAAAGATAAAAGAAAGAATAAGACGATGCATAGATCTCTTCCAAATGAAACTAATTCCTATTCTATTATTATCCTCCTCTTTTGAGAAAGAGCAAGAGGGAAAGTGTGATTTTCTAAAAATAAGGCGTATGAATTTAAAAATCTATACGCCCTAAAATAATAAATAGGTCAAGTATTACGCTTCTAACACCTCTTTCAAGAGTGCAATCCCTTTCTCAATCTGTTCATCGTTGATAATCAACGGCGGTAATAAGCGTAACTTGGTTTTAGCCGTTAGGAAAAGCACGCCTTTTTCGATACATTTTGCAACAATATCCGCAGCTTTTGTGCCTTCTTTAAACTCTACACCAATCATCAAGCCTAAGCCTGAAACGGATTTTACTTTTGGCAATGTTGCTAATGCTTTTTGCAATTTTTCGCCTTTGCGTTTGATTTCAGCTAAAAATGCATCATCAATTTTCGCAAGCACAGCATTCGCTCCTGCACAGCTTACAGGGTTTGCCCCGAAAGTGGAGCCGTGATCGCTCTTGCCAAGAGTATCTTGCACTTTCTCGCCCAATATAAACGCCCCGATAGGTAAGCCTCCGCCCAATCCTTTGGCAAGCGTAATGATATCTGGTGTTAAACCAAATTGTTGGTAGGCAAACATTGTGCCCGTACGACCAATCCCCGTTTGCACTTCGTCAATGATCAACAACACATCATATTGATGACAGAGAGCTTGTACACCTTGTAAATATTCGTGATCTAACGAGCAAACCCCGCCTTCACCTTGCACGACTTCCAAAATAATCGCACACACATCTTTTTGTCCTAAACGCGTTTCAAGTGCTCGTAGTTCATTGGCTGGCGTGTGATCGAAACCTTTGGTGAATGGGAAAAAATGTTGGTGGAATACCTCTTGTCCTGTAGCAGAAAGGGTTGAAATGGTGCGTCCGTGAAAAGAATTGACCAGCGTTAAAACGGTTGCACGATCTTTTCCATATTTATCGTGGCTATATTTACGTGCAGTTTTGATCGCCCCTTCGTTCGCTTCTGCACCAGAGTTGGCAAAGAAGACACGTTTTAGACCGCTTGCTTCTGCCAATTTTTTAGCTAAACGAGAAGAAGGCTCGGTGAAGAATAAATTTGAAGTATGGGCAAGCGAGCTTGCTTGGCGTATCACTGCTTTTAGCCAATCTTCATCTGCCCAACCAAGACTGTTTACGCCGATGCCACTGGTAAAGTCTAAATATTCGTTGCCTTCAAAATCCCACACTTGGCAGCCTTTGCCGTGTGAGAGTGCGAGGTTAAATCTGCCGTAAGTTTGGGCAATGTAATCGCTGTCTAATTGTTTTATTTCATTGCTGGTTGTGTTTGTCATTGTGTTTTTTCCTTTAAAATTTCACCGCTTGTTTATAGCTCTCCTCTTTTCTAAAGAGGGGGATTTTTACGCATAAAACCTTGTGCCGTTGCCTTTGTCGTTCAACATTTCAAGCAAAATGGCGTGTTCTACTCGTCCATCGATGATAGAAGCTTCTTTGCCGCCCGCTTGAATAAAATCCGTACAGCAAGCAATTTTCGGGATCATTCCGCCTGCGATAATGCCCCCATCAATGAGGGGTTGCACATCTGCTACTTTTACTTCGGGAATGAGCGTACTCTCATCAAAACGATCTCGCAATAACCCAGCAATATCGGTCATACTCACTAATTTTTCCGCTTTCAATGCCATTGCAATTTCACTTGCGGCGGTGTCGGCATTGATATTATAAATTTGACCGCTTGTATCTACACCGACCGTTGAAATCACGGGAATCAGGTTGGCGTTCAGTGCAAGTTCCAACAACTGAGTATTCACTTTGGTGATATTGCCCACAAATCCGTAATCTACTTCCGCTTGCAATTTCTCGCACTCAATCATTGAAGCATCTGCTCCGCAAAGTCCCACGCCTTTGCCTTTAAGCAAAGCAACAAGGCTTTTATTCACTTTTCCCGCCAACATTTGTAGCACCACGTCGATGGTTTCTTTATCGGTAACACGCAATCCGTTAATAAATTGCGATTCCTTGCCGAGTAACTTAATACCTTGAGAAATCTCAGGACCACCGCCGTGTACCAGTACGATTTTTACACCAAATTGATTGAGTAATAAAATATCTTTCATTACTGCTTGTTTGAGCGTTTCATTGATCATCGCATTGCCGCCATATTTCACCACGAGGATTTTACCTTGCCATTTTGCGAGGTAAGCGGTCGATTTTTCTAATATATTTGCGAATTGGATAATCTCTTCTGTTTGCATATTTTTCCTTAAAGTTCAAGCCCAGCGGTTTCTTCACGCCCAAGCATAATATTCATACATTGCACCGCTGCCCCCGATGCACCTTTACCCAAATTATCAAAGCGAGCAACCAATAACAGCTGAGTGTCGTTACCATAAACAAAAATTTCGAGGTTATCTTTGCCACTTAACTGATTAGCAGCAAGCATATTATCTTCAGGCATTTCTGCATAGCTATGCACGGAAATAAGTTTTGAGCCTTGGTAATACTCCGCCAATGATTTTGCAACATCTTCGCCATTTTTGACCGCTTGTAAGGCAATGATTGGTACAGGTACGCTAACCAACATTCCGCTATAATAGTCTGCCACTACAGGAGTAAAAATGGGTGGTTGGCTCGCCCCTGTCATCACTTGCATTTCAGGCAAATGTTTGTGCTTTAAGCTTAAGCTATACACGTGCGGGGCATCATATTTTGTAGTACGCTTTTTATCTGTATATTCCGCAATCATCCCTTTACCACCGCCCGAATATCCTGTTAAAGAGTAGCAAGAAAGTGGGTAATTCGCAGGCAAAATGCCTTTTTCAATCAATGGACGAACCAAAGCAATATAGCCTGTCGCATGGCAACCTGGTACAGCAACGCGGTTTGCATTTTGGAGTTTTTCACGCTGCCCCGAGAGTTCTGCAAACCCATAAACCCAACCAGGATTAACACGATGTGCCGTTGAAGTATCACAAATGCGAGCGTTTTCAGGGGCGTGAGCCACAAGCTCTTTTGAGGCTTCATCTGGCAAGCAAAGAAAAGTTAAATCCGCCTCAGCTACTTTTGCCACACGAGCATTCAAATCTTTGCGTTGTTCCTCTGGTAAGGTCAGTAATTCAATATCGTCCGCTTGTCCTAAGCGATCAAAAATACGTAAACCTGTTGTGCCTACCGCCCCATCGACGAAAATTTTGTATTTGCTCATATTGGTTTCCTGTTTTTTTGAGTTTTGGGTAGTTTATACCGAATTGAATTTAATCTCAATAAAATTGCATAATTATGCAGTATATTGAGTAAATAACAGATATAAAAATCCCCCAAACTTTCGTTTGAGGGATAATGCAATCAATTATTGTTGGTCACCAATTAACACAGATTCTAATGCAATTTCAATCATACCGTTAAAGGTTAATTGACGTTCTTCTGCACTGGTTACTTCGTGAGTGCGAATATGGTCTGACACTGTGCAGATTGCTAATGCTTTCGCACCATATTCTGCTGCCACAGCATAAATACCTGATGTTTCCATTTCAACGCCAACAATGCCATATTTTTCCATTACGTCGAACATTCCAGCATCAGGAGTATAGAATAAGTCAGCACTAAAGAAGTTACCCACTTTTACATCAATGTTTTTTGCTTTTGCTGCTTGGACTGCAGCCATTGTCATATCGAAATCCGCAATAGGTGCATAGTCGTTGTCTTTGAAACGGATACGGTTTACTTTTGAGTCTGTGCAAGCCCCTAAACCGATTACTACATCATAAACGTGTACATCTGGGCGTACTGCACCACAAGTACCAACACGGATAATTTTTTTCACGCCGTATTCAGTGATTAACTCTTTGGTGTAGATAGATGCTGAAGGAATACCCATACCGTGTCCCATTACAGAGATTTTACGACCTTTGTATGTGCCTGTGTAGCCGAACATATTACGTACATCAGTGACTAATTTTGCATCTTCTAAGAACTTCTCTGCAATGTATTTTGCACGAAGTGGATCGCCAGGCATAATTACAACATCAGCAAAAGCACCTTCAGGGGCATTAATATGTGGAGTCATTTTTTGTTCCTCTTTTTGTATTAACGAAATGATTTAGAATTCGTAGAAGTAAGATTATCTTTACGCAAATATGTGTTTATCAGGCTAGAAAGGTTACTCTACGAATTATCTAGAATAAAGCAAACGGTTTCGCTCGCTATAAAGTAATAACACCACATTATGTGGTGTTATTTTTTGAATTTAGATTATGCGATTGATCCGCCTAAACCGATAAATAAGCCTGCAATGGTTGCACTCATTAAGTTAGCCAGTGATCCTGCGATAACTGCTTTGATGCCAAGGCGTGCAATATCACCGCGACGGTTAGGTGCCATACCACCTAAGCCACCAATTAAGATTGCAATTGAACTAAAGTTTGCAAAACCACATAACGCAAATGTGATGATTGCTTTAGTTTTGTCTGTCAATTGAATAGCAGATTCTGGCGATAAATATTTAGAGAATTCTAAATAACCAACAAACTCATTGATAGCAAGTTTCGTACCTATCATTTGACCTGCAATATGAGCTTCTTCCCACGGCACACCAATTACCCATGCAAGCGGTCGGAAAATGTAACCAAAAAGCATACCCAGTGAAAGCTCTGGCATACCGAACCAACCACCAACACCACCTAAGATACCGTTCAATAATGCGATTAATGCCACAAATGCGATTAACATTGCACCAACGTTTAATGCAAGTTGCATACCCGCACCGGCACCCGCAGCTGCGGCATCTAAGATATTCGCTGGTTGTTCCATTTCAACCTTCGCCATATCATCGTTAAACTGCTCAGTTTGTGGTACTAAAATTTTTGCAAATAATAAACCTGCTGGTGCCGCCATAAATGATGCTGCGATTAAGTAAGTTAACGGAACCCCCATACCTGCATAGCCAGCCATTACAGAGCCTGCGATAGATGCAAGCCCGCCTGCCATTACCGCAAATAATTCAGACTCAGTCATTTTGCTGATGTAAGGTTTGACGATCAATGGTGCTTCCGTTTGCCCCACAAAAATGTTCGCAGCTGCAGACATTGACTCAGATTTTGAAGTGCCAAGTAGTTTTTGTAAGCCACCACCAATAATTTTGATGATCCATTGCATTACGCCAATGTAATAAAGAAGAGAGATTAATGCAGAGAAGAATACAATTGAAGGGAGAACGCGAACAGCGAAGATAAAGCCATCACCGCCCATTACTTCGAAAATTTTATCGCTTGCTAAGCCACCAAATACGAATTTGATACCTTCAAAGCCATAACCGATCACGTTATTTACGCCATCTGCTAACGCTTGTAACAAGTGACGACCTGCAGGAACGTAAAGAATTAATGCACCAAGTCCAAATTGTAAACCTAACGCACCTAATACAGTTCGATAATTAATTGCTTTCTTATTTGATGAAAGTAAAAAGGCAATTAATAATAGTACTACAATACCTAAAAGACTATTTAAAGCACCCATAAAAACCTCAAAAAGTGAAATATTAATCGTTTTTTACTTAAAAAAACGAAGTGGTAAAAAAAGTTTGGTTACTATAACGGCTTTTTTAAAAAAAATCTTCTGATTTTTATCAAACTTTTGTGCTATTGATTAAAAAATCTTAATTATTTTTTATTCCGAAATATTATAAAAACACAATTTGTTTATGCTATATTATTTTCAACGACTAAAACAATTTTATCGCTACACATTATGTCGAAAAAAACGCCTATTCCACTTATGCCTTGGGCTGCCAAACATCAATGGCAAATCGAACCTGCCAATTTGCTGATTATCTCTATTTCTATGGCAATTATGGGCATTGGCGAAGGCTTGCTTGTTTCTGCTAAATTGGGTAATGCACCTTGGACGGTGCTTTCGCAAGGTTTAGCCTTACAAACAGGAATGTCCATTGGTTGGGCAATTGCATTGATTAGTGTGATTGTTCTTCTATTTTGGATCCCTTTCAAACTTAAATTTGGTTTAGGGACGATTCTCAACGTACTCATCATCTCCTTTTTTATCGATCAAACAACCAAATGGGTAGAACCGCCTGAACTCTTATCTACTCGTATTTTTTATATGATCTTCGGTATTATCATCTTCAGCATTGGTACAGCTTTCTATCTTTCCTGCAAATTAGGCACTGGTCCTCGTGATGGGTTAATGGTAGGTATTTGCCAAAAATATGGTTGGAATGTAGGTCGTGTTCGGACAGCTATTGAAATTAGTGTTTGCTGTTTCGGCATTTTTATGGGGGGAACCTTTGGCATCAGCACGATCCTTTTTGCTTTAACCGTTGGTTGGATTATTCAGGGCACTTATTTACTATTGGAAAGACGATTTTCAATTCTATAATACAAGTAGTACATTTTTCTATTCATTACAAACAAAAGAATAACGGGGAATTTATGTCAAATATTCGTGAAATTTATTTAGCGGGCGGCTGCTTTTGGGGAACTGAAGCCTTTATGCAACGTATTAACGGTGTGATTGATGCTCAATCAGGCTATGCCAATGGCAGCACCGAAAATCCAAGCTATCAAGATGTATGCTCAGGAAGTGGACATGCAGAAGTGGTAAAAGTAACTTATGATGCGAATAAAATCAGCCTTGAAACTTTGCTAGATTATTATTTTAAAGTGATTGATCCAATCAGTATCAATCAACAAGGCGGAGATAAAGGTATTCAATATCGCACGGGCATTTATTACAGCAATTTAGCCGATAAAGATGTGGTTACTCAGGCTTTAAATTCACTGCAAGCACAATATAATCAGCCACTTGCTGTCGAAAATAAACCGCTTGAGCACTATTTCCCTGCGGAAGAGTATCATCAAGATTATTTAGATAAAAACCCAAATGGCTATTGCCACATTGATATCCAATTGATGAATGAGATTTTGAATAATCAAAAATAAGAAGAGAGGCGGAATGATGACTGATTTTTCCGCCTCCAACATTTTCGTTTAATCTCTAATCTCCATAAACTTCGCATCCAACACTTTCGCTAAATCTTGTGGGGCGAGTTCTACGTCTAAACCACGTTTTCCGCCTGAAACAAACATTGTTGCAAACAGCGTTGCCGATTCATCGATCACCGTTGGTAAACGTTTTTTCTGCCCAAGTGGACTAATACCCCCAAGCAGATAGCCTGTTGTTTTTTGTGCGATTTCTTTATCTGCCATTTCTACTTTTTTTACGCCTAAGGCGTGAGCCGCTTTTTTCAAATTTAACGTGCTTGAAACGGGCACAACCATCACAGCAAGTTTCTTCTGATCGCCATTTTCTGCCACTAACAACGTTTTAAACGTTTGATCTGCATCAATGCCTAATTTTTCGACCGCTTCTTGCCCAAAATTCGTGTTATTCGGATCGTGTTCGTATGGGTGTAGTTGGAAAGCAATTTTCTGTTTTTTCAAAAGATTTACCGCTGGTGTCATCACTCGCTCCTTGAAATTAGGTTATAATCATGCTTTATACACTTTAAATGCAAATAAGGAAGATAAAATGTCTCAAATTTATCTCGCCATTGCCGCTGATTTTACCCTAGCTGAAAAATTACTTGAAGCATTAGAAAACAGTAATTTGACCTTTGATAAAGTTTCCGCGGTTGAAATCGAACCTTTTGGCGAAGAGCAAAACCTCCGCTTTGGAACAAAAGCCGTTGAGCAATTTGAATTAGATAATCTCGATTGGTCTGAATTTACCCATGTGTTATTTGCTGCACCAATAGCTCAAGCAGAAACCTTAGCAAAAGCCGCTCAAGCGGGCTGTATTATTCTCGATCTTTTTGGCATTACCTCGCTGATTGGTAATGTGCCAGTGATTGTGCCAAATGTGAATAATGAAGCCCTCATTAACCTTCGTGAACACAACATTGTGGCATTGGCTAACCCGCAAATTTCGCAATTAGTGCTTGCACTACAACCGATTTTAGATCAACAGCTTAGCCAGATTTTCGTAACTTCACTTCTGCCATCAGCCTATTTTGGTGAAGAAAAAGTGAAAGAGTTAGCAGGGCAAACCGCACGTTTATTAAACGGTATCCCGTTTGATGACAATGTGGAACGCATTGCCTTTGATGTTGTGCCTGCGAATGTGCAAGGCGAAGAAAAACAACTGCCATTCTCTCGTGTGTTTGAATTGCAACTTGCAAAAGTTTTGCCAAATTTAACCGCTCCCGTGACTTTCCACTCAGTACAAGTGCCTGTGTTCTATGGCGTATCACAAATGGTTTCCGTCCAGTCTGAATATGAATTAGATGTGGAAGCATTAAGTGCCGATTGGGAAAACAATGCTTGGATTCATTTCAGCGAAAATGAAGTACAAACGCCTGTGAAAAATGGTGAAAATGAAGAGCAAAATGCATTGCAAATCAGCCAGTTACTTGCAAAAGAGGAAAATGCTTTGCAATTCTGGTCTGTTGCCGATGAACAAAAATTTAGCCTTGCATTTTTAGCGGTTGAATTATTGGCATTGGTGTTAGATTACTAATTGAGGCAAAGAGAATGCTAGAAAAATTATTCGCATTAAAAGAGAAAGGCAGTAATGCTAAAACTGAAGTGATTGCGGGGATTACCACTTTCTTCACGATGGTTTATATCGTGTTTGTGAACCCATCGATCTTAGGCATTACAGGAATGGATACGCAAGTGGTATTCGTAACCACCTGTTTAATTGCAGCGTTCGGTACGATTGCCATGGGATTATTCAGTAATCTTCCAATCGCACTTGCACCCGCGATGGGCTTGAATGCCTTTTTTGCTTTTGTCGTCGTGCAAAAATTGGGCTACTCGTGGCAAGTTGGGATGGGGGCAATTTTCTTAGGTTCTGTCGGCTTATTCTTGCTCACACTGCTTAAAATTCGCTACTGGTTTATGGCATCAATTCCGCACGGTTTGCGTGTTGGGATTGGTGCGGGTATCGGCTTGTTTATTGCTTTAATCGGCTTTAAAAATATGGGCATTGTTGTGCCGAATGCTGATACCTTAGTTGCTTTGGGCGATTTGCACGATCCAAAAGTCTTGTTAGGTGTGCTCGGCTTCTTTGTGATTGTGATTTTATCCGCCAAAGACATTCATTCAGGCGTATTAATTTCCATCGCACTCATCACAGGGCTTGCCTTGATTTTCGATCCTGTAGTAGCTTTCCACGGTATTGTTTCTATGCCACCAAGTTTAGATTCTGTTGTTGGGCAAGTGGATGTTGCTGGTGCGTTTGATTTAGGTTTATTTGGTATCATTTTCTCATTTTTACTTGTTAACCTTTTTGATAGCTCAGGCACGCTAATTGCAGTAACGACCAAAGCAGGCTTTGCTGATAAACAAGGGCGTTTTCCTCGGATGAAACAAGCACTTTTTGTAGACAGCACTGCAGCAATGGTAGGCTCGTTAATGGGCACGTCGGCGGTTAGTACCTACATTGAAAGCGGTTCAGGTGTATCAGTTGGCGGTCGAACAGGCTTAACGGCGGTTGTGGTTGGCGTGCTCTTCTTGCTGACCATTTTCTTCTCGCCACTAGCAAGCGTTGTGCCTCCTTATGCAACTGCGGGAGCACTAGTGTTTGTAGGCATTTTAATGGCTTCAAGCCTGATTGAAGTGAAATGGGATGACTTAACCGAAGCCACCCCTGCATTCATCACTACCGCAATGATGCCATTTACGTACTCAATTACCGAAGGCATTGCATTCGGCTTTATCAGCTATTGCGTAATGAAGGCTTGCACAGGCAGATTTAAAGAGATCAACCCTTCTGTTGCAGTAGTATCGATCTTGTTTTTGATTAAATTTGTTTGGGTTGGATAACCTATTTACTATCAATGTAATTTCTTCGCTAATTAAAACTGCCAAATCTCCCCTACCCCTCTTTAGCAAAGAGGGGTAGGGGAGATTCGGCAGAAGTGAATTAACCTCATATTTAATTAGACATAATATTAAATTATTTACTTGACTGAAAAAAATGAATTGCTAGAATTCTGGCATTCTTTTTTATAAAGAACTGTTCGGATGAAGGTAGCTGGAGAGAAATGAATTAACATTTCACCGACGAGGTAAAATCTTTCAGGTGCACATTGTGCGAGGACTGTTACTGGACGAACCCTTGGAGAGATCCAATCTGCAATGCAGAAAATGGACGCCGAAGGCGAAAATGCTTAACGCCCGTTAAGTGTGAAACGCTCAGGCAAAAGGACAGGGGAGAAAAGTTATTCCATAAACAAGCGGTCATTTTCTGCAAAACTTTTGCGAAAATCGCCCGCTTGCTTTCGCTTTTCTTTCCTTGTAAGCAAAATTTACGAGGAACATCAAATGTCAATCGACACCATTCTTAGCCAAATTAGCAGTTTTATCTGGGGAGCACCGTTATTGATTTTGCTCTCTGGTGTAGGCGTATATTTCACACTTAGCCTTAAGGGTATTCAAATCACGCAACTTTTCCGTGCGTTCGTCTATATGTTTAAGCCTGAACAAGGGCAGGGGCAAACAGGTGATATTTCCGCATTTGCTGCACTGTCTACCGCATTAGCGGCAACTATTGGTACGGGTAACATTGTGGGCGTGGCAACAGCAATTCATTCGGGCGGGCCTGGTGCACTCTTTTGGATGTGGCTGATTGCATTATTCGGTATGGCAACCAAATATGCTGAAGGCTTGCTTGCCATCAAATTCCGTGGACGTGATCGCTCAGGTTTCGTTGCTGGTGGCCCGATGTATTACATCGAAATGGGGATGGGCAAAAAGTGGAAATGGCTTGCTAAAGCATTCGCCTTCTTCGGTGTGTTAGTGGCGTTGCTTGGCATCGGAACATTCCCGCAAGTGAACGGGATTACCCACGCATTACAAGCCACTTTTGATATTCCTGTTGTGCTTACCGCTGTTGTGCTTACGTTAATCGTTATCGCAATTGTATTTGGTGGCGTGAAACGCATCTCCAAAATCGCCAGCGTCGTGGTGCCATTTATGGCGATCGCTTATGTGGCTGCATCTGTGTGTGTGTTAGCACTTAATGCGGAAAAAATTCCAGAAGCCGTGAAGTTGATTGTTTATGCTGCATTTAACCCAGAAGCCGCGTTAGGCGGGGCATTTGGCTTTACCGTAATGCAAGCCATCCAATTAGGTGTCGCTCGTGGTATTTTCTCGAATGAGTCAGGTTTAGGCTCTGCTCCCATTGCAGCAGCTGCAGCTCAAACTAAAGAACCTGTGCGTCAAGGCTTAATCTCAATGATAGGAACATTTCTTGATACCATCATTGTGTGTACGATGACAGGACTTGTGATTGTGATTACAGGGGCTTGGGCAGAAGGTGTACAAGGTGCGGAGCTGACGAATCTTGCTTTCAATCAAGGTTTAAATAGCGATTTTGGGGCAATTATTGTTACGATTGGTTTAGTGTTCTTCGCATTTACAACCATTTTAGGCTGGTGCTATTACGGTGAGCGTTGTTTTGTTTACTTAACGAAAGGTCGCACCAAAGGGATTAAATTCTACCGCTTGTTATTTGTGGTGTTAATTGCTTCTGCACCATTCTTGGAATTGCAAACTATCTGGACGATTGCTGACATTGTAAATGGTTTAATGGCATTTCCAAACTTAATCGCATTGATTGCATTGCGTAAAGTAATTATTAACGAAACAAAAGATTATTTTGCGAGATTGAAGACGGGTAAGGTTTAAAAAGAGAAAGAAGCAGAATGATGTCGTAGTTGCACAAGTAAAGCATTAGCTTGATTCTATTGAATGCGGAGTTGATAGCATAAAGGGCGGATTTAAACCCGCCTTATATTGGGCATTAAGCTGGATTATCAATATCCACAAAAGTGACATCAAGTTGATAGGTTTCTGCCAACCACTCACCAAGAGCTTTTACGCCATCACGTTCGGTTGCGTGGTGCCCTGCGGCAAAGAAATAAATGCCTTGTTCACGAGCGGAGTGTGTGGTTTGTTCCGAGATTTCCCCTGTAATAAAAGCATCAATGCCTTTGTTTGCTGCAAGATCAATGTAGCCTTGCCCCCCTCCTGTGCAAATTGCCACAGTTTTAATCAATTTATGCGGATAATCTGCAATAAATTCATCACATAAGATAGGCTGACGATTTAATGTCTTTTCAATGCGTTTTGCCATTTCTTGAGCAGAAATTGGTGCCTCAAGTTCGCCATAAACAGGAATCGAATTAGGTTTATCTTCTAATCCTATTAAATTACGCACACCAAGATGATTAGCTAATAGAGCGTTATTACCAAGTTCTGGATGAACATCAAGTGGAAGATGATAACTAAATAGATTGATGTCGTTTACAAGCAGCTGTTTAATACGTTTGCCTTTCATACCACGAATACAAGGTGTTTCGCTTTTCCAAAAATAGCCGTGATGAACTAAAATAGCATCAGCATTTAATTCAATCGCTTTTTCAATCAATGGAAGTGTGGCGGTTACGCCTGTGACGATTTTCTGAATCTGCTTACGTCCTTCAACTTGCAAACCGTTTGGTGCATAGTCAGAAATTTGCTTTGCATTCAATTTTGTGTCTAAAACCTGTTCAAGTTCAATATTGGTTAACATAATAAATCCTTAGTTTAGCGTCTGTTTTGAGTATAGCAGATTTTCGTTTTTCTGGTATCTTGTGCAACTACGACATAGTGCCGCATTTTTCTATTCTTCCGCGAGTTGCTCAATGGCAATTAAACACTTTACCTTGCGAAATTCCGTCTCTTGAATTTGTTGCTGATAGAGTAGAACTTCTTCTTTATTTGCCCGATTTTCCGCTTGATATTGTTTTTCAGTAAGCCAACAAATTTTCTCATTTAAAGCTCGCAACGCTTTGCGGTATTCCACCAATCTTTTTTCTTTGGGGAGAGAATGCACATTACGGGGCGGGCGATAGGGAGAGATAAAACGTTCAACTTTTTTTGTTTTTCGAATTTTTTGGATCGCTTTTTGCAGAGCATCAATTTGATCTAGCAGTTTTTTGGCATAAATTTCCGCATAAGCCACTTCGGTTTGTTGCTGTAATCGCTGAGCAGTTTGGCGGATTTCTCCAATAAAAAAGGCAACAGAAGCCTCTGATTTCGTAAAAAAATGTCCTGAAATAACCGCTTGTTCGTTTTCAAACGGTATAAAAGGATGAATACTTTGCTCAAATTTTTCAATAAATGATTGCATAAGAAAGCGTAAAAAAAGAATTTTGGCTATTATAACTTGCTTTCTTTTGGATTCAATCCACCAGAAATAGTCAATGAACTCAACTAAATGTCAAAAATGTGAAGTAGTTCACAAAATATTTTTTATTTTTCATTGAACTTTATTTTAATTTTGAAATTAATTAAAAATGCTTTATTTATCAATGTGTTAGGTGTTTGTTTTATTCTGGAGTAGAACGTAAAAAAGGCTCAATAAAAACTCCATTGGTTTGTAACTTATTGATTTTTAAGGGATAAAAATTTATTTTGGAATCATTGTTGAACTATTGACAGTCTATCCGCTTTTTGCCATTATGCGTTTGCACAAACATTCCCCGCATATCGGATTGAAATGTTTGCCGTTTTTAGAATGGTCCTTTAGTTATAAAGGACGTATTATTAAAACAAACCTTATAAGATAGGTGGTCATTATGAAAAAAACATTAGTTGCATTAACAGTGGCGGCATTTGCAGCATCTTCAGCACAAGCTGTAACCGTATTAGATCAAGATGGTACGAAAATTGACTTCGTTGGTTCTTTACGTGTAATTACAGAAAAAGACAGTTCAAAAACTACTTATATCAAAGATACCGTTGAAAATGGTACTTTATATAAAGCAGGAGCTACAGTAAAAAATCGTAGTCACTCAACAATTAAGAACTCAGGTTCTCGTTTTGGTGTAAATGTTAAACATCAACTAGCTGAAGACTTCTATGCTTTAGGTCGTTTAGAGTTCCGTTTTGATGATACAAAATCAGCTGATAAATGGGGTCAATTATATGCTAAACGTGCTTATGTTGGTTTAGGTAGCAAACAATATGGCGAAGTTACATTCGGTCGTCAACTTACTATCGTAGATGATGTAAGCCAAGCAAAAGATTATGAATATGGTCTCATTCCAAACGGTGACTATATTCCTACATCAGCAACGTCAGTTATTCGTTATGACTATCGTGGTATCGAAGGCTTACAATTAAGTGCAAACTATAATTTTGCACAAAAAAATAAAGAAAATGGTTCTGCTTCTCCATTAGATACAGCAATCAAAAATGGTGCCGCAGTTGGTGCATTATATGAAGTAAATGGTTTTGAAGCTCATGCAGCATTTGGTCGCACAAATTATGAAACTGGTACTGCACATAAACACTATAAAGATGGTTATTTGGTATCTTTAGGTCAACAATTTGGTGACTTTAAATTAACAGGTGACTTTGGTTATGCTTATGAAAAAGAAGGTGTGGTTAACGAACAACCAACAAAAACTAATAAGTTCTATGTATCACCGGGTTTCCAATATCAAGTAATGCCAGCATCTAAAGTATATGGTAACTACTTATACGAACGTGTGAAAGTAAAAGAAGCTTCAAAAGAGAAAACTCATGCATTCTTACTTGGTGTTGACTATAAATTCCACAAACAAGTGGTTGCATTCGTAGAAGGTAAATACGCACGTACTAAATCTTACGACTATACTACAGCAGGTTACGACTATGCTAAGAAAAATGCTGACAAAGCTGTCGGTGTAGGTTTACGTGTATACTGGTAATCTTTAGATTATTAAAATCTAACAGAACCCTCAATTAGAAATGATCTGCACCCTAAAAGTTGGACTAAACAACCAACTGACTAAGGTGCAGATTTTTTATGACCAAATACAACACACTTTTCAAACAACAATTCATCGAATTTTATCTTCAAAATGGTAAAAATCGTTCACTTACCCGTAAATATTTTCAACTTGCCGAAACAACATTAGAACGTTGGATCAACCAATTTAATCATAGTGGAATCGCTGCCAAGTCTAACTTTTTGGGGGCAGATCATATCAGGGCTATTTTATATCGCCAAAAATCCCGCTAAAATGACCGCTTTTAACGATCTTTCAATTGCAAAATGAGGAGAAAATGAGCGAATTTGATGCCAAAGTGTTTTTAGCTAATGTGCCACATCTGCCTGGGGTCTATCGGATGTATGATAGCAAAGGAACAATTATCTATGTGGGCAAGGCGAAAGATTTGAAAAAACGCTTGTCGAGCTATTTTCGCACTAACCTCGCCAGCCGAAAAACGGAAGCATTAGTTTCACAAATTGCCCATATTGAAACCACCATTACCCATTCCGAAACAGAAGCCCTGTTGTTGGAGCACAATTACATCAAGGAAAATCAGCCTCGCTACAATGTATTGCTCCGCGATGATAAATCTTACCCTTACATTTTGCTTACCAAACATAAGCATCCGCGATTAGCAAGTTTCCGTGGTAGTAAAAAAATTGCGGGAGAATATTTCGGCCCTTATCCGAACGCAGGTGCAGTGCGAGAAACGTTGAATTTACTGCAAAAAATCTTCCCGATTCGACAATGTGAAGATAATTTCTACAAAAACCGCTCCCGCCCTTGCTTGCAATATCAAATTGGGCGTTGTCTTGCTCCGTGTGTGGAAGGCTATTATTCGCAACAGGAATATGATCAGCAAGTCAATCTGGTGCGGCTCTTTCTGCAAGGCAAAGATAGCCAAGTAGTTGAGCATTTAATCGGCAAAATGGAAAAGGCAGCGGAAGAGTTGGATTTTGAAGTAGCAGCACGTTTTCGCGATCAGATTCAACAGGTGCGAGCGGTGCAAGAGAAACAGTTTGTCTCAAACGAACGTTTAGACGATTTGGATATTATCTCCATTGCCTACCAACACGGCATTGCTTGCGTGCATATTTTATTTGTGCGTCAGGGTAAGATTTTAGGAAATCGAAGTTACTTCCCGAAAGTGCCAAGCCATACCGAATTTGAAGAGCTGAGTGATACCTTTATCGGGCAATTTTATTTGCAGATGAACCAGCATCGTACCATTCCGAACCAGATTATTATTGACCATAAAGTGAGTGAAACGAAGGCATTGGAAGAAGTACTGTCTGAGCAGGCAGGGCATAAAGTGAGCATTACCGCGAATGTACGGGGCGAAAAAAGCCGTTATCTTGCCTTGGCGAAAACGAATGCACAAGCCGCATTGACACTGCAATTACAACAAGATGCTCACATTAAAACCCGCTACGAAGCCTTACAAGCGGTGCTTTCTTTGCCGAAAATTGCAAGAATGGAGTGCTTTGATATTAGCCATACGATGGGCAATCAAACTGTCGCCTCTTGCGTAGTGTTTGATGAAAATGGGCCACTAAAATCGGATTACCGCCGCTTTAATATTGAAGGTATCACAGGCGGAGACGATTACACTGCAATGGAACAAGCCTTGCTGAAGCGTTATGATAAGCCACTTGAGCCAGAGAAAATCCCAGATATTATTTTTATTGATGGTGGCAAAGGGCAACTAAACCGTGCGTTGGAAACTTTTACCAATTTGAAGGTGTCGTGGGATAAATCAAAACCGCTTTTAATTGGTGTGGCAAAAGGTGTTGAACGTAAAGCAGGTTTGGAAACCTTGTTGATTAGTAAGTGGGATAAGGAAATTCATCTCCCACCCGACAGCCCTGCATTGCATTTAATTCAACATATTCGCGATGAGTCACACAACCATGCCATTACAGGGCACCGCAAAAAACGCCAAAAAGCCTTTACCGAAAGCGGATTAGAAGCCATTGCGGGCGTTGGAGCCAAACGCCGCCAAGCGTTGTTAAAATATTTGGGTGGAATGCAAGGTGTGAAATCGGCAACGTTGGAAGAAATTGAATCTGTACCAGGAATTTCCAAAGCCTTGGCGGAAGTAATTTTTGATACGTTGCAGAATGGGTAAATTAAACTCATTTCTCCGTAAATAGCTACCGTCAAATCTTTCCTTCTCCTCTTTAGCAAAGAGGGGGAGGGCAGATGTGTCAGAAATAAAAACTGAGTTCATAGTAGATATTCACAAGTTTATCAAATGAAAATAAAACTCTACCACTACACCATTCCTTGTCGCACAGGCGTCGTGCTTCGCAAACAGCCTTTAACCGAGCGGGAAGGCTTGATTATTCGCCTAGAGAAAAATGGTAAAATCGGCTGGGGAGAAATCGCCCCACTACCAACTTTTAGCCGTGAAACCTTGGCAGAATGTGAAGCCCAAGTCCGCCAATGGCTTAAAAAGCCAACTGACTTGATGGATAACTTCGCCCCTTCTGTAGCTTTTGGCATCAGCTGTGCATTGGCAGAATTAAACGGAACATTACAGCCCGAAGGAGATTTTCGCTCTGCGATTTTATGCGATGGTGATGTTGCAAAATTTTCGGCAAAATTAACCGCTTGTCAGGCTCATTTAGGCAAAATCAAAATCGGATTTAATGCGGCGAAAGAGGGCGAACTTGCCAACCTGTTGCTTATGCAGTTCCCTGCTTTACAACTCAGATTAGACGCAAATCGTGCTTTCTCGCTCGAACAAGCGGTAAAATTTGCCGAGAAAATTGCAAAGCCACTGCGATCTCGCATTCAATTTATTGAAGAACCTTGTCAAACGCCCGCCCTTTCCCGCCAATTTGCAGAGATGACGGGCATCCATATTGCGTGGGATGAAAGTGTACGCGAACCCCATTTTTTGGTAAAAGACGAACCTAATTTGACCGCTATAGTGATTAAACCAACATTAACGGGTTCGCTTGAAAAATGCGTTTCGCTCATTCAACAAGCCCATTCACAAGGGATAAGTGTGGTAATTAGCTCAAGCATTGAAAGCAGTTTGGGCTTAACGCAGTTGGCTCGTATTGCTAAACAATATACGCCTGAAATGGTGGCAGGGCTGGATACGTTGAATTTGATGCAGTGGCAATTGTTACGACAATGGCAAGGATCAGATTTGCCTTTAATAGATGAAAACAGCGAATTTTTGCGTTTAATTTTAGAAAGTGAAGATTAAGGCGTATAATAAATTCAATTGAAATAAAAATAAGAGAACAGAATGCGTTTAGATAAATTTATTGCGGAAAACACAGGCTTAACCCGCTCACAGGCGGCGAAGGTGTTGAAAGGCGGTTTGGTGACCGTAAATGGTGAGATTGTAAAAAGTGGTTCGGTTAAAATTACCGAACAAGATCAGATTTGCTACGAGGGTGAACCGCTTGAATGGATGGAGGAAGGGCAATATTTTATGCTCTATAAACCACAGGGCTATATTTGTTCGAATGATGATGGTGAGTATCCAACCGTTTATCAATTTTTTGATTATCCGTTGATGACGAAACTACACACTGCTGGGCGTTTGGATGTTGATACCACAGGTTTGGTGCTTTTAACCGATGATGGGAAATGGTCGCACCGTGTTACTTCGCCGAAGCATCATTGTGAGAAAACCTATTTGGTAACGTTGGCTGATCCTGTTGAAGATTTTTATGCAGAAAAATTAGCAGAGGGGATTTTGCTGCGTGGAGAGAAAGATCCGTGCTTGCCTGCTCAATTGGAAATTATTGATGACTATAACGTGAACTTAACCATCAGCGAAGGGCGTTATCATCAAGTAAAACGAATGTTTGCCGCCTTGGGCAATAAGGTAGAAGCCTTGCACCGTTGGCGAATTGGTGATGTGGTTTTAGATGAAACATTAGAAGAAGGCGAATTCCGCCGGCTTACAAACGAAGAAATTGGGAGTTTTTAATGAGTGAGAAAAAACCGCATCCGTGTTTTTTTATTATTTTAGGAATGATGGCAATGCTTCCACCGCTTGCCATTGATATGTATTTACCGTCATTTTTAGATATTGCGAGAGATTTAGCTGTTTCCCAAGAAAAGGTGCAAACTACCTTAGCGGTCTTTACCTTTGGCTTTGCAGTCGGTCAGCTTTTCTGGGGGCCTGTTGCCGATAGCTTCGGGCGTAAACCGATTATTTTGATTGGCTTGGTAGGTGCGGCATTAGCCGCCTATTTTTTAACGCAAGTAGAAGATATTAACACCTTCTATTTTTTACGTTTAACCCAAGGCTTGTTTGGAGCTGCACCCGCGGTGGTTCTTGGAGCTTTAGTTCGAGATTTGTTTGAGCGTAACCGCTTTGCACAAATGATGTCGGTGATTATGATTATTACCTTGCTTGCCCCGCTTGTTGCCCCTGTATTGGGCGGTTATATTGCTAAATATCTGCATTGGCACTCTATTTTCTATACGCTAGTTGCAATGGGGATTGCTTGTGTGGTGTTGGTGGCGTGGAAAATCCCAGAAACGTTAGTGCCAGAAAAACGCCAACCAATAAATTTTAAACAGGTTCTCATCAACTATGCAAAACTGCTTTCGCATAAAGCAACTTTGGGTTATGTGATTGTAGGCGGGCTTACTTTTGCGGGAATGTTCTGTTTCTTAACTTCTGGCTCGCTGGTTTACATTGGAATCTACGGTGTTTCGCAAGAGCACTTTGGCTACTTCTTTATGCTCAATATGGTGGTGATGATTTCCATGACGGCAATTAACGGTAAGTTAGTCACTAAACTTGGCTCTGAAACCATGCTCCGAATTGGTTTAATCACTATGTTAACAGCAGGTATTTGGTTGGCGATTGTGGCAACCTTTGAATTGAATTTCTGGTTAATGGTGGTAGCTGTGCCGTTCTATGTCGGGATGCTTTCAACCGTCGGCAGTAATGCAACGGCTGCGGTATTAGATAAATTTCCGCAAATGGCAGGCACGGCAAATGCGGTTGCGGGTACGATGCGATTTGGTATTGGCTCTCTTGTTGGTGCATTGCTTTCACAAATTGCGGTTACCAGTGCAAAACCAATGCTTTATGCAATGGCACTTTGTGTAGTCTTAGCCGCTGCAATCTATTATGTTTGTTGTATGAAGACAGATAAAAGATAAAAACAATCTCCATAAAATTACTAAAAAGCGGGGGCATTCCCCGCGTCTAAGTTGAAAAAGAATCGCCCTATAGGCTTTAGATAATGCATTTTGGAAAAATGATCAGCCGTCAACGTCCTCTCCTGTTTCATCCCATTTGAAATTGAGAGCAACAGAATTTAAGCAAAAACGTAAGCCTGTTGGTTCTGGACCATCATGAAATACGTGTCCTAAATGCGAATCGCACGTACCACAACGAATTTCTGTACGATGACGACCCAGGTTGTAATCGTCTAAATAACGCAGAGCATTATCTGATATTGCTTCATAAAAACTTGGCCAACCACAACCAGCATCAAATTTAGTATCGGAACGGAAAAGGGCATTATGGCATCTTACACAACGATATGTTCCTATCCGATCCTCATTTAAAAATTTTCCTGTAAAAGGCAACTCTGTGCCTGCATTAATTAATATATCTATTTGCTCATCAGAAAGCTCGTCTATATCTTTAATCATTGGTTATCTCCTCAAAAACTTATTTCAGATTCTACAATTTTTTATCTAAAAAGTGTGAGAAATCTGAAAATTTTGACATAGATCATATAAAAACAATCTGATATATTGAGAACCGTTCTTTTTTGTTGTCAAAACAACGAGATGGTGTGTTATAATCCAACTGTCTTGATACCTCTTTGAGGTGAGAGAACAAATTTGTTTAACTTTAATATAGGTGTAAAATCTTATGGCAATTAAAATTGGTATTAACGGCTTCGGTCGTATCGGTCGTATCGTATTCCGTGCAGCTCAACTTCGTGATGATATCGAAGTTGTAGGTATCAACGACTTAATCGACGTTGATTACATGGCTTACATGTTAAAATACGATTCAACTCACGGTCGTTTCAACGGTACTGTTGAAGTTAAAGATGGTCAATTAGTTGTAAACGGTAAAACAATCCGTGTAACTTCTGAACGTGATCCAGCTAACTTAAAATGGGATGAAATCGGTGTTGATATCGCAGTTGAAGCAACTGGTTTATTCTTAACGGATGAAACTGCTCGTAAACACATCACAGCAGGTGCGAAAAAAGTTGTATTAACTGGTCCATCTAAAGATGCTACACCTATGTTCGTTAACGGTGTAAACTTCAACGAATATGCGGGTCAAGACATCGTTTCTAACGCTTCATGTACAACAAACTGCTTAGCACCATTAGCTAAAGTAATCCACGCTAAATTCGGCATCAAAGAAGGTTTAATGACAACCGTTCACGCAACTACAGCAACTCAAAAAACTGTAGATGGTCCTTCAGCAAAAGACTGGCGTGGTGGTCGTGGAGCTTCACAAAACATCATTCCTTCATCAACAGGTGCAGCGAAAGCAGTAGGTAAAGTATTACCAGCATTAAACGGTAAATTAACAGGTATGGCATTCCGTGTTCCTACAGCAAACGTTTCTGTTGTTGACTTAACTGTAAACTTAGAAAAACCAGCAACTTACGCTGAAATCTGTGCAGAAATTAAACGTGCCTCAGAAAATGAAATGAAAGGCGTTTTAGGTTACACAGAAGATGCTGTAGTATCAACAGATTTCAACGGCGCTGTGGAAACTTCTGTATTTGATGCAGCTGCAGGTATCGCATTAACAGATACTTTCGTTAAATTAGTATCTTGGTACGATAACGAAACTGGTTACTCAAACAAAGTATTAGACTTAGTAGCTCACGTTTACAATTATAAAGGCTAATATCTAAAGTAAAATTAAACACTTTAAAAGTCTTTTAAAATCAACGTCTTGCAGTAAAATGCAAGGCGTTTTTGTTTTTAAAAGGTATGCTTACTGTATGCAAAAAAAATTTCCGAAACTATTTCGCAAAATATTGATTTTTTTAGGTAAAAATCAGAGAAGTTGCTAATAGTTTCGGAAATGATTTTCTAGTTAACTTATTGATTTAACTATATTTTTTACGCATTATGCACGTTTGAAGTCCAAGTGAACCAATTTTGGTTTAGTTGGGTGACGCTGAATTGCTTGTACTTTTACTTTTTCTTCTTTGCCAGCTACGACGATAGTTAAAACTTCGTTGTAGAACGCATCGTGAGCTTGTGCGTTGTTTACGTTATCGTGGTTTAAAACGATTGATACAGGTTCTGTATTACCACCGTAGATGATTGCAGGAACTTGACCAGCATGACGCAGGCGGCGGCTCGCACCCTTACCTTGCGCTGTACGAACTTCAGCTTCAAATTTGAATGACATAGTGTAATTCTCTTTAAATAAATGGAATTTTCATTCCGTTAAAAATAAAAAATAGCAGGCGACCCAGCTATTTTCGTGAATAATTGACAAAAAGTCGGGATGTATTTTACACACTTTCCGTCTAAATGCCAAGCCTGAAAATGAAGAAAAGAGATAGCTTTTCGGCTATCTCTTTTGCAAAATTCAGATTAAGCGGTCAATTTTTTCAATCTTTCTGCATAAGCATTCCAATCGGTAATTGGGCGCGTTGCGACTCCGCTTTCCATTGCAGCTTTTGCAACTGCTGATGATACCTGCACGATTAAACGCGGATCAAATGGCGTTGGGATTAAATAATCCGAACCGAATGATAAGTGGCCGTAGTTTGAAATCACTTCAAGTGGCACAGGTTCTTTAGCTAAATCTGCGATGGCGTGAGCGGCTGCCATTTTCATTTCTTCGTTGATTGCGGTTGCTCCTACATCTAATGCACCACGGAATAAGAATGGGAAGCAAAGCACGTTGTTTACTTGGTTTGGATAGTCTGAACGACCAGTACATACAACCGCATCTGGACGTACTGCTTTCGCATCGTGCGGAGTTGTTTCTGGCACTGGATTCGCAAGTGCAAGAATTAACGGAGTATCTGCCATCGTTTTGATCATCTCTTGGCTTAATGCCCCTGCTTTTGAGCAACCTAAGAACACATCGGCACCTTTAATTGCATCTGCAAGGGTACGCCAACCATTATCTTCGATAGCATAGAACTGTTTAGTCTCATCCATTTTATCGCCACGACCTTGGAAGATCACCCCTTTCGAGTCACACATTGTGATGTTCTCTTTCTTGAAGCCTAATGAGCGAAGCAAGTTAGTACACGCAATGGCTGATGCACCCGCACCATTTACTACTAAACGCACTTCATCAATTTTTTTGCTCACTACTTGTAAGCCATTTAATGCAGCAGCCCCCACGATAATTGCCGTGCCGTGTTGGTCATCGTGGAAAACAGGGATGCCCATACGTTCACGTAATGTTTTTTCGATGTAGAAACACTCTGGTGCTTTAATATCCTCAAGGTTAATCCCACCAAAGGTCGGCTCAAGAGAAGCGATAATATCAACTAATTTTTCAGGATTGGTTTCGTTGATTTCGATATCGAAAACATCAATGCCTGCAAATTTTTTGAAAAGTACGCCTTTACCTTCCATAACAGGTTTTGATGCCAATGCCCCAATGTTGCCCAACCCTAATACCGCTGTACCATTTGAGATAACAGCCACTAAGTTACCCCGAGCAGTATAACGGCTTGCTGTGGCAGGATCTTTTTCAATTTCTAAGCAAGGCTCTGCCACGCCAGGTGAATATGCAAGAGCTAAATCGTGCTGAGTTGCAAGGTTTTTAGTTGGGGTCACAGAGATTTTACCTGGGATTGGAAATTCGTGAAAATCGAGGGCTTCTTGTTTTAAATCGCTCATATTATGTCCTTATTTTATTGTGTTAGGGGATGAATGTAGAGGTTTTTATCAAATTAAGAAAGATAAGTTTGATATGGTATATAAGATAACAAAAAGCGGTGAAGTTTTGCAAAATTTTTACAAAATCCCACCGCTAGTTGATTAAGAAATAATTAGTTTACTGAAGGTAAAATGCCTGCACCGAAAAGGTATTCCCACCACGCTAAACCTAAAGTTGCGTGAATGATTAAGCTACCGAATGCAACCACTGCACCTGCAATCCACCAAGATTTGATGTCGTTATAACCTGCACCAAATGTGATTGGGCCTGGGCCACCGCCGTAATGTGTTACAGAACCACCGTAAGAGTTAGAGAATAATAAGCCTAATGCTAATAATTCAACTGGTGCACCCGCCACTTTACCTACGGTTGCGAATACTGGCACCATCGCAGCAACATAAGCACCGCCTGATGCGAACAAGTAACGCACAGATACACTTAAAATTAAGATAACGATTAATGCTAATCCACCTTGACCTTCAAATTGAAGATAGTTTTCAAGGGTTTTTGCTAACCACGTAAAGAAACCTGCTTTATCTAAGATGCTTGACATACCGATGATACCACCGTACCAAATTAAGGTATCCCAACCTGCTTTGTTTTTACGCACATCATCCCAAGATACGATGCTTAATACAATGCAAAGTACCATGGTGATTAACGCAACTGTTGTTGCATTTACGTGTAAGAAATCGGCGAAAATCCAACCAAATAGTGCTAGCACGAATAACACCGCTAATGATTTTTCACGGAAAGACATTGGACCTAACTCTTCCAAGCCTTTTTTCGCAATCGCTTTGTTATCTACTTGTTTTAATTCTGGTTTTGCAATGATGTAGCAGATAAATGGAATAATGAATAAACATAATAAACCTGGTACAGAAGCGGCTAAGAACCACTCTACCCAGTTTAATTTGATACCTAAAATTGGCGACATTAGCTCTAATGCCAATGCATTCGGTGCCATTGCAGTTAAGAAAATGTATGAGGTGGTTTTTACCGACATATACACGTTCATCATTAAATAACGACCCGCTAATTTAGGTGATTTTTCGGGATCTGAACCTAATGCTACTGCCACGCTGTTCATAATTGGGAACACGATACCGCCTGCACGCGCTGTATTTGATGGTGTTGCAGGAGATAATAATAAATCCAAGAACATACTCACATAACCGATACGCAATGTGGTGCTACCGAACCAGTTGATCATATGATACGCGATACGTTTACCCAAGCCAGTAATCACAAATGCAGAACTAAGCGTAAATGCAGTGAAGATTAACCACGTTGTACCAGATTGGTAACCTGAAAGTGTTTGGCTCACTTTCACAAGCTCTTTAGCCCCTTCGGTATTACCAATGGTTGCGGCAGATGCGGCAACTGCTGCCAATAATAAGACTGGCTCGCTGAATGGTTTGAGCACCAAACCAACGATAGTTGCGATATAGATACCTAATAAACGCCACGCAATCAGAGACAGCCCCTCTGGTGCAGGCAACAAGAAGAAAATCACAGGGATGGCAACCAACACTGCGGTTTTCTGAGCTTTAGATAAAGCCATAGTTCACCTCTAAAAGATTAAAGTTTAAGATAATGTTTAAGGAAAATCAGTAATGCTAACAGATCTGCACTGCCCCCTGAGCTGAGGTTACGAGCAATACACGCCTGATCAAGTTGGCTCAAATTGTTTTTTAGTTCGCTTTCATTCAGCAATATGCTTGGATTATCCAGCAATTTTTTTGCCTCTTGCTGTACAAATTTCAGTCCCTCCATGCCGCCACGATGTATTACATTGGTATCGGGGTTCACCGCCATCAAATAGACCAACGCCATTAACCATTGATGTTCGGTTGAGCTAGCCTGCTTGCTTGATAGAAACTCAATAGTCTGACGAATCAACGCAAAACCGCTTTCTGCCTCGCCTCTTGCTCCCGTTAAACCATACTGCTGAAAGAGCTGAACGCCTGCGGTAAGCGGTTGATTTTTCGGGAAATATTGCAATTCAGCACAAAGCCCTTGGGTAAATTCTGCTACCATTTCGCAAATCTGGTCGATGTTTATTGCCACAGGATGCTGCTGATATAATCGACCTATTGCCGTGCAAACCAAGCCAAAAGCAAAAATTGCCCCTTTATGGGTGTTTACCTGTTCCGTTGCTTGCAACATTGCCTGTTCTGCTTGCAAACCAAGCGGTCGAATTTGGCGGAGAATTTGCGAACTTGGTTCTTCAGCGGTTTTCATTCCTTCTAATACAAAATGCGAGAAAAATGGCTTTAACGCCAACGCACTTTGTTCGAAGGTATGCAAATTCATATCCTTATGCGAACCATTATTTATACTGTCTACTAAACCTGGTTTAGGTGAAAGTCTGGCTTCACTCAGCAAAGCGGCGTAAGCCAATTCTGCAATTTGAGCAGCAAAATCAACCGCTTGCACACGCTTTTGCATCTCTGCAAAAATTTCATCCAAATGATGTTTACGCGAACGAGCACAATTTTTTGCATTCTCATGACAAACCAAGCAAGGACGTGGCGGGAAATTAAAATCAGCACGACTTAATAAATTGCCGTTATGGTCAATCACATCAATATCCCATAATCGAGCTAGTGGCGAACTATCTTCCAGCTGCATTGTTTCTTGCTTGAGTAAATTTGCCTCAATAGGCAGTACAAATAGTGCTTCGTGCCCTGTTTCCAATGGGCGAATAAATTGGGCACTGGGTTGCACGCCCAATTTGTCAAATAAAGTGGTCAAATTTTCTAGTACTTTTGCAAAAACAAAATCTAGCAAAGCATTTTTCTTTATTCCCCCAACCGCAAGCAAAGTGAGCGAAAGTACCGTTTCACCATATTGTTCAAGGCATTGTTGTTGAAGATTAGCACGATTTTCTCGGGCTTCTAAAAGCTGCTCGAGTGAAATTTCCTGCCCTTCAAGGGAAAATTTTTTGAAAAGATGTTGCAAATTTTGACCGCTTACTCTTAATTTCTAAAGAAAGCCCCCCTCTTTAGAAAAGAGGGGAGGGGGAGATTTGACACAAGTAATTAACGAAGAAAATAGTTAATTAAAAGCTATTAAGACTTGACTCATCACCATATCAATGTAATCAATTCTGCCAAATCTCCCCTAACCCCTCTTTGCTAAAGAGGGGGATGAATTAGGTTACTCTTTTACTTGATACACCGTATCAATCACCGAACCATCACGGTAACGCACTACCGCAACTGGTTTATCAGTAAATTCTATCTCTTTGGGTTTACCTGTGATGCTGTAAGCACGTTCACAAAGTTGCTCAATCGTGAATAACGGAATGCCCGCATTGGTTAATGCTTCGATTAAATCTGGACGTTTCGGGTTCACAGCAACACCGTGATCGGTCACAAGAATATCAATGTTTTCACCTGGCGTTACGCAAGTAATCACATTTTCCACTACCGTTGGGATACGACCACGAACGAGTGGTGCAACAATAATTGCCACTTGAGCAGAAGAGGCAGTATCGCAGTGACCACCTGAAGCACCGCGGATCACACCATCAGAACCTGTTAACACGTTCACGTTAAACTTGGTGTCGATTTCAAGTGCTGAAAGAATCACCACATCTAAACGCTCAACAGAAGCCCCTTTTGAGCTGTAGTTTGCATATTGGTTTGCCGATACTTCAATATGATTTGGGTTACGTGCAAGAGATTCAGCAGCAACTGCATCAAAACTTTGCACATCGATCAATTTTTTGATTAAGCCTTTTTCGTGTAACGCCACCATACTTGAGGTAATGCCACCTAAAGCGAAATCAGCCGTAATGCCATCACGTACCATTTTGTCTTCTAAGAAACGGGTTACCGCAAGTGCTGCACCGCCAGAACCTGTCTGAAGTGAGAAACCCTCTTTGAAGTAGCCAGAGCCAAAGATCACTTCCGCACATTTACGTGCGATCAATAATTCACGCGGATTGGTTGTCATACGGGTGGCTCCACCGCCGATTTTTTTCGGATCACCTACCGCATCAACTTGCACGATTAAGTCCACTTGATCTTGAGCAATACTAATTGGGTGGTGTGGATATTCCGTAAACTCTTCCGTTAATAACACCACTTTATCGGCATATTCCGCATCTACACGAGCGTAACCTAATGAGCCACATTTGCTTTTGCCTGTAAAGCCATTTGCATTACCGAATTTATCACAGCAAGGCACGCCTAAAAAGGCAACGTCGATTTTCAACTCCCCTGATTTTACTAAGTGAACACGACCACCGTGAGAATGGATATTTACAGGCTCAGCAAGAATTCCTTTTGAGATCTCATCCGCTAATTGACCACGTAAACCAGAAGAATAAATTTTGGTGACTACGCCATTTTTGATGTGTTCAACAATTGGGTAATGGCTGTCGATTAACGAACTTGAAGCTAAGGTTAAGTTTTTAAAGCCCATTTCCGCAATTTTGTTCATCACCATATTTACTACGAAATCACCACCACGGAAAGCGTGGTGGAATGAGACAGTCATTCCATCTTTTAAGCCTGAACGGCGAATAGCGTCTTCAAGACTATCGCAAATTTTGCGGTCTTTTGCTGTACGTGCAAGAGATTCTGCTTTTGGCACCGCTTGATAAACTGGGCGACCTGCGTTGAATTTTTCGATACGTTGTTCACGAGTTGTCATTTTTTATTCCCCTTACTCTTCACGGATACCAGATTTTGCACGTTCAAGAACGAGTTTCGCACGATCAATAATTGGTGCATCAATCATTTTACCGTTTAATGAAACTACACCTAAACCGTTACGTTCAGCTTCTTCTGCTGCGTCAATAATGCGTCTTGCTTGATCCACATCTTTTTGTGTTGGTGCGAATAAGTTGTGAAGTAACTCAATTTGGCGAGGGTTAATTAACGATTTACCATCAAAGCCTAATTGCTTGATTAACGCTGCTTCTGCTAAGAAACCTTCTTCGTTGTTTGCATTTGAGTAAACCGTATCGAATGCTTGAATGCCTGCAGCACGAGCAGCTTGGAGAATTGAGCAACGAGCGAATAATAATTCAATACCTTCTGGAGAACGCTCAGTTTTTAAGTTACGCACATAGTCTTCTGCCCCTAATGCGATACCGATTAAACGGTTAGAAGCCGTCGCAATTTGGTTTGCTTGGGTAATGCCTAATGGCGATTCAATTGCCGCCAACATTTTGGTTGATCCCACTTCACGACCGCACGCTTTTTCGATTTCAGTGATTTCGTGATCCATATCAATTACATCTTGTGCGGTTTCCGTTTTTGGCATACGTACCACATCAACGCCTGCACGTACAACGGCATTTAGGTCAGCTAAACCAAATTCAGAATCTAATGGGTTTACACGCACAACGGTTTCAATCTCTTGATAAAGTGGGTGCTGTAAGGCATGAGCGACTAAAATACGTGCTGAATCTTTCTCTTTTAACGCCACCGCATCTTCAAGATCGAACATAATGGCATCAGGTTTATAAATGAAAGTGTTGCTGATCATCGCTGCATTTGAACCTGGCACAAACAACATGCTTCTTCTTAATTTAATTGGTTGGCTCATAGCACTTTCTCCCAGTTAATTTGCTCATCGGTTGCACGTAATAATGCTGCTTTTAATCTTGCACGAAGCACGCAATCTAATGCACCTTTATCTTCCACGATCACTTGGGCGTTTGAGACTTCAAACTGTTTTAACACATCGTGAATAGTGGCAAGAATATCGTCGCCAAATTGTTTACCTACCGAACTATTAAGTTCAATTTCAAGCGTATTAGCTGGTGCAATTCGCACTTGTGCATCGCTAGATTCTAATGTGCCAGCTACGGCAGCTTTGGTTATCTGCATAATGCGTTCCTTATTTCAAATTAACAAAAGTGGTTTATTTCAGTGAAAAAATAATTCCTGAGCATTCTACTGATTTTTTATCAAAAATCTAATAATAAAGGGGTACTATTGATGTATATCAAAAAAAATATTTTGTATGAATAGATTTCATATTAAATCCTAAAAATATGAGCTTGCTTTAATAAATTAATCCATTTAAAGTGAAATTAATTTCGATTTTACAGCATAACAGAGGTAGCTATGAGCTTTGCAACAGATATCGATCACTTAAACCAAAACATCGCAGATTTAAACGGAAAAATTAACGTCTCTTTTGAATTTTTTCCACCTAAAAATGAAAAAATGGAAAATTTACTGTGGGATTCTATTTCTCGTCTTGCACCACTTAAACCGAAATTCGTCTCCGTGACTTATGGGGCAAACTCAGGCGAACGTGATCGTACACATAGCATCGTAAAAAGTATTCAACAAGAAACAGGGCTCATTGCTGCACCGCATTTAACAGGGATTGATGCAACGCCTGACGAGTTACGCCAGATTGCCAAAGATTATTGGGATAATGGTATCCGTAATATCGTAGCTTTACGCGGCGATGAACCCAAAGGCTACGCGAAAAAACCTTTTTATGCGTCTGATTTAGTAGCATTATTAAAAGAAGTGGCAGACTTTGATATTTCTGTTGCCGCTTATCCAGAAGTTCACCCTGAAGCAAAATCGGCACAAGCAGATTTAATTAACTTAAAACGCAAGGTAGATGCTGGTGCGAACCGTGCAATCAGCCAGTTCTTTTTTGATATCGACAGCTACCTTCGTTTCCGAGACCGCTGTGTGAATGTTGGGATTGATGTTGAAATCGTACCAGGAATTTTACCTGTGACTAACTTCAAACAACTTCAAAAAATGGCGAAAATTACCAACGTAAAAATCCCAAATTGGATGTACAGAATGTATGATGGTTTGGATGATGACCCAACCACACGCAACCTTGTTGCTGCAAGCATCGCAATGGATATGGTTCGTGTATTATCAAAAGAGGGCGTAAAAGATTTCCACTTCTATACCCTCAACCGCTCAGAATTAACCTACGCGATTTGTCATACTTTAGGGGTAAGACCTTAGAAAGCTCTTAAAATAGAAATGATCAGGGGCAGGGATAACATCCCTGCCCCTATTATCTATGAACGTTTCATGATTTCAAAAAACTCTTCGTTGGTTTTTGCAACACTGAGTTTATCAATCAACCATTCAATTGCCTCAACTTCACCCATTGGGTTAAGCACTTTACGTAACATCCAGGTTTTTTGGTGCTCTTCAGGACTCATCAATAGGTCATCTTTACGTGTGCCAGAACGGTTAAATTCAATTGCTGGGAAGATACGACGTTCTGCAATTTTACGAGAAAGATGCAGTTCCATATTACCTGTTCCCTTAAACTCTTCGAAAATAACCTCGTCCATTTTCGATCCTGTATCCACAAGAGCTGTTGCGATAATAGTTAAGCTACCGCCCTCTTCAACATTACGTGCTGCACCGAAGAAACGTTTTGGACGGTGTAAAGCGTTAGCATCTACACCACCTGATAAAATTTTACCTGAAACAGGGGTCACGGTATTGTAAGCACGAGCAAGACGTGTGATAGAGTCTAATAAAATCACCACATCTTTTTTGTGTTCAACTGCACGTTTTGCTTTCTCAATTACCATTTCGGCAACTTGAACATGGCGTGTTGCAGGTTCATCAAAGGTTGAAGCAATCACTTCGCCACGCACGGTACGTTGCATTTCAGTTACCTCTTCAGGGCGTTCATCAATCAATAACACAATTAACTCACATTCTGGGTAATTGTGCGTGATGCTTTGTGCAATATTTTGCAGAAGAACGGTTTTACCCGCTTTTGGCGGTGCTACGATCAACGCACGCTGACCTTTACCAATGGGTGCGGCTAAATCTAAGATACGAGCGGTTAAATCTTCGGTTGAGCCATTACCACGTTCCATACGTAAACGAGAGTTGGCGTGAAGAGGGGTTAAGTTTTCGAAAAGGATTTTACTGCGAGAAACTTCTGGTTTGTCGTCATTAACAAGATCAACTTTAAGTAGAGCAAAATAGCGCTCGCCTTCTTTAGGTGGGCGGATTTTTCCCTCTATTTTATCCCCCGTTTGTAAATTAAAACGGCGGATTTGGCTTGGCGAAACATAAATATCATCAGGACCAGCCAAATAAGAGCTATCAGCTGAACGTAAGAAACCAAAACCATCTGGCAAGATTTCTAACACGCCTTGACCAAAAATATCTTCGCCACTTTTTGCATGTTGTTTAAGGATGGCGAAAACAATATCTTGCTTGCGTAAACGGGCTAAATTTTCTAAGCCCATTTGGTTTTCACCCATTTCGACAAGCTCCGAAACGGGGGTATTTTTTAATTGAGTAAGATGCATAGGAATTTTTGATAAGTTAAAAATAATGAGGATTGGATATCATATTACTATGAGAGATATAGCTTCCTGCTATAAATTTGACATAAGAAGGATACGCCAAGTTGTGAAAAATTGCAAACTCTTTCTGATTTTAGACCGCTTTTATCGCTATTTTCATACAAAAACTCCCAATCATTTTAATCTGACTCCAAAAAGTTAGACTGATTTAGTTCAAGGACTGAGTGCTATCATTCACAGGGCTCAGTCCTTTTAGTTTCCCCTGAATACGTTCATAGTTGTAACAATGAACGTTCTAATGTTGTTTCGGCAAATTGAAAATGCCTGCGGGTAAGTGAACGATTTTTACCATTTTGGAGATAAAATTCGATGACTTATTGTTTAAAAAGAGTGTTGTATTTGGTCATAAAAAATCTGCACCTTAGTCAGTTGGTTATTTAATCCAACTTTTGGGGTGCAGATTAATAGAATATCCATTGGGGCAAATAAATTATTGCACTAAATTTTCGACTAAACCAATAACAGTCTGAATTTCCTCACTCGAAAGTTTACCTTCCTTCACAAACTTCACTTTGCCTGATTTATCCAACACAATAACCGTACTCTCTTTGCCCTTTAAACCCCATTCGTTTTTAACTGAGCTTTTATCGTCTAACACCACTTGGCTATGAGGGTTCTCTTTTTTGCCATTTTCTGCACTGCTTTTAACAAATAAACCCGTGCCTACAATAGCATCATCAGCATTGATAATGGTTGTGGTTTGATATTGGGTTGGGTTAAAGTGAGCTGCTTTAATTGCATCAATGACTGCTTGGTTTTTTTCTTTGGCTGAACTTCTGCCTGCTAAGTGATGCACAATGCGAACTTTGCCATTTAAAGTGGTCGATTTCCACGGTTGAAATGCTACTTCTTTGCCTTTCAATACGATTTCACCTTCATCTGAAACGCTTACTTGCGGTAAAGGTTGTTCTAATTTGAGATTGTGTGCTAAAGCAGTATTATCTAATAAGATTGCACTTGTTAAAAGTGTGAAAAGGGATTTTTTCATATTAATTCCTTCGTTGTTAAAATGTATTATTACTCTCTTCCTTTGAGGAAGAAGAGGAGAATTTACCAACTCCCGCCAGCACCGCCGCCGCCAGAAGAGCCGCCACCGAAGCTGTCGCCACTACCACGGCTTCCGCCACCAAAGCCACCACCGAATCCGCCGCCAAATCCGTTATTGCTGCGAGATGCACGCATCATTTCACGTCCGAGTTGGTCTAGTGTGCTTGGGCTAACATAACGGCTGTTTCCACGCGGATAGAAAATCACGAAGATGACCAATCCCATTCCTAAGAAAAAGAGTAGTCCGTCAATGTCATCAAATGGTTGTTGTTCTTCGCCATAGCTGTCGTAAGCAGCATATTCGCCGTTGATGGCTGCCATAATTGCCGATAAGCCGCTGGCAATGCCTTCCGCATAGCGTTCTTGCTTGAAATAAGGCGTGATATTATGGCGGATAATGGTTGAAGCCGTTGCATCAGGCAGCGCCCCTTCAATGCCTCGGCCCGTTGCAATAAAGAGTTTGCGGTCATTTTTGGCAACAAGCAATAATACACCATTATTCTCATTATGTTTGGTTCGACCAATGCCCCATTTGTTGAATAAATTGGTTGCATATTGTGCAATCTCTTCGCCTTGCGTGGTAGGAATAATCGCTACAATAATTTGCGAGCTGGTTTTGCTGCGGTTTTCAATTAACGCATTTTCCAGCGTTCGCCATTCTTGCGGGTTGAGAGTGTTGGTGTAATCATTCACATAATAGAACGGATCGGGTGCTTTAGGATAATCAACCGCCCAGCTGTTTAAGCTAAAAAACAATAAAAATAGCCCAAACAAGCGGTAAAAATGTTGAGAAAATTTGCTAATCATTTAATCACCACCTCATTTGGGAGTTCATTCACATCATTGGCTTGATAAGGGAAATAACGGGCGAGTTGTTCTTCAATTTGAGCAATGCCATCGCAAATTGCTTGGGTGTAATTGCCTAATTGAAGTTGTTTTTTCATTGCTTCATAAACCACTTGCCAAAACTCTTTCCCCACTTTTTCGTAAATACCTTGATCGCCAATCACCGCTAAATGATGTGGTTTAAAAGCAAGGTAGATTAGCACACCATTACGCTCTTGCGTTTCTCGCATATTTAGCTCATCAAAAAGCTGCTTGGCACGAGCAATCGCATCGAGTTTGCTGGTGTTTTTACGCTCAACTACTACACGTAATTCAGCGGAGGTCTGTGTTTCTAAATGGGCAATAGCTTGTTCGATTTGTTTGGTGCTAATGGGAAGTTTTTTGGAGAAGAAAGGAATTGAGGGCATAGCAAAATCCTTGTATTGTAGCAATCATTCGTTTTTGTAGGGGCGTGTGCACACGCCCTACGCTAATTCTGGAAACTAATTAAAATTCACTACAGGTGCTTTTTCTGCGCCAGATTCTGCCTTGAATTGTGGTTTGGCTTTAAAGCCCATAATCATTGCTGCAATTTTGGTTGGCATTTCACGCACTTGTTTGTTGTATTCTTTCACTGCCACATTGAAGTTATTACGTTCAGTATTGATGCGGTTTTCTGTGCCTTCAAGCTGGGCTTGTAAGTTTAAGAAACCTTCGTGAGCTTTCAATTCTGGGTATTTCTCAACCGTCACCAATAAACGTGAAAGTGATGAGTTTACATCTTGTTGAGCGGCTTGGAATTTCGCCATTTCATCTTCGGTTGCGGTGTTTGGATTAATTGTTACCGCGGTTGCTTTTGAGCGTGCATCCATCACTGCTGTTAGTGTCTCTTTCTCAAAATTCGCTTGCCCTTTTACTGCATTGACTAAGTTTGGAATGAGATCCGCACGGCGTTGGTAAGCAGATTCTACGTTACCCCAAACAGAGTTAATGTCTTCTTCGGCACGCATTAAGTCATTATATTTAGTCAGAGAGTAGCCGCCTAAACCTACGATTGCGATGAGTACGATCCATAAAATTTTCTTCATTGAGTTATCCTTGTAAAAGTTGGTTAAGAAAATGGGGATTGTATAGCACAATCCCCAAAAGGCAACAAAAATTACCTAGCTTTACAAGCGGTGATTTTTTGCCTTATTTTTGCGGTGCATTCGCCAATAATTTGGTGAGCAATTCCCAATAAATTTGTACCGCTGGAATATGTACTTTTTCGTCTGGCGAATGAGCATTGCGGATGGTTGGGCCGATAGAGACTAAATCCATGTTTGGATATACCTCTTTGATTAAGCCACATTCTAAGCCTGCATGAATGACTTTGATTTGAGCTTCATAACCTAACACTTCATCATAGATTTTTTTCGTGAGTGCCGTAATTTCAGAATTTGGTGCTGGTTCCCAACCAGGGTAATTGCCTGAATATTCGACCGTTGCTCCTGTTAATTGTACTAAGGCATTTAAGCGACTACGCACTTCTTCTTTGCCGTGTTCAACTAATGAACGAGATAAAATCGTGCCTACTAATTGCTCATTTTGAAGTGAAAGCACGCCAATACTGAGTGAGGTTTCCACCACGTTTTTTACCGTATCACTATTGCGGATCACGCCGTTTGGCAACAGCGTTAAGAACTGCAATACGGTTTGGGTTGCTTTTGCAGTAAAGGCTTTTTCGGCTGAATTTGTAGCTTCCGCAACCAGTGTTAAATTCGGTTCTGCTAAGTGATATTCTGATTGGAATTTTGCTTGTAGTTGCTCAATACAAGCGGTAATTTTTGCCACATCTTTAACCAAAAGGGTAGCGTGAGCTTCTCGTGGAATCGCATTGCGTACTGAACCGCCCGCAATATTTACCAGTTGGAAGGCTTCTATTTGGTAAAGATCTGAGAGGATTCGCATTAATAGCTTGATGGCATTCACACGGTTGGTGTGAATATCGCAGCCAGAATGCCCACCGCGTAAGCCTTTCAGCGTGATTTGCACTGCTTGACCTTCTGCTTTTTCAAACTCAATAGGCAAGTGGATTTCTACGTTTTCGCCACCTGCACAACCGATATAAATTTCACCGTTATCTTCGGTATCGGTGTTGATCATTATGTTAGATGTTAGCCAGTTTGGACGCAAGCCTAATGCTCCTTCCATTCCTACTTCTTCGCTCATTGTGAGAAGCACCTCGATTTCTGGGTGAGCTAAATCAGTTGAAGAAAGCACAGCAAGGCAAGAGGCTAAACCGATGCCGTTATCCGCACCAAGGGTTGTGCCTTTAGCTTTGACCCATTCGCCATCTTGGTAAGGTTGGATCGGATCTTTCAAAAAATCGTGCACTGTGCTTGCGTTGGCTTGTGGCACCATATCTAAGTGTGCTTGCAGGGCGAGAGTTTGGCGATTTTCCATACCTTTTGTGGCGGGTTTACGAATTAAAATATTACCTGCATTATCACGCTCAACGAAAAGGGATTGAGATTTTGCCCAATCTACAATGAAATTAGCAATTTGCTCTTCGTGATAAGAAGGGTGGGGAATAGCACAAATTTTATCGAACCATTGCCAAAGTGCTTGTGGATTTAAAGAAGCAATTTCAGACATATAACACCTCATTTGTTTATTTCTGTTAAATATCGAGAAAATTCTACCGCTTGTAAAATATTTATGTTCAAAAGCGAGAAAGAATGTGCGGGAAATAATAGCACGAATGTCATTTTTAGGTTAGAATAACGCAATTTTTTTATTCGGCGAAACCTCAATTCGTCGATTTTTTATATTTTGGGATCTAGTTATGAGCGAAAAATACACAAATGAAAAATATGTTGTAACGTGGGATATGTTCCATATGCACGCACGCAAATTGGCAGAGCGTTTATTACCTGCTTCACAATGGAAAGGCATTATTGCCGTAAGCCGTGGCGGTTTATTCCCAGCGGCAGTGCTAGCGCGTGAATTAGGCATTCGCCACGTTGAAACCGTATGTATTGCAAGCTACGATCACGATAACCAAGGTGCGTTAAAAGTATTACACGCAGCACAAACGGATGGCGAAGGTTTTATCGTTGTGGATGACTTAGTTGATACGGGTAACACTGCTCGCGAAATTCGCAGAATGTATCCAAAAGCGAAATTTGTGACCGTATTCGCAAAACCAGCAGGTGCACCGTTAGTAGACGATTATGTCATTGATATTCCTCAAGAAACTTGGATTGAACAGCCTTGGGATTTAGGCATTCAGTTCGTTCCACCTCTTGCGAAAAAATAATCATCAAAATGGGTAATGAAGTGGATTCGTTACCCATTTTCTCTTTTTACTCCCTTTATCTGATTTCCTCTTGAGGTTGTTATGAGTTTAGGTAATTTATATATTTTATCTGCCCCAAGCGGTGCAGGAAAGTCCTCTCTAATCAATGCGTTACTTGCTGATTTACCTCGCAACGAAGTACGTTTATCGATTTCTCACACCACCCGTAATTCTCGCCCAGCGGAAGAAGATGGCGTGCATTATTATTTCACTACTCACGCTGAATTTGAGGCACTGATTGAGAAAGATCACTTCCTTGAATGGGCAGAGGTATTCGGCAACTATTACGGCACATCTTTACCAATGATTGAAAAATCACTTGAACAAGGTGTAGATGTGTTTTTAGACATCGACTGGCAAGGGGCAAGACAAATTCGCCAAAAAGTACCGAATGTGAAAACGATCTTCATTTTACCTCCTTCACGTGAAGAGTTAAAAAATCGTTTAGTGGGGCGCGGTCAAGATTCAGAAGAAACCATCGCAAAACGTATGGCAGAAGCGGAATCAGAAATGAGCCATTACAACGAGTTCGATTACGTGATTGTAAACGATGATTTCCAACAGGCTTTGGCGGAACTTAAAGCCATTTTGACTGCCGAACGCTTGAAATTAGCCTCTCAAGAAATTCGTCATAAGGCGTTGATTGAACAGCTTTTAGATAAGTAAGTCATTCTAAATTTATTATTGGCGTAGGGACGGGGTTTATCCCCGTCCAAATTTGATTTTCTCAGGGAGGGGATAAAACCCTCCCCTACGAGTTAATCGCTATTTCGATGCCGATTGTTTCAAAAAAATTAGTATTTTATAAGGAACATTAATGAAACTATCCAAACTCGCATTCTCTGTGGTTTTAGGCTTAGCCCTCTCTGCGTGTTCAAATATGAGCAATGATGGCAGCCTAGACCAAGCAAAACAAACCTATCAAAATTACCAAGATATTACTAAACAATTCTCTGTTGATGAACAATGGTGGCACGGTTATAACGATCCACAACTGAATGAATTAGTGGAACAAGCGATTAAAAATAACGTAGATCTTGCAAAAAGTGCCATTGCAGTAAATCGTGCCCTTTATAATGCAAATTTAGTGGGAGCAAACCTTGTACCAACCTTTAGCGGTTCAGCTTCATCATCGGCATCAAAAGGTGTTGGATCAAGTAACAATACCAATTCTGTTGGCACTTCAACGGTAAATAATACCGCAAGCTTTAACTTAAGTTATACTATCGACTTATGGCGTCGTTTAGCAGACAGTGCAAGTGCGGCAGAGTGGGAACATAAAGCGACACAAGAAGACTTAAAAGCGGCTCGCCTTTCATTGATTAACTCTGTGGTGGCAACTTATTACCAAATAGCTTACTACAAAGATGCGATTGCGGTAACAAACCGCACCATCAAAAACTATGAGCAAATCAGCAATATCTTAAACAATAAATTGAAAGTGGGTGCAATCGACCCATTAGCGGTAGAGCAGGCTCAACAAGCGACGCTAAGTGCTCGTAATAGCGTGGTTGGTTTAGAAACAAGCTTAAAAACAGCTGAAAAAACAATGCGTAATTTGCTAAATCTTCAGCCAAATCAACCGCTTCCATCTCGTTATCCAAACATTCTTAACGTGAAATTACAAGGCGTGGATACTAATGTCCCTGTTTCCGCCATTGCAAACCGTCCAGATGTGGCGATGCGTTTAAATCGTTTACAAAGTGCGTTTAAAACCTTAACAGCAACCGAAAAAAGCTGGTTCCCAACTTTAACCTTAGGTGGAGCAATCTCGGGTAGTGCACGTTCAGCATCAAATGTGGCAGATAACCCAATTGCAAACGGCGTGTTCTCATTCGATCTGCCATTCTTAGATTGGAATCGTGTGAAAAATAACGTGAAAATCTCTGAGGCAGATTACACTACCGCTCGTATGAACTACGAACAAACGATTACTACTGCATTAAACGAAATTGACAGCTATTACTACACTTACAACCAGTCACGTAGCAGTTTCGGTTTATTAGAGCAAACTTACGAGAAAAACCGTAAGATCAGCACTTACTACCAAAACCGTTACAACCAAGGTGTAGCAGAATTCCGCGATTGGATTAGTGCGATGAATACCGAGCTGAGTTCACAAATTTCTTTGTTAAATCAAAAATATACGATTTTAATGAATGAAAATTTAGTGTATCAAGCAATGGCAGGGAAATATAGTCGTTAGAAAGAAGACGGATAAAGCAAAAGGCATAGTTTTGATCCGCCTCCAAGAAGTTAGACTTATGTAGTTCAAGGACTGAGTTCTGTTATTCACAGGGCTTAGTCCTTTTAGTTTCCCCTGAATGCACTCATGGTTGTAATAATAAATGCACTCATGGAGCGTTTTCTCCATCATTGGCTGGTAACACCTGAATGAGCAATGCTAAACATGCAGTTTCTGCAGAAAATTGCCCATGTTTAACCGCTTGTATTACGTTCAGTTTAAATTCAGGTGAGTAATTTAAAAAGAAAATTGTATTTGGTCATCAAAAAATCTGCACCTTAGTTAGTGGGTTGTTTAGTCCAACTTTTGGGGTGCAGATCAAACTATGTTTTTATTATTAGTGATAGAAATTAAAGTTTCGCTTTAATTGCTTCTGCAACTAATTCCGCTTCTGGGCCTAAAATCACTTGCAATCCATCATTTCCAATTTTAACGTTGCCTTTTGAGCCTAGGGTTTTGAGTTTGACTTCGTTAATGTTGTTGTGATCAACGAGGGTTAAACGTAAGCGAGTGATACAAGCATCTACAGTTTTGAAGTTTCCTGCGCCACCGAGTGCATCAATAAATTGAACTGCTCTTTCTTCTCGTGATTGATTTGTTTGTCCTTGAGGAACTACTTCGGTTTCCTCTTTTTCTTCTTCACGACCTAATGTTTTGAGGTTGAATGTTTTAATCGCAAAACGGAATACGAAATAGTAAATTACAAAGAAAACTAAGCCTTGTAGGATAAGCATATACCAGTTCACGGCAAGTGGGTTACCTGATGAAAGCACCATATCCACTAAACCCGCACTAAAGCCAAAGCCTGCGATCCATTGCATGGTTGCTGCAATGAAAACGGAGATACCTGTTAAGATTGCATGGATTAAATATAGCACAGGTGCAACGAACATAAAGGAAAATTCAAGCGGTTCGGTGATACCTGTAAAGAAAGAAGCTAATGCACCAGCTAACATAATAGAGGCAACTTTTGCTTTTTGGCTTGGTTTCGCACAGTGGTAAATAGCAAGGGCTGCACCTGGCAAGCCGAACATCATCATTGGGAAGAAACCAGCTTGGTACATACCTGTCACACCGACAGTCGCAGTACCTTCTGCTAAAGATTTTGCACCACCTAAGAAGTTTGGAATATCGTTAATGCCTGCCACATCAAACCAGAATACAGAGTTTAATGCATGGTGTAAGCCAACTGGGATTAACAAGCGGTTGAAAAAGCCGTAGATTGCTGCACCGAATGCACCTAAATCTTTGATGGATTCACCAAATGCAACGAGAGCGTTGAAAATGTGTGGCCATACGTAAAGTAAGATGAAAGAGATAAGCATCATTACGAAAGAAACAATGATTGGCACTAAACGTTTGCCGCTAAAGAAGGATAGTGCTTTTGGTAATTCTACTTGATAGAAGCGGTTGTAAAGTTCAGCAGAAATCACCCCGATTAAAATCCCGATAAATTGGTTGTTAATTTTACCAAATGCAGCGGGCACCTGGCTGGCATCAATATGTTGTAATTGAGCCACGCTTGCAGGGGAGAGTAGAGTAGTCACTACATAGTAACCGACTAAACCTGAAAGTGCTGCGGAGCCGTGTTTATCTTTAGAAAGCCCAAATGCCACCCCAACAGCAAATAATAAGCCCATATTATCAATAATTGCCCCGCCTGATTTTATCAGTAAGGCTGCAAGTTGGCTATTTGCTCCCCAACCCTCAGGATCCGTCCAATAACCAATCCCCATCAACATCGCAGCGGCTGGTAAAGCTGCTACAGGCACCATTAAGGCTTGCCCAATTTTTTGTGCATAGCTGAGAATACTCATAAGAAGCTCCTTTTGTTTTGAATGTATATAAAGAATACTGGTTTTGTATTAAAAATAGCAAGATGAATGATATAAATTTGTGAAGTTGATCACTATATTTAATTTATTAAAATGGCGTAATACTCTAAAAGTATTTTATTTGTATATTGTAAAAATTCCTAAAAGAGTAGAAATAAAAAGAGTGTGACATTGATCACAGAATAGAAATTTAACCGTTTTGCTTTATTGACAGAGATCCCGTAAGAAAATATGATTTAACCAAATCATTTTATTTTAAAAAGTGATTGTTTCACTTCATTTTAAAAGAATGAGTTTACTGGTTGTGTTTTCAGTTTTTTATTGAGAAACGATAGGAACACAATGAGTTTTTCATCACACACAAGGAGTCTAATATGACTAAATATTGTTCTTCCCTCAATAATGAGTCTCGTCGTCATTTCCTTAAAGTTGCAGCGGGTGTTACTGCAGGTTTTGCATTTAGTGGTTCATTAGGTACATTTGTGCCAAATGCAGTGGCAAGTGGTATTAAAGGTAAAACCATTGAAGCAGGGATCGCATACCCGCTTTCAACAGGTTTTGACCCAATGACATCAAGTGGTGCTTCACCATTTGCAGCGAACTTGCATCTTTTTGAAGGCTTGGTGGATTTACACCCTGCAACTCGCGAGCCTTATCTTGCATTAGCAGCGAAAGAGCCAGAACAAATTGACGATACCACTTGGCGTGTAATGATTCGTGAAGGGGCAACCTTCCATGATGGTAAACCAGTTACCGTAGAAGATGTGGTATATTCATACAATCGTATTATGGATCCTGCGAATAAATCTTTATTCGTGATGTTTATTGATTTTGTTGAGAGCGTGAAAGCAGTGGATGATAAAACTGTTGAGTTCAAACTCAAATATCCATTTGCGTTATTTGCTAAACGCTTAACCATTGTGAAAATTGTACCGAAACACGTGATTGAAGCGGTAGGTCAATCCAAATTTGATGCTCACCCAATCGGTTCCGGCCCGTATAAATTCGTTTCAGCGGTAAAAGATGACAAAATCATCTTTGAAGCTTATGAGCCTTATAACGGTAAATATCCAGCATTAGTGGAAAAAATGTCGTGGTTCTTGTTATCTGATGCAGCAGCTCGTGTTACTGCACAAGAATCTAAACGTACACAAGCGATGGAAAGTGTGCCATATCTTGACATTCCACGTTTGAAATCGAAAAAACAAACCGTTAAATCAGTGCAATCATTCGGCTTGTTATTCTTAATGTTTAACTGCGAAAAAGCACCATTTGACAATCCAAAAGTACGTCAAGCATTACACTACGGTTTAGACAGACAAAAATTAGTAGACTTTGTGTTCGATGGCAATGCAGAAGCCTCAACCTGCTATGTACAAAGCACTCACCCAGATTATATGAAAGCGGCAACGCAATATGAATATAATCCAGAAAAAGCGGCGGCATTGTTAAAAGAAGCAGGTTTAACTGAGCTTAAATTTGAATTACTTTCAACCGACCACGACTGGGTGAAAGAGTGTGCACCATTAATTTTAGAATCTTGGAATAAAATCCCAGGCGTGAAAGTGACGCTTCAACACTTACAATCTGGAGCATTCTATGCAAACAACGTAGATGTGGGCTCATTTAGTGTGGGTATCGCCCCAGGGGATCCATCTGTATTCGGTGACGACTTAGACTTATTATTAAGCTGGTGGTACCGTGGTGATGTATGGCCAAAACGCCGTTTCCGTTGGAGCAATACGCCTGAATTTGCGAAACTTCAAGGTTTCTTAGATGGTGCTGTACGTGCGGCAAACCACGAAGAAGCACGCAAACTTTGGAAAGAAGCGTTCGATCTTATTGCAGCTGAAGTACCACTTTATCCAATCGTTCACCGCAAACTTCCATCTGCGTGGGATGAAAGTAAACTTGAAGGTTATCAACCATTGGCAACAACAGGGGTATCTTTCTTAGGTGTTGGTCGTAAATAATTCGGTAAAATCAACCGCTCTTTAAAATGTTGGGTTGTTAATTCACTCTCTCCCCTTGTGGGGGATGAAAATAAACAACCCACATTCTATTCTTAAACACAACTCTGCCATATATTCTCTATATTCGCAGTGATAACTGGGGACAACATGGAAATTATACTTCGCTTACTTTTCCGCCGATTGATGGCATTGCCCGTGATGATTTTGGGAGTAACCGCACTTGTATTTGTGGTACTTCAATTCACTCCTGGCGATCCCGCCACTGTTGCATTGGGTGAAAGTGCATCAGAAGCGGCAAAAGAACTTTATCGTGAAAGCCACGGCTTAAATGATCCACTTTTCGTACAATATTTCCGTTTTCTCGGCAATTTATTCTTCTTTGATTTTGGGATGACAATGCCGCCAGAGCTTCCAATTAGCGGTATGATTGCAAAATCGTTCCCAATTACCCTCCAACTTACTTTAATTGGTGTGGTATTTGCTGCGGTGGTTTCATTTACACTTGGTGTGTTAGCGGCACTTTATCGTGACAGCTGGGTAGACCAAGTGATTCGTTTAATCTCTGTTGCGGCAGTCGCAACGCCATCTTTCTGGCTCGGTATTTTACTTATTCAATGGTTCTCGCTTGAACTTGACTGGCTACCATCTGGTGGTTTTGTGCCATTTGGTGAAGATCCAAGCGGTTATGTGCAATCAATGATCTTACCTTCACTAGCATTAGCAGTGCCTGTATGTGCGTCTTTAATCCGTGTGGTACGTACTACCATGGTAGAAGAAATGGATAAAGACTATGTGCGTACTGCAATTGGTAACGGTGTGCCATATCCAACCGTGATTCGCTATAACGTGTTACGCAACGCCTTAATTACGCCTGTGACTGTTCTTGGTTTACGCGTGGGCTATTTATTAGGTGGTGCAGTGGTTATCGAACAAATCTTCGACTTACCGGGTATGGGTAAATTGATCTTCAACGGTATCGTGAACCACGATTTAAACTTGGTGCAAGGTGTGGTATTAACTATCGCATTTACATTCGTGATTGTGAATATCATCGTGGATGTCTTGTATGTTCTAATCAACCCTAAAATTCGGAGTCTATAATGTTTCGTCAAGGTTTAGCACAGCGTTTAGCGATGGGCGGAGCACGTTTCAAAGCACTCTCACCCGCTTCAAAAATCGCTTTAGTTTTCTTAGTTTTAGTGGCATTAGTGGCAGTTTTTGCACCAGTGGTCGCAACGCACGATCCATTAGCGGCAATTGCCCGTATGCGTCCACCAAGTGGTGATTTCTTATTCGGAACAGACCGCTTGGGTCGCGATATTTTCTCTCGTATCGTTTATGGTGCTCAGACATCACTCTTTATCGGTTTAGGTGCAGTAGGTTGTGCGATTCTCTTTGGGGGCATTCTCGGAGCAACCGCTGCAACCGCAGACCGCTGGGGTAATGAGATCATTATGCGATTGATGGATATCTTGATGGCATTCCCAGGTATCGCATTAGCGGCTGTATTACTTGCTACATTCGGTAACACAGTGCCAGTGATTATCTTCACCATCGCCGTGGTTTATACACCGCAACTTGCTCGTGTAGTGCGTGCAAACGTGGTCTCTCAATGGGATGAAGACTATGTGCGTGCAGAGCGTGTAATTGGCGGTAGCCGCACTTACATCTTACTCAAACACGTAGTTCGCAACACTGCGGCACCTGTATTGGTTTTCGCAACCGTAATGGTAGCAGATGCGATTGTGTTTGAAGCTTCACTCTCTTTCTTAGGTGCAGGCGTACAACCACCACATCCATCTTGGGGTAATGTGTTATCGGAAGGTCGTAACATCGTGTTAAACGGTGCATGGTGGGCAACAACCTTTGCGGGTGTGATGATTTTACTGACCGTATTAGCGTTAAACATTCTTGCAGAAGGCTTAACTGATGCATTAGTTAACCCACGTTTGAAAGCAAGCAAAAAATCTGAACACAAATCAGATGAACGTTTATCAACTGACGTGCAAGAAGCATTGGGCGAAGGTTTGGCACTGAAACGCTATCTCTTACGCTTACACGATAAAGAAGTTACCCGCACTGACCGTATGCAACTTAACAGCAATGCGAAACCAATTTTACAAGTGAAAAACTTGTCGATTCGTTTCCCAAATCGTTATGGTGACATTCCTCTTGTGGATAACATCAGCTTTACTGTAAACGAAGGTGAAACGATGGGATTGGTGGGCGAATCTGGTTGTGGTAAATCAATTACGGCGTTCTCCATTATGGGCTTATTGCCGAAAACCGCGAAAATCACAGGTGAAATTCTTTTCACCGACCGCAGTGGCAAACAACATAGCTTGTTAAATTCAAACCATTTAGCGGATCTACGCGGTACAGAAATCGCGATGATCTACCAAGACTCTTTGAGTGCATTAAACCCATCAATGCGTATCAAAGATCAAATGAACCAACTGATTAAACGTGGTAGCAAACATACCGCTGAAAAATTGTTGGAATGGGTACACTTAGATCCAAACAAAGTCTTGAATCGTTATCCGCACGAATTATCTGGAGGACAACGCCAACGTGTGGTAATCGCAATGGCATTAACCCGCGAACCGAAACTCTTAATTGCGGACGAACCAACCACTGCATTAGACGTAACTGTTCAAGCAGAAGTGGTGAAATTGCTCAACGAATTGCGTGAGAAACTCGGCTTTGCGATGGTATTCGTGAGCCACGATTTAGCCTTAGTCGCACAACTTGCACACTCCATCACCGTAATGTATGCAGGTCAAGTGGTGGAAACTGCGCCGACATCATCCTTATTGGCACATCCAACCCACGAATATACCCAAGGTTTATTAGGTTCTGTGCTTTCAACTGAAGTGCGTGCGGAACGCTTATACCAAATCCCTGGTAGCGTCCCGTCTCCATACGACTTTGCCATCGGCGACCGCTTCGCAAGCCGTTCATTACGCCCAGAAGCTGACCCGAACCAAAAACTCGTATTAACGCCAATCGAAGGCGATGCACAACACCTATGGGCTTCGCATTTAGCAGGCAAAGTAGCTGAAACTAAAGTCGCAAGTGAGGCATAATATGAGCAGTATCAAAGTAATCAAAGAACAAAACATCATCGACTTAGAGAACATTGTGGTGCAATTCCCTTCTCGCGACGGCTCGTTGTTTAATCGCAAAAAATTCACCGCCGTGAATAACGTTTCTTTAGGTATTAAAGCAGGCGAAACCATTGGTTTGGTGGGCGAATCTGGTTGCGGTAAATCAACGCTGGCGAATGTGATGATCGGTCTTTTAAAACCGACTTCAGGCACGGTAAAATTTAACGGCTTACAAATGGAATATGGTAGCTCAGAAGCACGCAAACGTTTTGGTCGCCAAGTCTCTGTGATTTTCCAAGACCCAGCCACTGCGTTAAACCCACGAATGAAAGTGTTGGATATTTTGAAAGATCCGATGGATATTCATAATATTCTGCAACCACACGAACGTGAAAAACGTGTGTATGAATTGCTTTCACGCGTAGGGCTTCCACGCTCTGCCGCAGCGGTTGAGCCAACTCGCTTATCTGGCGGTCAGAAACAACGTGTTGCGATCGCTCGTGCCTTAGCGTTAAATCCAAGCCTGATTGTGGCAGATGAACCGACGTCCGCACTCGATGTTTCCGTCCGTGCTCAAGTACTAAACTTATTGGCAGACTTGAAAAAAGAACTCAACCTTGCCATGGTGTTTATTTCACACGACATCCAAACTGTCCACCAAGTATCTGACCGCATTGTGGTAATGAACGGCGGTAAAATTATGGAAATAGGTACTACTGCAGAAATTTTTGAAAACCCAACGATTGACTACACCAAAAAATTGCTCGGTGCAGCACCATCATTGTTGTAATTGATTGCAAAAGTTTTTGCAAATTTGACCGCTCTTCAGAGTGAATAACAGGCGAGGAAACTCGCCTGAGTTTTTTCAAGATGTTGATGTTTAAAGAATACCCCCTCTTTAGCAAAGCGGGGGCTAGATAAGAGGATAAATCTATAATGCCCAACATCCAAATTACCCAAACCCTTAAAACCGATCTCCTTATCGTAGGCTCAGGCATTGGTGGCTTGAGCTGTTCCGTTGAAGCCCACAAAAAAAGTATCAATCACATTCTTATCACTAAAACCCAACTTGGTTCTGGGGCAAGTTTTTTTCCACTGAAAGCAAGCCTTGGCATTCAAGTGACAGGCGATGAGAGTGATAAAGCCTTGTTTCAGCAAGATATTGAACGTGTTGCACAAGGGATGAACAATCCTGAAATCGTCAAAGCCTATATTGAAGATTCACCGCAAGCGGTTGAATTATTGAATGAAATTGGCTTCTGTCCGTGGAAACGTAACGATAACCGCCCTGCTTGTTTTGCCAAACACGCCCGCCCGATTTATCTGATTAAAGAATGGCAAAAAGCACGTAAAAATGCGGAGGCGATTATTGCTCAACAAAATACGACGACGTTGTTTGAAAATGCTAGCCTTGTACATATCGCAACTGAAAATCATCGCGTAGTAGGGGCGGTTTTTGCTTACCAACCTCCAGAAAAGAGCGGTCGAAAAATCGTTTATTTTTACGTGCAAACTTCCGCGATTATTCTTGCCAGTGGTGGCATTGCTGGGCTTTATAAAGATAATCTTTACCCTGCTGATGTGATTGGAACTACCCATTTTCTTGCTTTGCAAGCGGGTGCGAAGCTAACCAATTTAGAGTTTATTCAGTTTATTCCTTCGTTTATTGCCCCGAAATACAAAGTGCTGTTTGGTGAACATACGCTGAAATATTGCACTGCGGTAACGGATAAAAACGGAAACTCATTATTCCCTGATTTATCGGCAGAAGAATTTGCCCAAATGGTTGCTGAACGCAGTGCCTACGCACCATTTTCGGTCGATTTTGACTGCGTAAAATTCGACTTACGCATTATGCAATATCTGCTCGAAAATCCAGAAGAACAGGGCGTTTATTTGCACTATTCGTCAAAACTTTACCAAGATCAAACAGAATTCTACCGCGTTTATTTAGATTGGCTGAAAGCCGATGCGGGGATCGATTTATTAACTGATCGCGTGTCGATTGCACCATTCGCCCACAGCTGCAACGGAGGCATTGAAATTGACACCAACGCAGAAAGTGCGGTGCAAGGCTTGTTTGCAGTGGGAGAAGTCTCTTCTTGTATTGAGGGAGCAAACCGCTTGGGCGGCAATTCTGTTGGCGGAAGTTTAGTGTTTGCCAAACGTGCAATGGCAAAAATTGAGCAAGATTTAACCGCTTGCCAAGATGCAACGATAGACGAACAAGCGGTTGAAAATGCCAAAAATTTTGCAGAACAGGCATTAAACCGTTTACATAATAAAAATGCAGATACGACGCTCAGTGCTTCGCAAGTGCTGAGCGACATTCGCCAAGCAATGACAAAATTCGCCAATGTTTATCGTACTGAAGAGAACCTTTGCAAATTACAAGAAAAATTAGCGCGCTTGGAGCGAGCATTTGATCCAATCTCGAATGCTGATTTTCAAGGTATTGAAATTTTCTACGGCTTAAAAACGGCTCAAGCAGTGGTGAATGCGATGTTAGTGCGGAAAGAGAGTAGAGGGGCTCATTATCGGGCGGATTCTCAAGGAAAAATGTGATCTAAATCACAAATTCAAACATTTCTACTTGGAACATTGGCAAATTCCCGTGAAAATATAGACCCTCTCTATTTGTCTAATTTGTCATTTAATTTCAGAAGGAAAAAAATATGAAAATGACTTTAAAAGTAAGTGTATTAGCGACGTTATCTGCATTAGTCTTAACAGGTTGTGCACATCATCAAATGGATGCAAAAGCACACGCGGAAGCTCAATTGCAACAACAAGCAGTAATGGGCATTAACTGGATGCAAGATTCGGGCGAATATAAAGCGCTTGCCTACCAAGCTTATAACACGGCTAAAACTGCCTTTGATCATGCAAAAGTAGCTAAAGGTAAGAAAAAAGCGGTGGTAGTAGATTTAGACGAAACGATGCTAGACAACAGCCCATACGCTGGCTGGCAAGTTCAAAATAATAAAGGGTTTGATGGTAAAGATTGGACACGCTGGGTTGATGCTCGACAATCTCGTGCAGTTCCTGGTGCGGTAGAATTTAACAACTATGTTAATTCACACAAAGGTAAAATGTTCTATGTAACCAACCGTAAAGATAGCTCCGAAAAAGCAGGTACAATTGACGATATGAAACGTTTAGGCTTTGAAGGTGTGGACGAGTCAGTGCTTTACTTGAAAAAAGATAAATCAGCGAAAGCTGCTCGTTTTGCGGAAATTGAAAAACAAGGCTATGAAATCGTCCTTTATGTAGGCGATAACTTAGATGACTTTGGTGATACAGTGTACGGTAAATTAAATGCAGAACGCAGTGCATTTGTAAAAGAAAACCAAGCAAAATTTGGTAAAACTTACATCGTATTACCTAACCCGAACTACGGTGGCTGGGAAGGTGGTTTAGCCAAAGACTATTTTAAAGGCGATGCTCAAAGCAAAATCAAAGCTCGCTTAGATGCAATCCAGGCTTGGGATGGTAAGTAGTTTTCGCTAATGAAATATAAAAAACGGCTTAATATTTAAACTATTAAGCCGTTTTTTATAGAGTTTATCTCAACAATGCCTGAATTTTCTGTTCAATCCCTTCCGCATTTAACCCAATTTCTGCATAAGCTTCTGGTTGTGTTGCTTGTGGGATGAAATAGTCTGGAATACCGAGCATTGCAAGCGGTTTAATTTTGTTGAACGATTGCAAATATTCATTTACCGCACTGCCTGCACCGCCTTGAATAGCGTTTTCTTCAATGGTTACTAATAAATCGTGTGAATCTGCAAGTTGTGTAATTAGATCGCCATCAATAGGTTTTACAAAACGCATATCAGCAAGGGTGTAGTCGTTATGCTCTGCAACGATTTGGGCTTCGTGTAACATTGTACCAAAGTTTAAAATCGCAACTTTTTTACCTTCTCGAATCAGACGACCTTTACCTACCTCCAACGCTTGCATTGGCTGTAATGCTACACCTTGAGCATTGCCACGTGGGTAACGCACTGCTGTTGGCGTATTCATTGAATAAGCCGTGAATAACATCTGGCGCATTTCATTTTCGTCTGATGGCGTCATAATCGTCATATTTGGAATACAACGCATAAAACTTAAGTCGAATGCCCCTTGGTGGGTTTGCCCATCCGCCCCCACGATGCCCGCACGGTCAATCGCAAAAATGACAGGGAGATTTTGAATTGCCACATCGTGAATTAACTGATCGTAAGCACGTTGCAAGAAGCTAGAATAAATTGCCACCACAGGTTTAAAGCCTGCAATCGCAAGTCCTGTTGCAAAAGTAACCGCGTGTTGTTCTGCAATGGCTACATCGAAATATTGCTCTGGGAAGCGTTTAGAAAATTCCACCATTCCAGAGCCTTCACGCATAGCAGGGGTAATGCCGATAAGTTTCGGATCTTGCTCTGCAATTTCACATAACCAATTACCGAAAATATCCGAATAGGTTGGGATGGTTTTCGTTTTTGGTAATTTTCCGCTTTCAGGATCGAATTTTGGCACGCCATGGAAACCGATTGGGTCGTTTTCTGCAGGCTGATAGCCTTTGCCTTTTTTGGTACGAATGTGCAAGAATTGTGGACCTTTTAGGTCACGCATATTTTCCAGCGTTTTCACCAAGTCATCAATGTTATGCCCGTCAATTGGACCAATGTAATTGAAGCCAAGTTCTTCGAACAGCGTACTTTCAGGCGAGAAAATCACGCCCTTCATATGCTCTTCGCTTTTCTTCATAAAGTTTTTAATGGTCGGCACTTTATCCAGAATTTTCTTACTGCCATCACGCATGGTAGTATAAAGCGAACCTGAGAAAATGCGTGCGAGGTGGTTGTTTAACGCCCCCACGTTTTCGGAAATCGACATCTCGTTATCGTTTAAGATAACTAACATATCAGTATGTAATGCACCCGCATGGTTTAAGGCTTCAAATGCCATTCCTGCGGTAATTGCACCATCTCCAATCACACAAACGGTTTTACGCCCTGCGTTCTCTTTTTCTGCTGCTACTGCAATACCTAAACCCGCACTGATCGAAGTAGAAGAGTGCCCTACGCTTAATACATCGTAAATACTCTCTTCACGCCAAGGGAAAGGATGGATACCATCTTTTTGGCGGATGGTTTTGATTTGGTCACGACGACCTGTAAGGATTTTATGCGGATAAGCTTGATGACCTACGTCCCAAATGAGCTGATCAAACGGCGTTTGATAAACATAATGTAAGGCAACAGTAAGTTCAACCACGCCCAACCCTGACGCTAAATGCCCGCTTGACTGGCTTACACATTCAAGCAAATAAGCACGCAATTCGTCTGCAAGCGGTTGTAATTGATCTTTATTTAGCAAACGCAAATCTTCAGGCGAATTGATTTGGCTTAGCAAAGGGTATGATTTTTGCATAAAAGATAATCCATTTGGGCGTAATGTAAAGATGAAACGGCTTTCGACCGCTTATCTGGCTTATTTAAGATCTTCTGTTAATACAGGTTGAATGGTGCTTAAAATCTCTTTCACAACACGAGCTTGACCAACAACAAGGTTGCCTGATTTTAAGTAATCTGTGCCACCTACAAAGTTGGTTACGATTGCACCCGCTTCACGAGCGATCAGCTCACCAGCAGCACAATCCCAAGGTTTTAAGCCGATTTCAAAGAAACCATCGACACGGTTTGCTGCAACATAAGCTAAATCTAACGCTGCTGAACCCGTACGGCGGAAATCTGCTACGCCATTGTTCATTAAGCCTTCAAGCATATTTAAATGTGCAGGACGATGTTTTGGATTTTTGAATGGGAAACCTGTTGCAAGCACGGTGCCGTTTAAATCACGACGGCTTGTATCAACACGTAAACGGAATTCATTTAATTTTGCCCCTTCACCGCGTACGCTAGTGAAAAGTTCATTACGGATAGGATCGTAAACTACGCCAACCGTTGTGCGACCATTCTCGCGAACAGCAATAGAAACACAGAAATGCGGTAAACGTTTTACGAAGTTAGTTGTGCCATCTAATGGATCAATCACCCATTGCACGCTGTTATCTTTACCTTCAACAATGCCTGACTCTTCCGCAACGATAGCGTGATCAGGATAAGATTTTTTGATAACTTCGATAATTGCTGCTTCTGCGGCTTTATCGATTTCAGTTACATAGTCGTTTGAGCCTTTACGAGCCACTTCAGTATCTTGAGGTGCTTGCTCATAACCTTTTGCAATAATATTGCCTGCTTTTCGTGCTGCACGAATAGCAATGTTTAACATTGGATTCATATTTCCACCAGATTTTAAAGAACGAAGAAAGATGGCGAATTATAGTATAAAAAAAGCGGGAGAGGAATGAAAAGCGGTGGTTTTTAACGGAAAATTTACAAAAATGGCGGACTAAAGCCCGCCTTACTAAAATTATGCAATTAAACCCGCTTGTTTTAAAGCTGCTAACACTTTTGGTTGAGCTTCTTCAGAGAGAGTCGTTAATGGCAAACGTAAGTTTGGTTCACTCACTAAGCCTAATTTATAAGCTGCCCATTTCACAGGAATTGGGTTTGCTTCCACAAATAAATCATGGTGTAGTACATTTAAGCGTTGGTTAATCGCCTCTGCTTCTTCAAATTTGCCCGCTAAAGCTAACTCACACATTTTCGCCATATCAGCAGCTGCTACGTTATTGGTTACAGAAATAACACCTTGACCGCCTAATTTCATTGACGCTAAACCTGTTGCATCATCACCGCTTAAGAAAATGAAATCCTTACCAGCTAATTCTTTAATGAGCGGTAATCGACTTAAGTCGCCTGTAGCTTCTTTTACGCCAACAATATTTTCAATTTTTGACAAGCGACCAATAGTTTCAGGTTTTAAATCGCTGCCTGTACGACCTGGTACATTATATAAAATTTGTGGTAAATCGGTTGATTCGGCAATCGCTTTATAATGTTGATACATCCCTTCTTGAGTTGGTTTGTTATAGTAAGGCACTACACTTAAACAGCCAGCCACGCCACTGTTTGCAAGTAATTTAGTCATTGTAACCGCTTCACTAGTTGCGTTTGAGCCTGTGCCTGCAATAATAGGAATACGACCATCAGCAAATTCAACGGTTTTCTTAATCACTTTCACATTTTCATCGATGCTTAACGTAGTAGATTCTCCCGTTGTACCTACTGAAACAATCCCGTGCGTACCAGCTTGAACGTGATATTCTACTAATTTTTTTAATTCTTCGTAGTTCACCTCACCGTGTGTCATTGGGGTAATCAGTGCTACAATACTACCGTGAAATAAAGGCATTGCCATAATTCGACTCCTGTTTTTATTATGATTGGCTTGCTTTCATAGATTGCAAAAATACTTAAAAATATGCAAGTTTTTTTTTCAAAAATAGAGAATTTATTTTCGAGTTTGTTGAGTTTGATTTTAAATTCGTTAAATTTGCATAAATATGCAGTTTAATGTATAACTACTCGTAAAATTTGAGAGGAAATCTTATGCGTAATACTGAATTAGTCCAATGGTTTAGACAATCCACACCCTATGTGAATATGCATAGAGGCAAAACGTTCGTCATTATGCTAGACGGCAATGCAATTGCTCATTCTAATTTTGTGAGTATCGCCAATGATGTCAGCTTATTGCATAGCCTTGGCATTAAGCTCGTGATTGTGTTTGGCGGACGGCTGCAAATTGACGAATTATTGGCAAAAAACAATCGCTTGTCGCATTACCACAACCATATTCGTGTGACAGATCCTAGTTCGCTGGAATACGTTAAGCAAGCAGTAGGCGGTTTGCATTATGATATTTTCTCCAAACTCTCTCTTCGTCTGCCAAACTCTCCCGTACTAAATGTGGTCAGCAGTAACGCGATTCTGGCTCAACCTCTTGGCGTAATTGATGGAGTTGATTTTGGCTTAAGCGGTAAAATTCGTCGCATCAATGTTGAAAGCATTCAGCAGCAGCTAGAGCAAGATGCCATTGTTGTCATTGGGCCGATTGCTCCCTCCGTTACGGGCGAGATGTTTAATCTACCCTTTGAAGAAATTGCAACTCAAGTGGCAATTAAACTCAAAGCGGATAAGTTGATTGGCTTTTGTGGTGAGCAAGGTTTGCTGGATGAAAAGGGTGAAGTGATTTCTGACATTCATCCACGGGAAGCAAAACGCTACCTCAATAAATTTATTGAGAATAACGATTACCACAATTCTGCTGCCCGTTTCTTGCAAGCTGCGATTGAAGTTTCGTATGCAGGAATTAAACGCTCTCATTTGTTAAGCTACAAGGAAGATGGCTCGCTCTTGCAAGAACTTTTCTCTCGTGATGGTATAGGTACGCAGCTTTCAGAAGAGAGTTCAGAGCATATCCGTATTGCAACTTCGCACGATATTCCTGGCTTACTCAACCTCATTCGACCGCTTGAAGAGCAAGGTATTTTGGTAAAACGTTCGCGTGAGCAATTGGAAGTTGAAATCAGCCGTTATACCATTATTGAGCGTGATGGTATTGTGATTGCTTGTGCGGCTTTGAACCCTTATTTAAACGAAAAAATGGCAGAAATGGCGTGTGTGGCTGTGCATCCAGACTACCGTGATTCTTCCCGTGGCGATGTATTATTAGAAGCGATTAAACGCCGTGCTATTCAAATGGGCATTGAAAAACTCTTTGTGCTTACTACTCGCACAACACAATGGTTTCAAGAACGAGGGTTTGAGATTAAAGGCACAGAAGATTTGCCTGCGTATAAACGTGAGCATTATGATCATCAACGGAAATCGCGGGTATTAGTATTGAATATTGTATAAAATGGACATGGCGAAACTGAATTTGTCTTTGTTGGTGTTATCTTTATTTGTTACTTTTCTTTAACGCTGAAATCATTATAATCCAATTATTTTTATGAGATTATGAGAAAAATTATGTCCCTAGACCTAACCAATATCCGCACACAAATTACCAGTCTTGACCGCCATATTTTAAAGCTATTATCAGAACGTCATCGATTGGCGTTTGATGTAGTGCGTAGCAAAGAGATTACTCAAAAACCACTTCGTGATGTCGTTCGTGAAAAAGAGCTTTTACAGGAGCTTGTAAATTTTGCTGAGTCTGAAAATTACCAGCTCGATCCGCAATATGTGACCCAAATATTCCAACGCATTATTGAAGATTCTGTGCTGACTCAGCAACATTACCTACAAAATAAATTGAATGAGCAAAAAGAAGAGAGCCTTTCCATTGCCTTTTTAGGGATGCGTGGTTCTTATTCGAATATGGCGGCTCGCCAATTTGCGAAGAAATATCAAGGCAATTTGGTAGAACTAAATTGTGCCTCATTTGATGAGATTTTTGCCAAAGTGGAAAATGGCGAAGCTGATTTCGGTGTATTACCGTTGGAAAATACGACTTCAGGTTCAATCAACGAAGTTTATGACTTATTACAACACACTGAATTGGCGTTAGTGGGCGAATTGGCTTATCCAATCAAACATTGTTTGTTGGCAAATGGTAATATAGATTTAGCTGAAATTGACACCATTTACACTCACTCACAACCCGCTCAGCAATGTAGCCAATTTATTCAAAGCCTTGACCGTGTGCATATCAAATATTGTGAAAGTAGCTCACACGCAATGCAGATGGTTGCTCGCTTAAACAAACCAAACGTGGCAGCCATTGGCAATGAGGATGGCGGTAAACTTTACGGCTTAAGCAGTATTAAATCGGAAATCGCTAACCAAGTGAATAACATTACTCGCTTTATTGTAGTGGCAAAAGAGGCGGTAAAAGTTTCTCCACAAGTGCAAACTAAAACGTTGCTATTGATGACGACGACACAACAAGCAGGTGCTTTAGTCGATGCGTTAGTCGTATTCAAACAGTTTGGCATTCGTATGCTGAAATTAGAATCTCGCCCAATCTATGGCAAGCCGTGGGAAGAGATGTTCTATGTTGAACTGGAAACCAATATGCACAACGAAAACACACAAAAAGCGTTAGAAGCATTAAAAGCTGTAACTAGTTTCTTAAAAGTGTTAGGCTGTTATCCAAGCGAGATTATTGAGCCAGTAAAGATTTAGAAAAATTGATTAGTAATAGGTATATAAATAAAGCATATTACTTATTCACTACTCTATGATATATCTTATATAGTGATTTAGGGCAGAGAAAACTCTGCCCTATGTTGAAATAATATTAATCACTTTATTTTTTTGTTTTAAGCAATTCAATGATCTCTTTTAATGCAATAATTTCATTCTCTTTTGCATCTAATAATAATTTAAGTTTCTCATTTTCCATCGCTAGAATACTATTTGAACCAAAAGAACAACCATTATTTGAATGGTCTCCAATGGTAAAGAAAAAAGATTTATCTTGAGAAGAGATTAATTCCACAATATCAATATGAAATATTTGAGCAATTTGCTTAAGTTTATCAACTGTTAGATTCGTTTTTCCGTGCTCAATTTTTGCGTAACCTGCTGGTGACATTTCAAGCTTTTCAGCCATTTCTTCCTGTGACCATTGGTTGATTTCTCTCATGACTCGAATTTTATCGTGGATTTCCATACTAGATTCTCTAAGTAAAATATTCATAACTAAAAGTATGGTTTTTCATACACTTAGTTAATGGTTTTTAAATTGGCGTGAGTATATCATTTCAACAATTTTTAATCCAACTCTTGAGGAAATCATAATGAAAAAAACATCTTTAGCCATTGCTTTATCATTGATATTAACCGCTTGTGGTTCTAGTGGTAGCAAGCCTTCCATTTCAATTCCTACAGCTACACAAACACCGACTATAAATAATTCATCCCAAAACAAACCTGCGACACAAGAAGCTGCTCCGTCTAAACAAACTCAAGGCACTACATCAAATCAGTCAACGCCAGTTGCGACAGTGTCGAAACCCGATATTAAGCTAAAGGATACCGGTGTTTCTTTGAATAAAAATGATTTTATAAAAGGCGAAATTAATAAAGAACCCGTCTTAGATCAAAATGGTAAAGAAATTGCACAGTTATCTGGCTATAATCGGGCATATTCTTTTAATGGGGCATTAATGAAATCAAAAGATAGCGGACTAGGTAAAATAATTGTAGGAAATACAGTACTTAAATTAGCAGATAAAGTTGGAGCAATAGGTGGTTTAACAGGCTTTGGCTTATCTAAGGCGATCGTTTCTCTTTATAATGCGACGCAAAATCCAGAACGTGATATTTTCTATTTTGGTGATGAAACACCAGAGTCTAGTATTCCTAAAAGTGGTATAGTTACTTATAAAGGTAATGCAAGCCGTTACGATAACGTGACAGCTCAAGTTAAAAATATTGGGACGACAGAGCTAATAGCGGATTTTGAAAATAAAAAAATTAAAGGTGAACTAAAAATTGATGGTTTACGTCGAAATATTTCGCTAAAAGAGGCTGATATTCAAGGTAATGGATTTAAAGGTGAAGCCGTTGCGGGAGAGAATCATATTTTGATGACTCGAAAAGGCGAGTATGAAGGTAAATTCTACGGACCAAGAGCAGAAGAGGTTGCGGGTAAAGCAACATTTTCAGAAGAGTTAAAAGACTTAAATACCAGTTTTAGTGCTGAACAGATAAAATAACTTAAAATAAAGGGAGCAGATGCTCCCTTTATTTATTTTAAGCCCATCCATTACGTTTACGACGAGGCAGGATATATGGCATCAGTAGTCCTAAGATTAAGCCAGCAATGAGCACAACTCCACCATAGATAAAATATTGAATGGCTATTGCCCGTTTTTCGCTATCTTGCATTGTTTCTAGACTGCGATTCTTATTTTTTAGTACCTCAATTTCACGTTTTAATTGTGCATTTTCGGCAAGCAAATCACTTGTTTGTTTTTCTGCGACATTACTACGTCTCTGCATTTCGATTGTACGTTGTTGCCAGTCGTTATCAATACGGCTTAACCTTCCACTAAGATCTTGTACTTGTTGTTGTAATTGGGGAATTAGCTCCTTAGGGCTTGCAGTTTGTGAGATTTCGGAGGCTAAAACCCAACCTTCACGGTTACGGCTATCACGAATGAGTACAAATCGGTCTTTACGATCTAAGAGAGTAATTTTTTCACCTGCTTGGATTGAACCTGAGATTTTGTATTGATCTCCCGCACCTTTACGCATATAAGTGCTTAGATTTTCAGTAATATAATCAGTCGAAAAAACAGGTAAAGAAGAAGTTAATAATAAAGAGGCAAGAAGAAATGTTTTTAATTTTTTTGACATAATAAGTCCTAATGATCATATTATTTATAAGCTACTTTTACTGACTCTTTTTATCAAAAATAGTTTATAAATAATTTAAGGAAAAGTCTGGGGATTTATAAACTTTGTATTTACTAAAAGAGAATAACCTAAAGAGGTTATTCCTCTTTCTTTGTTATCTGATTGATAACTTCTCCAATTCTGCAAAATAGGTTGGGAATGTTTTGGCGGTGCATTTTGGATCTAAAATTGTTACTGGTGTATTGGATAACGCAATGAGTGAGAAACACATCGCCATACGGTGATCGTTATAGGTTGCGATTTCCGCATGTTTGAAATGCTCCAATGCAAGCGGTTGAATTCGGATAAAATCTTCTCCTTCTTCCACTTCCGCCCCTATTTTACGTAGTTCGGTTGCCATTGCAGTTAAGCGGTCAGTTTCTTTCACACGCCAGTTGTAGATATTACGGATTACGGTTTCGCCTTGAGCAAACAGAGCCGTGGTAGCAATGGTCATTGCAGCATCGGGAATATGATTCATATCCATATCAATCCCGTGTAAATCTCCCTGTTCCGCTTGGATAAAATCGTCGCCCCAAGTGATTTTTGCCCCCATTTTCTCTAACACATCAGCAAACAAGCGGTCGCCTTGAATAGAATTTTTACCAATGCCGGTAACTTTTACATTACCTTTAATCGCCCCTGCTGCTAAGAAATAAGACGCAGAAGACGCATCGCCTTCGACTAAGTATTTTTCAGGCGAAATATAACGCTGATTGCCTTTTACTAAGAAGGTTTGGTAGTGTTGGTTTTCAACGGTTACGCCAAAATCTTTCATCATCGCAAGCGTGATGTCTATGTAAGGTTTTGAAACCAGATCACCAATAATTTCAATCTCCATATCACCCTCTGCAAGTGGAGCAGCCATCAATAACGCGGTTAAGAATTGACTAGAAATCGAACCATCAATTTTCACTTTGCCACCTTGCAAACCTTTATTGCGGATTGCAATTGGCGGGTAGCCGATATTTTCTAAATAACGCACATCAGCCCCCACTTGTTGTAGTGCATCAACTAAGTGCTGAATTGGACGTTCTTTCATACGCGGTTCGCCTGTTAAAATCACTTCTGCATCGTGTTTTCCTTTTAAACAAAGTGCAGCGGTTAACGGACGCATTGCTGTGCCTGCATTTCCTAAAAAGAGCGATAAGCCATTTTGCCAATTAAAAGCTCCACCTACGCCTTCGATTGTGCAGGTGGTTTTATCATCGGAAAGTTGATAGCTTACACCCAATGCCTTTAAAGCATTGAGCATATGGCGGATGTCGTCGCTATTGAGCAAGTTAGTTACTTGGGTTGTGCCGTGTGCGAGGGCTGCGAGCAGCAAAGCACGATTTGAAAGGCTTTTTGAGCCAGGTAAATTGATTTCACCTTCTACGCGAGCGATTGGTTTAAGAGTAATTTGTTCTAATTGTGTCATAAAGGTTCCGTTGTGTTTGTTATTTTAAGTATCAAGATTATAAACTAAGCATTCGCCAAAATCACTGCACGTTTTGGAGCAGGTAAACCTTCGATAGTCTTGCTGTGGTCGGTTGGATCTAAGAAATCGACCAAACTTTCATTTTCAAGCCAATCTGTTCTTCGTTGTTCTTCAAGCGTGGTAACAGCTTGATCGACACATCTCACATTTTTAAAGCCAATTTTTTCCAGCCAATTAATCAGGCACGGCACGGACGGAATAAAATAGACATTTTTCATTTTCGCATAGCGGTCGGCAGGCACAAGGCAAGTGTTCATATCGCCATCAATGACCAGCGTTTCTAGTACCAATTCCCCGCCTTTGACCAGTTGGGCTTTGAGCTGTGAAAGATGATCAAGCGGAGATTTGCGATGATACAGCACGCCCATTGAAAAAACGGTATCAAAGGCAGCAAGTGGTTGCATTTGTTCAATACCAAGTGGAATCAAATTCGCACGGCGATCATTACCAAGCAATTTCCGTACGACTTCAAATTGGCAAAGGAACAGCTCAGTTGGGTCAATTCCCACCACCATTTTTGCTCCTTCGCCCACCATTCGCCACATATGATAACCACTGCCACAACCTACATCTAAAATTGTACGGTCTTTTAATGGTGCTAGATGAGGTAATACACGTTCCCATTTAAAGTCAGAACGCCATTCCGTATCAATATGAATACCGTGCAGGTGATAGGGGCCTTTTCGCCATGGCATCAGCTGTTTTAAGTGATGGGTAATGCGTTGGGTTTCACCTGCTGAAAGCGGTTCGGTTGGAATGGATTCCACTTTATCTTTCAGGTTAATGCAAGCGGTTGAATTTGGCATAAAATCGACAATTTTTGCCCATTTGGCATAGTCACCGTGGGTGGTTTTTTCCCACGCTTTGAGCTGTGCGGGAAGGGTTTCAAGCCACGCAGAGAGGTTTGAGGTGGCAATTTGTTTATAAAAAGGACGGAAGTCTATCATATAGAATCAAGCGTAAAAAAGAATAAGGCATTTTAACAAACTTTGTTAGAAAAGCTAAAAAAATTACCACTTGTAAGTAAGTTCTGGGAAGAAATGACGTTAAGGCGTGATAAGCTATTGCCCTAATAAAAATTAGGTGAAAAAGATATTTTTTTCACCTATCTCATATTGGGATACGTTTTTCTGAACCAAAATTTATCCCTCTTTAGGATAAAGCACTTCAGCATTAATCCAATTCACCCAAGTGTTTTCCAATAATGGAATTAAGGGGGTGCTATCTTCAACTACAGTATTTAAGGCAGATAATACCTCTTCTAAAGACGAAGGTTGTTCTTGTATATAACTTAATAGCCAAAAGTCAAGTTCAGATAAGCGTTGTTGCAGAATATTAAAATCGCTATCCCGCCATATAACAGCTTGCATAGGGTTTTCATCAAATTGTTTAAAATCGCTTGATAAAAAATCGACTTCATAGCTTTTTAAATAAGCTGCATCAGATAACTGCATTACGCTATACTTATTCCACTCAAATTTTTCAGGTACTTTTGCTAAAGAAACTTCTGCAAGTAATTGTGTATTTTCAAAATCCATCAATGCCAGTATATTGGCATCAAAACTCTCTTTTTCTTGACAAAATAAGAGAAATTCTCCAGCAATATCTTGAAAATAAGGCGAATGTGATTTTCCTGTTAATACAAACGTTTCTTTTGTCTGAGACCAACTCTCAGCAGAAACGTGTTTAGGTGCTTCAACAAAACAACGGTCAATAAAACCAAAGATGTTATTTCGAACTAAGCGAGCATAAACAGCAAGGCGATTCGGAGCATAACCATTTAGAGGTTGAGCATGAGCCAATCGAACTGCTGTGGCAAGTGCTTTTTGTGTTTCAATAAGCGAAGGTTTAGGCTGCATAGGATATTACCTCTTTTTGAGCATATTTTTGCTGTAGTTGTGCAATATGTTCAACTTCAGCATAAAGTTCTGCAAATGGAGGGAAATTGAAATCACGCTCTAATAATGTTGGCGGAATGACAGGTAGTCGTTGATAGGCATATTCTAATAAATCCCACACAGTACCTTTTACTGCCTCACCGTGTGTATCAATTAATAACTCTGGTAAATAGCGATATGCCCCTTTTATTTTATTAAATGATTCTCCTTCTAAATCCTCCACAACTTGTGCGGCAGAATGTTCTTCGTCGTGTCCTGCAATATGAATGTAATTGACACGTTTCACATCTACTTGATCTAAAAAAACATAAGGATCAAGTAAACCGTGATTGACGCCATTTACATAAATATTATTCACATCTAAATGAATACCACAATCCGCTTCTTGTGCAATAGCATTTAAAAATTCTACTTCATTCATTGTGCTGGTGGGAGAGTGTAAATAATAAGAGGTGTTTTCTAATGAAATTTGTAATCCTAAAAAATCTTGCACATAGCGGATTCTCTGTGCTACGTGTTTTACAGCTTCTTCTGTAAATGGCATAGGTAATAAATCATATAAATGCCCTTCACATTCACAATAACTCAAATGTTCAGAAAAAAATGTCGAATTATATTGAGTCATTAATGCTTTAGTATTTTTTAATAACTCGCGATCAAGTGGTGCTTGCCCGCCTAATGAAAGTGATAGTCCGTGTACCGCAAGTGGATATCTTTCAGCGGCTTGATCAAATTTATAACGAGCAGCTCCTCCCATTTTTACCCAATTTTCTGGAGCAACTTCCATAAACTGAATCGCATTATTTGATGATAAATTCAAAAAATCATCCGCTAAATCTCGACGATACCCTAATCCTGCACCTTGTAACATAATTATTTACTCCTTTTAATACAACACTGGCGTAGAATTACACCAGTGTTATGTATGGCATCTAGATTTAAATACGATTATTTAGAACCGCATTTACCTTCACCACATTTACCTTCTGCAGCTTTTGGTTTGCTCGCACCGCATTTACCTTCACCACATTTACCTTCTGCGGCTTTCGTTTCGTTTGCACCACATTTGCCTTCTCCGCATTTACCTTCTGCAGCTTTTGTTTTCACACATTTATCACCCACACAAGGTGTTGCAGCTTTATCTGTACTGCTTGATTTTGGCTCAGCGTGTGCAACAGTAGCTACTGTCATCGTTAATGCTCCTGCTAATGCGGCTAAAGTGGATAATTTTTTCATTTAAATCTCCTAGAGTTTGATATTGAATATATAGTTAGAGGAATTTCAACCAGCTTTTAGTTGGATAAACCTTCTTAATAAGCGTGTCTAAAGAGA